>Ga0257153_1000085_pt1 | contig 10198 bp, 10 predicted proteins | sample DW10A_FD_185988 | JGI IMG/M metagenome (GOLD analysis project Ga0257153, IMG submission 185988) | Soil microbial communities from H.J. Andrews Experimental Forest, Oregon, United States - DW-10-A | ecosystem: Environmental > Terrestrial > Soil > Temperate forest > Bulk soil | place: USA: Oregon... | reverse complement strand
ACGAATGTCGAAGCGAAGCGGCGGAGGCGCGATCCGAATTGCCGTGGCGGCGACCTCCGCCGCCCGCCGCGCCGGGCTCGAAAGCATCATCCGCAGCCTTCCCGATTTCCAGTTGGCGGGTAGTTTTGGCGCCGTTGCGAGCTTGGTGTCCTTTGCTCGTAGCGCCGAACTGGATGTAATTGTCATCGAATCCGATTCGATCCGCGACTTATTACTTGAGCCGACATTGGACGCCGCGATTGTTCTGCTCACGGAGGTCCGAGACCCACGGTCGATCTCGCGCTTATTGCGGAGCGGCGTGCGCGCGATTCTCTCCCGGGAGAGCGACTCGGAAGACATTCTCTCCGCCATATATGCCGCCTATGATGGACTGGTGTTGCTGAGCGCAACGGCCGCAGCGAGCTTGGCTGCCGCCTATGGCGATCACCCGCTGGAAGTTGAATCGGAATTGTCCGAAGAGATCACTTCCCGCGAGACCGAAGTGCTTAGAATGTTAGCGGAGGGACTCGTCAACAAAGACATCGCGGCGCGTCTCGGCATCTCCGAGCATACCGTCAAGTTCCACATCAGCTCGATTCTCGACAAGCTGGGCGCTTCCACCCGAACCGAAGCCGTTACCATGGGAATCCGGCGCGGTCTAATTCCGATCTAACGAAAGTTCGCGGGCAGGCTCTCACCTCGGGGCACGAGACCCGACTCTTACGGAATTCGATCGCCACTGGGCGCGGCCGGTATGGGCGAACAGTAGTCGGGAGGCCAACTCTCGGGTCGTCGATCAACTATGCAATGGTTGTTCTTGGACTGTAATGGCTTGTAATTAATCAAAAGATGGTGCGGAAGGGGGGATTTGAACCCCCACGCCTTTCGGCGCCACCCCCTCAAGATGGTGTGTCTGCCAGTTCCACCACTTCCGCTTTGAACTAAATCTGTGCCGGACTGTCATGAGGGAAATTCAGGTCCGCGAGGCACAAGCCGAAGCCCTGACTTTCGAGGATTCAATTGCAATTCGAAAGCTTGATGGCTGACCGCCCTTTTATGTTTATACACGGTCAAACAGGGCTCTTCAAGTTCGCGGCCCACAGATCAAACGGCTTGATCAGCTTTCAAATCCAGTCTTTCCGCGCCTAACCAGGCGGCAACTGGAGAACCAGCATTGCGCACCATTGACAATACGTTTATGGTGAGATGCGCTTAAAGTCTTTGCTGGAAGTCCATTCGCCGATGAATGCTCGCATCTTCTTCTGGTCGCTCACCTCCGCCCTTGCGGGCTTTCTTTTTGGTTTTGACACGGTGGTCATTTCTGGAGCCGAAAAAACCATTCAATCGCTCTGGGGTCTAAGCGCGGGAATGCATGGCATTGCCATGGCCTCCGCCCTTTACGGAACCGTCATAGGTGCGCTGCTCGGAGGTTGGCCCGCTGACCGATTCGGCCGTAAAGCCACTCTGCTCTGGATCGGCATACTTTACCTCATCGGCGCCGTGGGCTCCGGGCTAGCGCCAAATGTTGGCATTTTTATTTTGGCGCGTGTCATCGGTGGCTTGGGCATTGGCATCTCCACCGTAGTTGCGCCACTTTATATCTCGGAGATCGCGCCACCGAAGTATCGAGGGCGGCTCGCGGGCATGTTCCAGTTCAACATCGTCTTCGGGATTCTGATCGCTTTTGTCTCCAATGCAATGCTTGCGGGCATCGGCGAAGACGCCTGGCGATGGATGCTTGGTGTCGCCGCTTTCCCGTCTCTTCTCTACGCCCTGTTGTGTTTCTTCCTACCCGAAAGTCCGCGCTGGCTTCTGAGCCGTAAGGGTGCCCGCGAGAACGGCGTGAGAATCCTTCAACGCATCGAGCCCGATGCCGCTCCCGCTGAGATTGAAGCTCAAGCCGACGAGATCATGCTTGCGTCCACCGAACAAGCATCGTCGGCCCATTTCTGGACGCGCCGGCTGCGTAAACCGATCTTGCTTGCCATCTTCATAGCTTTCTTTAACCAACTTTCAGGCATCAATGCGATTCTTTATTTTGCGCCGCGCATCTTTGAGCTGACTGGCCTCGCTGCGAAAGCCGCATTGCTGCAATCCATCGGCATCGGCCTCACAAATCTGGTCTTCACTTTTGTCGGCCTATGGCTCATCGACCGGCTGGGCCGCCGAACGCTCCTTTTTATTGGTTCATTCGGCTACATCGCGTCGCTAGGGCTTGTGGCCTGGGCATTCTTCACCGAGCATTATGCGATCGTGCCCGTCTGCATTTTTGCCTTCATCGCCTCTCACGCCATCGGTCAGGGAGCCGTGATCTGGGTTTTTATCTCCGAAATATTTCCCAACCGTCATCGCGCCGAAGGCCAATCTCTGGGCTCCTTCACCCACTGGATTTTTGCCGCCCTTCTCACCACCTTTTTCCCGAAGATGGTCGCCTCCTTTCCGCCTGGCTATGTTTTCGCCTTTTTCTCCTTCATGATGGTGCTGCAGCTGATCTGGGTGAAAATGTGGGTTCCCGAGACGAAAGGCGTGCCGCTCGAGCAAATCCAGCATCAACTCGGCATCGAATAAACTAGTCATCGTAGAGAAGTCATAGCAGAGAGGTCGGAGTCATAGTAGGGAAGTCATGGGCTTTCGTATCATTGGCATCGGAGAAGTGCTCTGGGACTTGCTTCTGACCGGCCCGCAGTTAGGCGGAGCACCTGCAAACTTCGCCTATCACGCGCACGCCCTCGGTGCCGAAGCTCACGTAATTACGCGCGTGGGCAGCGACGACCATGGCCGTGAAATTCTCCGGCGCTTTCGCGATATGGGATTGCAGCACGGCGCAGTCCAGATCGATGAACGCGCGCCGACAGGAACCGCAACCGTAGCGCTCTCCGGCAATGGGCTGGCTCAGTTTACGGTCCAGGATAACGTCGCGTGGGATTACCTCGTCGCCGATGAAAAAGCGATCACGCTAGCCAGCTCAGCAGACGCGATCTGCTTTGGCAGCCTGGCGCAGCGCAGCGAATCGTCGCGCAATGCCATTCAAAAATTAGTGGCGTCGTCTCCCCCACAGGCGCTGCGCGTGTTTGACGTCAATCTGCGGCAACGCTTCTACACCCGCGAAGTTATCGAACGATCGCTGCAACTGGCGAACGTACTGAAGCTGAATAATGACGAACTGCCGACCATGGCAGCGATGTTTAACCTTACCGGCTCGACCGAAAATCAGATGGAATCCCTGACCCGAATATTCAGCTTGAAAGTTGTTGCACTGACGCGTGGTGCGAATGGCAGCCTGCTGTATCAAGATCTAGAAGACACAAGATGGTCCGATTGTGCTTCCGACCCGGTGGAAGTAGTAGACACCGTCGGCGCCGGCGATTCGTTCACCGCCGCTCTAGTTCTAGGCCTGCTTTCAAAAATGGACTTGGATGAAATCAATGCCGTCGCCAACGCGGTCGCGCGCTATGTGTGTTCGCAAGCGGGGGCGACGCCCGAGTTGCCTTCGGAATTTGCGCGAAGATTTTTGGTCTCGGCAAAGTTACGGCGGACAAGTTGACCACCGAAAATCACCTTCGCACCACTGCCTCCGCCCTAAAGCGCTGGGCCATCGCACAATTGCAGGACTCGCTCGCGGTTGGTGTCCTATGGATGCTCGGCCTGTGGATCATCCGCGTTCCGTATGCTCCGCTGTGGGCGGTGCTGGCCGCCGTATTGCAGATCATTCCTCACTTCGGGCCAATTCTCAGCTTGCTAGCCCCGGTCCTGTCCGCTGCGCTCCGTTGGCATGACTGGCAGCATCCACTGTACGTGCTCATTCTTTATGCGGTGATCGTCGTGGTGGATGGCTTCCTGCTCCAGCCCTACATCATGCGCCGCGTGGCGCAAGTGCCCATGTGGGCATCGATTCTCGCCCCCTTCGTCCTGGGATTTCTAATCCCATTCTGGGGATTTCTGCTAGCGCCACCGCTCCTGGCGGTAATCTACGCCTTCAAAGCGAAACAGATCACACCATAGTGAAGCAATACTTGAAGCAATGGAGCGCCGGGCGTCCGCGCCCGGCCGAGGCTGAGGCGTCTAGTCGCTGTTCTCCCTAGTAATGTGACGCCCAAACCCTTGTTTCTCAAGGCGCATAGCGGATGGCGGAGGACGGCGAAAAAGAAAAATAAAAAAAGCTTGCATATGTTCTAGTGATGTAGTTAACTATAGCACTAGATCGTCAGGTCAAGCAAAGGTTGATCGCTCGCACCTGAGTACGCGAGGGTGGCCTGACCCGAAAGTAAAGATTAAGGAGAATGAAACATGAAATCCCTTCGTTTTATGCTGTCCGTTGTTCTGGTGTCGCTCTCAACTGTGGCTTTCGCGCAGCACGACGACGCGCATAAGTCTTCCGCGGCTCCTCTGCCGTCCGAGGCGCAAAAGTCCTTCACAACCATGAAAAGCCTGGCGGGAGAGTGGGAAGGCCCCGTTAACGTGCCTGAGGTGCCGGAAATGTCAAACGGCAGGCCGCTCCACGTCTCGCTGCGCGTAACGTCGAGGGGGAACACGCTCGTGCACGAGTTGCAGGAAGCAGGAACGCCGTTGGATCCGACAAAGTACGACCATCCGGTCTCGATGCTTTACCTGGACGGAGACCAGCTCACGCTGATCCACTATTGCGACGCCGGGAACCGTCCGCGCATGACCGGCAAGATGTCGCCCGACGGCAAGACGGTCGAGTTCGAGTTCAAGGACATCAGCGGGAGCCCGGAGTACCACATGCATCATTCGGTGTTCAACATCATCGACGCCAACCATCACACCGAAGATTGGACGTTCATGATGAAGGACAAGCCGATCCACGCGCACTTCGACTTGAAGCGGGTACAGTGATGTTCTACGGGCCAAACGGCGCCTTCGCCTGGCTCAGGGGACGGCGCCGCATCTCAGGCTACGCCCGCACGAGGGAGGGCAGATGAGTTTCAGCAAGAACCCAGGCAGATTCGCAGGCTTGCTATATGTACTCTTCTCCATACCTGGCTTCTTCGCCATGATGTATGTCCCCGGCAAGCTGATCGTGCACGGGAACGCAGCGGCGACGGCCAGCAACATCGCGGCTCACGAGATGCTCTTTCGCCTCGGCATTGCGGGCCAGCTCACCAGCCAGGTCGGTTTTATCTTCGTGGTGCTGGCTTTGTACGACCTGCTCAAAGGGGTCAATCGGCGGTACGCCTCACTCATGGTGATATTGGTTGTGGGCTCGATCCCGATAGGCTTTTTGAACGAGCTGAACTCCATCGCTGCCCTCGTCCTCGTGCGCGGGGCTGACTTCCTGTCCATTTTCGAAAAGCCTCAGCGGGAGGCTCTGGCTATGCTGTTCCTCAATCTGCATTTTGACGGAGTTGTTGTTGACGAAATATTTTTTGGTCTTTGGCTCGTTCCGCTCGCGCTGCTGGTGTACAGGTCGCGATTCCTGCCGCGGTTTCTGGGCGTCTGGCTGGCCCTCGACGGCCTGGGGTGGGTGATCCTCAGCCTTACGGGTGTGCTGTTGCCGCAATATTACGACAAGGTGTTTACCTACTGTCAGCCCGCCACCTTCGGGGAGGTGGCGCTCATGCTGTGGCTCGTGATCAAGGGCGCAAAGCCCAAGCCATTAGCGGGTTCAGTCTCCTCGGCGGCGGTAGGTTAGGCGCAAGAACTATTTGGACACATGATGGAACGTGAGTGGAACGACAATCAGCCGATTTACCGCCAGCTTCGCGACCGCGTGGTCGCGATGATACTCGACGGCGTGCTCAAGGAGGGCGATCCGCTACCCTCCGTGCGCAATGTCGCGGCCGAATATCGGGTCAATCCGCTCACGGTTCTGAAGGGCTATCAGCAACTGGTGGACGAGGGGCTGGTCGAGTCCAGACGAGGCCTCGGCATGTTCATCAATGCGGGGGCGCGCAATCTGCTGTTGCAGGGCGAACGCCAGAAGTTTCTCGGCGAAGAATGGCCGAGGATCCACGCAACCATTCAGCGGCTCGGCCTGAAAGCGGAAGAACTCCTGAACGGAGCGTCCAGCCGGTTGTCAGCAGATGCCGCACTGTCGAAATCCGCCAAGCCGAATCCCACCAAGGACAAGGAGAAACACTGAAGCCATGACAGTCATAGAAGCTCGCGGCCTCCGCAAGACGTTCGGCACAACCGTTGCGCTGGACGGCGTCGATTTGCGTATCGAAGAGGGCCGCATACTCGGGCTCATCGGTCCCAACGGCGCCGGCAAGACGACTGCGCTCAACGCGATTGTCGGTCTCACTCCATATCAGGGAGAACTGAAAGTGCTCGGACGCGATCCCTGGACTGAGCGCGATCAGCTCATGCGCGACGTCTGCTTCATTTCCGATGTCGCCGTGTTGCCGCGTTGGATAAGGGTTTCGCAGGCGCTCGAATACGTCGCCGGCGTGCATCCGCGATTTGATAGCGCCAAGGCGGAAGGTTTTCTCGCCAAGACCACCATCCGGCACACCAGCAAAGTCCGGGAATTGTCCAAGGGCATGGTGGTCCAGCTGCACCTCGCTCTAGTCATGGCGATTGACGCGAGATTGCTGGTGCTGGACGAGCCGACGCTGGGACTCGACATCCTGTATCGCAAGCAGTTCTACGATTCCCTCCTGAACGATTACTTCGATCGCAGCCGCACCATCGTGGTCACCACACATCAAGTCGATGAGATCCAGGACGTTCTCACTGATGTGATGTTCATCAATCGCGGTCGAATCGTATTCAATTGCAGCATGGAAGAATTCGAGTCGCGCTATGTGGAAGTGATGGTGAACGGCGAGCATCTCGCCGCAGCCCGGGCGCTGAAGCCGATTCACGAGCGCCAGGTGCTCGGCCGCAGCATCCTGCTATTCGATCTAAAGCCCGATGCTGTCGATCGTCAGCAACTCGCGGCGCTTGGCGACGTACGCACTTCCAGCATCGCCGACTTGTTCGTCGCCATGCTGTCAGAAAAGCCGGCAGATAAGCCGGACAATCAGGCGAACCAGGCACTAAGTAACTATCAAGGAGCGGCAAGATGAATACTCAATCAAACGCTGTGCCGGAGTCCTTCGAGTCGTCGAGAACCACGCCCGCGGCCATCTCCTCAACTCAGCCGCTGTACTGGTCAATCCGCCGCGAACTTTGGGAGAACCGCTTCATCTACGTCGCGCCCCTGGCGGTCGCAGGCGTAGTCCTGTTCGCCTTCTCTGTCAGCGCCATTCTTGGTATCTGGGAAAGTGCGCTGAGGATCAGCGAGGCGCACCGCGGCGAGGCGATCGTAATGCCATATGACATGGCGGCGGGTCTGATGATGCTCACCTCCATTCTTGTGAGCGTGTTCTATTGTCTCGACGCGCTGCACGGCGAGCGCCGCGACCGCAGCATCCTGTTCTGGAAATCGCTGCCAGTTTCCGATCTCACCACAGTGCTCGCGAAGGCGAGTATTCCGCTTGTGGTTCTGCCCCTGCTGGTGTTTGCGATCACCGTCGCCATGCAATGGCTCATGCTGCTGGTGAGTAGCGCAGTACTGCTGGTAAGCGGCATGAGTGTGACGGCGCTGTGGACGAACTTGTCGTTCTTGCGAATGTCACTGTTGCTGCTGTACCACCTTCTGACGGCCCATGCACTCTGGCCCTTTCCAGTCTATTGCTGGCTGCTTCTAGTATCTGGATGGGCGCGCCGTGCGACGTTTCTATGGGCCGCATTGCCTCTAATTGCGATTGCCGGCGTAGAGCAAATTGTGTTTCACACCTGGCATTTCGCCCGCCTGGTGGGCTCGCGTTTGATAGGCGACACGGAAACCATCGCTGCGGGCGGCATGTTCCCGACCGGTCCCATGACGCATATCACGCCGGGTATTTTCCTGACCACTCCGGGTCTGTGGATTGGCTTTGCCATTGCCGTGGCATTCCTCGCCGCGGCGGTCCGGCTGCGCCGCTATCAAGGACCCATCTGAGTCGCAGCACCGGGGAATTGTCCGCTTTGGCCTGCCGTCGCGGTCTTGCTGTCCGCGCAACTGCAACAGAAGCGTGGGGTTCTAGCCGATCGGACCAGCCACATTAGGCCGACTTCTTCCCGGCAAAAAACTCTGCTTTATGTTCAATCCTTCTCGTTGTAACATTATTACTGCTTCGTCATAGCAACTCTGGGCATCTTCCAAGCTGGCTTTATAGATTTCCCGAAGCAAGAGAAAAACTGTGGCGGCCAATACTTCGCTCTCCACCCAAGTCTCCAAGATCATGACGAAGACGACGGGAACGCGTTATGCCGTCGCGCTGGTGGCGACCGTTGTGGCCTTGCTGGTTCGCCTGGGATTAAATCCTTTTCTGGGCGACTCCGTACCGTACATCACGCTCTTTCCCGCGGTAGCCTTCTGTGCCTGGTACTGCGGGGTCGGTCCGTCCGTCATGAGCGCGGTTCTTGCCCTCATCGGGGCGCGGTATTGGTTCATTCCGCCGGTGCACTCGCTTCGCATCATCGGCGCCGCACAGGTCATTGGCATTCTGGTCTTCTTATTAGTTTCCGGCCTCCTGACGGCCATGGGAGAGACTCGCCGTCGTCGTGAGGAAGTGCTGTTGGCCGCACAAAAAGAACTGGAAGAAGCGGTAAAGGACCGCACCGTAGAACTCGACAGGACCAATCTAAATCTGCGCGAACTCTCCGCCCGTCTGATGCAGTTGCAGGACGATGAAAGACGGCGCATCGCCCGTGAGTTGCACGACAGCGTGGGGCAGATGCTGGCCGCGCTTGGAATGAACCTTGCTGCGGTGGGAAGCGAGATCGAACGCCTCACGAAGACCGCCAGTACGATTAACGACAGTGCGGCGCTGGTACAGGATCTCAGTCAAGAGGTCCGCACCATTTCCCACCTGCTCCACCCACCTCTATTGGATGAAGCGGGACTTACTTCGGCTCTCCGCTGGTACATAGACGGGTTCGCCCAACGGAGCAAGATTAAAGTGGATTTGGAGGTCCCGGCGGATTTTGAGCGGCTCGCGCGCGAGTCGGAGACCGCGATTTTCCGCACCGTGCAGGAGTGTCTCACGAATATTCATCGCCATTCGGGGAGCCCGACAGCCAGGATTCGCATTTCCGCCTCTGACGGTCACGTTCGCGTGGAGGTTGAGGATCGAGGCAAGGGCATACCGCCAGAAAAACAATTTGAGATGGCCTCGAGGGGTACTCCAGGGGTTGGAATCCGAGGCATGCGAGAAAGACTTCGGCAACTGGGCGGCAGCCTCGACATCGAGTCGAACGCCAAGGGTACCCGCATCGTGGCGCGGCTACCGGTGGCACTTGCTTCTGCCAATCCATCTGTGGTGTTAAGGGCGTAGTCAAGCTGTCACGATTTTTTGCCACACACGTTTCACGATCGAGCCTTCGCTCTTATCCAATCAATCCTGAATGCCGCACTCTGAGTGATGCCCCTGGACGCGCGGAATCCGACACGCGCGTCCACTAGATCTCACGGCGGCCTCAAGTCGCCTCGTCAGAAGGGGCAGTTCCCTGGAGATGGTGCGTCGATCCGGCCTGGCCGACCTGCCGGGACGAGCCGGAAAGCAATGACTTGTGCCTCGACACTGCCTTCGTTTCGGACGATGTGTACGTGGGTACCACCAAGATCGACAAATGACATCCCCGCTGTGTACACGTGCGGAGTGCATTTGGGATCGTGCGCGTCATAATGAGTTACCGTTCCTGCGGTGACGATGATTAGAGTATGACCAGGGTGCGTGTGCCAGCCGGTGGTTCCTCCCGGCTGCCAAACATTGGTCAAGAAATATTCGTCTGACTTTCCTTTCGTCTTTTGCGCGGACAACCAGAGCTGGTCTGTGTCGGAAACGAAGTAGTTAATGACATCGAATGAGCCAAGCTGCCCCTGAGCGGTCGTTGTGCTCGTGAACCCTTCCGGTGGTGTCGCCAAGGCACTTCCTGCAGCGGCAATGATCGCTGCACCAAGCAAAACCAACCACGCTAACTTTTTTCTCATATCGAACTCCTTTTGTTGGCGTCGCCGTCTGGCAACGCTCGGACACAATCCGACAATCTGGTGGTCGCGGTCAAAGGGCAATGCGCGGAATTGCAACCGCGCCGTCGAATGCCGTACTTTGCGGTACCCGTCAGCGGAAGCTACAATCGGGTTCCCGGGCTCGCGACAGCCCGTCGATTAATGAGGAGCGTACGATGGGAGAACCATCCCCTGGAAAACCGTCGCCCGAACAGCCCA
>Ga0257153_1000084_pt1 | contig 10236 bp, 9 predicted proteins | sample DW10A_FD_185988 | JGI IMG/M metagenome (GOLD analysis project Ga0257153, IMG submission 185988) | Soil microbial communities from H.J. Andrews Experimental Forest, Oregon, United States - DW-10-A | ecosystem: Environmental > Terrestrial > Soil > Temperate forest > Bulk soil | place: USA: Oregon... | reverse complement strand
CTCGAGCAGAAGCTCGCGAACGAAATCTCCGGTTCGAACGTAATGAGCCAGGTCGCTAAATTCCTTGCTGCCGAAGGGGTAGTAACCCAAGTCCTGAATGACCGCGCCACCGTATGCGTAGGCGTGCGCTTCCTTGATCTGATCGTCGGTCAGTCCGGGATAACGCTGGAGCAAGAGAGGGCGGATCTCATCGGCCCAGAGCAAGTCCACAATTTCCTCGTGGGTTAAAACCGAGTATGCCGGCGAACTGCCGCAGCAGATCATCACCACCAGAAGAAGACATAAGGCCCGCGAGGCCAGGACACTCCAAAAGCTGTTTTTAAAGGTTAACGGTTTAGTCATCAGCGCTAGCCATGGGAATAGTGACGAGTGGGTTTGCAAAATCATTTCTTCGCATCCAGTAAGCTTGCAAGTTGACTGCCAGCAGTCGAGCAGACTGCGTAAAACCACAGCGGAAAAGCTCCGTGATTCAGACCAAAGTTTACAGGGCGTCTCGCCTATCCGGGCAGTTGGGTGGCCCGGGCGGGGACGCCCGGCGCTCCACCGGTCTAGAGCCAGCGCCCTCAATTGCTGTCACCGGCCGCATGGTTACCGCCAATGCGGGCGTCGATCGACAGCGCGCCGCCTCCCACAATCAGAAGAAACAGTGACCCTAGCCACATGCAATAGTCGGTCCGCGCTTCATGCATGGTAGACCAAAAACCTGCTTTCGCCAGCATGGGCATCTTGGTCGTAAGAATTGCCACGCTTATATCGATCAGTAGAGGAACGGCGGCGAGCCGGGTCAACAATCCGATTAGTAAAAGCGCACCGCAGACAATTTCCACCATGCCAACGAAAGGCGCAAAAAAGGAAGGTGCAGGAATCCCGATCTTCGCGAAGCGCCCTACTCCGAGAGTCTCTGGAAACAAAAACTTCTGAATTCCCTCCGACAAAAATACCCCGCCCACCAGCAACCGAACTAGAATCGTGGCCGCCGGAGCGTTGCTATGCAGAATTCTGGAGAGGTGCATTCGAGATTCTAACTTGCCTTTTTCCATGCCTCTTCATTCTTCTGCTCGTAGTCGTCATACGCTTTGCGCAACCCGGTAAGCACTTCGGCAGTAGTCTCAAACAGGGCTTGCGCCTTGGCGTCGTTAACCTTCTTTACATCCGCGCGTGCATGATTGATCACATCGGTGAGCATCTGCCGAAGGTTGGCGGAGTGATGGCGCGGATCGTTCTCGCCATATTGACTTGCATTTGCCATGTTGATCTCCTTACCCCAGATTGGACGGTTGACTACACTTTCGGCGGCGGAGGCGGGGTAAACTGCGCCAGATCGGCAAACCCCAGCATTCCTTCGATATTGCCGATCTTCTTTTCGGCATCTTCGAAGCCGTCTTTGCCGAACATCTTGTGCTCGATATCCTCAAACTGATCTGAGATTTCATCGAGCTGCTTGTTGCTGAAGTTTTTCTTCCACGCCGGAAAGATAATCGCGTCCTCGCGTGCGGCATGGTTTTCGTACATGAGCACAAAGCTCTCAAATACTTTTGCCAGCGGTTCCTCATGCGTAGCGCTGATTTTGGAGCCATTCGTGACTGCGAGCACGTAGTCTGTGACCTCGCGTCCACGTTTATGTTGCGCGGTTAAAATATCGGCGTAGCGTTCCAGTTCGCCACCCTGTTTCCGCACCAGAGGGAAAATGTGCTGCTCCTCCAGCATTCTTTCGTGATAGTCCTCGCCGAAGGTGCGAAAGAGTTGAGCTGTTTGATGCAAAGCTGAAGGGTCTAAGCTCGCTGGATTTTGACGCAGTTTCGGCACAGTCTCGAAGTAAACCAGCAACGCTCGGCGAATTACCCCATGCTCCCGCATCAGATCCTCCGTCGCTGTTACCTCAGGCTCCGTTTGTTCGGCATTTGCGGATACTGGCAGAAGCAACAAACTGCCGGGCACGCTAACGGCTGCAGTTGCTGCCGCCAGCACTGCGGCATTGCGAAGAATATCTCGGCGATTTGGATCTGGCTTCATGAATTCCCCTGCTGTTCGGAGTCGACCTGAGCACAATCTATAACACTGCAAAGGAGATGTGCCGTATCACCTGCTGAGATGCCCGGATTGGCCGGGTCGTTGCCGCTGCGTTGCGGTTGCCGTCTGGGCCAGCCTATAACGGTCATAATTGACCGGTTCGTTTCTGCGATATGTGCGATAGTTATAGAAGCTGGCTGTGACACTAGGCAGTTCGCGGAATTCGGAATGCATTTTCTATGGCGGGTTTCCGCTGCGAACGGGTGTGGGAACCTGATGACCGAGTAGACGGGACTTATGGCAAAACGTGAATGTTCGGATTGCGGGGGCGAGTTGGTTCTGGCGGTACGTGCGAACCAACCCCAACCGGGTAGTGGCGAGTTAAATCCGCTAAGCAGCGCCTCCACCAATTGGAGATGCAGCACTTGCGGCAGCACTTTTACGGCAGCTCAACTTCGGGAAGACAAACGAGCCCGCGCCAAGCCCGCCTAAGTTTTTTGCGAATCCGGGGCCCGCGTTGCACCTCGCAAAAAAAACGAAGCAGTGTCGGTCATCCTGGTTCGGTCTCGCTTCAACATCTCTTGGTACGCTCTTCGACCGCTTCCATCGCCAACTGATGCTAATCTCCCGATGGCATTAGCTCGTCGGATTCTTCCCAGCTGGCAGCTTCGACGGATCTCTCGTCGCCTTCGACCGGACTTGCGCCGCTATCATTGCCGTGATTGCCGCGGTTGTAGCTCTTCTCGACGAGAAGGTCGACCACATCGGTAAATTGCGCCTGCTCCGTGGATCCTTCCAGCGCCATCGTCGATGTCGTCCCGCTAGTTATCACCTGTTGGACTGCATCGAAGTATCCGGTTCCGACAAAGCGCTGGTGCTTCACGGCCTCGTAGCCAACCTGCTGCTCGCGCAGAAATTCCTTCTCCTGCAGCCGGGAATAGGCGGTCATGCCGGCCTGCTTGTAGCCGCGAGCCAGCTCAAACATAGCGAGGTTCAGGGCATGGAATCCGGCGAGCGTAACAAACTGGAACTTGTATCCCATGCGGCCGAGTTCGTGTTGGAAACTGGCGATGGTGGCGTCGTCCAGGTTCTTCTTCCAGTTGAAGGAAGGCGAGCAGTTGTAGGCGAGCAGCTTGCCCGGGAAAACCTTGTGTATGGCGTCGGCAAATTCGCGCGCTTCCTCAAGATCGGGCTTGGAGGTTTCGCACCACAGAATATCGGCATACGGAGCATACGCCAGGCCGCGTGCGATGGCAGCTTTCAGGCCTCCTTTAAATCGGTAGAAGCCTTCGACGGTTCTTTCGCCGGTCAGAAATTCGCGGTCGCGCGGATCGATATCACTGGTTAGCAGGTTGGCGCTATCGGCATCGGTGCGCGCCATGATCAGCGTGGGAACGTTCATGACATCGGCGGCGAGTCGAGCCGCGACCAGTTTCTGAATCGCTTCGGTAGTCGGCACAAGGACTTTTCCGCCGAGATGGCCGCACTTTTTGGCGGATGAAAGCTGATCCTCAAAATGGACGCAGGCGGCACCGGCCTCAATCATCGCCTTCATCAGCTCAAAGGCGTTCAGATTGCCGCCGAATCCGGCTTCGGCGTCGGCAATCAGCGGCGGGAACCAGTTCACGTCGTCATTTTTGTTGCCTTCATTCTTGTTGCCTTCGGCATGGTGGATCTGATCGGCGCGCATGAGGGCCTGGTTGATGCGCCGGACAAGATTAGGGACGCTGTCGGCGGGATAGAGGCTCTGGTCCGGGTACATCTGGCCGGCGTTGTTGGCGTCCGCGGCGACCTGCCAGCCGCTCACATAAATCGCTTTCAATCCAGCTTTGACTTGCTGCACGGCCTGGTTGCCGGTGACAGCCCCTAGTGCGGGAACGAAGGATTCCGAGCCGCCGGTCAGGAGATTCCATAGGCGTTCGGCGCCGTGACGGGCCAAAGTGTGCTCAATCTCCATCGAGCCCTTCAGGCGATCGACATCCTGTTGCGAATAAGGGCGAGAGATACCGCGCCATCGCGGGCTGGTCTGCCAATTACCAATCTGCTGCTGATTAGCGCTCTGTTGATTTTTAGACTGGCTTGAAGTCGTCATGTTTTTCCCCAGCGAAATATTTGCGTCCAGAGGCAGTAGATGCCGGATTTAGCAGTCGTGCAAATCGGCCCGTCCGTCTGGTTCCACTAGTCCGAAATGACCTACCGCTTGGGCAGGGCGGCTGCAAGCGAATATGATATTGCCATGAAGAACACGACTTTTGCCGAGTCCAAATCGACCTTGAATCAAATCGAAGCTGAAATTCTTACTGCTGAAGCCCGGGCATTTTTGTCGAAGCTGTCGGCTGCTTTCGAGCCCCGGCGACAGGAACTTCTGGCTCGGCGGCAAGGGTTGCAGCAGGAGCTGGATCGTGGCAAGCTTCCGGATTTTCTGCCGGAAACGGCTTCAATCCGCAAGGCCGATTGGAAAGTGGCATCGATTCCCAAAGACATGCTCGACCGCCGGGTGGAAATTACCGGGCCCGTCGATCGCAAGATGATCATTAATGCTTTGAACTCGGGCGCCAATGTTTACATGGCTGACTTCGAGGACTCCAACACTCCGACCTGGAGCAACAACATTGAAGGTCAATACAACCTGCGCGATGCGATTCGGGGCACGATTACCTTCGAAAGTCCGGAAGGAAAAAAATACAAACTAGGCGAGAAACTAGCCACGCTGATGGTGCGGCCGCGAGGATGGCATCTGCAAGAAAAACATTTCAAAGTGGATGGTAAGCCGATCTCGGGGTCCCTCTTTGATTTCGGTTTGTTCTTTTTTCACAACGCTGCGGCCTTGCTGCGCAAGGGAACGGGCCCCTATTTCTACCTGCCGAAGCTGGAGAATCATCTTGAGGCGCGGCTATGGAACGACGTTTTTAATCTTGCTCAGGACGAACTGAAAATTCCTCGTGGCTCGATTCGGGCCACGGTTTTGATTGAAACCATCCTCGCCGCTTTCGAAATGGACGAGATCCTTTACGAATTGCGCGAGCATTCTGCCGGGCTCAACTGCGGCCGGTGGGACTACATTTTCAGCTACATCAAGAAGTTCCGCGCGCGTCCTGAATTCGTCCTGCCCGACCGATCGGAGGTCACGATGGAGACGCATTTTCTGAGCTCCTACGTCGATCTGTTGATTCAAATCTGTCATCGACGCGGCATTCATGCCATGGGTGGAATGGCGGCGCAAATTCCAATTCGCAATGATAAAGCGGCGAACGAGCAGGCCCTCGACAAAGTGCGTCGTGACAAGCTTCGTGAAGTGAAAGCGGGTCACGATGGCACGTGGGTCGCTCATCCTGGTTTGGTTGGAGTTGCAAAGGACGTTTTCGATAAGTACATGCCCGAGCCGAATCAGATTGCATCACACAAAAACTCGGCGCGCCAAGTATCGGCGCAAGACCTGGTCGAAGTTCCAAAGGGGGGCATCACCGAACAAGGTTTGCGTTGGAACATTGACGTCGGATTGCAGTATCTGCATTCGTGGCTCGGAGGACTAGGTTGCGTTCCCATTTACAACCTGATGGAAGACGCGGCCACCGCCGAAATCAGTCGCGCCCAGGTGTGGCAGTGGGTCAAATACCGCTCCCAGCTTAAGAATGGCAAGCAGGTGACGGCCGCCATGGTGAAGGAGATGATTCACCACCGGGCATCGGAGTTGGGCAGCAGCAACGATGACAAGCTGCGTCAGGCTGCGCGTCTCCTGGAAGATTTGACGACGAATCAGGAATTTGCAGAGTTTCTAACGCTTGCCAGCTACGAGTTATTGGACTAGAACCTCAAGGCATGGGTTCTAGCAAAACGCCGGCACGGAAAACTCCCGCGCACAAAAATTCCGCAGACTTGGAGATAGACGCGGATTTCCTCCGGCAGTTGCAGCACCATGTTGCCACTCGCGAGATCGAACGCGGCATCGCATGCCTCCAGTCGCAGCCTGAGCTGATCGCGCAACTCAATCCCTCTCAGAAAAACGCCGCACAACTGCTAGCCCACCTCGCCATCTGGACGGATATTGGCTACAGCGGACCGCCCCTCAACCAGATTCTTAAACTTTTTAAAGATGCGGGACCGGATCTACTTTCACAGCTTCCGATTGTCGACTACGTCTGTTTGCGCATAGCCGAGGGTATGACTGCGATGGCCGACGAGGCCATGGAATCAGCGATCAGTCATTTTGATTTCGTTCTGAGCTTAGGCGAAGAATTGAACAATCCGTTCCTGCTCGCCATAGTTCATTTCTGGAAAGGCCGCTGCCTGCGCCGGCGAGGCGATTATGACGAAGCGCTGATTTATACCGCGAAGGGAAGAGATTTGGCGGTTGCGCTAGGGCATGAGCGCATGGCGGCGGTGATGCAGGTGCTCGAGGGATGGCTTTTATTCCAGCAGGGCAAATGGAAAGATGCAGTTCGCATTTCGCAGGCGGCGGAACGCGTTCTCGCCGATGCCGATGATTATGTGACGCTCGGAAACATTCAATCGTTCTATGGGCGAATGGCGCGCAGGGAAGGGCGTTTCGACGAGGCCATTAAGTTTTTTGAGAACGCGATTTGCCATTACCGTAAGCGTGATCCACAGCATCCGAACCTTGCGCGTTCGTTGGCAAACATGGCACTGGCGAAGCGGGGAATCGCACTGCAATTACAGAAAACAATCGACCGCGATGCCGAGCGCCGCCGCAAGGGGTTCGCAAATAAGCAGATCAAGCCCGGCGCAACCAGCGACCACGAAAGCGCCGATCAAGATTCGCATAAGCATGCCTATCGCGGCCAAGTGTCCCAGCTTCGCCGTGAAGCGCTCGAACATCTCGATGCCGCCCGCGTCATTTATCAGCGACGCCCCAGCCATCACGGCGTGGGCACGGTCTACTTGAATGCAGCCTACATCCACCTCGACAGTGGAGACTTTCAGCGGGCCGAGAAAGAGGCTGCATCCGCATTTCAGGTTGCGGAGGAGAAGCAGGATTACATTTTGATGTGCCGTGCCCGGATCCTGCAATGCATGATCGAAAACGGCAAGGTGGAGGAAGAAATTGGAGGCGCCACCGATCCGGGCAGCCATGCTCGCCGTGCTCTGGATTTTAGTCAACAGGGGATCGATCTCGCGAAGCATACGCAACATCATCTGCTGCTCGCAAATGCCCATCTGTGGCAGGGATTGACGCAATGCAATTCCTTCTTTGAAGATCCTGAGGCGGCGCGAAAGTCTTATGACCTGGCGCGGGTATCATGTGGCGCGAATCCGCCTGACAACATTTGGCAGGATTTGCAAACTTTGAGTGCGAAAATTGTCCGAAAAGGTGGAATTGATACTGTTCTGAAAGCGTGGTCCCAGGGAGCGGTGGGCGATAAAACCTTCCAGCAAATCAGCGAAGAGTTTGCCGAGATTGTAATAGCTCGCGTCTGGGAGCGCGAAGGACATAAAGTATCGCGGGTGGCGGCGCGGCTTTCAATTTCTCCGAAAAAAGTGAGGCGCATTTTGGCGCGTGTGGGGCGCAGAAAACCTCGCCAAGCGTAGAGAGAAGGCGAAGCTTTAATTTTAATAAGCATGACAACGCATAGGAGATGAATTGGTGTTTTCGCGATTCGAAAGAATCTAATCGCCAAAGGCGGGAATCGAAAGTCTATGAAAATCGCAAAGGATGTCACCGAACTGATTGGCCAGACACCGTTGGTGCGGCTGAATCGAGTTACGCAAGGGGCGGTTGCCGAAGTGGTGGCGAAACTCGAGAGCAGAAATCCGTTAGCCAGCGTGAAGGATCGCATCGGCGTGAGCATGATCGCCGATGCTGAGCGCAAGGGACGAATTCATCCCGGAAAAACCGTTCTGATCGAGCCGACCAGCGGCAACACCGGAATCGCTCTTGCTTTCGTCGCCGCCGTGAAGGGCTACAAACTCATTCTTACCATGCCCGAAACCATGAGCCTGGAGCGGCGTGTGCTGCTGCTAGCGCTGGGGGCGGAGATTGTGCTCACACCCGGTCCGCGAGGCATGAAGGGGGCGATCATGAAGGCCGAGGAGTTGCTCAAATCGACGCCGGGTTCCTACATGCTGCAGCAATTCGATAATCCCGCGAATCCGAAGATTCATTTCGAGACCACCGGCCCTGAGATCTGGGATGACACTGACGGGCGCGTCGATTTTCTGGTGTCTGGCGTGGGTACGGGCGGAACCATCACGGGCGTTGCCGAATATATAAAGCCGAAGAAAGCATCGTTTAAAACAGTCGCCGTGGAACCAATCGATAGCGCTGTTCTGTCGGGTGGAACGCCCGCTCCGCACAAGATTCAGGGCATTGGCGCGGGTTTCGTGCCTAGCATTCTGCGCCGCGACCTGATTGATGAGGTCATTGCCGTGAGCAATGAAGATTCCATTAATATGGCGCGACGTCTTCCACTCGAAGAAGGTTTGCTGGTTGGCATTTCTTCGGGAGCGGCGGTGGTCGCGGCTTTGCAAGTGGCTAAGCGTCCTGAAAATGCGGGTAAATTAATCGTCGTGGTTCTGCCATCGTTCGGCGAGCGCTACTTGAGTAGTATTCTCTTCGAAGGACTCCGGAACCAGGCGTTGCAGATCCCGACCGTCCAGCTTCCGGCCTGATACATGCCGCATTTGCTGTCCTTAATTCGCGAGGACGTTGCCAACGTGCTGGAGCACGATCCGGCGGCGAAATCGCGTCTGGAGGTTTATCTCTGCTACTCCGGCCTGCATGCGGTGTGGTTCCATCGCATGAATCACTGGTTGTGGAATCATCAGTTTTTTCTGCTGGCGCGGTGGTTGTCTCAGGTGACACGCTTTCTCACCGGAATTGAAATCCATCCCGGAGCGCAGATTGGCCGGCGTCTATTTATCGATCATGGATTCGGCGTGGTGATTGGCGAGACCGCCGTTGTCGGCGAGGACGTTACGCTCTATCAGGGCGTGACGCTCGGCGGAACGGGCAAGGAACTGGGTAAGCGACACCCGACGCTTCTCGACAATGTGGTGGTGGGTGATGGCGCGAAGATTCTCGGCAATATCACAGTGGGACGCAATTGCCGGATTGGCGCCGGATCAGTCGTGCTGCGCAACGTGCCCGATGAATCCACCGTAGTGGGCGTGCCGGGACACATCATTTTCCGGGAAGGAAGGCGCGTAGTCATTACCGATCCCAAACAAATCAACGACCCGCTCTCTGAAGCGCTGGCCGCGGTTGCAACCGAGGTTAATAAATTGACCGAACGCGTGCGTCTGTTGGAGGGGGCTGGCGAAAGCGAACCGGTCTCCGAATCCATGCAACGAATCATGGAAGATGTCGATTACCAGATTTAGTGGAGTGACTGGCGCCTCGCGGTCCCGCCGGGCGAGAACGCCCGGCTCTCCACCGGCAAGGTGAGTTTGGAACGCTAACTAACTATATATGTCCTCTTTTCATCTTTTCATCCGACCCAAGTATGATTGAATACGCTTTTGGGTCGGTACCTCCTACGCATGAAATACGGCTTCGTAATCGATAACCGCAAGTGCATCGGATGCCACGCCTGCACGGTGGCGTGCAAGACGGAAAACCAGGTGCCGGTGGGCGTGAACCGGACGTGGGTCAAGTACGTGGAGAAGGGGATTTTTCCCAACACGCGCCGCGTATTTCAAGTGACGCGGTGCAACCACTGCGAGAAGCCGCCCTGCGTCACGATCTGTCCCGTGACCGCGATGTACCAGCGCAAAGACGGGATCGTCGATTTTGATTCCGACCGCTGCATTGGCTGCAAAGCCTGTATGCAGGCTTGTCCATACGATTCGATATATATGGATCCGGACGATGGCACCGCTGCCAAGTGCCATTTCTGCGCGCATCGCACTGAAGTTGGGCTGGAACCAGCTTGCGTGATCGTCTGCCCGGAGCACGCCATCATCGCTGGAGATCTTAGCGATCCCGATAGCGAAGCCGCGCAACTGATTGCTCGCGAGCCGGTGCGCGTGCGGAAGCCGGAGCAGGGAACTCAGCCCAAGCTCTACTACATCGACGCTGATGAGAGCGCGATTGTGCCCACGGCTGCGCGTCATGAGTCGATTTACATGTGGTCGCAACGAAATGCGGCCGTGCTGGGCGGAGGCGCAATTTATCCGAGTGATAGTCCGTTGCTGCAGGAGGATGCGGTCGCCGCGTACGACGTTTCCCATGCCCGTCCGTGGGGATGGCAAGTGCCCGCCTATTCATGG
>Ga0257153_1000083_pt1 | contig 10238 bp, 9 predicted proteins | sample DW10A_FD_185988 | JGI IMG/M metagenome (GOLD analysis project Ga0257153, IMG submission 185988) | Soil microbial communities from H.J. Andrews Experimental Forest, Oregon, United States - DW-10-A | ecosystem: Environmental > Terrestrial > Soil > Temperate forest > Bulk soil | place: USA: Oregon... | reverse complement strand
TCGACAATGCCTTTTCGGACGTGATCGATGCGTGCGCGAGGCGTGATGATACCTGGATCAATCGTGAAATCATCGAGAGCTACACACGGCTGCATGAGCTCGGGTACGCGCATTCCGTCGAAGCTTGGAGAGAAGGCAAACTCGCGGGAGGGCTTTACGGGGTGGCGGTCGGCGGCGCGTTTTTCGGTGAATCGATGTTTCATCGCGTCACCGATGCTTCGAAGATTGCGCTCGTCGCGCTCGTGCAACATTTGCGCAGCCGAAAATTCGTTTTACTCGACACGCAATGGCTCACGCCACACCTGCAACAATTTGGCGGCATCGAGATTTCAAGAAACCATTATCTGCGCCTTTTAAGGAGCGCAGTAGAGTTGCCGCGAAAATTTTGAGGTAGGCGCGATCTCCGAGCGCGCCGACTATTCTCAACAGAGTCTTGTGCTACCGGTTCCTCCTTGCCCCAATCCCGGAATTTTGCATAGTGAACGCCCGGCTTTCACCTGCGATTGTCGATCTCACGGCTGGGTAGCTCAGTTGGCAGAGCAGTGGACTGAAAATCCACGTGTCGGCGGTTCGATTCCGCCCCCAGCCATTCCGTTATCACGAGGGATCTACGTTGCCTCGCGAGGCCGGCATTTCATTTGCCCCAAATTCCTGCAAACCATCCTTTTCTCTGGCTCTTCAAAGCTTGCTGAAAGTGCTCCTTCACAAAATTGGGGTCCCTCGCGTGAGCCAGCGCGTCCATGAGACTGATGCGGTTAGCCAGAAGCAACTCGATAAGACTTTCGTCCACGGTATGCATGCCGTCCGCACCTCCGATTTGAATCAGTCCGGGTATCTGCGAAAGACGCCGGTCCCGGATACACGCCTCGATTCCCGAGTTCACCGTCATCAATTCCGTGGCTAAGATCAGGCCTGATCCTTCGCTTCGCGGCAGGAGATACTGGCACACCACTCCCAACAGCGACCACGCAAGTTGGGCGCCGACGAACTGCTGGCCCTCCTTTGGAAACGCATCAATAATTCGCCCGATAGCCGTTGGCGCATCGTTGGTGTGCATGGTTGCAATCACCAGGTGTCCTGTTTCCGCCGCCGTAATCGCAGTTTGGATCGTGTCCACGTCCCGCAACTCGCCAACAAGAATGACGTCGGCATCCTGTCTCAACGCGTTCTTGAGCGCTGACGCGAAGCTTTGCGCGTCGGCACCAACTTCGCGCTGGTTCACCAGGCTTCGTCCCTGCGAATGAACAAATTCGATCGGGTCCTCAATACTGACGATGTTGACGGAACGCCGGCTGGCTATCGTCTGGGCCATGCTCGCCAGCGTTGTGCTCTTGCCTTCACCGCTCGCGCCAGTCACCAGCACCAGGCCGGCGCTCTCGTCACACCAGCGGTCCACCACGGGAGAATGTCCCAACGACTTTAGATCGCCGACTTCAGAAGGGATTCGTCGGAAATTGCCCTCAATCGCACCTGACACGTAGCACGCATTTCCGCGAAAGCGCCCGACACCGTCGACCTGCAACGCGAAGTCAAGCTGCCACTCGTTTTCCAGCTTCGCCCGTTGTCCCTCCTTCAAGGCATCGATCACCAGTCTCCTTGTATCCTCCGCCGACAGCGGCTCTTCTGTCAGCGGCTGGATGACACCAGCGACCCGCGTCATCGGTGGCGCCCCCGCTGTCAAATGAAGATCAGAAGCTCCCTGCTCGGCGGCAAGCACCAGAAAATCGATTAAGTCATGTTTCTTCATAAAGGATTCAAATGGTGCGGAGGACTCGTCTAGCCGATTCCCCTCATGGCGCGACGAAGCTCGGATTCATTGCTGACCGAAGCCATGGCGGTCGCTTCCGTGATGACCTTGTCCTTGAGAGCGTTGAGCGTCGATTGCAAAAATGAAACCGCCGCAGGATCCGATCCGCGGGAAATATACTGATCAATGTTCTGCAACTCTCGTCTCGCGATCCAGTCGCGCATGGCACCCGCATTTTCAACGTGTTCGACCAGCAAATGCAAGCCTCCGTTAGCAGATTCAACCAGCTTCTGGCACAGGACGCCCGAGAGCTGGTTTGCCAGAAGGTTCACACCATGCTTCGCGTTGTCGGCCGGGAAAAGATTCAAATAGCGCTCCATCGTGTCCGCAACCCTTTCCGAATGCATGGTTGAAACAACCAGATGTCCGGTTTCCGAAGCCTGGAGGGCCGTCAACGCAGTCTCGTAATCCCGGATCTCACCGACAAAAATGACATCCGGCGCCTGACGAAGCGCGCTCCGCAATCCGATCGCAAAAGTGCCGGTATCGCGTCCGACCTGTCGCTGAGTGAAATGACAGCGCTTGCTGGTGAACTGATACTCGACGGGATCCTCGATCGTCACTATATGTCGCACCTGGTTCTCGTTCATCCATTGAAGCAGGGACGCGATGGTGGTGGATTTCCCTGAGCCGGTTGGTCCCGTTATAAGAATCAGGCCGTGCGCGCGACCGCCCCATCGCTGCAGGAGCCACTCGGGTGCCCCGAGCGATTTCAATGTAGGCACGCTGCTCTTGATGCGGCGCAGGACCGCACCGAGACGGCCCATGGTGCGGTGCAGGCTCACGCGGTAACGCGTATGCGTGCGCGAGACGAAACCGGTGTCGCGATCCATGTCGCCGTCGCTCTGCGCGTTCGCGCCGCAGGCCTGCCAGAATGCGGTCATGTGCGCGAGCGACATGGGTTCATCGCCGAGGACGATGATTTGTTCATTGATCTTAAGCCGCGGCACCTCGTCCTCCTGAAGGAAGACGTCGCTCGCCTCCTGCTGCTCCGCGGCGTCAAGAATACTGTCGATGTTTTGCGGCATGCTCTCGCAACTTCTACCACCCGCGGGTACGTGGCAAACGTTGCTGACTGATGCGGGATTTGATTGCGAACACGGGCCGAGTCATTCATCCTCCCGGCATGGCTGAAACCCAGGCGCCGCCGCCGTTACCGAAATCTCAGCCACTATTTGGAAGGCGTCACAGCACGATCATCAAGCTGCTTGGAGTTGGCGCGCTGGTATTGGTGTTACTGATTCCGCTGGCGATGATCACTGGCGTCTTAAGGGACCGGCTTTCGCGGCGCAATGAAGCGGTGGCCGATATCACTTCGTCATGGGGCAAGGAACAGAACGTAATTGGGCCGGTGCTCGGGATTCCGTATCAATACAAATTTAAAGCAGTGAAGGAAATGCCTGCTCCTGACGGAAAGATGGAGCGACGCGAAGTGGAGGAAACTGCGACTGCAACCGCGTATTTCCTGCCGGAGACGCTGCACATCAACGGCGACGCGCAAACGCAGATGTTGCATCGCGGCATTTACAATGCGGCGGTTTTTCGCGCACAGGTGACGCTCTCTGGAAAATTTGCGCCGCCCGATTTCGGCCCGCTTAAGATCGATTTGAAGGATGTGCAATGGAAAGACGCGTTCGTCACGATCGCGGTGAACGATTTGCGCGGAACACGCGAAGGAATCGTGCTCGATTGGGGCGGCGCGAGGCGCCCGCTGCTGCCCGGATCACAAGTCCCTGGTTACACCACGGGCGCGACCGCGTCGCTTGGAACTGACAAGCCGATTGCGAGCGAAATCGAATTTTCCATTCCACTCGATTTCAATGGCAGCGAGGGAATCTTCTTTGCGCCTTTTGCCGTGCAGAACGAGGCGACTTTGAAATCGACTTGGGCTGATCCGGCCTTTCGCGGCGCGTTTTTGCCCGCGGAACGGTCGGTGCGTCCGAATGGATTCGATGCGAAATGGAAAATTTCATATTACGGCCGCGATTATCCGCAGTCGTGGACGAGTCGCGGCGGAAATGAGCGTTTCAATGTTCAGTCGGTAACAAACTCAAGATTCGGCGCGAATTTCTTGTCGATCCTGGACGCATATCGCTACGTCGAGCGCTCGATCAAGTACGGCGTACTCTTCCTCGTGCTCGTGTTTACGACATTCTTCCTCTTTGAAGTCACAGCGCGTCAGAAGATCCATCCGTTCCAATATTTGATGGTGGGCGCGGCGCTTTGCTTGTTTTATCTGCTATTGTTGTCGATTTCGGAATTTATCGGCTTTAGTTGGGCTTATCTGATCGCTGCTGTTGCATCGACGCTGTTGATTACGTGGTATTGCCGGTTTTTCCTCGGAGGCGGTGTGCGCACGCTGATGATCGGCGCGGGACTCGCCGGCGTTTACACGTTTCTTTATATCACTTTACGGCAGCAGGATTATGCCTTGCTCATGGGCGCAATCGCGCTCTTCGTTGTCCTAGCGATCGTGATGTACGTGACGCGTAAGGTGGATTGGTACGCGCGCGATGCCGGATAGAGCGAATCGCGCCGGATTTACGACGGCGAGAGTGTCACGTCGGCTGGCGCGGACGGAAATGCGACCAATCTGCGAAATCTGTGTGATCCGCTGTTAGGTTTGACGCGTGAACGTAACTAACATCAGCGAGGCGAAAGATTGGTTTGAAGTTTTGCAAACGGGCGAGCGGAGTCAGACCGCGATGATGACGCTCGCGCCGGGTGATGCGACCGGCGACCAAGCCGAAGCGCACGAGAAAAGTGACCAGGTCCTTTTGGTCTTAGGTGGCGAATTGACCGGCGAAGTTGGCGATCAACGTCCGCACTTAAAGAAAGGCGACGTGATCATTATTCCTGCGGGCGTGAAACACCGGTTTGTGAATCGAGCGAAGAAGCCGGCGGTAACTTTTAACGTTTATTCGCCTCCAGCATATCCGGCTCACTGAAAACAAACGCAAGTTCGAAGCGTCAAAATTGCGACTGTGCCCACTTCCTTTCGCAGCGGATTCTATGGCGGCCTGATCGCTGCAATTTTGCTCGGACTGTTTTTGATCTGGCTTTGGCGACCTGAGCGTCAGGTCAGACGTCACACTGAAAATTTTCTCCACACCATTGAACACAAAAGCTGGACGGCCGCCGCCGATTTTATCGGCAGCGATTATCACGATCAGTGGGGCGACGATCGCGCCCGTGTACTCGACCGCATGCGTGAAGGCTTCCGTTATGTGCGCGGCGTTCGAATTAACGCGTCCAATCCAATGGTGCGAATCGAGAACCGCCGCGCCATTTGGAGCGGCAAAATCATGATCGATGGCGACCAAAGTGAAGTGATGGAGTTATTAGAAGAGCGCGTTAATTCGCTGGCGACTCCATTCGAACTTGAGTGGCACCACGTCTCAGCCAAGCCCTGGGATTGGAAACTCGTCCACGTCAGCAATTCCACACTCGAAATCCCAACCGACTTCGACTGAAAGATCGACGAACGACAAGATCGACAACCGTGACGTACGGGGGCGAGGTCCGTCTCGTCCTGGCCGTTACTTGCCGAGCGCGTGCCGCAATTCCTTCTTGGCGGCTTCTACCTCGCGTGGCGTTTGCTGGCAAAGTAGAATCGCCCGGAGTTTTTCTCCCTGATAATGCCGCGCGACGAATTTTTTCTTCGCGTAAGCCCCGCGAAGATCCATACGTGTTGGCAGGACGCTGAAGTCGCCCACAAAATCCATCCGCAAGTCGAACATCTCCGTCCAGAAATAGGGGGTCAGCTCGTATCGGATCCGTTTCTTGCCTGTCATGTTCGCGCCCGCGATCAGGCCTTGTTCACGTGCGTTGTCCCAATGCGTCTGGCGCCGCACACCGCCCATCAGCCGATCCGGATAAAATGCCAGGTCGCCGACGGCGTAGATTCCTTTTTCTTCTGTTTCGAGGTAATCCGTCACCGGCGAGCCATGTGGTCCGGCCAGCGGCGTGTTACGAACCAAGTCGAGATTTGGCTCCGCGCCGCAGGCGACGACGGCGAGGCCTGCAGGGTGGCGGTCTCCGCTTTTTGTCTGGACATTGCGAAGGACGGTTTTCCCCTCAAAGCCATTAAGGCTTTCGCTCATCAACATTGTCACGCCATGTTTGGCGAAATATTCCGTAAGCCATCCGCCCGTTTCGGGATCGACATATCGGTTCAATAAATAAGAATCGCGATGCATAAGGCTGACCTTCAGTTTCATCATCCGCAAACTCGCTGCCGCCTCACACGCGAGCAGCCCGCCGCCGACGACCATGACGGTTTTCTCCAGGTTCGCCATCTCGCGCAAGGCCAGCGCGTCACGAATTGTCCGCAGGTAAATCACGTTTCCGAGGCCGACGCCCGCCACAGGTGGCCGCACTGGGCGGCTGCCCATCGCCAGGCAGGCTTTGTTGAATTCAATGCTTTCACCGTTCGCGAGCACGGCCAGACGGCGGTCGATGTTGAATTGGGTTACAACCGTACCGAATCGCGTCTCGATTTTGTTCGCTCGATACCAGTGTTCGTCCGGTTCCTGTAATTTTTTCAGCTGAGGATCCTTTTCGCGCAAGAAACTCTTCGAGAGAATCCAGCGCTTGTAAGGAGGGAATATCTCCGTGCTGATGAGCGTGACGCTCCCGCGTTTATCGTAGCGCCGAATTCCCTGGCAGACGCTGGCTCCGCCAATCCCGCCGCCGATTATCAAATAGTCGCGTTGGATCATTTTGGAAAAGTCGCACGATAAATTCGGCGCTAGTGCGCCGACAAGTTAAATCGTTAGAAAGGTTATATCGTTACAAGCTCGCTCATTGAGACTGCACCAATGTAAGATTTGTAACCTTGTAACTTTTGTAACCTCAACTTTCACAGCACCGCTCGGCAGATAACCACCGAGGCGATTACGCCGGTAAGATCGGCCAGCAAGCCTGCTGGGATCGCGTGTCGGGTTTGTTTTATGCCTACGGCACCGAAATAAACCGCCGCGACGTAAAACGTGGTCTCAGTGCTCCCATAAATCGTCGCCGCCGTCAGGCTGACGATATTGTCAGGCCCGAGCCGATGAACAATGTCGGTCAACAGCGCGAGCGTTGCGCTTCCGCTCAGTGGCCTCATTAACGCAAGTGGGAGCAGATCGGTTGGAAAATGCAGTGGAGACAATACTGGTGAAAGTACACGACTCAGCAGATCGATCCCACCGGCGCCCTTAAACATTCCGATCGCCACCAGCATCGTGACGAGAAACGGAATGATCTTCAGAATTACTCCAAAACCTTCTTTCGCGCCCTCGACAAACTCGTCATAAACTTTCACTCCGCGCGCCGCGGCGTAGAGCGGAAAGAAGCTGAGAAGAAATGGGATCGCCAGGATCGATAAGGCGTTCACGCTGCGGACAAAAACGTTGGGTGCCGCCGCGTCTGCCGCCATCGGCACACCGAACAGAGTTGGTTCCACCATCCGGGCAAAAAGCACGACGAAGAAAAGAGTAAGAACGATTAGCGCGATCAAACCAAGAGTCGATGATTCAGGCGGCGCCTGTTCCACGATTGCCACTTCCTCTGGCAAGTCTTTTGTCGATTTTGACGTTGAGCGGTAGGGCGAATCATCGGCGATCGCACGCGTTTCACGTGCCAGCTGAAACATCGGCAATTTTTCCAACAGTTTCACAGAGATGATTGCCACGCTCGCTGCGCAAAGCGTCGCAAGAAGCGCGGTGCCGACAATGGCGGTGGGCCGGGTCGATCCCGATGCGGCAAGGATCGCAATTGCCGTGGCAGGAATTAACTGCACAGAGCTCGTGTTGATCGCGAGGAAAGTGCACATCGCGTTTGTCGCAACGCCGGGACGAGGGTTGAGTGTTTCGAGATCGCGCATTGCGCGCAAACCGAGGGGGGTCGCAGCATTGCCGAGACCGAGCATGTTGGCCGACATGTTCATGACCATTGATCCAATCGCAGGGTGATCCGGTGGAACGTCTGGAAAAAGCCTTCTCATGATCGGACGCAGCCCGCGCGCGATTCGCTGGACGAGCCCCGCGCGCTCGGCCAGGCGCATCACGCCCAGCCAGAGCGCCATGATCCCGATGAGACCCAGCGCGATTGTGACAGCCGTCTTCGCACCATCGAAGGCGCCCACGGTCACATCTTTCAGGCGATCATTCCAGCCACCGATTGCGACCGCGAGTAAAACAAGCGCGAGCCAGATGTAATTGAGCACGACTTTTCTTGTAGCTGCGGTCTCCCACGTCGGCCAGCCGATTATTGTTATTGCGTTGTCGATCTTCCTTTCGACAGACTGACTGCGTGATGAACGAATCCATCACTCAAATCAAGGATACGACGGCGAATCCGGCTCCGCTCGGGCTTCTCGGCTTTGGCATGACGACCGTGTTGCTCAACCTGCACAACGCCGGCTTTTACGAGCTCAATAGCATGGTGCTGGCGATGGGCATCTGTTATGGCGGCGCCGCGCAAATTATCGCCGGAGCCATGGAATGGAGGAAAGGCAACACGTTCGCCACTACCGCGTTTGTTTCCTACGGCTTGTTCTGGCTATCGCTGGTGACTCTGATTGTCCTGGCGAAACTCGGATGGAGCGCGCCATCCGACGAGAAATCGATGGCCGCATATCTCGCCATGTGGGGATTATTTACTGCTGTCATGTTTGTCGGCACGTTGCGGCTGAATCGCGCGTTGCAAGTGGTTTTCGCTTCTCTGACAATTCTTTTCTTCCTGCTCGCCACTGGCGATTTCACCGGCGCGAGCGTCGGCTTCAAACATGTCACTGGTTACGAAGGTATTTTTTGTGGCTTCTCTGCGATTTATGCGGGCCTCGCGCAGGTCCTTAATGAGTTGTTCGGCAAAACTGCGTTGCCGCTCGGGTCGGTGAAGAAGTAATCCCCTGGATTCTTCACCACCACGAAGATCACGAAGAACACGAAGATGGAATTTGATGAGTTGTCGCAAAACGTCAGCGGATGCGCAATCGAAGTTCATCGTAACCTCGGGCCGGGCCTTCTCGAATCGAGCTACCGGCAATGCCTGGCTTGTGAGCTCGTGCACGCGCGCATTCCGTTTCAGATGGAGTTGTCGCTGCCGGTTCGTTACAAATATCTCCCGCTCGATTGTGGCTATCGGATCGATTTGCTTATACGGAGCGATCTCATCGTCGAAATCAAAAGCATCGTAACGCTTCTGCCAATCCATCAAGCACAAATTCTTACGTATATGCGACTGTCCAAGGTGTCGCTTGGCTTGCTTATCAATTTCAACGGCACAAAGCTGCAAAACGGCATCAAACGTTTCGTTCTGTGATCCTTCGTGCTCTTCGTGTCCTTCGTGGTGGTTAGATCCGTTCCTCCAGAAGGCTGGATGCGAGCCGCAAAGCCGATTCGCTTTTCCCGCCGAGCATGCGGGCGATTTCTTCGCGGCGCGCTTTCTCACTCACTTTGTGCAAGTCCGAAAAAGTGCGACCGCGCACAACATCTTTTGTCACGACAAAATGAGAAGAGGCAGTCGCAGCCACTTGAGGTAGATGCGTGATGCAAATTACTTGGTGATCGCGACCCAATGTTCGCATTTTGGCTCCGACCGCGTGCGCGATTTCGCCGCCCACATTCGTGTCGATCTCATCAAAGACGAGCAGCGGGATCGCGTCATGCGCTGCCAGCGCGGACTTGATCGCGAGCATCAGGCGCGAGATTTCGCCACTTGAAGCGATCGCACGCAGCGGTTTCAACGGCTCGCCCGGATTCGGGGAGAAAAGCAATTCAACGAAATCGAGTCCGTTTGCGCGCGGTTCGTCCAGCGCACTGAGCTTTGCTTCGAAATCCGATTGACGAAAACCAAGATCGACAAGGTTCTTCCGGATCGTTGCCGAAAGTTTTGGCGCCGCTTTGGCGCGGAGTTTCTGCAGGGCTTCACCGGCGCGACTCATTTGTCCGCGCACTTTTTCGATTTCGCCGGTCAGGCGTTCCAGTTCGGCATCGCGTCCTTCGATTTTTCGCATCCGCTCCGCGGCGCGTTCTCCAAATGAGATTACATCGGCAATCGATCCGCCATATTTGCGTTTCAAAGTTTCGAAAAGCGAAACGCGTTGCTCGAGCCCGGCAAGCTGTGCCGGATCGAGATCGAGTTTTTCGGCGTATTGCAAAAGTGAGCGAGCAATTTCGGAAAGTTCGACAACTGCCGTCGCATGCCCTGAGGAGAATCGCGACATGGAATCGTCGATCTTTTCCAGTTCTCGCAGCGATCGCTGCGTTTCTGCCAGTTGCGAAAGTACAGAATCATCCGCTTCGGAAAGTTTATTCGCGATTGCGGTCGCCAGCTCAATGAGTCGCTTGCTGCTGCTGGCGAGCTTGTAGCGGGTCTCGATTTCTTCTTCTTCACCAGCGATGAGATTTGCTGCGGTGATCTCATTGATCTGATGCCGAAGAAG
>Ga0257153_1000081_pt1 | contig 10364 bp, 6 predicted proteins | sample DW10A_FD_185988 | JGI IMG/M metagenome (GOLD analysis project Ga0257153, IMG submission 185988) | Soil microbial communities from H.J. Andrews Experimental Forest, Oregon, United States - DW-10-A | ecosystem: Environmental > Terrestrial > Soil > Temperate forest > Bulk soil | place: USA: Oregon... | reverse complement strand
ATCCCATCGCCACCAATCCTTTCAACCAATCCGTAACCAAAACCAATGCGTCCGGCAGTCCACTGGAAGGTTGGCCAGGCGAGGGAGCGCATGGCTTCAGCCCGCTGACCGGCGGCAAGACCCGAGCAACGGGAAACACGCCGGCCGTCAACGTTGTGCCGTTTGGTATTCATCAGCCGCGTATTCACCAGTACAACGTAACCTTCGAGCATGAAATCGGTTGGGGGAGCGCCATCCGCTTTTCCTATCTCGGCGCGACCATGCATGGCCTGATCGCCGGCAAAGACCTGAACGAATTGACGCCTACCGAGACTCCCTTTGGCACCAACGCGGTGGATCCCGACACCGGGGACTTTATCCCTGGCCAGTTCTGCGATCCGACGGTAGACACTTCCACTTGCGGAATTACGCCGGAACAATTCCAGTTGTATCGCTTCCCCGCACTGGGCGACTTCGTGCTCAGCTACGGTAACTATGGCCATGCTCAATCCAATGCCTTCCAGACGCAATTCGAACATCACTACGCGCACGGACTCCTGCTGAACGTCGCCTACACCTATCTGGACCAAAATTCGACTGCTCTTGACACCGGCAACTCCAGTCTTGGTGGCATCGCTTACAACCCTTTCAAGCCCGACGCCGACTATGGCATCGACGGGTATACCTCCAAGCACCGTCTGGTGGCCTACGGTGTCTATGATTTGCCGGTTGGCAAGAGGCGGCAGTATGGCGCCTCCATGAAGACCTGGGAAGACGCTATCGTTGGCGGCTGGTCAACAACATTCAATATGTTCGCCAAGTCCGGCACCGGCTTCACTCCCTTCTGGATTTGCGATGATTGCAACCCGATTGAACCCGGCAACATCGGTATCTCTTCGGTTGATGCCGTCGGAGATTTTGGGAATGAACCGACTTTTCGTCCAACCATCGCGAGCAGCGGCTTTAACAAGAAGACGGGAGACAGCATTTGGAACGCCATGGCCTTTGGTCCTCCCTCGGTTGGCGCGGATGTCTTTTCCAATCCGGCAAATGCCAAGCGCAACTTGTTGTGGGGGCCGGGAACCTGGGGAGTGAACCTGGGTATCCACAAGGATTTTCATTTTGGCGAACGTGTAACGGCGCAAATTGGCGCCGACGTGGACAACCTCTTCAACCACCCGCTCTTTTCTCCGAATCAAGATGACGGAGGCGGAGGCGGCTCCTTTGCCGAGTTGGGTGAATTCAATATTCGCGTTGATCCAAACAACGGTCATCTGCTTCCGCTCGTCGAGAGTGACCTCATTCGCAACGACCAGTTCGGGCAGCTCCTGAACAGTTACACGCAAGAAGGAGTCGACAGCCGCCGTACGGTTCGTTTGCGGCTTCGCATTACCTTCTAGATTCCCCAGTGGTTCCCCGGTCGTGATGCAAAAGGGCAGGCGAGGCTGCCCTTTTGCTGGGTGGTCGGAATGCCGTTAGGTAGGGCTGGCCCCGGCTAAACGTGATGCAATCGCAAGCGAACGCTGCCTAGCCCGTTTAACGACATGGTTAGCACGCCTTTGTCGTTCGAGCGCGCATATTGCGTTTGTACTTCGATCCCGGGCAATGCTGCGGATTTTGGTGTCATCACGTTGGGTCCGATGAAGTTCACTTCATACAGGGCGTTTTCGATAAGTCCCACCGCTATTAGATTCTTGCAGGCAATCTCGGGGATGGTAATTTCGGCTTCGCTCAAAGCGCTGTCGGTGGTATTAAATAGAGCCGCGGTGCCTGACTCATACGCTGCTCCAGAGACATTGTGACCTTGCAGCAATTCCACACGTTGCTTAGGCAAGCTTCCACGGTCCGCAATCTCGATCAGGTGCAGAAACAGATCCTCTCGCGAAGGCTCTTGGGGAGAAATCTCCACGCGCCAGCTGCCACTCACCACATTCTTCCGGTTCGAACGATTGATGTGCTCGAAATCGTCCCCCCAAAATTCCTTCCACATCTTTCGTTCCTTTCGATCAGCAGGAAGGGGACCGCCTTCGGCGGGTTCGAGCGGCCAATTTTGCCCGCTGCCCCAGTCCCCGCCATGCGCGTCGCCAGGCGTCCAAAATTCGTATCCCGGCCCTCCGCGTTTCTTCACCGTTCGATCGAGAGGCAACAAGCAATGGACCTTCATCTCGCCGTCGCCGTCCCGGAACAAGAATTCTTTCGCGTTTGCAAAATCGGTTTCTCCGTTTGCCGCGACCGTTCCCGGTTCAGTAAAAACAGGCTCGCTCACCCCGTGTAGCAGCCAGGTCTTGCGCAATATCGGGTCGCTGCTGATGACCCGATCGAAAACCAACAGCGTATCCGATTCCTCGATGTAGAGCAGTTCGCGCGTAAATCGCTTCATTTTCTTCGGTGAATATGCGCGCGTGGCATCGCCAAGCGCATAGTGATACGCTCCGGGCTGGTAATCCACCACGCGCATGCTGCCAAGTTCCCAGAGTTCCTGCATCAGGTGCCAATCCTCCAGGCTGCGTACGGTATTCCAGAATCGCGAAGAATCCATACGCTGCCCGCCATCGTTGGCGGCTTCCCACTTGTTGTCCGACCAGAAGAAGCGCTCTTGTGGGTCGTAAACCAGGATTGCGTTATGGGCAATGGTGCGCCGGTAGTAGTTCAGATAATGAGGACTCTCTGTCTCCGTGTAGTCCGCTCCGCTGTCAATTGCCAGATATCCCCGATGATAGATAGAGAAATGATTCTGGCTCAGATGTTGATGCTTGGAAAAGTAAGGTCCGCAATCGAATTCAATCCACGTCGAGCCGGCTTCCCAACCGCTGCGCATCACCAGATGGTTCACGCCCGGGAAGAACTTCTGCCGTGGCAGCTCAAGGGCTGTCGCTAAAGCCGGATTGCGCGGAACGACACTCGGATCGTTCCAAAGAAATTCCAGCACTCGAAGAACCCAGTTCCTGGATGCGAATCCGCTCTGGCGCAGAATCCATGCGCTGTAGGGGTCCTTGAAGCGGTGCACGACGTAGCCCAGCACCGCGGTGTCCTTGTCGTCCAGAATCGGATACTCGTTATCGCCTTCGCGCGATGGCGTTCCATCCGGAAGCAATTTGTACAGATACGTGCTGCCGAGGTTTTGCAATACGGTATACCGCCGCGCAGGATCAACTCCAGTGGTTGTGCGCTGGAGCTCTGAAAGCAGCGCCAAAGGCGCAAGCGTAATTCGAAAATAGTCCATCGATTCGTGGTAACTGCCTTCCGGCGTCACCAGCTGTGTCAGGTCAAGTATGTTTTCGAACGCTCGTTTCGCCCGCAGTCCCAGGTCCCTGGAACGCTCGGCGGTTTGCGCATGGGTCCTGGCCGCGGCGATGGCAAAGCCAACGATGGCCAAATAGCGCAACACGTAATTGTGATAGGAACTCTGCTCGGGAATCCTGAGATCGGGCCCTTCGAGGAGGCTTTCTGCCCCATCGAGTAATTCGCCGGCGATTTTGTCTTTGAGGCTCTTTTCGAATGCCGGGTGTTCGTAGAGCCAATCAAACGCCAGTGCCAAGGCGACATATTTCATCCAGGAGCGCGAGGATCCTTCTTTGATGGGAAGTGCTCCGCGCAGCGCATCGATAGCGCGCAGGGCAAATGCATCTTCTTTCGTGAGCTGCCAGGTAAGCGCCCAGCCGGCCAGATCATCTGATGGACGGAGACCCGATTTGAATCTTGCCCGCAAGACATCCAGGCCGCTGAAGGGATCGATTGGGAGTAGCAGAAGGCTGGGTCGAGCCCGTATTTCGTCAGTCGCAAACAGGAGATTGCCGGAAAACGCGAGAGCCCCCACAAGCGCGGCCGAAAATTCTCTCCGCGTCATTTCCGTGCTCATTTTTTCCGCTCTTTTGGTTTGCGCCAGTCCCTCCAGAAAAGGCCGCCGCATGAGATTAGCCGTTAGGAAACACTAGCTTGCACTGGGGCGGAAAGAACTGGATTCGGCGCAATACGCCGCACACTTTCTCGCCGTATCAGTTCGGTGGGCATGACCAGTTGTTGCGGAGGCAGTTCCGGCTCCTGGAGCCGCCGCAAAGTAAATTCCGCCAGGTGCGCGCCCAGTTCTTTTGGAAATTCTCGTACCGTGGTTAATCCTGGGTGCAACACATCACCCATGGTGTCATTGAACCCGGCAACACTTATATCATCGGGGATTCGTATGCCTGATTCCTGTAGCGCCTGATAAACGCCCGAGGCAGCCTGATCCGTTCCAACAAAAAGTGCCGTCGGCCGTTCGCCATTTGCCAGCAACGACTTCACTGCGAGATATCCCAGTTCCCGGTCTTCCGAGTGTATCTCGCTGAAATGCGGCTCAAGCCCTGCCTCTTTCATCGCTTCGACGTATCCATTCGCGCAACGCGCAAACCACGGAAGGCGGAGGTTTCCGATAAACCAGATCATTGCATGGCCTTGAGAAATCAAATACCTCGTAATTTCCGAGGATCCGCGGACGTCATCTGTGGACACACAATCGCACTCTTCTGGCCGCCACTCTCCGACAATGTTATTTCCCACTACGGAAAACGGAATTCGCTTTTCTCGAAGGATTGAAAAAATACTGGCGGAATGTGTTCCGCTTAGAATCACGCCCCCCGGCCGATTCGTCCTGGTCAGCGCGCGCGGTAGGCGCAAATTGGCAGGGGGAGCGTTGAGATCGCAGCGAAAGGAGACGAATTGGAGATCCCAATCATGCTGCGCACAAAAACTCTCAGCTCCAAGCAGTATCTTGGATTGAAACTCATTGACCGTATCGCGATTCCCGAGAACGAATGCAATCGTCCGATTCTTTCGATAGGTGGTTAGGTCGATTCCCAGTTTCCTGGCTGCAGCGTAGACCGTTGACTGGATACGCGAATCTACCTGTGGATTGCCGTTCGCAACCCGGGAAACTGTGGCTGAACTCACCTTGGCTAAGCGAGCTACATCCTGAAGTCTCGTCTTCGAAGCGTCCATGCCGATATCAATATCCTAGAATTGGAAACGTGTCCAATAGAATCTGAGGGCGATTCTAGGAGAATTTTCCGATAAATGTGAAATTTTATTGACCATATCAGAAAATAATAGTATTCTTCTCGACACCCTCGCCACAAGCATCACAGTCGGTTGCTTGACGTCCCCAGAGCAACTTGGCTTCTGGTTCCAAGGGTTTATGGTTCGGCCTAGAACAGCACGCAGTGCCAGCCTGAGCCAAATATGATTAATGTTTCCCAGATTGTAGCCGCAAATTGGCTTAAAGGCGGGCCGTAGTGCGATGGGCGCACGAACTATTCTGGTCCTTTCGCCAAAGTGGAATGGAGATCGGGCATGGCATGCTAGTGACTGTCCACTCCTGAACCCCCGACCGACAAAGAAAATCTAAGGCGAGCGACTCAGTCTTAGGTTCAGGGAAAAGCCGCGCTCAATTCCATGACCATTCACCTCGGACTGATCGGCGGCGGGAACATCTCTGAGACCCAGGCACGCGCCGCACTACGAAGCTTGCCGATTGGGGAAGCGTGTGAAGGTTGAAAGCTAGTTTGAATTCTGCGCTTCCTTTATTAAAACGACTGGCGCCGCGATTTTCTGTGAGAGTGGCAACAGGAACAGGAGTTGGAACGTGGAAGTAAATGTATCGCGAAGCAAGCTTGCACTTGGGGAGGCTGCCGCAAGGCACGCCGCGCAATCGCTTAGCAGAATTCTCACTAACCGTGGTTCGGCTCGTCTCATTGCCGCTACCGGAGCGTCACAGTTCGATTTCTTGGAAGTCCTCACCAGTACTCCGGGCATTGACTGGCAACGAGTGGAAATGTTCCATCTGGATGAGTACATCGGATTGCCAGTCACTCACCCAGCAAGCTTTCGCAAGTATCTACTTGAGCGGCTCATTCACAAGACGGGCATCACACATTACCATTTGCTCGACGGTGAACGGGATCCGCGGGAGGTAATTCAACAAGTGGGTGGCGAATTGAGATCTCATCCAGTGAACCTCGCGTTCGTGGGAATTGGCGAAAATGGCCACTTAGCTTTCAACGATCCACCTGCAAATTTCGAGACGGAAGAGCCTTATCTTGTCGTTGAGCTCGATGAGGCTTGCCGCGGACAACAAATGAAGGAAGGTTGGTTTTCAGCCATCGCGGATGTCCCTGCGCGCGCGATTTCCATGTCTGTCAGGCAAATTTTGAAGGCAGAGGAAATCATTGCGATCGTACCGGACGCGCGCAAGGCGCAAGCGGTCAAATCTTGCATTGAAGCCGAAATAAGCCCGATGGCGCCCGCTTCCATACTGCGAACCCATCCGAACACTACCATTTATCTCGACACGGAATCCGCCTCGCTTCTGAGCCAAGCGGCCAACCGTTCTTTGTAGCCATAGACTTCAAATGCTGGATTGTAATTGTAGTGGGATAGCGAGGCGATCGATTCCGTATGGCATCCACGCCAGGGAGCGTTTCATTCCAAGCACAAAAAATTCCTAATCTCCGTTGGTGGATTGGTGGCTTGCTGTTCGCTTCGACGGTCATCAATTATATTGACCGCCAAACGCTCTCCCTTCTTGCCCCATACCTTAAACACGATTTTCACTGGACCAATACCGACTACGCGAATCTTCTGATCGCTTTTCGGCTCGCCTATTCGTTTGGCCAGACGATTTGTGGACGATTCATCGATCGGATCGGCACTCGCCGCGGCCTGACTCTATCTGTCATCTGGTACTCCATCGCCTCGATCTGCACTTCCTTCGCGCGAGGTTTCTTCAGCTTTGCGATCATTCGCTTCCTTCTCGGTGCGGGTGAGTCCGCAAATTGGCCCGGGGCCACGAAAGCAGTATCCGAATGGTTTCCCAAGCGCGACCGCGCGCTGGCGGCGGCCCTATTTGACAGCGGATCATCCATCGGCGGGGCCATCGCTCCTTTTCTGATATTTCCGATTTATTTTCGCTGGGGATGGAGACCTGCTTTTGTAATTCCTGGATTGCTAGGGTTTGTTTGGCTGTTTGTTTGGCGAAAGTCCTACTTTCTGCCACAGGATCACCCACGCATCACACCCGGCGAGCGCGAATTGATCTTGTCGGAAAATGTTGCCAGCGCTGATGCTCAAGGGGGCGCGCGTCCTCGCTGGAAGGATTTGCTGAAGTTGCCGCAAACATGGGGAACGATCGTCGCGAAGGCTCTGACGGACCCAGTCTGGTTCTTTGTCACAGATTGGTTTCCGATTTACCTGGTGGCCAAAGGAATTTCGCTCAAGTCCGGCTTGATTGCGATCTGGGTCCCTTTCATCGCCGCGGATCTCGGCAATTTTTTTGGAGGAGCAGCCTCTGGATTCCTAATCAAGCGAGGCTGGTCGCTGGGTGCGGCCCGGAAGGCGGTGGTTGTCTTCGGTGGATTCGGTGTGATGCTGCTCATCCCAACGATTTTTACTGTAAACCTGGCGGTCATCACACTGCTCTTTGCGCTGGCGACATTTAGCTACGCGGCCTTTTCCACAATCGCAAATGTTTTGCCGTCTGATTTGTATACCAGCGAGTCCGTAGCCTCTGTGAGTGGTCTAAGCGGGACGGGAGCAGGGATAGGAACAATCGTTGCCTTCAAATTGATCGGCCATTTCTCCGATTCTCTCCAATCGCGATCCACGCATTCGTTCGATTCAATCGTTATCACGGCAGGATTGGTTCCATTTGTGGGAATGATTCTTGTGTTGCTGTTGGTTCGCAACACGCGAGCGACAGCGCGAGGATTGGTGCGTCCCTTGTAAACTGTGCATCGCGAGGAAGGGATTTCTAGCAAGGAGCAATGAAATGAAACCACCGGAACGCAAAGTAAATAGAAGGGAATTCCTGCAAAAGGGAGCGATGCTTGCCGCTGGAACGGCTGCAGTCAATTCGACCGCTTTGTCCTACAACCGGATTGTCGGCGCGAATAATCGCATCTCACTCGGGCATATTGGAATTGGAAATCGCGGTTCGGAGCTGGACGCCATGGTGGCGCAACTAAGCAGTTCGAAGAATGTAGAAATGACCGCCGTCTGCGATCTGTGGACTGGAAATCTCGATCGAGCTGTCGGTGCGAATAAAAAATACTATGGGAGGGCACCACGCTCGGCTCGTCATGCTGATGAGTTGTTCCGTCTCGAAGACATCGACGCCGTCCTAATCTCTACTCCGGAACATTCTCACTCGCTGTTGCTTAATATGACTGTCGAAGCGGGCAAGGATGCCTATTGCGAAAAGCCCATGGGCAATGTTCTTGCTGAGGTCAAGGTTGCCCGGGACGTCGTCCGTGCAAGCAAGCGGATTGTCCAAGTCGGCACACAACATCGCAGCGAACCTTACCAAGTCGCGGCGCGCAGCCAGATTCTTACTGGTGCGCTAGGACAAATCTCAAAATATGAAATCGTCTGGAATTACCATGGACCCCGCTGGCGAGGCCGCCCCGAAGTGAAAAAACTGCGTGAGCAGGACACGGATTGGCATGCATGGCTGATGAACAAACCCGCACGTCCTTTTGATCCGCAACTCTATTTCGAGTATCGCCTGTACAAGGATTTCTCCAGTGGTATTGCCGATCAGTGGATGAGCCACGGAATTGATTTGTGCCACTATTTCATGGACGAATCGTTTCCAGAATCTGTTGTGGCCCATGGTGGCGTCTTTGCCTGGCAGGACGGCCGGGAGAATCCCGACACATTTCAAGTTTTGCTCAAATACCCCAAAGGCTTCCTTGTGAGCTATGCAACCAGCTTCGGCAATGATGCGCCAAGCTATACGCGCATCATGGGAAAGAATGGCACGCTCTTTAACACTGGTGGAGAAGGCAGTCCACGCTGGCAGTTTGTCGAGGAAAAGGGGAATCACGAAGAGGACTTTAACGTTGACCAGAAGAGAGTCGTCAAAAATATACTCCTGCCGGGAGATAGTGCGCTCCCACCCATGGGAATCGGCGACGAGGATCTATCTCATATGACCAACTGGCTGGATTGCCTCCGTTCGCGCCACCAACCAAATGCTACCGTTGAACATGGATTTTCACACTCCGTGGCGTGCATGATGGCGGCAAAATCGTATTGGTCGGGCAAAAAGCTGTACTGGGACTCCAAATCTGAACAGATTGTGGAGAGCGCGCCAATCTAACAATTGAGAATTACTTCGATCGTTGAGACTAGCGAGCATCGGCTGCCTCGCGGCGTCCCTCCAGTAAAAACAGGGCGAAGTCGGTGGCGACCGGCCCTGCGGCAAGCTGCCTCATTATTAGCGAGACTTGACCCCGATGGTAAGTCGAATGGTCGCCAGATGTTGCATCAGGTGTGCCAAACTGATTTGTGCTGTGCGAACAGGAAGTATCCTTCCCAAGGATTCGTTTGTGACGCGATTCACAAACTCGACTTGTTCTCTCTCGACTTCCGCCCACCTTAACTGCACCGCGGCGACGTCGGGAAATGCATTCGGAAGGAATAGGGCGCCGAGTCGCGTCCACAAATCTGTCACGAAGGCGGAACTAGGGGATGGCTCCTTCCAACACGTAAGCCAACCCCACTCGCAGCCAGTAATGTGCACGAGCGTGTCTCGCAGAGAACGGAAGCTGTCGATTGTGGGGAGTCATGGGATGAATGGAGCGATGGTCTTCCGCACATGGCTGTATTCCAAGTTCAACGCCACCGCTTGGGCAGACTGGTCAGGGCGGGGACCTTCGGAAGAGGAATATGGGAACGTAGAATGGATGGTGGCTGTGAATGACTTGCCTGGGCTTATGCGGAGCCTTTTGACCACGTCTTCGCGGCCGTGAAACCTCGCCGAGTATACGCTGGCCGCGCATCCGAACATGGTGTCTAAGAAGACCGAATAGCCGATCGCCAAGCGATTTGCGGCGTGTGCACACTGTAGTGAAGAATGTAGAGACCCAGTGCTTCCCGCGCTATCCCGCACTGACTTGCGCACTCCGGTAAACGGAAGAATCGGGAAGTGCTTAGCTAATGCGGGTCAAGGAAGTGCTCCGAAACGCCCTTTTAAGCCGAAGGTCGTGGGTTCGATCCCTGCCACCCTTCCTCTGATCTTCGGGTCGCAACGAACATGTCAGTTTGGGCAATAAGCGATGTGGCGGCCCTTCCTGGTGTTACTATTCTGTTGCTTTACGCGGGACGAAAATTGAGGCATTTACGTCAAGCCGTGTTGTTAGCTCTTATCGTTGCTCCTGCCACCGTAGCTCAGAACGGTCCAGAGCTAACTAAGCAGACCTCGGAACACTACCGCACCCTTCAGAGCTTTGAATTTGGCGGTCGTCTCACGGCGGTGATACCCGGAGCTAAACTCCTTTTTCATGTACAAACAGTTAACGCCGCAGCTGGACCCAGCTTCGTTTCGGTGAAGAATAAGGCCTCGAAGCTTGTTG
>Ga0257153_1000080_pt1 | contig 10416 bp, 9 predicted proteins | sample DW10A_FD_185988 | JGI IMG/M metagenome (GOLD analysis project Ga0257153, IMG submission 185988) | Soil microbial communities from H.J. Andrews Experimental Forest, Oregon, United States - DW-10-A | ecosystem: Environmental > Terrestrial > Soil > Temperate forest > Bulk soil | place: USA: Oregon... | reverse complement strand
GCCCGGTGATGAGCACCGTCGTATTGCGCGGCGCAAGCAGGCGCGCCAATCGATACACCGGTTGCATGATCGCAGAATTGCCGATCATTCCTGGCAAGGGAGCTGCGCCATTACAATGGCTGTCTCTAACTCGGGGCGAATGGCCAAGAGCTTCCTCGTTGCCTTCACACTCCGAATTTTCGCCGCGCTCCGCTTCGCCGAGCAACATAGCATTCGGCGGCACTGAGTCTCGAAGTGAGTCTGGCGTTGAGTCTGGAAGTGACGTTCCCGGTATCCTGGCGTTTTGCGAGATGACCTTCCGCAAAGCCTCGTCCGGCCACGCGCGCCAAGCTGGGGTAAGCAAGGAATTCTCAGCCAAGGGTCCCACTACTCCGGCATTTTCTTCTGCCGGTTGCTCTGCCGTTTGCTCTGAGTCGAGCATCACAACCTGGATTCCCGGATAGCGCTGCCGAACCGTCAGGCTCAGTTCCTCGGCGTCCAGGTCAGGCAGCTTGCGATCAAGAAAGAGCACCTGCCATGAGCCGCTCTCCAAATGAACCAGCGCCTCGGCTCCGCCCGTTGCCTGTTCGAAGCGCCGAACCGGAGAGCGCAGGCTTTCGAGTACGCGCTGCCTCACGGCAGTGCTGGGACTGGCTATTAGTACGCGATTGCCGTAGGCCGGCGAAGAAGGGAAATTATGCGCTATGGGATAACTCGTCATGCAGTTCATTTGAAACAGACACTGTTAGAGGGAGATTAGTTAGAGATTAAAAAAATCTTACGGAAGGAAACGATGGTGTAGCAAGCGAGGCAAATTTTGCTTTACAAGCAGATGGATTCGTAGGCCGTCGGCATTTTCTGCCGCCTAAAGCTTTTTCACGTCATCGCTGAGTCCTCAGCTCGCAGAAGGACACTGCACCTTATATTTTATGCATTGCTTCACTCAACGACGGCAAGGATGTCCCCCGGGCTAACCGCGGCGCCCGCAACCGCAGAGAGTTTCTTCACGATTCCTTTTTTTGGCGACTTGATTTCATTTTGCATCTTCATCGCTTCCACAACCACAATCCCCTGGCCAGCTTCAACCTCTTCATTTTCCGCCACCAATATGCGAACCACACGACCCGGCATGGGAGCGACAATTTTTACCGGACCCTTTTCGTCCCTAGCCGCTTTCCGGCGCGAGCGCAAAGAGCGGGGGTCGCGCAACTCCACCGCAAAGCGGTTGCTGCCTACCCACATGTGAAGCTCAGTCGCAGTTTGCTCGCGCTTAATTTCGTAGGAGCGTCCATCGACTATCAGAGACAAAACATCGCGCCGCGGAATCAGGGCGTCGACATCGATGGACCGGCCATCCAGCCGGCACTTCCATCCGGCCTCAGCTCTTTCAAGCTCCAGCCGATGCGGCTTATTCCCTGACTTCCCTCCCACTACGACTTCATAAATCATAAGATTCAAAAGCCAGATTTAGAAACCAGATTTGAAAAATACGACGAGCGAGCAGGGAACATTTCAGCGCAATCCTTCCGCGCGTCCCTGCCGTTTCCATTGCGATGGGGCGGCAGTCGTCTCGCCAGAACGAGCGCCGGTAATACCGCCATTGCTTGTTGCGGGCGAAGCCTGATCGAGCACCGCGAACATGCCTGCTGCAATCCCCGCGATCATCTCCAACCTCTGCATGTTCTCCTCTGGCGCATTGGACACAATATCCGGGTTAGCTTTCGCCAGCAGTCGGTCAAGATATCCAGTATCAAGCTTTCCTGCCCGAAAATCGGCGTCACTCAAAATGCGCTGGAATAGCGAGATATTGGTTTTAATGCCGGTCACGAAATATTCATTGAGCGCCCGCTCCAGTCGCATGATCGTGTGCTGGCGGTCGCTCCCATAGCCAATCAGCTTCGCCAGTAGGGGGTCATAATCCATGGGCACACTCCAACCCTCATACATGCCGCTATCGCGTCGAATCCCAGGTCCCGAAGGTTGCAGTAACACCGTAATTTTCCCCGGACTGGGAAAGTAATTGTTGTCCGGGTCTTCGGCGTAAATCCGGCATTCGATGGCATGCCCGCGAATGGTCACGTCGGATTGCTTGAAAGTCAATCTCTCGCCCGCCGCAATCCTGATCTGCAGGTGCACAAGGTCGAGGCCGGTGATTAATTCCGTGACGGGATGCTCCACTTGCAGCCGCGTATTCATTTCGAGGAAATAAAAATTCTTTTTCTGATCAACCAGAAATTCGACGGTGCCAGCATTGGTGTACTCGGCTGCCTGCGCTACTTTTACCGCCACTTCGCCCATGCGCCGCCGCATGTCGGCGTCAACCATCGGCGATGGCGCCTCTTCCAAAACTTTCTGGTGGCGGCGCTGTATGGAGCACTCGCGTTCGCCCAGCCACAAAGTACTGCCATGCTCGTCCGCCAGCACCTGCATCTCAATGTGCCGGGGATTGACGATCGCCTTTTCGATATAAACTTCGTCGTCGCCGAATGAACGCTGCGCCTCACTTTGGGCGGATTCAAGTGCGGAGCGAAGTTCCTGGCGGGTCTGCACCAATCGCATGCCTTTGCCGCCACCGCCCGCGGCGGCCTTCAGCATTACAGGATAGCCAATGCGTTCGGCGACTTCTTCACCTTCCTCGGAAGAGGCTAAGCCGCGCGACGTTCCGGGGACAAAAGGCACACCGGCCCTTTCCATCTGCTGACGCGCGCTGGTTTTCGAGCCCATTAATTTCATGGAGTACGGAGTGGGACCGATAAATTTCACACCTGCATCAGCGCACGCCTGAGCAAACTTCGCATTTTCCGAAAGAAAGCCGTAGCCCGGATGAATCGCTTCAGCTCTCGATCGTTTGGCCACGTCGAGAATTTTATCCATTCTCAAATAGGATTCGGCCGCCGGCGCCGGTCCGATGGCGTAGGCTTCATCGGATTTACGAACGTGTAGAGAAGCACGATCGACGTCGGAATAAACAGCGACGGTCGAGATGCCCATCTCGTGGCACGCTCGAATGATGCGCACCGCGATCTCTCCTCGATTAACGATCAGAATCTTTTTGAACATGTTGGCGAATCGCAGCCGGCAAGCGCGTCGTGCCGACCCGATTTTACATGCGAGGCCGGACGATGTGCAGGTCGCATATCACCGCCGGGTGTGATTATTCTCAGTTCCGAAGGAGGGCCTGCTGGAGGGGAAACTAAAAGGACGGGGCAGAGCCCCGTCCCACACGAGCTCGAAACCTACTTGTTTTGATCCATCACGATGCCGCCGCCAGGCTGTTTTTCCGCCTTGGCCTTTTTAGTGGCCATCGTTTTATCGACCCATTCATCCGCCGTTTTCAGATCGGCAGAGCGAGCAGCGGGATCTGTGCACTGGACGTCGGCGCGCTCCCGATACATCAGGTTCATGTATGCCATAGCATCGTCATAATCGGGACGTAGCTGCAAGGCCTTGGTCAGATTATCGATGCCTTCCTGAACGTCGGCAGTGTTCCTATCTTTCATGGCGGCACAGACTTTCTTATCTTTGGCCGGCAGCGAATCTTCGGGCTTCATCCCGAGCTTCGCTCGCTCTTCCTGACGCGGCACGTAAGTCTGTGTCCAGTCAATGACCGCAACCGAATAATAAGGCTCCGGGTCATTCGGATCTACGGCCGACGCTTTCTTGTAGTACTCCTTGGCCAGGTCAAACTTTTTCTGCTGCAGGTAAAGGTAGGCAATCCCTTTTATGCTGTTGATGTTTCTGGGATCCTTTTGCAGCACTATCTTGTATTCATCGATCGCCTGCTCGGCAAAGCGGTTGTTGTCCGGCGTATCCGCGCCCGGAATATACTGTTGCGCAAAGGCGGTAGCCAGATAAAGGCGAGCATTAATAAGCGTGGGGTCGAGCGCGACGGCTTTCTGGAAGTGATCGATCGCCTGCTCAAATTTCGAATTCTTATACGCCTGAACGCCCTTATTCAGATGGTCGCGCGCTTGAAGCTTACTGCAGCCTGTGCCGCAAACAATAACCAGCACGGCGGCAAACACCACCAGGAACCTCTGAGTCATTTTCATTGCTTTATAAATCTCCCTTGACGCGGAGTGAAACCACATCAGCAAACCGCCTGCGGGAGGCGCAATCACCGCCTCCGCGCTTTTATTAATAAATTTCCGCAGGATCGTTTCCGCTTCGTCGTTCCGAAGCCGTGAGTATTCTAACCGCCCGCTTCGATTTTCGCCGTAATCAAACCGACTTTGTCGACGCCGGCCGAGTGCGCAATATCGATTACGCCGGCGACATCGGCAAACGGCACATTATCGTCGCCCTTCACGAACATAACTTTCTCGGCGCGCGTCTTGAAAATGTCTTCTAACCGTCCCTGCAGAGTTTCCCAAGTCGCGTCGTCCTGATTGATCTTCAGCCCGGGAGGATTGCCGGCGCCGTGGTCAATCAACTGCACCACGATGGTGCGATCCGGCGTGGGTGGCGGTTGCTTCTGATCCTTCGGCGGCGGCTGCGGCACCAGCGCGTCCAACCCCTTTGGCGTCAGGGGCGTGATCACCATGAAAATGATGAGCAGCACCAGCAACACGTCAATCAGCGGCGTGACGTTCATATTTGCGTTCTGGCCCCCTTTGGGGCCGACTGCCATACTCATAATCGATCTCCTGTACTGCTACTGCTGACTTATTGACCGCCGGTCGGTGGAGGGTTGGTCCCGGACGGCGGAGTAATACTTCCAGGCTTCTTTTGATCCGTCAGAAGACCCAACTGGTCCACTCCTGCGGCGCGTACATTGTCCACCACTTCGACCACCCAGCCATACTTCGCTCGAGCATCGGCCTTAAGAAACACCCGTTTGTCGGTCCGATTGGTTAGCTTATCTTTGATCTTTTGCGTCAGATCCTCCGGCTTGACCAGATCGGTGCCGAAGAAGACCTTGTCATCGCGAGTAACTGCAACCTGCAACGCGTCTTCTTTGTCCGCGTCATGCATGTCGGTTGGATTATTGACCTTCGCCATATCGACGGGCATGCCATGTTGGAGCATGGGAGTGACCACCATAAAGATGATCAGCAGCACCAACATCACATCCACCATCGGTGTGACGTTGATGTCGGAGGTTACGTTCGCTGCTTCGTTCCGCTTTGCTAATGCCATTGAATTCTGTCTCCTGTGTGCGACTTACCTCGCGCCGCAACCCACGTTACCTGATCGCCCAGTTTGATCGCTACTCGATACGATGGAGAGCCGAGCGTCCCCGCCCGGCCGCTCCAAGCGTCAGCAACTCATGGGTGCTACTTGCCACTCAAAACAATTACGAGCGGCGCATGCTTCGGCGCTTCAGGAAGTAATCGATCAATTCGCTCGACGAGTTGTCCATCTCCACGTCAAACGCTTCCACGCGACCGGTTAAATAGTTGAACATCATGACCGCCGGAATCGCCACAAACAGGCCGACTGCGGTCGTCACGAGCGCCTCGGAAATACCGCCGGCGACCGCTGCCAAGCCGGTTGCCTTTTCCTTAGCGATACCGTTGAAAGCGTTCAGAATGCCGACCACCGTTCCGAACAGTCCCACGAAGGGGGCCGTCGATCCGATCGTCGCCAAACCGCCCAACCCACGCTTCAGCTCTGCGTGAACAATCGCTTCCGTACGCTCAAGTGCGCGCTTGGACGCTTCAATGGTCTCGCCCGGAATTTCGCCAGGACTGTCCTGGTGAGCCTTGAATTCCATAAGGCCGGCGGTAACCACCTTAGCCAGGTGACTTTTCTTGTTGCGTTCGGCGACTTTGATCGCTTCGTCAATCTTGCCCTCTCGCAACGCCCCTGCAACTGCGGGAGCGAACGAACGGGACTGATTGCGGGCGGCGTTGAAAGCCATCCAGCGGTCAATCATCACGCCAATCGACCATCCGGACATGATGAACAGAATGATGACCACAGCTTTCGCGAGAAGCCCCATCTGCTTCCAGAGCGAAATCGGGTCCCAACCGACCGAGCCCTCTTGTAAGAGCCAAGCGGCGAAAAGATGGAAATTGCTGAATGCTACTGCTGCCAGATTAACTACCATGAGTTGCTTCTCCTCCTCGGAACTTTTTCAAAAGCGCGTACGAAAACCATTACATTGAAACTTGCCATTAGCGGCCTAATCTAAACTTGTAAATCCTGACATCTCGCCCAGGTCCCGCAATCGGCGTTTGCTACGGCAATTTGCCCTTCTATCGCGCAACCCACACCCTAATTCGCAGAGGGTCAGCAACGTTTGATGCAAGAAAACCAACAGGCAGAATCGCCCTAAGACGCTGGAACTAACTTTGTTTCCCTCCATCCCAGTTCAAAAAGGTCGGGCGGAGGCCTCTTTTCGGCCTTGAAACGTGCCTCCCAAAGAGCACGTTATCCCGGCCTGATTTCATCCCAAAATTAAAGCTTGGCCGGAGAGTCTAGCCTCCGGACAAGCTGAAGATCACATCCACCTGCGTTTCCACGGCCACCGGCTCGCCATTGAGCAGGTAAGGCTTGTAACGCCATTGCTTTACGGCTTCAATCGCTGCCGGTGCCAGCATCGGATGGCCACTAATCAGCTGTAAATTCTGAATCGTGCCATCTTTGCTGATTTCCGCCTGCAGCAGCACATGCCCCTGAATGCGCGCCGCCTTGGCCAACGGCGGATAACTCGGCTGCACCTTCCGGATCAAAAGACCGGTCGCTACGCCAGTCGACACTCGCACGCGCTGCGGAGTCGCAACCTTCGGAACCGCAACCGGGGTCGAACTCAAAATGCCGCCCATCACGCCTCCGGTTGAGCCCCCGGGAATGCCGCCCGGTACGCCGCCCGGTACGCCGCCGGTTCCCAGATCGGGTGGCGCTTCTTCTTCTTTAATCATCTGTACTTTCTGCGGAATCTTGGTTGGCGTACGAAGCTGCCCATTGATGACTTCACTCTGTACCTTCACCACTTTAACCGCGGCTGCCGGCGGCGGGGGCGGCGGCGGCGGCGGCGGTGGAGCTACCAGGAAAGTCATCAGCTGCGTCTTGGGCAACGCGTCGGTATAAATCAGGGGGATCAAAATCAGGACCCCGATGAGCCCCACCTGCAGCAGGAACGACAGGATGGTTGTGCTGAACCGCTTGGTACTCAGTCTATTGCCGGACTCAATCAGGCTGTCTTCAAACATGGGATTTCTCCTACACCAAGACCCTACGTCAACTTAGACACCGACACCATCCGCTTTGCTCCCTATCTTTAAGCGGCTCACACTAGAGCGAACCCCCTTAGAACCCTGCCTCTGCGGGCAGGTCAATGATTTTACGACACATAGGCCGGCTCAGGCTTTTACTTTTTCTTTCGGCTGCGCCGTGCTGCCGGTTCGTACAGGCATGGCGAGCGGCTTCTTGCCGCGCCCGGCGCGCCATTCCTGGTAAGCGACCAAAATTGGAGCGGCAATCGCGATCGAGGAATAGGTCCCGATCAGAATACCGATAACCAGGGCGAAGCTGAACCCGTGAAGCACCTCGCCACCAAAAAGAAACAGAGCAAGCACGGTAAGGAAAGTTAGCCCCGCTGTCAAGATGGTTCGACTCAGGGTCTGATTAATACTCTTATTTACGATGTCGGCCAACTTCTCACGGCGCAGCAGTTTGATGTTCTCCCGGATTCGGTCGAACACAACAATCGTGTCATTGTTCGAATATCCGATCAGCGTCAGGATGGCGGCAATCACCGTCAGCGATATTTCCCAATTCAAAAGCGAGAAGGCGCCTACAGTAATCAATGTATCGTGGAAGACGGTGAGCACGGCCGCCACACCGTAAATCCATTCGAAGCGGAAACCCAGATAGATCAGCATCCCGCCCAGCGAATACAACGTGGCTAGAACTGCTTGCTTGCGAAGCTGCTGCCCCACTTGCGGGCCCACGATCTCGACATTGCGTATTCCAAAATCGGATACAAAGAAGTTGTCCTGCAGCGAGGTGACAACCGCGGGAGCAGCCACGCTTTTCAATTCATCGATCGATTCCAGCACTCCACCCTTTGCCTTGTCGCGATAATCGACAATGGCCTGGGCGCTGGAAGCGTAACGCAGATTCGCGTCGGAGCCAGAACCAACGCGGAGCGGGTCCTTCTCTAAAAGATAATTTGTGATGGCCAATGAGCTGGAATTGTTCAGATCCTGTTTGCCTGGAGTGGCATGACTTTCGAGCGCTTGAATAATCTGCGTCTTACCCTTATCCAGCGCCTGTTCGCTCGTCTCCTGGATATCGAGCGCGATCAGCACCTCGTTGTTGGAGGGTTGTCCATAACGCTGCACTCGGGCATTTTTCAAACCGGCGCGTTCGATCTCATTGTGGATCGCGGACGGATCGGGCGTATGCGAATACTTGACGTAAACCAGCGTGCCGCCGCGGAAGTCAACGCCGAGAGGAATACCATGCCAGAATGCCATGGAAAGCACTCCCGCCACGCTGAAGATAAGCGAGAACGTGAGGAAGTACCACTTCTTACCGAGAAAATCGATGTTGGTGTTGCGAAAAAATTCCAAGTTCAGACCCCAAGTTTCAGGCTGCGAGCTGCAGGCTTCGAGCTAGCTCTTTTTCGGGGCTCGCGGCTCGTAGCTCGCAGCTTAATTTCACAACTCAAATACTCAGCGCTTCGCCGCGCTGCTTACGGCTCAGCACCCAATCGAAGATCATGCGCGACACAAACACTGCCGTAAACAGGTTCGCCAGCAACCCAAACACGAGCGTCGTAGCGAAACCTTTTACCGGCCCCGTTCCAAAGATGAACAGAATCGCCGCCGAGACGATCGTCGTGACGTGAGTATCGACAATCGTAATCCAGGCATGACTGAAGCCCTGCTCCACCGCCGATGGCGGCGTCTTGCCATTCCTCAGTTCTTCGCGGATGCGCTCGAAAATCAGCACGTTCGAATCGACGCCCATGCCGACCGTCAGAATTACGCCAGCGATCCCCGGCAGCGTAAGCACCGCTCCGAAATAGCCCATGAACCCGAGCAGAATGACGAGATTCAGAACCAGCGCGATATCGGCATTCACCCCGGCCCAGCGATAGTAGACCAGCATAAAAACTAGAACGGCCAGCATTCCCACCATAGCCGCCCGCACGCCGGAACGAATCGAATCGGCTCCAAGCGACGGCCCCACTGTGCGTTCTTCAAGATATTTAATGCCCGCCGGCAATGCGCCCGAACGCAGCGTCATCGAAAGATCCTGCGTCTCCTGCTGGGTGAAGCGCCCATTGATAACGCCGGTGTCGCGAATCGCTTCCTTGATCACCGCTACTTCCTGCACCCGGTTATCGAGCACCACGGCAAGGTTGTCGCCGACATGCCCGCTGGTAAAGGTGTAGAACTTGCGGCCGCCCTCGCTAGTAAGAATGAAGCGCACCGCGGGCTGGCCATTCTCATCGGTTGTCGGCTCAGCTGTACGAAGATCGCGGCCAGTGACGGCTGAAGCGCGCGAGATCAAATACCACTGCTCGCCGCTTTCCGCATTTCGCGATCCGATGCTCTTGCCCTGCATCAGCACCGCGTCCGGAGGCAGCACGCCACCCTTATCCTGCAAAGCAGACTGTTCACTCGGATAGGGCCCGCCCAGCGCCTGCTTGATCTCAAGCATCGCCGTCGACTGCATGATCTCTTTGACCCGCGCCGGATCGTCCACGCCAGGAAGCTGCACAAGAATCTGATACTGCCCGAGGCCGTGCTCTTGAATCACGGGCTCGCTCACGCCCAGTTGGTCGATGCGATTGCGGATGGTTTCAATCGCCTGGGCAACCGCGCGGTTCTTCAGGTCGGCAAGGTTTTGCGCCTTCATCGTCACCGTCCAGGAATTTTCCGAGCCCGAGGTAGCGTTATACTCCGGCAACCGGTCGGCAACAATGTTCTTGAAATCGCTGGTCTGGTCCGGCGGAACGCCCTTAACCACGACCGCTTCCGGATGGTTCACCGGATCGGGCTTGGTTATATCCGCGTAATTGATCTTGCGCGACCGCATGTCTTCCTTCAGCCGCGCAATCGCATTGTCGGAATCGACATTCACCGCATCATTAACCTGCACCTGCAGGATCAGGTGCGTCCCGCCCCGCAGATCAAGTCCTAAATGAATGCGATCGGTAATTGCAGCCACGACGCCCTTGCCCGACAAATCCTTCGGAACGCCGAAGATGCCGAACAGGAAGACGAGCAGGATGCCGACAACAACCACTAACTTCCAGGTAAGATTTTTATTCATGAAAAACCGTCAAATGCGCTTCGAGGCGCGAGCCACGAGCTTGAAACAACCTCAGAAAATGATGGCTCGAAGCTCGTTGCTCGCAGCCCTCTATGATTTCCCTTCATCCGCCGTCGTCACCGACACGACCGACGCGCGGCTGATTTCAAGTTTCAAATTATCTGGAGGAACGCGCAAAACCAGCGCATCGTCCTTGAGGCTGAT
>Ga0257153_1000079_pt1 | contig 10446 bp, 6 predicted proteins | sample DW10A_FD_185988 | JGI IMG/M metagenome (GOLD analysis project Ga0257153, IMG submission 185988) | Soil microbial communities from H.J. Andrews Experimental Forest, Oregon, United States - DW-10-A | ecosystem: Environmental > Terrestrial > Soil > Temperate forest > Bulk soil | place: USA: Oregon... | reverse complement strand
GTTATTGCTTTCCTGCGGGGATGTCCCGCTGTGTGTCACCCTGAATTACAAGACACGCCAGCGCACACAATTGCAAGGTTGCCGTTTCTCAGTGTTAGCGCAAAGCGTTCGGTGTTGACTGCTTTTTGCCGATGAGTGACGTGCGCATCCGTCCGGGTGTATTTTGTTGACAGCCCGAATGCTGACGAGCGTTGTTTTGAGCTCCCAGGCGCTGAGACAGATGTGAAATGTTGTCAAATCGGAGCCGCTGATCGGGATGAGCGACATAGACCAAAGAGCTGCCGGGAAACCGGCGACCGACCGATACGAAGCTCTCTTCCGCGTTGCGCAGACCCTCATCTCAATCCGCTCTACGGAGGAGCTCTTCAGGCTTCTCGCACGTGAGTTGCGCGCGGTAGTGAACTTCTATGTGATGGGCGTCGGCATCTACGACGAGAAGGCGCACGAAATGCATACCACGTCGTACGGCGAGCCCGGTGTTCCCTTGCAGGCTCCACGATTCGCGCCAGAAGAAACCTTCAGCTGGTGGGTGTACCAGCATCAACAGCCTTTGATAATTCCTTTCCTGGACGCGGAGACCCGATTTCCAGCGGTAGCCGAGATGCTCAAGAGTCGCGGGGTTCGGTCGGTATGCGTGCTTCCTTTGACGACCGTACATCGGCGCCTCGGGGGCCTCGCTTTGGGCAGCACCAAAGTTGATGCATATAGCGAGGAGGAAGTTAACTTTCTCTCGTTCGTTGCCAACCAAGTGGCGCTGGCGGTGGATGACGCATTGAACTTCGACGCCTTACAACATGCCAAGGAGGCGCTGCGCGCGAGCGAACAGGGTTTTCGCCTGATCGTCGACAGCATCCCCGGCCTCGTTAATACTACGACGGCGCAAGGCGAGTTCGAATTTGTCAGTCAGCAGTGCCTGAACTATTTTGGCACCACTCTTGAAGAATTGAAGGCTCAGGAATCGAAAGGCTGGACCAGCTCAAACATTGTTCATCCCGAGGACTTTCCTCGCATGCTGGCCACGTGGAGGCGCGCGGTCGAAACTGGACATCCATACGAGTCTGAGTATCGTATCCGACGTGCCGATGGCGTTTACCGCTGGTTCCACGTACGCTCTCTCCCGTGGCGGGACAAGGAGGGACGTATCATCCGCTGGTATACCCTGCGGACAGATATTGACGATCGCAAACAGGCGGAAGACCGGTTGCAGTTGCTCCTCGATGTCACCAATCAGGTCGTCTCAAATTTGCAGCTCAGCGACCTCCTGGGCGCAATCTCGTCTAGCGTCCGGCGCGTCATGCAATGCGATCTGGTGAGTGTCTGCTTCCCCGACTCGGAGATGAAAAGATTGCAAACGTTCGTGATCGATTTTCCGGACAGCAAAGGATTCATTCGAGGGGAGCTCATTTCGATAGAGGGATCGCTTGGCGGTTTTGTTTTCCGCACCGGCGAACCATGGGCGGGCAATGCTTCAGACCTGCTTCAGTCAGGACTAAAGAATGAGCCGGCCATTGCCGAGGGTCTCAAAACCGGCTGTGTCCTGCCACTTATTAGCCGGAATGGCGTTCTCGGCGTTTTGGCGCTTGGCCGCCGCGAGGACCATCCTTTTAGCCGAGTCGATATTGGGTTTCTTGCGCAGGTGGCGAACCAGGTAGCCATCGCGGTAGAGAACGCCACTGCGTATGGCCAAATCGAAGAAGCTAGGGCCGAACTGGAAAAAGCTTTCGAAGAAATTAAGGATCTGAAAGACCGTCTTCAAGACGAGAACGTGGCGCTCCGGGAGCAAATCGATCAGGCCCTCATGTTTGAAGAGATTGTAGGGGTCTCTCCCGCCCTGCGAGCAGTGCTTTCTCGCGTGTCCAAGGTTGCGCCGACGGATTCCACTGTTCTGCTCACGGGTGAAACGGGCACAGGCAAGGAGTTGATCGCGCGCGCAATTCACAAGAGATCTCGGCGGTCGTCCCGTGCCTTCGTCAGCGTGAATTGTGCTGCAATTCCTGCTTCCTTGATTGCATCGGAATTGTTCGGTCATGAGAGAGGAGCTTTTACGGGGGCAACGCAGCGGCGACTGGGTCGGTTCGAGCTTGCAGAAGAAGGCACCATCTTCCTTGACGAGGTCGGGGAGCTACCAGCGGAAACCCAAATTACGCTGTTGCATGTGCTCCAGGAGCGGGACTTTGAGCGTGTGGGTGGCAATCAGTCCATCCGAGCCAATGCGCGTGTCATCGCCGCCACCAATCGCGACTTGGAGGCTGCCATCGTTGAGGGTAAATTTCGGAGCGATCTGTTTTACCGCCTCAACGTTTTTCCGATTGAGATTCCTCCTCTCCGGGAGAGAAGAGAAGACATTCCCTTGTTGGTCGAGTACTTCATCGATCGTTATGCAAGGAAAGCTGGAAAAAACTTTCAGGCGGTGAGCAAAAAGAGTCTCGACCTGCTTCAGTCGTATCCCTGGCCAGGTAATATTCGCGAGTTGCAGAACGTCATCGAGCGTTCTGTCGTCGTATGCGAAACAGAGAATTTCTCCGTAGATGAGAGTTGGCTGTCGCGGAAGCCTCTTGCAAACCCCTTGAAAAGCCAGTTGGAGCTGTCTGAAAAGCTTGCTGCCCAGGAGAAAGAGATGATTGAGGCTGCCCTGCGCGAAAGCGGAGGTCGAGTGTCAGGACCCTCCGGGGCGGCTGCAAAGCTGGGGCTTCATCGATCAACATTAGAATCGAAGATCGCATCACTGAAGATCAACAAGTATCGCTTCAAAACTGCAAATTCCTCCAAAGTCAGCTAGGTCCATCCCCACCCATCCGCAGAAAAAGTGACTTCCGAACCTGCTGTAGGGAATTTCAGCAATTGACGAAGTTTCCGACATTTCATCCGCAGCTAAAGCGTATAGCTTGATCACTTTGTGGTTGGAACTGTGCTTGCCATAAGCGATTGTGCGACCCACCTGAAAGAAATATCGATAGAGGGAGAGATGCTGAAGATCACGAGGTCAGCGAACGGGGAGGTGATCTTTACGGTGAGCGGTCGAATGGACGCAGAAAATCTGGCCGAGCTGGAGAGGCTGTTTGGCTCAGAAGCGAACGGGTGCCGCATAACCTTGGACCTAAAAGATCTAACACTGGTGGATCAAGACGCTATCAGTTTTCTAGAGCGCTGCGAAGCCGGCAACATCCAGCTGAAGAATTGCCCAGCATATATCCGGGAGTGGATTAGCAGAGGACGAGGCCAAAGTTAGCGGTTCTTCTGGCTAGAAAATTAGGTCGCGCCGGCGTTCAGTCAATGTAGGGCAATTGTTGAAGGAAGGGAGAGGGATATAGCGGTGATGGATATTCGCCTATCAACGATGACCTGCGTATTGGCAGCAGCGCTCTGTCTATTCCCTTGTGCAAAAGCGCAAACGACCGATGCGGCAGTACTCACGCTCGACGCAGCGCTCCAATTGGCCAAATCCAATAATCGAGACCTCAAGCAGTTCGGACTTGACGTAGGCAAACAGCGAGAAGCATTCGGTGAGGCCAAGACGCATTTGTATCCTCGGTTCGACACTTCCGTGCTTGCAGCCCAGTTGGTGGCGCCGCTCGATTTCACAATCAGGAAAGGGCAATTCGGTACTTTCCCCGGAACCGGGCCTATCCCGGGATCTAATACCGATCTTCATACGCCTGCCCGTCCAATCGCGATTGCCTCGGTCACTGCGACCCAGCCCCTCACACAACTGCTTCGCATCCATCTGTCCATCGAGGGCCAGCGGCTCAAGGTCGACGCGGCCGAGTTGTCCTTCGACCAACGTGAACAGAAGCTAGCGGACGATGTTCGCCAGACGTATTATCAAGTTCTCCAATCGCAGATCCAGTATGAATCCCAACAATCGGTGGTGAAGTATCTGGAGGAGTTGCTGCAACTCACGGACCGTCGCTTTAACCAACAAGCTGCTCTCAAAGCCGACAGATTGAGTGTCAAAGCAGAACTAGCCAAAGCGACCTATCAGCTGACCACGATCGAGGACACGCTGGCAGACAGCAAAGATGCCCTGAATCACCTCTTGGGTCGCGGCGTGCAGACGGAGTTTTCGGTAGAGCCCGTTCCTGCGATGTTCCCTGAGCAAGAGGACCTTTCTGCCGCCCGGGCGACTGCACTCGAACATCGTCCGGAAGGGAAACTGGCGGCAAATCGTGTCCGTCAGGCCGATCTGGCCACCAAGAGCGAGAAAACACACTACATCCCTGATATCGCTATTCAGGCGAGTTACTTTAGTCCGGCAAACATCAATTTTCTGCCGCAAAACATAGGCTCCGTTGGCGCCTTGCTTACCTGGCAGCCGTGGGATTGGGGAGAGAAGCGTCATAAGGTTCGACAAGCCGCCCTTGCAGAGCAGCAGGCGGAACTCTCGGTCGAAGACACACGCGAACAGATTCTGCTTGAAGTAAATTCAACCTTTCGACATCTGCGAGAAGCGCGTGCGCACCTTGGAGTCGCAGAGGCAATCCGTGATGCCGAGATCGAGAAGATGCGGAACCAAAAGGAAGCATATTCCCAGCAAGCGATCCTGCTCAGCGACTTGCTAAAGCAGCAGTCTTCCCTGGCGGACGCGGAGGGCCAATACCATCAGGCGGTTCTCGCCTATTGGAGCGCGCGCGCTGATTTCCAGAAATCGCTGGGTGAGGAGTAGAGCCGTGAAGCCTTTCACGATCCTGCGTCACAGACTGAACACACCACTAGCCCTCATTGTCCTATCGGTGACGGGAGTGTTGGGCGGATGTGGTCACGAGACACAGATACCCTCGCAGCCACCGAGGGCCGTCCGGCTCGCGACCGTCGCGGCGCCCCAGACGAGCGCAGAGACACTGCGCTATTCAGCGTCCATTCTTCCCTACGCGCAGGTAGACCTCATGTTTCGTTCCTCTGGCTATGTGACGGATGTGAGGCAGGTACAAGGAGCGGATGGACGAACTCGCAACGTTGGAACCGGAGATTATGTGGAACGAAGCCTCATGCTTGCGCACATTCGCCGAGAAGACCTGCAGAATCAAATGGCGCAGGCACAAGCCCAACTCGATCAGGCTACAGCGCAACACACCAAGGCCGATCAGGACTTCCAGCGCGCGAAAGCGCTCTATTCGACGCAGAGCCTCACCAAGCCAGACTACGATCAGTCGGAGGCAGCCTTCAATGCAACGAGCGCTGCAATGGACAATGCCAGGGCCGCCCTACTTCAAACCCAGTTGCTGCTGGGAGACGCTGACCTGAAGGCTCCTTTCTCCGGGTACATTCTGAGTCGCAATATTGATCTAGGAAGCTTGGTGTCCCCGTCCACAAGCGCTTTTACCATCGCCGATATTGGTCGCGTAAAGGTCGCGTTTGGTGCGCCGGACTACGTTCTCAGTCGCATACGTTTAGGGCAGGAACTGACGATTCAGACAGAGAATGATGCCGCTCCCGTGAAAGGGCGGGTTACAAGCATCTCCCCCGCTGCCGATACGCGCAACCGAATCTTCGCGGTTGAGGTGACCGTCAGCAATCGCGACCGTCATTTGAAGCCGGGCATGATCGCTTCGATCGATCTAGGTGAAGTTCCTCACTCTTCCATTTCGATCCCTCTAAGCGCCATCGTGCCGTTTCCTTCGGAACCCGATCACTTTGCGGTGATGGTAGCGCAGGAGCGCGCCGGCAGGCTCGTTGCCAACTTGCGCAAAGTGCAACTCGGGACGACCCATGACAATTCAGTTGCCGTTGAAGGACTCCAACCCGGCGAGCGAGTGGTCTCCGTAGGGGCTCAACTCTTGAAGGATGGCGACCCCATCCAAGCGATTCCTTAAGCAGACGACTCCATGGCATACAAAAACGACCAGGAACGAATCGAGAAAACCCACAATGCCCCCAGGTTCTTCGTGGAGCATCCGCAGGTCTCGTGGGTGCTGCTCATGGGTGTTCTCATATGGGGTTGGTTTGGTTACCACAGCATGCCCCAGCGCAAGGACCCGGACATTCCGGTCCGGGTCGCAGTGGCCTTCTGTTCGTGGCCGGGCGCTACCGCGCAGCAAGTCGAGCAGTTTGTCACTCGTCCCATCGAGGATGCCGTCGCCGAGAACAAGACGATTCATCCCGGCACAGCTTCAGACTATGGAGTTCGCTCCGTCTCCCTCCCCGGCGCGGCGTACGTTTATGTGCAGCTCGCCGAGAGTGTATCAGACGTCAAAAGGCAATTCAGCGACATCAATCTGAAGCTAAACGCCCTGAACAACCAACTACCCCAAGGTGCAGGCCCGATCTCGTTCCAGAGTGATTTTGGGGATACCGCTGCACTCATGCTGACCATCGCCAGCCCCAAGGCAGACCAGTTAGAAATCAATATTCGAGCGGAAGAGATCCAATCCGCAATCGAATCGGTCCGGGCAAAAAGGAAGCGCACGGAATACCACGCCCCAGTCGCGATTGTCTATTCATTCCCCCGGTCCATTTCCCCGGCGACGATGCTCGAGGCGGTACAGCTCTTCGAGCAACAGGCAGAAGAAGAGAGAATCCTGCGCGCGCCGCAGATAATTCAAGGGAGTGGTTTTGTCGCCGTGGATGGTGTTTCGGATAAGGATGACGCGAGCATTCATCGCTTCGTGGGAGGCTTCTTTCAGAAACAATTGCAGCGATCCGATTTGCATCCGGACGGATGGACTCCAATCATCATTCGTAATCTTCATGACATCCGTGCCAAGCTCACGGAGGTCGCGGGAGACAAATATAGCTACGCCGATCTCGATAACTTTTCTGACCTGATTGGGAGAACGGTGCAGGGCGCGCGGGAGACCTCAAAAGTGGAGAGGCGAGGCCTGTTGCCCCAGGTCGTCTACCTGGAATATTCGCAAGATCGACTCGCTGAGTACGGACTGCAGCCGGCAGCTCTCGGGCAAATCCTGCGCGCGCGCAACATCATTGCGCCGGGAGGCGCATTCGAGACCGACCAGCGACAGATCATCATCAATCCTTCCGGCCAGTTCGAAAGCAGAGACGCCATTGGGGAAGTCGCTGTCGCTAAGACTTCGACTGGAGCTCCCGTTTATCTGCGGGATCTGGTCAAGATTTTTCCCGGCTATCAAGCTCCTGCCACCTATCTGAACTATTACACTTGGCAGAACCCAACTGGAGAATGGCAGCGCAGCCGCGCAGTCACGTTGGCGATCTACATGCGCGATCAGCAGCAGATCGCACAGTTTGGTCAGTCGGTCGATGAGAAACTTGCCCAGCTTAAGCAGATTCTTCCCACGGATCTCATCATCGCGCACACCTCTGATCAGCCCCTGCAGGTTAAGGAAAACATTCATTTATTCCTGCGTGCTCTGATGGAAGCGATCATCCTCGTCGTCGGAGTGTCGCTGATTGGATTTTGGGAATGGCGTCTCGCGCTCATCATGGCGCTGGCAATTCCGATCACCCTCGCCATGACCTTCGGCGTTACATATATGCTGGGCATCGACCTCCAGCAAGTGTCAGTCGCGACCCTCATCATCGCCCTGGGCCTGCTGGTCGACGTTCCTGTTGTGGCTGGCGACGGTATCAAGCGCGGTCTCGCGGAAGGATTACCGCGACGCGTTGCAGCTTGGCTGGGACCGACTAAACTTGCCACGGCGATCTTTTACGCGACGCTGACGAATATCATTGCCTATCTTCCATTTCTCTTGCTCAACGGCAACACTGGGGAGTTTCTCAAGAGCCTCCCCATCGTCATGACTACGGCCTTGCTCTGTGCGTTGGTGGTTTCCATGACGTTTGTTCCGCTGCTGGGTTACTACATTCAGCGGCCGCCCGCCAAGAAGGAATCCACTATAGAAGAGAAGCGCGAGCGAGGCTTTTACGGCTTCTATAATCGACTCGTGGGCCGGGCAATTCAGCATCGCTGGTACGTTCTGCTGGGTTCTTTCGTATTCTTGCTGATCGGCGCGTTCGCAGCTTCGCACCTCAAGTCCCAATTCTTTCCGGAAGACGTCCAATACTGGTTTTACCTCGATATCTGGCTGCCCAATGATGTTCCCTTAAGCGCGACCAACGATACTGCAATAAGGGCGGAGCAGGTAGTGCGCAAAATTATTGAAGCTGCTCCTGAAGGCAGAACAAAAGAGAAGGGATCTGAGCACCTGCTCGCTTCCGTGACAAGTTTCATTGGCGGAGGCGGACCACGTTTCTGGTTTTCCATCGCCCCCGAAGCGACTCAGACAAACTATGCGCAGGTCATCGTGCAGGTGCGCGATAAGGAAGCGACACCAAAGCTGATCGGACCTCTTCAGGATGAACTTAATAAACAGGTTCCCGGAGCATGGATTACGGTCCGACAGTTGCAAACCAATCCAGTCGAGACTCCTGTTGAGGTTCTTATTACAGGCCAGGCAGATACCGACCCGCGGACCGAAAGCGACGACATCCGATCCCTTCGGACAATCGCGTCCCAAGCCATGGATATCGTTCGCCAATCGCCTGGAATCGCCGTGTTGAGAGACGACTGGAGCCCCGACAGCCCACAGATGAAAATCGAAATTGATCCAGATCGCGCCAACCTGGTCGGGATTACGAATGCCGATGTCGCAACATCCACGTCTGCCGCAATCAGTGGGAACCCGGTAGGTATATATAAGGAGGGAAATAAGAACATCCCGATTGTTATCCGCCTCCGGCCGCAGGATCGCGCGCGGCTTTCGCAGATCGAAAATCTCTACGTCAACTCATCGCAAGAGAACGTCAAAGTCCCCTTGCTTTCGGTGGCGACTCTAAAAGACATCCTCGAGACGGCGCGGATTCGGCGGCGCGAACACTTCCGCACGCTATCCATCTTGTGCTTTCCAGCGCCTGGCGTCCTCGCATCGGAGGTGCTCGCACCAATCGAACCTAAACTGATCGCTCTCAAGAAAAGTCTTCCACCAGGCTATCAATTGCAGATCGGCGGGGAAAAGGCGAAGCAAGTTGACGGATTCACGAATCTCGCCGTCGTTCTTCTGATTTCTCTGGTCGGCATCTACTTAGCCCTGCTTATTCAGTTCAATAATGCCGTCAAGCCTCTGCTGGTCTTTGCGGCCGCTCCCTATGGGGCGATTGGTGCACTGATCGCTTTGGCAATCATGGGAACGCCCTTTGGATTCATGGCATTTCTTGGAGTGGCCAGCCTGATTGGAGTCATCGTAAGCCATGTCATCGTGCTGTTCGACTTCATTGAGGAGATGCACGAAAAGGGCGAGCCGCTGGAACGCGCTCTCCCGGATGCCGGAATCGAGCGTATTCGACCGGTGATGATCACCGTGGCCGCGACGATCCTTGCTCTGTTTCCTCTCGCACTTGAAGGTGGCCCGCTCTGGAAACCGCTGTGCTACGCACAGATCGGCGGACTGGCCGTCGCAACGTTCATCACCTTGCTGTTGGTCCCAGTCTTCTACTCCATCTTTGTACTGGATCTCAAGTGGATCAAATGGGAAACGGTAGGGGACAGGGAGCAGGCGGCCGAGGCAGAGCCAACAACGTGACGACAAGAGGGCGCAGCTTTTCTACAGGAGAATGACTTGGATCTAAGACTTACGGGGAAAATCGCTCTGGTAACGGGATCGACGGCAGGAATCGGGTTTGCGATTGCCAAGTCGCTTGCGAGCGAAGGTGCGCATGTCCATGTAAACGGTCGGACCCAAGAGCGCGTCGATGCTGCGGTGGAGGCAATCCGATCGCATGCTGCTGCGGCAAAGGTTGATGGCGTTGCGGCGGACTTCTCTGGTTCAGCCGGCGCAGAGGCCGTGATTGCAAAACTCCCCGCAGTGGATGTGCTGGTAAACAATGTGGGCATTTTCGAGCCCAAGCCGTTTGCGGAGATTCCCGATGCGGACTGGTACCGCCTTTTCGAGATCAACGTGATGAGCGGAGTGCGGCTCTCGCGACACTATCTCGCAGGGATGCTGGAACGGAACTGGGGCCGCATCCTTTTCATTTCGAGCGAATCGGGGGTGCAGATTCCGGCGGAAATGGTGCACTACGGGATGACCAAGACCGCACAAATTGCTGTTGCGCGGGGGATCGCTGAGTCGGTGGCCGGAACCGGCGTGACGGTGAACAGCATTCTTGCCGGACCGACGGAGTCAGAAGGCGTGGGCGCCTTTGTCGAGGCGATAGCGAGCCAGGAAAACAAATCGAAGGCAGAGGTGGAGAAGCAGTTCTTCGAGCATGTGCGGCCATCGTCCTTGCTTAAGCGGTTTGCCACTGTAGATGAAGTCGCAGCAATGGCGATCTACCTGGCGGGCGAGGTCTCGTCAGCGACGAACGGGGCAGCACTGCGGGTAGACGGCGGTGTCGTGAGGGCAATTCTCTAGGGCAATTCTCTAATGAGAAGTGGAAGTAGTCGATGGGCCAAGATACGGGGATATTCAAGCAGCATTGCTATTCATAGGAGGAGGTAAGCAGTGCCAAAAAGTCTACCCGCATATATCACCAGCT
>Ga0257153_1000078_pt1 | contig 10509 bp, 6 predicted proteins | sample DW10A_FD_185988 | JGI IMG/M metagenome (GOLD analysis project Ga0257153, IMG submission 185988) | Soil microbial communities from H.J. Andrews Experimental Forest, Oregon, United States - DW-10-A | ecosystem: Environmental > Terrestrial > Soil > Temperate forest > Bulk soil | place: USA: Oregon... | reverse complement strand
CGGGCGCGCCAGTCGCGCGAAGGCGGCAGCTGGCATGTCCGCGTATCGCTGGCGCAGACCGGGCGATGGCTGTGGAATCTCGGCCGCGTCGCCGATGGCTTCAAGACCGAGGATTTGAAAGCCGACACCGTCAGACCATTTGTCGAAGAGGTGCCCTCGGGATTCGGTCCCTTGCTGTCGGTCAGCCATTCGGCCGTGCTGTCAAAAACCCCGGCATTTTGGGCGCGCCCGGCGATGCCGCTCGGCAGTCACCCGCCGCAATGGCCCGCGCGCTAAGGTGCAAAGGCTCCGGCTCGCAAAATTAGGGCTCGCCTCTCAAAATTTTAACTTTAAACGTTGGGGCTACGCGCGTTTTTAGGTTGTTTGAAACATCAAATGGGCACTATTAGCGGACCGATGAGGCAGTCATTGCTGGAATCATCGCCGAAGTGACCGGGCCCCATGGCGTCGAAATTTACCAAGCAATTGCAGATGCTTAGTCGGCGACAGCTGGCCGTTGCCGCAGCCCTGCTGGCGCTTGCCGGCGCAGCTCTCTATGGGCTTGTGCATAATAGCGGGGCAACGCAGCAGAATTCCGAAGTGTCCAGCCAATCCCGCAAGGGATTGCAACGCTACACTCCGAGCCCGGCCGAATGGGCCAGCCTGACCATTCAGCCGGTAACCAAGCGAGCCTTCCGCGCCGAACACGTGACCGAAGGCAAGATCGCGGTTGACGAGGATCGCTCGACGCCGGTGTTTTCGCCTTACGCGGGCCGGGTCACCAAGCTGCTGGCCCGGCCGGGCGACAGCGTCGTGCAGGGCCAGCCGCTGTTCGTGATCGAGGCCGCCGACACCGTGCAGGCTCAGAACGATTTCATTGCGGCGATGACAGGGTTGAACAAGGCGAGGTCGGCGCTCGATCTGGCGCAGCTGCAGCACAAGCGCGCCAAGGATCTGTTCGAGGGCAAGGCCGTCCCGCTGAAGGATTATCAGCAGGCCGAGGCAAACCTGATCCAGGCGCAGAACGACCTGCGCTCGACGCAAACGGCGCTGGAGGCGGCGCGCAATAAATTGCGAATCCTCGGCTTCACCGACGAGGCGATATCGACGTTTCAGGACAAGGGCAGCATCAATCGGGAGGTCACCATCTTCTCGCCGATTACGGGCACGGTCGTGCAGCGAAAAATCGGCCCCGGCCAATATGTGAACTCCGGCGCCAGCGATCCGGTATTTGTGATCGGCGATCTCTCAACCGTCTGGCTCACGGCTTTCGTCCGCGAGACCGATGCGTCGAACGTGTCGGTGGGGCAGGAAATTTCCTTCAATGTGCTGGCGCTGCCGGGCCGCCCGCTGACGGCGCGCATCAACTATGTCTCCGCGGCGATCGATCCCGCCACGCGCCGGCTTCTGGTGCGCGCCACGATCGACAACAAGGACGGTCTCCTGAAGCCGGAGATGTTTGCGAATGTCACGATCTATTCCCCCGGCGATCACGCGGCGGTTGGCGTGCCAAAGCAGGCCTTGATCTACGAGGGCAGTCAGGTCCGGGTCTGGGTCGCGCATGAGGACAAGTCGATCGAACTCCGCCAGATCAAGCCCGGCCTCATCAACGGCGACCTCGTCGAGGTTGAAGGCAATTTGAAACCCGGCGAACAGATTGTTACCAAGGGCAGCCTGTTCATCGACCGCGCTGCATCCGGCAGCTAACCTAGTCCATCGAAAGCTTTGATCTGAATGGATCGCCTTGTCGCCATCGCAGTCAGCCGCCGCTATTTGATGGTGGGCTTGCTCGCCGTCGTGATAATCGGCGGCCTGATCGCGTTCAAGCAGCTCAATATCGAGGCCTATCCCGATCCGACGCCGCCGATGGTCGACATCGTGACGCAAAGTCCGGGATTGTCGTCGGAAGAGATCGAGCGCTACATCACCATTCCGATCGAGACCCAGGTTTCAGGCATCAAGAACCTGCGCACGATGCGCACCATCTCGCTCTACGGATTGTCGGACGTCAAACTGCAGTTTTCGTTCGACTATACCTATGACGAGGCCTTGCAGCAGGTCCTGAATCGGTTGTCGCAATTGCCGCCTCTGCTTGGCAACGTGCAGCCAACGATTTCACCGCTCAGCGCCATCGGCGAAATCTACCGCTACCGGTTGGCCGGGCCGCCAAATTACAGCGTGCTCGACCTGAAAACGCTGCAGGATTGGGTTTTGCAACGCCGCTTTCGCGCCGTGCCCGGGGTGATCGACGTCACCGGCTGGGGCGGCAAGACCAAGACCTACGAGCTGCAGGTCGATTTCAACAAGTTGATCGCCTACGGCTTGACGCTGCCGCAACTGCTGCAGGCGGTTAGCAACTCCAACATCAATGTCGGCGGCAACACCGTGGACATCGGACCGCAGTCCGCGGTGGTGCGCGGCGTCGGCCTGATCCGCTCGATCGACGACCTCGCCAGCACCATGGTGTCGCAGAGCGGCGGCAACCCCGTTCTCGTCAAGGACGTCGCTACCGTGACCGTCGGCGAGAAGCCGCGGCTCGGCATCGCCGGCCTCGATCAGGAGGACGACATCGTGCAAGGCATCGTGCTGATGCGGCGCGGCGAGCAAAGCTCGCCGACCATCGCGCGGGTCGAAGCACTGGTGGCGTCGATCAACAATTCCAGCATCCTGCCGCCGGGCATACGCATCGAGCGCATTTACGACCGCAAGGACCTGATCGACATCACCACCGCGACTGTGTTGCACAACATGGTGCTCGGCATCCTGCTGATCGTGTTGCTGCAATGGATTTTCCTGGGGGATCTGCGCAGCGCGCTGATTGTCGGCGCCACCATCCCGTTCGCGCTGTTCTTCGCCGTGATCATCCTGGTGTTGCGGGGGGAATCCGCCAATTTGCTCTCGGTCGGCGCGATTGATTTCGGGCTGATCGTGGACGCCACCGTGATCATGGTGGAAGCGATTTTCCGCCGGCTGTCTCAAACCACCGCGCTTTCGGAAGCCGAGCAAATCCATATCTCCCCCGACACCACGATGGCCATGAAGAGCCACGCCATCCTCTCGGCCGCCGCCGACGTGTCGCGGTCGATCTTCTTTGCAGCCACCATTATCATCGCGGCGTTCCTGCCGCTGTTCACCTTAAGCGGTGTCGAAGGCAACATCTTCGGGCCGATGGCGCGGACCTATGCCTATGCGCTCGCGGGCGGCCTGCTCGCGACATTCACGATAACACCGGCATTGGGTGCGATCATCCTGCCGTCGCATATGCGGGAAACCGATACCCGCATCATGGCGTTGCTGCATCGGCTCTATGTTCCGGTGTTGAACTGGGCGGTCGAGAACCGGAGACCGGTGATGGCCGGGGCCGCGGGCCTTGTGCTCATGACGCTTGTGTTCGGCCGCCTGCTCGGGCTGGAGTTTCTTCCCAAACTGGAAGAGGGCAATCTCTGGATCCGCGCGACCTTGCCTCCGACGATCTCGCTGCAGGAGGGTAATGCCTATGTCAACGAGATACGCAAGATGATCCGCAGCTTTCCCGAAGTGGAATCGGTGGTGTCACAGCATGGCCGTCCGGATGACGGCACCGACGCCGCCGGATTTTTCAATGCGGAATTCTTTGCGCCGCTGAAGCCGGTCAGCGAATGGCCCGATACTCATGATAAGCAAGAACTGACGGCTCGATTGCTGGCGAAATTGCAGGATAAGTTCCCCGGCGTTGAATTCAATTTCTCGCAGTACCTTCAAGATAACGTTTCCGAGGCCGTATCGGGAGTTAAGGGTGAAAACTCAATCAAGCTGTTTGGCAACGATCTCCAGGCGCTCACCGACACCGCCAACAAAATCAAATCTGTCCTGGCCACGGTACAGGGAATCACCGATCTGGCGGTGTTCACGTCGCTTGGCCAACCCACGGTCCAGATCGATATCGATCGCGCCAAGGCTGCCCGGTACGGGCTGGCCCCGGGTGATATCAATGCCACGATCAAGGTGGCGATCGGTGGCGACAGCGCCGGTGATCTTTATGAACCTGGTAGCGACAGGCATTTTCCGATTATCGTCCGTCTTGCGCCCGAATATCGCAAGAGCGCGGAGGCGATCCAGAACTTGCGGATCGGCGCTGCGGGTCCGAACGGCACGATCACGCAAATACCTTTAAGCGAAGTTGCCTCGATCAACCTGGTCTCGGGTGCCGCCTATATCTATCGGGAGCAGCAGGAGCGCTATCTGCCGATCAAGTTTTCGGTCCGCGAACGTGATCTCGGCGGCGCGGTCAGGGAAGCCCAGGAAAAGGTCGCTGCCCAGATCACGCTTCCGCCAGGATCGCGACTCGAGTGGGTCGGCGAGTTCGGCAATCTGCAGGACGCCATCAAGCGGCTGTCGATCGTAGTACCGATCAGCCTCGCGCTGATCGCGGTGCTGCTGTGGTTCAATTTCGGTTCGATGGTCGACACGCTGCTCGCCATGAGCGTGATCCCGATGGCGATCTTCGGCGGCGTGCTTGGCCTCTTGATATCCGGGATTCCGTTCAGCGTGTCCGCCGCGATCGGGTTTATCGCGCTGTTCGGCATCGCGGTGATGGACGGCATCATCATCCTGTCGCAATACAATCAGCTGATCGATGAAGGCTTCGACCGGGTGCGGGCCGTGATCCGCACCGGCGAACTCCAGCTTCGGCCGGTGCTGATGACTTGCGTCGTCGCGGGCGTCGGGCTGTTGCCGGCGGCGATGTCGGCGGGGATCGGATCGCAGGTGCAAAAGCCCCTGGCGGTGGTGGTGGTCACCGGCATGTTGCTGGCGCCGCTGGTCATTCTGGTGACGCTGCCGGTGCTGATCGCGTTTTTCTCGCGCCGCGCTGCGCCGGGCCGCTGATTGGCCAAGTCTATGTGGCTGACTTTACCATCACCACGACGCCGCTCGACCAATCAATGTAGATACGGCGAAAGTCCTGCCGCGCGGCAAGTGCGTCCATGAGAGGCGGAATCTTTGCCGCGTGCTCCGGAGGCCACATTGGATGGGGCTTGGTATCGTCGCAAATATAAATTCCGCCCGGTCGCAACAAGGCGAGCATTTCGTCAAGCAGGACATGCTTGCCGACGCCGCCATCGGCGAACACGAGATCGAGGGAATTTGGCGGCTCGCGCTGCACCGTCGCCCTAGCGTCCTCGGTGAGGATTGTCAACCTGGGGTCCATTCCCAGCTGCGATCGAGCGATGGCCTGAGTTACTGGATTGGTGTCCACCGTAAGCAACTGTGCCGTGCCATCCATGCCGTCCAGCAACCAGCAGGTTCCCACGCCGGTCCCGGTGCCGACTTCGAGCAGCCGGCCGCCGGGCTTCAGGCTAGCCATGACCCGCAGCAGGGCTCCGACTGGCGGCCAGCACCAGCTCTGAAAGCCGATCTCGCGCGTCTGGACCATAATGGCTTCGAGCGCTTTCGGCGGCGGCTGAAACCTGGTTTCGTCCATGGATCAGAACCCGTAAAGCCGCGCCGGATTGTCGACCAGGATCTTTTTGTGGATCGCCGCATCCGGTGCCCACACCGGAAGCTGGTTGAGTAGACGTCCGTCGTCGATCTGAAACAGCGGAGTTACCTCGGTTGGCTTCCGGCCGGGCGGTGTCACCGAGTCCGGATGCGGCCAATCCGTGCCCCAAAGAATGCGGTCGGAATTCGCGGCGATCAGCGCGCGGGCGAGCGGCGCGGCATCGGGGTAGTTGGGCGCGAGTTTCGACGCCCGGTAGGCGCCCGAGATTTTTACGTAGGCCTTGCCCGACCGCACCAGCTCCGTGAGATCGGCAAAGCCCGGCTGCTCCGGACCGAGCGCGCCCTGCGCGCCGCCGAAGTGATCGAACACGAGAGGCACCGGAGACGCGGCTACGAGATCCTTGATGGCGGAGATCATCGCCAGATTGGTGTACATCTGGATATGCCAGTTGCGGTTCTTGACGCGCTCGATCCCAGCCTGAAGGCGTTGCCGCCCGACGTTGGGATCGTTGGTGCCGCCGGTTGCCAGATTGAGCCGGATGCCGCGAACGCCCGCCTGATGCATGGCGCCCAGATCACTCTCCGGCGTCTTGTCATCGATTACGACGACGCCGCGCGCGGCAGCGCCGCGCGCCTTCATGCCGAACAGCGTCGAGGAATTGTCGGGACCATAAACGCTCGGCGTCATGATCACGACGCGTTCCATGCGAAGCGCCTTGTGCAGTGCCGTCATTTCTTCGGGCGATGCCAGTTCCGGGGTATAGACACGTCCCGAAAAGAACGGAAACTTCTCGGGATCACCGTGAATGTGGGTGTGGCAATCGCAGGCGCCGGGTGGGACGTCGAAATTCACCGGCGTCGATGGCTGTGCTGCTGTCGCAAAGACGGGTCTGTCGGGCATAGTCATTCCGGCCGCGATGGAGGCAAGCAGAACACCGCGTCGCGTCAACATTGGTCTTCTCCCTGTTGCGTTTTTCGCACTCTTGGATTTGGCGCTTCGGGAGAGAATAGCACATTGCGCCGTCAATGCATGTGCCGGCCGTATCAACAGGGCGGCCTTCTATTGCCCCGATGGCGTACGCAGCCCATGCCAGGCGTCGCGCACCTGATGGTAGTGCACCTCGGGGAGATAGTCCGGCGTATTGAGCACCAGGGTCTTGACGTCGAGCCTGCCGATGGCGCTGAGCAGGGTGTAGGAGGCGATCACGCGATCGCGCTGCGCGCCGATCAGCCGCGCCTTGGCCGAGATCAGATCCTGCTGCGAGTTCAGCACGTCGACCGTGGTCCGCTGGCCGCCCTGCGCCTCCTTGCGCACCCCCTCGAGGGCGACGCCAGCGGCTCGCACCTCGGATTCCGAAGCTGCCACCGCGATCTTGGCGCCTTCATTGGCAACCCAGGCGCCGATCGCCGCGGTGCGGGCCTGATTGCGGACCTGATCCAGCACCAAACGGCTTTGTGCGGACAATTCCTTGGCCTGCCGGGTCTGCGACGCCGCGGTGCCGCCATCGTAGATCGGCTGGTTCATTTGGGCAGTCACCGAAGCCTGGTCGGTCCTGAAGGTGCTGAGCGTGGGATCGGCGTCTTTGCTGTGGCTGGCGCTGCCTTGCACGGTGATGCTGGGCAGCAGGCTGCTCTCGGCAACATGGATGGTGGTCGAGGCGACGTCGACGTCGAACCCCGCGGCAAGGACAGCCGGATGCTCCTTGTAGGCCATCGCGGTGGCGTCGTCGCGGCTGCGCGGCAAATAGCGGTCCACGGGCTCGGCGGGCCGCAATTGGCCGGGCGGGTTGCCGATCACCTGGGTATAGGTTGCCCGGCTGATCGCGAGATTGACTTCGGCGGCATTCAGATCCGCCTGGCCGCGGCTGAGCCGCGCTTCAGCCTGCGCGGTGTCGGTCGGCGTCACGTCGCCGGCATTGAGACGCCTCTGGGTGACGCCGAGGGTTTCCCGCAAGAATGCGACATTGGAGCGTTGCGCTTCCACCAGCGACTGATTGGCGAGCACATTGCTATAGGCGGTGACGGCGTCAAGCAGCACGCCTTGACCGACATTGCGCAATGCCTCGCGACCCGACTGCACCTGCAGTTCCGCCACGCGCACGCTGTTTGCGGTCTTGAAGCCGTTGAACAGCGTCTGCGTCACCGTTACCCCGATGGTCCAGGGTTTCAGGGTCGCGGATTGAATCGTATTGTCGGGCAGCAGGTTGCGCACCGCCTGTAGTCCGCCGCTCAGGCTGGCGATGATCTGCGGCCGATAGCCCGCCAGGGCTTGCGGGACATTCTCGTCGGTGGCGCGCTGCCGCGCCCGTTCGGCATTGAGCTGCGGATTGGACTGATAGGCCTTGGCCAAGGCCTCCGGGAGGGAATCCCCCAGCGCCGCCGTAGCGGCAAAACCGACACAAGTTGCAACGCCAAGGCAAATGCCCCATTGAAGCACACGCCTTCCCACGTGGCCCAGTTTAGCGGCACGCCCGATCATATGATCCCGCAGCAGCCCCGGCCGTCCGCCCCCGCCGACGGCTTCGACACATTTACCTGTTTAGAGGGCACCACCGCCACAGGCAAACCGTCAGCCACGAAAACCCCATGAATTCAGTGCTTCTCTGTTGCCGGTTCGTCACAGACGAATATCAGGCGAAAATCGGCTATAGCTGCCGGCGGCTGCGTCCGATTCCAGGGCTGACGGCTTTCCCAACCGCGCCCGGGCTTGCATTTGATGCCGAAGCTATTCACCGACCCCGAGGCGATCGCGGAGGACATCATCCGCGATGTCGGGACCGATCTGGTGGTCGGGTTGCCGCTCGGGCTCGGCAAGGCGAACCACATCATCAACGCGCTTTACGCGCGCGCCGCCGCCGATCGCGCGATCAAGTTGACCATCTTTTCCGCGCTGACGCTGGAAAGACCGAGGCCAAAGAACCTGCTTGAGCAGCGCTTTATCGCGCCGGTGATCGAGCGCCTGTTCGGCGGCTACCCCGATCTCGCCTATGCCGAGGCGCTGCATGCCAATGCGCTGCCGCCCAATGTCGAGGTGATCGAGTTTTTCTTTCTGGCCGGCAAGTGGCTGCACGTGCCGTTTGCGCAGCAGCATTATATTTCCGCGAACTATACCCATGCCACGTCATACCTGCTGGCGCGGGGACTCAATGTCGTCACGCAACTGGTGGCGAAGCGCGCTGCCGATGGCGTTACGCGCTACAGCCTGAGCTGTAACACCGACACCACGCTCGACATATTGCGCGCCCGCGCGCAAGGCGCGGCGTCGTTCAAGCTGATCGGCCAGGTCAATTCCGAACTGCCGTTCATGCCGGGCGCCGGCGACCTGCCGGCGGAGGAATTCAGCGCGGTGCTCGACAGTCCCGCGACCGAGTTTCCGCTGTTCGCGCCGCCGTCGGAGCCGATCACCGATACCAAATATGCCATCGGTCTTCACGCCGCTAGCCTCGTGCGTGACGGTGGTACGCTGCAGATCGGCATCGGGCAGGTTGGCGATGCTCTGGCGCAGGGCTTGATCGTTCGCCACCGCGACAATGCGCAATTTCATGGCATCATGAAGCGGCTGGGAAACCGCACCGAGTCGCTTCCGGCGCTGGAAACCGGATCGTTCGAGCAAGGCCTTTACGGCGTCAGCGAAATGTTGTTCGAGGCGTTTCTGGGCTTGATCGACGCCGGCATTCTCAAGCGCGAGGTCGATGGCGTACTGCTGCACGGCGCGTTTTTTCTCGGGCCGAAATCATTTTATCGCACCCTGCGCGAGATGACGCCGGGCCAGATCGCGCGGATCCAGATGATGCCGGTCTCCTTCACCAACGAAATTTATGGCGATGAGGCGGCCAAGCGGCGCGCCCGTGTCAACGCCCGCTTCGTCAACAACGCGATGATGGCGACCTTGATGGGGGCGGTGATTTCCGACGGCCTTGAAAACGGACAGGTCGTGAGCGGCGTCGGCGGCCAATACAATTTTGTGGCGCAGGCGTTCGCGCTGCAGGGCGCGCGCTCGATTCTCACCGTCGAGGCGACGTGGCAGGCCGGCGCCAGGACCCAATCCAATATCCGCTGGAGCTATGGCCACGAGACGATTCCGCGGCACTTGCGGGATGTCATCGTCACCGAATATGGCGTGGCCGATATCAGGGGAAAATCCGACGCCGATGTGATCGCGACGATGCTGCAGATCGCGGACTCGCGCTTTCAGGGCGAACTTGCGCGGCAGGCCAAGGACGCCGGCAAGCTGCCGAAAAACCTTGAAATTCCGGCCCCGTACCGCGAGAATTTTCCGGAACGGATTGCGCGCGCGCTAAAACCTGCGCGCGAGGCCGGCATGCTGCCATCGTTTCCGTTCGGGAGCGACTTTACCGAGGTCGAGCAGCGGCTGATCCCGGCTTTGCAGATTCTGCAGGACGCGCCAGGTTCGCCGCAGCGCCTGGCTGGATTGTTGTGGCAGGGATTGACCGGCTGGCCGGATGCTGCCGACAGGGAATGCCTGGCACGGCTCGGTCTCGACCGGCCGGCGACATTGTCCGAACGCGCCTACCGCGCGCTGGTCAGCGCGGCGCTGGTGAGGAGCCGGATGGGGTAACCTCGGTGTCGTCCCCTCGTTCGCGGGGACCCATAGGATGTGATCCGCTACCTGTTCTTATTCACCGGTTTGCGCTTCTCGGTAAACGCCGCCATCCCTTCGGAGCGATCCTCCAGGGCGAAGGTCGAATGAAACAGGTCGCGTTCGACGTTGAGTCCTTCGGACAGCGGGGTTTCGAACGCGCGATTGATCGCGCTCTTCGCCATCTCGGCCGCGGGACGCGACATCGAGGCGATTTTTTCCGCCATCCCGAGCGCTTCGTCCATCAATTTATCCGCCGGCACGACGCGGCTGACGAGGCCCGAGCGCTCCGCCTCACTGGCATCCATCATGCGCCCGGTGAGACACAGATCCATCGCCTTGGACTTGCCGACCGCGCGCGTCAGCCGCTGCGTTCCGCCGATGCCGGGAATGGTGCCAAGCGTAATTTCCGGCTGGCCGAATTTCGCGTTGTCGGCGGCAATAATGATGTC
>Ga0257153_1000077_pt1 | contig 10517 bp, 10 predicted proteins | sample DW10A_FD_185988 | JGI IMG/M metagenome (GOLD analysis project Ga0257153, IMG submission 185988) | Soil microbial communities from H.J. Andrews Experimental Forest, Oregon, United States - DW-10-A | ecosystem: Environmental > Terrestrial > Soil > Temperate forest > Bulk soil | place: USA: Oregon... | reverse complement strand
AACTGAGCGCTGGCCGCACTGGGCCGCTACGTAAGTTCAATTATAACTCTTGTTGTCAAGGATGAAATCTGGAGTTAGGTGGTGGACTAACTCCATTAGTGGTGGACTAACTCCATCATTAGAGAATTCCGCGATTCAGAGCGGTTGTACGGCCTCCTGCAGTGTAAGGCGAAGTCCGATGGTGTCGGCTGTTGGGCAGGGCCCCTTCTCGAAAAGCGCGAGAAGGGGCGCACCCCCAGTTATCTCGGTTCACACTAACTAAAGAACGAACCCGGCGTATACTTCCCCGTTAAAGCGGCCCACTCGCTTGGGGCACATGGCGAGCACGATTAGAAAGGTCAATGTTCACACAAATCGGGACAATTTTTACCTGCATAATTCTGCAAAGGTATACTCACGGCTGCGTCGAGGCCTGCGATTCCCTTTACAAGAGCCTTGTTGGGTACCATCAACTAGGAATCCACCAACTCGATGTACAGTGAAATACTCCGGTGACTCAACAAATAGAGGCACGAGAGTCGGGCCATGATGCGAGTGTTTGTGATCGACCTACTTGTTATTATGGCGGTTGCGCAAGCTTTTTCAGCTGCCGATAAACAGCCGTGCTTGACTAATTGCCTAGTGGAAATCAATGGCTTAAAAGACCACTACGCCCGTGATGGCGTAGTCGAGGTCACCATTCGGAATAGGGCTGGCCGCGATCTCCTTATTGATGTAGCCGCTGAAGGAGATACGTCTGGCGAATGGATCGAGGTCACATCATCAATACAGAATCCCAACAAACCTTTCGCTAAGATAGTTAAGGCCATTCCTCTCCAAGCGGCGGCGACTGTTGATACCCGTTATGATTTTGCTAGAGCCTTCACTGCGATCAGAAAACAGGTTCCGCGAATGGAGATTCCATCATTACTCCGGTTACGAGTCGATGTACTTGCAAAAGGCGGGAAAGTACAAGTTGTCAGATCGAAGCCTTTCCGAGTTGGTTAGGGATTCTCTCGGCTGATTTGTTCAAGGTGAACGAACGGGAGCCTCTCGTTTCGAGTGCCCGAAAGGAGATCCAGCTTGACTAGAGGTGTGAAGAAACGCGTTGGTCTGCTCGCGTTCCTTGTGTTTGTCGTTCAGACATCGTCATTGTGTCAGAAGGTAGAGTCCGTTCGTATCAGGGTTATTGGGACACGAATAGACTACTGCGAGGTGGACTCTGAATTGACAGCAGCGATTGTGCATATTTCACTAAAGTTGCTGAATACAACCTCGAAGAGTGCAATTGTCTCACGTCAGCTTGGTCCTACGGACCTAATTCGAGTGACGAATCTTTCAGGGCGTGACGTATATCGCCCTGACTATCATTTTCTTGAAACTAGTAATGTGCAGCTCGGTTCTGCGCCGGACAACAAGATGTTTGAGATCGTTGGGCCACACACTTCTGTCGAAAGGGATTTAGTAGTATCAGTGCCAATTGCGCAGAATAGTGTTCGCTCCATTCCAGGCAGTGTTTTGCCAGGTGATTACTATTTGACTGCAAGACGATCGATCTGGCCGTTCTATGCAGACGAAGGCCGCGCAAATAAAATGCGAAGCGTATGGAAGCGATATGGTCTTCTGGATCTCACACCAGTTACTGTTCGTGCACTCCCTATTCACTTGAGTGCACCTCGACAGATGGACCAGTGTTCGAGTGCAGATTCTTCGGATGCAGGATCTCCCAAAACGAACGATCAGGGTCGGTGAAAAGACGTGTCGAAACTGTTCTATTGGTATTTACCAGCGGATCTGGTGATGAGCAAAACGTGTATTCTTCGTTTTGCTTTGGGTCATCCATCCACTTTTTGCGCAATCTTATCCTCGGAATGCCGCAACCTGCGACCAGTGTCACCCAGTTCCGACAAAATTCGGCAGCAGCCGTTTGACTGTGCAGCGAATAGGTTCGCCGGTAAACGGCAGGTTCGTTCCCGGTGGAGAGGATCTCGAGAACGTGAGGCAGTCCCACATTTGGTGCGTCACTGACGCTTCTACAAACGACCTCCCAACGCCATGAACTCAATGTCAATTCAACGAATCGGACTCGTGCTGTTCGTTGCCGCAGCCGTCTCCTACAGCGCTCGAATGTTGTGGTCTAAGAGCCGAGCATGGTGCCCGGTCGATATACCAGTTTCCCTCGCTAAAGGCAGTCATATTCAGACTGGGCAGTTTAGGCTCAATGTCACCGGTCCCTACACGGTAGAGATTGCGGCACATGCCGGCGATAAGCTGTCTCCAAATGAGCTCTCTTGTTTGCTGGGTGTCGGAGTCGTCTGGCCAGCCCGGACATGCTCGGCTCCTGCGGTGCTGAAACTATCCTGGCTATTATCAAGTGATAAAGCAGTAGTGGCAAAAGGGTCGTCCGTTGAGACTCCAGGCGAGGGTGGATCAGGCCCAGAGATTGTGACTCGCACACTGGGACGTTTCGAGGGTGAAAAAGGCAAACTGTACGATATGGATGTCAGAATCGAGGCGAATGGCAGCAGCCTTGCCGGGGCAAGTCCGCGCTTGCGGTTTAAAGTCGCTGATACCATGTACGAATACAACCTTGTGGTGGACGGATTCTTTAAGGTGAGTTGCCTGTTAACCGCCGTGGTGGGAACCGTTTTCTTCTTAATTGGTGCTGTGCGCGGGCATAGGTTGCCTGGACCCAGTATCTGAGAAACACCATTTATCAGGGTGAAAAGATGTGTCGAGGCTAATCACTTTAGCGGATTTGGTGAAAGGATGTGATTAGTACCAGAGTCTGGTGATGAGCAAGCATATATTCGCTAGCGCTTATTGGGGCGAAGCCCCATCACCACACAAACACCGACGGCTAGTAGCTCATGGGGCCGACTTCTTTTTCTACTTCCGCAATATCCACCATGACTATTGCGTCCCAAGGGCATCCGTCGAGGAAGGCGCCCTCTGGACCCTTGCTGAGGCACTTCTTGCATCCGATGCATTGCAGGGGGTCTATCTCGATGCGGCCGAAGGGTGGATGATCGTAATCCGGTATCCAAAACATGCAATCTTCGACCGGGCAATACTCGACGCAGGCGGGTGATCCCGCGCAGCCTGTGCAGCACTCGGTGATGACGGCAAGTTCTTTCGGCTTTTTCTTGCGGGGGGTGAGTATGCCTTTCGAGCGCGGCTCTTGTTTCAGCTCGTCAGGCACTAGCCCCGGCGCTTTTGCGGTTTCGGGCCCGGTTGCCATTGAGGTGGATTATATCGTGGGCTGGGGGTTTTGCAAGGTGCCTTCAGCGCCAGAGGCGCGTCGTGTAGTCCGCCATGCTTAAGGCTAGCAGGATGAACAGCCAGAAGATTGCGCTTGCCACAACCATGCCGGTCATTTTCTCATGCGTGTACTTGACATGCATGAAGAAGAGGACGACTAGCGTGGCCTTGATGGTCGCGATGGTGAGGGCGACTACGGTGTTGAAGGGGCCGAGGTCGATGAAGGCAGCAGCTACGGTTAGGCCGGTGCCCGCGAGCAAGGCGAGCCAGATCGTGACGGAAGAACCGAGCGAGGAAATATGTTCTGAAACGTGTCCGGAAATATTTTCGGAAGTGTGTTCGGGCATTTGTCCGGAAGCGGAATTGTGATCAGACATTTGTTTCACCTGTGACGCTTGTCTCACCTACGACATTTAATCTCACCTTACGACGCTTATCTCACCTATGACGGTCGATCAGGTACAGCAACGGGAATAAGTAAATCCAGACGATGTCGACGAAGTGCCAGTACAATCCTGCGTTTTCAATGGGCGTGTAGTAATTGGGACCGTATTTGCCGCGCCACGCCATGTAGGCAAGGAATCCGAAGATGCCCACGCCGATAATCATGTGCAGGGCGTGCATGCCGGTCATCGCGAAGTAGAGGGAGAAATACATCTCGGCGTGATGGGGGTTAGCATACTGGCGTTCCGCCTCGGGGAGTTTCTCCTGACTGGGAAGCAGTTCGTGATAACTGAAGCTGGCCCCGGGGACGTGATGCTTCTCGAATTTTTCGGCATACTCGTCGGCCTTGATGCCCAGGAAGACGAGACCCAGAAAGATGGTAGCGACGAGCCAGAACACGAGGGCCATGCGCTTGCCGAGCTGGGCGGCGCGAACTCCTAGAACCACGGTCAAGCTGGAGCAGATAAGTACGACGGTGTTGATCGCGCCGAGTTTAATGTCCAACTGCTGGCTGGCTGAGCCGAAGTCGGCAAAATATTTGTAGCGGTAAACCAGGTAAGCGCAGAACATGCCGCCGAAGAACATGACTTCCTGGGCGAGGAATACCCACATGCCGAGGCTCGCGGCATTTTTCTGCTGCTCCTCGGTGGCGAAGTGGTGCAGGAGCGCCGGGTTCTCGTGTGCGTGTTCGTCGACGACGGCTGGACTAGTGTGCAACGGGGACCTCCTCCTTCTGCGGCTTCTCTGGGATTTCGCCCATCTCGTCGTAGTTATAGGCTTCCCAGGTCACTACCGGATCGTCGTCGAAGTTGAAGGTCGGCGGCGGAGAGTGGGTCTGCCACTCCAAGCCCGCGGCGTTCCATGGGTTCGAGGGGGCCGGCTTGCCGTAGCGCATGGACCACATGAAGTAGACCATGGGCAGCAGGTAACCGACGGCAAGAATAGTCGCGCCCGCGGTCGAGAGCACGTTGAGTATCTGGAACTCGGGCGGATACGAATGATAGCGCCGCGGCATTCCCATGTAACCCAGGATGAACTGAGGGAAGAACGTCAGGTTGAATCCGATGAAGACGATGAGCGCGGCGAGTTTGCCCCAGCCTTCGGGATACATGCGGCCAGAAATTTTGGGCCACCAGAAGTGCATCCCGCCGAGGTATGCCATCACCATGCCTCCGACCATGATGTAGTGGAAGTGAGCAATGATGAAATAAGTGTCGTGCACGTGTACGTCGATGCCCAGGCAGGCCAGGAAAAGGCCGGTCAATCCCCCGATGGTAAACAAGCCGACGAAGCCGAAGGCGTAGAGCATCGGGGTCTGGTAGGTGACGGACCCCTTGTAGATGGTAGCGGTCCAGTTAAATACTTTGATAGCCGAAGGGACGGCTACGAGATAACTCAGCAGCGAGAAGATTAGGGCGGCATAGACCGAGATGCCGGCCACGAACATATGGTGCGCCCAGACCAGGAACCCGATCACAGCGATGCCGACCACGGCCAGGGCCATCGCCTTATAGCCAAAAATGCGCTTGCGTGAAAAGCAGCAGACGATTTCGCTGATGATGCCCATGCCGGGCAGAATCATGATGTATACGGCCGGGTGGGAGTAAAACCAGAACAGATGCTGGAACAGGAGCGGGTCTCCGCCTAGCAAGGGATTGAAAATGCCCAGGTGGAACAGACGCTCGAGCACTACCAGCACAAGGGCGATCGCCACGACGGGCGTGCCCAGCACCTGAATGATGCTGGTGGCGTAATGGGCCCAGACAAACAGCGGCAGGCGGTTCCAGGTCATTCCGGGAGCGCGCATGCGGTGGATGGTCACGATGAAGTTCAGTCCGGTGAGGATCGAAGAGAAGCCGGCGAAGAAGATACCGATAGCGGCGGAGACAACGTTGGTTTTAAGGAATTCGGTACTGAGGGGAGTGTAGAAAGTCCAACCGGTATCGACGCCGCCATTGAGGATGGTGAAGGTCATCAGAAGGCCGCCGATGATGAAAAGGTACCAGCTGAGCAGGTTGATGCGCGGGAAGGCTAGATCCTTGGCCCCGATCATGAGCGGGATGAGGAAGTTGCCGAGAACGGCGGGCACGGCAGGGACAAGGAAGAAAAAGACCATGACCTGGCCGTGCATGGTGAACAGTTTGTTGTAGGTATCGGACTGGACGAGGTCGCCCGCCGGGGTCAGCAACTCCAGGCGGATGAGCAGCGCGAAGAAGCCACCAATAAAGAAGAAGAAGGTAATCGAGAGCAAGTAGAGGAGCGCGATGCGCTTGTGGTCCACCGTCAGGAGCCACGACCTGAGCCCATGACCCGCATTCAGGTAGTTCTCGCGTTCTCCGGAATCCGTTACTACGGCTGTTGCCATTTTCTTATCACCTACACTTTTTCAGCACTTTTTCCAGCACTCTTTCGGCACTCTTTCGACTAAGGTTGCGGAGTAGCTACAGCCACTCCGCTGGCATTGGCGGGCCGTCCCGACTGCGGCCCGGCCAGGGATTTCACGTAATCGACTAATGCGTTCAGTTGCTCGTCACTGACCTGCCCCTGGAAGGTCGGCATGACGGGCTTGAAGCCCTTGACGACTTTGGCGGCTGGTTCCAGGATCGACTCGCGGACGTAATTCTCGTCGGCGATCACGGTGCGGCCATCTTCGAGGAGCACAGGCTTGCCGAAGACGCCGACGAGGTTTGGGCCCCGGCCCTGCGTGTCGGAGCGATGGCAGGTGACACAGCCCAGCTCGGTGAATAGTTTCTCGCCGGTCACGGCCAGCGGTTGGTTTGCGGCGCCGCCGCTCATCCAGGCTTCGTAGTCGCGCGGCTCCATAACCGTTACCCAGCCGACCATTCCCGAGTGCTGAGTTCCGCAGTACTGGGAACAGAACAGGTGGTAGGTGCCCGCTTTCGTGGCGCGGAACCAGAGGGTGGTATAGCGGCCCGGGACCACGTCCTGCTTGAGGCGGAAGGCGGGCACGAAAAAGCTGTGGATCACGTCCTGCGAGGTCATGATCATCTTGACGTCGCGGCCGACCGGCACATGGAGTTCGTTGATTTCGCGCTGCCCTCCCTTGTGCTCGAACTTCCACATCCATTGCTTGGCAACGGTGTACACCTCGGTGGCATCCTGCGGAGGTGTGCGTTCCCGGAAGAAAATAACCGCGCCCCAAACGAAAAACACCAGCATCACGCAGAAAGGGATGATGGACCAGGTGATTTCCAGATGGTGGGAACCTTCGATCTGTACGGCACGCTGCCCCCTGCGTTTGCGGAACCTGACGGCGAAGGCGGTCAGCACGGAGAAGATCAACACCGTCATGATGCCGGAGACCAGCAGCAGGAAAATGTAGAGGGCATCCACGTTTCCCGCGTTCGTGGAGGCGTTCTCCGGCCAAAGTGGCAAATGTCCAAACATGATTATCTGACCTGTTCCGCTTCCCGAAAGTTGTCTGGACTGCGGCGAATCATCACAAATAAAAGCGTCCCGAGGCACAGCAGGGTGGCCACGCCCATCAATCGCAGTATGCGCATGATGGTGGCGCTGTACTTACCCTTCTCGGGATCGTAGTGATAGCAGTAGAGCAACAACTCGTCGACCACATTGCCGATCCGGTTCTGCGACGCCTCCACCAGGGCCAGCCGCAGATCCTTGGGCGGAAACTCGATACCGTAGTAGTACTGGGCGATCTTGCCTTGCGGCGTCAGCACCATGATTGCGGTCGAGTGAGCGAATTGTTCGGTCTTCGGGTCGTATTCGTATTCAAATCCGGCCGCCTTAGTGACCGCATCAATCGCGTCCGGCTGGCCGACCAGGAAATGCCATCCGCGCTCGGCGCCGGGGCGGTTGTAGCGCCGGAGAAACTGCTCTTTCTTCTTCGCCGCCAACTCGGGAGTGTTCTTGGGATCGAAGCTAATGGTGATGACTTCGAATTCCTTGCCTACATCGAACTTCAGCACGCGCAGAGTGCTTTCCAGGCCGGCCAGTTCTTCGCCGCACAGCATCGGGCAGCCGTAATAGACGAAGTTGAGGATCAGAGGCTTCTGGCCGAAGTAATCGCCCAACTTCACTTTGCGGCCCAGATCGTCGGTAAATATAAGGTCCGGCGGAATCTGCTGGTTCAGGTTCTGCTGAATGCCGACGTTCTTCAGTCCCGGCGGACGCACGTTGGGTGGAGGCGACATAATGCCATTGCCCATGCCCTGGCCCCAGGCGGCTCCCGCGAGGAGCGCGATACCGAGAAAGCCCGCCAACATCGAGTTCACCAACTGCCTTGTGCTGCGCACTGCGGATATCCTCTCCTGGCGCGCCGGTTGCCCGGCTCCGGCCAGAGCGGTCATTTTCCGAAAATCAGTCGCTAAAGAATCAGTTACCAAAAATCATTTCCCCAAAATCATTTGCCCGAAGCGGCGGCTTTAGTCGTCGACGCTTTGGGGGTTTGCTTCTTTACCGGCGCGGAAGTCTTCGACGCAGAGCTCTGGGCCGAAGAACTCTGGGCCGAAGAACTCTGTGCCGAAGATGCACCTTCCGGATGAACCGGCAAGCCGCGCTGTACGATCAACTCCATGGCGCGGTCGATCGGAATCCGCACAGTACCTCTATCCTTATCTACCCAGTCGTAGGTGGCAAGCTTCCGGTCCTGATCCTCGATGAACGAACGAAGCTGCGTGCGCTCGTTTTCTTCGAGGCGTGGCTGCGGGAACTTTTCTGCGTTCTCGTGGGTGACGGCGCGGGTGTCGGCCTGCGGTGTCGCCATCGGGCTCAAGGGAGGCTGGTGCGCCGTGTCGTAACGGTCAAGGAAGCGGTACATGCCGAACACGATGAGATAGACGACGAGGCCGACCAGCGCCAGACCTGCCAAAAAATAAAGCACAGCGCTCGAACTCAGATCCTCCTGTTCGAAGCCGTCGTGATTGGGCTGATTCGGCGTCGGCTGAATCGTCATCGGGTCCTTACTCATGCGCCGGCTCCAATACGTCCTGCGCAGTCGCGTCGTACGCGGGAACCAGCGGCCGCGAACTCAGGTTATGGCAGAAGTATGCGATCCAGATTCCGCCCATGGCGAAGGGGATCGCGAGGTCTGCCAGGGTGACGGTGAAAGTCTCGGAGAAGCTGGGCTCGATGTGCCAGAACAGGTCGATGTAGTGGGCGACGAGCATCCAGGAGGCCAGCCAAACCAGGCGGGTAATGTCGCGTTTGAATGAACGCGACAGCAGCATGAAGAACGGGACAAAAAAGTGGAAGACCACGAGGAACAGGCCGACAAACTGCCATCCGCCATGCAGACGACGGAAGTACCACGTGATCTCTTCGGGCAGGTTGCCAGCCCAGATAATAAGCCATTGCGAAAACGAGAAGTAGGCCCAGACCATGATGAAGGTAAGCATGAAATTACCGTGGTCATGCACGAAATTGGGCTTGAGCAGAGTCGACATCGGCTGGTAGTTGAACAATATGCGCTCGATGACGATGGCGAAGCACAGGCCGGCGATTAACTCGCCCGCCACGAAGATCAGGCCGTAGATGGTCGAGACCCAACTTGGGTTGAGCGACATGACCCAGTCGATGGTTGCGAATGAAATGGTGACCGTGTAGAGGATGATGCCGGGAGCGCTTACTATTTTGAAGCGCGCGCTGGTGTCGGCGAAAGGCGGACGGTCGTGCTCGAAGGAAAACTTGCTGAGCAGGTACTGCAGCACGAACCAGATCGCAAAGTAGATCACGGCACGGATCGCGAAGCCGCGGTAGTTGAGGTAATCGCGCAGAATATAGGAGTGTTTTTCCAGGTGTTCGCGAATGCGCGGATCGGTGATGGAATCGAGTGGCATCGCCCACGGATAAAGCTTCGGCACGGCAAAGAGCAGAGGGATGAAGAGCAGAATCAGCAGCGGCAGCGTGCGCATGGAGGCCCCGAGGATGCGCCGGATCACCGAGCCCCATCCGCCGCCGGTCATGTGACGGACCATGACGATGGCCATCGACCCAAGGCATACGCCCAACCAATCCATGTATGAGAGCAGGTATCCGCGGAAGAAGACGGTCGGGTTCGAAAAGGCGAGGTAGAGCGCGATCACGCTCGCGACGCCTCCGATGGCGAGCGATCGCATCTGGATGGTCTTGATGATCGGAGGCGTCGCGAGATCGAGCTCTGCGGGTATCGTGGTCATTCCGTCTCCCCTCTTCCCGCCTTCGCCTGACTGGGTGCTGTGCGCGGCAAAGTTGCACCTGTGCCTGGTTCTATGAAGTCCGGAGGCTTCGAAGGGACAGTCTGCCCCGCGGGGAGATCCGCGGCGGTGGCGTTTTGGCTCAACTGCAGCGCTCGAATGTAGGCGGCAACACACCAGCGATCGCGCGCCGAAATCTGCGAGGAATAATCCAGCATGATACCGAATCCGTTGGTCGCTACGTCGAAAAAGTAGCCGATCGGGGCTTTCTGCAACCGATCGATGTGATAGGAAGGCGGTTTGCGCACGAAGCCGCGCGACGGGATGAAGCCGTTTCCGTCACCCACGCGCGAGTGGCAGGGCGAGCAATAGACGTTGTAACGTTCGCGTCCACGCTCGAGCACTTCCCGGGTGACGGGGAACGGCATGAAGTCGCCGTCGTTATTTCCGATCTTGCCGGTATAGAAGTAGGTGTTGGCGCGCTCGTCCCCGCGCGCCACGGTACCTTCGACCCACGGACGCGACGACCGCTGGTCGGGAAAGAAATCGCTTTTCGCCAACGGGTTGTAGCGCGGTTGCACGTGCATATCAATACGGCAACCGACATTGCTGATCACGGCCAGCAACACCAGTGCCAGCAACACCAGTGGCGCGAGTCTTCCCGCGAACTTTGCCGCG
>Ga0257153_1000076_pt1 | contig 10537 bp, 10 predicted proteins | sample DW10A_FD_185988 | JGI IMG/M metagenome (GOLD analysis project Ga0257153, IMG submission 185988) | Soil microbial communities from H.J. Andrews Experimental Forest, Oregon, United States - DW-10-A | ecosystem: Environmental > Terrestrial > Soil > Temperate forest > Bulk soil | place: USA: Oregon... | reverse complement strand
AAGGCCGCTGAGGGATTTGAAATAAGTTTTCACCGCGTCTTCCATCTGCGACGGCGACATGTCAAAGGCTTGAACCATGGCCTTCTCCACCGGCATTTTCTGGTTTTGAACCAGGTCGAAATACGTGCCCGCCTCGGGCAGCTTGTTTTTCTTGAGCAGATAGTGAACGACCATCCAGGATTGCGCGTAGTACAGCGTGTTGTGCGTTCCTTCGCGCGTGCCCGAGCCGTCGTGCTTCATCGTAAAGAGGTCGACCATGGAGAGCCATACTGGCGAAATGAGAAGCTGCGTCAGCGACTGGGGCACATTCGGATCGCGACGCATTTCGTCAAAAATGTCTTCATGCCACTCGGGAGCCAGTTCCGGATCGCCTCCGATATCGACTTGCCTGCCAATTTGAACGGAACCGAAATATTCTGCCAGTCCTTCGTCGAACCAACCGGCCGCCGGGGGATAGTTGTAATTCAACAAATAATGCGCCATGGGATGCGCGATGCTTCGCCACGAATCTGCTTCAAAAAGATTCAGGGCGATATAAATGCGGTCCCATCCGGGCACGTAAAATCCGGCGGCCAAGCCCTGTTTGGCAGGAGCTATCAAGCCATACTGTTTATCGTTTTTGAAGGCGACGACCGTGATCGGAACCGGCATTTTCAGTTTGTCTTTTGACAGAAACTGGCCAAAGATTGCGCGCATCTGCTCCATGCGCACAGCAACTTCTCGCCCGCGTTTTTCGCCCGCATCGGTGATGACTGAAAAGTGCGCAGTATGAACTTCAAGCCACTTAGGTTCATCTTTTGCAGACGCCAGGCGCGGCGCGACAAGCGCCAAAAGACATAAGGGCATCAGCAAGGATAGTTTGAGGATGGGGTGACGGTGTCTCATGGTTAGCCTGGCCAGCCTGACGAAATGCTAGCACGCAGCGGTTCGACGCTTGCCAGCGATTGCAAGACTAGGGCAAAAAGTGCACCTGGCATTTCGTAGCCAGTCCGACAACTGTCCAAGCGCGATTAGAGCATTCGCAATTCTGAACAGAACATATTTAGTCTAGGCGGCATTCTTGTCCAGTGGATTTTCTGTATCGGGCAGGCCTTCGACATCCAATTTCTCGGCTGCGTCGTCCCGGGCCTCGCCGTCTACTTGCCCTTCTAACTCGTCAGACCCGTCGATGGGTGGAAGATCGTCGGGCCTCCCATATTCAAGGTGAGTGTGCACGGGACGCTCAGGGTGATCGGCTGCATCTTCGACCCCGTCAACGATACCGGCCTCAAGCGCCTGATCGCCATCGGCAAGTTCCCGCACGCTCTCGTCGGCCGCATCCGCAATCGACGAAAGGCGCTGACTATCGCCAGATTGACCGGCGCTATCGGGTCCAACTTGTCCGGGATCGTTACCCAGTTCGTCGGGTTGCGCCTGCTCGTCGCCGCGCGGTCTTTTCAACATAATGGCCTCTTGTATCTCTCTTTTCTGCCTGAAGAAATTAACCCAGATGCTTGGATGCCGTTAAGAGAATTAACGTTTGCAAGATTTCTCTTAATACAACCACCTTTCAGCACTGCTGACGCATCCAAACTTTTTTAGGCGATCTTGATGCTAATTTGACTTGATCTTCTGTCTGAGGAGGGTATTACTTGAGAATGTACGACACTAGAGAATCCCGGCTTGCGGTGGTTTTCTTTTCATTCCTATTCTTTTTCTTTGCACTCAGTAGCGCTTACTCCGAGGAAAAGGTTTCGAACTCCACGCTGAGCTCGGATTCCACCTATCAGAAGAATTGCGCTAAGTGTCATGGCAAAACTGCCGAGGGTCGCCACTTCGGTGGCCCATCGCTGGTGTCCGAAAAAGCGTCATCTGCGTCTCCCGACGATCTACGCAAGATCATTGCGAACGGGAAAGGCCGCATGCCTAAATACAGCGGCAAGTTATCCGCAGAAGAGATCAATCGGCTGATTTTGCAAATCAAAGCAGCGAATATCAAACAGTAGGCACGGAATCAAGAAGGCCGGCTGATGGAGAGCAGCCGCTGGTCATTGCCTTTTGCCATTTACCTTTCGCCTTGGCCCGATAGCGACTCGCACGTTACACTCTCGTCCGTGAGCTCAGCTTCCCGCCTTGCATGGATTGACTGGATGCGTGGTCTCGCCTGCCTGCTGATGTTCCAGACGCATTGTTACGACGCCTGGCTCGGCGGCGCTGCCCGCAATACTCGATTCCTCAAGGGTTCTCAATTATTAGGTACACTGCCGGCGCCGATCTTTCTTTTTTTGGCGGGAGTTTCGTTCGCGCTGGTCACCGATAAGCTCATTCGTAAACACCTTACCCCGGCCGAAATCACTCGCACGATGCTACGGCGCGGCGCCGAAATCTTCGCTTTTGGACTGCTTTTTCGTCTCCAGGAATTTCTTATTGCCTGGGGATGGGCTCCCTGGTCTGACTTACTACGTGTGGACGTGCTGAACATCATCGGATTGTCGATGATTTTGATGGCATTATTTTGCGGCGCCGTCTTAAAACTGTGCGGAGATACTGATGGTCCGGGACTGCGTGTGCAGCCGGGCGGTTTGAATCAGGGTATGCCTTCTGTCATGTCGAGAACCGTTGGAAATGAGCCCGGCTTCAGCGGCTGCACTTTTGGGTTAGTTGCAGCCTGTATTGCCGTCGTCGCCCTATTTGCGTTGCTAACTCCGCCGCTCTACACCACGTGGCGTCTAACTTGGCTGCCGTGGCCGATTGAGTCGTATATAGATGGATGCCACAACCTTGGATCGCCGCAGCCCTGGCTTTTTCCGCTATTCCCCTGGTCTGCATTTGCCTTCGCGGGACTCGCCGCCGGATTCATTCTCTTCAGCGACGTGTCATTTGGAACTCTTGCGTCGAGAGACCATGGCGACAGCCGAACCGCCACGACCCTGGCGCTCTTTGCGATTCTTGGAGCCGCAGCTATAGTGGCGGCTCGCCAGTTCGATCATTCTTCCTTTCATCTTTATGCAACTTATGATTACTGGCACACCAGTCCAAGCTTTTTGATGATGCGTATCGGTATGTTGTTAGTAATTGCCTTTGTGAGTTATGCCTGGTGCCGCTGGGGTCTGGCGACTCGCGGGTTCAGTCCGCTGATTCAGTTGGGCCAGACGTCTTTACTGGTGTATTGGGTACACATCGAATTCGTTTACGGACGATTTTCACTGCTTCCCAAGCGAGCGGAATCTATTTTGGACGCGAGCCGGGGGCTGCTGGAGATCTTTGCGTTTATGCTGCTGTTGTCACTTATACGCACCAGAATTGACTGGAAGAGAATTGACTGGAAGAAGCGAGTGATGAGCTGGAAAAAGATAAGTGGCGGGGTGCAGCCAGCGTAGTTTCTTGGAGCGACGGGCGTCCTCGCCAAGGTTACGAAGTATTGTTCTCGCATCTGATGAAGTTTCTGTTGTGCTCACCTATAGCATGTTACTCGCCGATAGCTGCTTAACGGCGTTCGCCAGCAACTTCAGCGCCACGCCCCAATTTTGACGCGCGGAGGGGGCGTCGCTGCCGTAACCGCTTACATAAATAGTGCAATAAAAACCTTCTTGAATGCTACCCGCCCGGTCAAAGTGACATCGTCTGACGCATACCTCCACTGATGACAACGTAACGGGCGCTCGGCGCAGTAACTCAACCAACTCTCTGGCAAGTTGTTCGTGGGCGGAGAATGATTGGCGGATCGAAGGTCGGCCACCGTCGCTTAGATCGCCATCGTTCTCGGCAAATACGACGTCCACATAACTTGCGAACTTGTGCGTGGCTTCGTAGATTTCTTCTTCCGCGCTCAGGTCCATCGTCACCCAGGCATCGCACTTGGCGGTCTCTAACATGCTTCGCGATGAATTCAGAACGGAGAGAAATTCCTTCAGCTCAAGAAATTCTTCCGCCTCCTCGATCTGGTCCAGGAATTCCGGGTGGCGTTTCACATCCAAATAGGCGAGTTTGCCGGAAGGATCGTTCCAGGGGAAATCCAGCACTGGATCATCTTGGCCGAGTTCGATCGAAAAGTCAGCATCCATTGAAAGCTCACCTTAAAAATTTCGCAGGAAGCTCACGATTTCTTGCTCCGCCCAGTATCCGTCATCGTTACTATTTTTGTCGCCATCTTTGTCGCGATCTTTGTCGGCAGTTTTGGCATGCGCCTCACTTGTGTACGGCTCGAAGGAATTTCTGGATGGCGCTCCGACGAAGGCGCAATGGCCGCCATCTTCAGTCTCCACGAAAGTGATGTTCGGGTTCGACGCAATTTTGCGTCGCGTCTCCGGCGTGATGCGTATGAATGGATCGTTTGCGGCGTACATAATCAATGTTGGAACTGCGATTCGCTGCACCACCTGCGCCGCCGATGCGCGATGGTAGTAGTCGTCCACGCCGGTGAATCCACAATAGAAAGCCGTTATTTTATCGTCAAAATCGCGGAGGCTTTGGATGCCGCGCAGTCGGCTAACATCGAATTGCCCGGGGAAGAGGCGCGCCTTCTGCAGCATGCGCCGGCGAAGCGCCCATAAGAAATACTTTTCGTAGAGGCGGTTTGCGCGTTGATGCAGAGCATCCGATGAAGTCGATAAATCAATTGCGGGGCACACGGCAACGACGGCCCGAAACTGCGTCGGACCGCCGCTTCCCCACTCGCCTGCAAGCTTGAGCACGATGTTGCCACCCATGGAGAAACCGGCCAGTGCCAGTCGGGTAACGCCGTCGCGCGCAATGACGTCGTGCGCCACGGCTGCGACATCGGTGGATAGACCCGAGTGATACAGCACTGGAGCGAGGGCGTCGGTGCCGCCACAGTTGCGCTGGTTGTAACGGATCACGTTCATACCCGCAGCCAGCGCCTTCTCCGTGACTCCGAGCATGTACTGCGAATCGCTCGATCCTTCGAGCCCGTGCACGATGATTACGGTAAGCGCGTTTGCCCGATCTGCCTGCCAGTGACAGTGGCATAACACACGAACGCCGGGCTCAACGTCTATGAACCTCTCTTCGGGCTCGGGCAGACGGAATCGGCGACGTATTAGAAAGCTGGCGATAGTCTGCACGTGACCGCCGCGCAACCAACGCCGCGGGGTGAAGGGGCGCGGGTTGTCTTTTCTTTGATCAACCTTTTGTGCTGGCGACTGGTCCTCTGGTGTTTGCGAATCGTCCACACTTTGATTTTAAATAGAAGAGAGCAATTTTCTGTGCGGAGTTTTCTTCATGCCCATCTTTGAATATGTTTGCAAGGAATGTGAGCACGAGTTTGAGGCTTTGATATTCGGCCAGCAGAAGGCCGAGTGTCCGAAGTGCAGAAGTAAAAAGCTGGAGCCGCAGCTCTCGGTGTTCGCGGTGTCGGCAAAGAGTGGTGCTTCATCGCAAAGCGCCGTGCCTACTGGAGGCTGCGGCTCGTGCGGCGATCCTCGGGGACCGGGCGCGTGCTCGATGAAGGACTTCGATTAAGTTTTTAAACTGCCACTCTTTAATTTTTAATTTTCCGGGATTTTTCCCGCATCGTTGTGCCGCCTCAGCGGCTAAAAGCCGATCTGTAGCGAGGTCGTTATCGCAGCGGTAAACCGCAGCGCCACCCAAAATCAAGCGCGCAGGGCTACGCAATATCAAGTCGCAACGCACCCCAAGAATCTAGCGCAGCGTTATCTACAATCAGATACTGCACAACCCCATCTAGTGCAATGCCAAATCTAGCGCAGCACCGATTTTTCATGTAACTTCGGGTACTTTTTTCGAGTAACTGGGGTGACGTTTCGCTTTGACGCGGACCTGGTTATGATCCCTTTGAATCGTTCAGCGGAAATCGATAACGTGGAGCGTTAATGGATCGGCGAAAAGAGCGCAGACTGGACTTGGGAATACCGGTGCGGATCTGGGGAGTGGACAGGATGGCGCGGCCGTTTGCTGAGATTGTTCGGGCCGGGAATGTCAGCGCGCGGGGGGCGGTGTTGACTGGCGTGCGATCGAAAATCCAGGCAGGAGAATTGTTGGACGTTCAAAATGGCGTAGGGCGAGCACAGTTTCGCATTATGTGGATCAGTCTTTCGGGCGAGGCCGGCATAGAGGCTCTGGAATTTGAGCCGCCCATCTGGGGCATTGGCCTCCCCAAAGTTTTTGAAATGGTGGGGACTGGATAGGCCAACCGAACGGCATTCGTCGGCCACTTAATGCGGATTCGCGTGGATGGTTCCCACTCTCGTTTCTTCCTTTTCTTCGATAAGAAATCTCGCAAATACTTCGTTGGATAAGAGTCGCCCTCGGGCGGTGAGACGCAGCATAGTGCCTCGCTGTTCGAGCAAGCCATCTTGCACACAGCCGCAGATCGCGGCTTCCCAAATGGCGACTGCTTCCGCGCGAATGGTAGGCCGCAACCGCGATGAAGGATTCTGACGGAGGGCAGGTCCTTCCCCTTTGACGAACTCAGGGTCAGGATAACAATCTGTAAAATTTTTCCTCAAGATGTCCAGCTCTATGCCGCTATTCAGGCGCAAACCCAGGAAAAAACTTTCTTCGATTGCTTCCTGATCGGACATCTGCGTCACTTTATGTGGCGAGCCATTCATATAGGCTTCGAGCGAGTCAGGGGTTGCGAAGCGGAGGGCTTGGCAATTCTCGCCTTCGCTGACTAGTCGAGAGAGCATCGAGTGGGCATCTACTCCGAACCCCAGGTAGGGTTGGCGCGTCCAATATTTCAAGTTGTGGCGTGACTGCGAACCGACACGTGCAAAGTTTGAAATTTCATACTGCGGCATTGCGGAGGTCCCCAGCATTTCGCATGCCTGCTGGTAGAAGTCAGCGGTCGCATCATCATCGGGGACAAAATGCGCATGGTAGCGGGCGCCTCCGGCGATCAGTTCCCTGCCGAGTCTGGAGTCTTCATCTACTTCGAGCATATAAGCGCTGGCGTGGGGAACACCGGTCGCGATTGTCTCCGAGACCGAGAAGGCCCAGCTTTCGGCCGTCTGGTGCGGCAAGCCGGCAATCAGGTCAATGTTGATATTGTCGAGGCCAGCCTCCCGCAGGCGAGTGATCTCCTCGAGAACGGTGCCGCGCTCATGCAACCGTCCCACAGACCGTGCTTCCTGATCAACAAATGACTGAACTCCCAAACTTACGCGGTTCACCCCGCATTGCTGCAGCGTTTCGACAAGAGCGGGCGCAAGCGTGCCTGGAGCGCACTCGACCGTTATTTCGGCATCGGGGGTGATAGCGAATTGATCGCGTACTGCGGCGAAGATGCGGAGCAACTGCGCGGAGTCGAGGATCGAGGGCGTTCCGCCTCCTAGATAGATTGAATCAGCAGTTTCTTCCAGCGTGCATCGCAGATCTGAAGCGAGTTGGTGAGAGCGGGCGATATCCTCCAGTAGGCGAGCTACGTAATTTTCGTAGGCCGACTTCGAAAACACGTCGGAGGCAAAGTTGCAATAACTGCACTTCGTCCGGCAGAACGGGATGGAGATGTAGAGCCCGGCGGGCATATCTTTATCATTTTAGGTGACTGGAGAGAGCTATGGTGGAGGCCGGGCTGGCGACACAGACCGCCTTACGTACAAACGGTTGCGAGCAGGGAGGCACGGGGGCTTAGAATAGATTGATAGCAGCCTTTAGCGAGGCGATGGCGAATTTATAGGTCTTAATGGACTAATTATGAGCAATGATTCGATTGATCGTTTGTGTGAGAATTGTGGCGAGGCCTTCTCAACTTTTCTGCACGAGATGGCCGAGAAAAATGCCAAAGTTGCCACATGCCCCAAGTGCGGCAAGATTCATACATTCGCTAACCTCAAGCCCGCAAAACCCGCGACAAAGACTCGACCTTTGAAGAAGGCAAGCACAACTCGATAGATGGTCGCGGTCAGCTTTTCCATCCTTGGGAGGAGTTCGGCCATCTACTGGGAGTGGCGATTTTGCGATAATCTTTACTGAGAAGATCTCCGATTCGTGATCTCCCGCGGTAGCGATGGCCTCCAATCAAGAAGAGGAAGTATTAGGCAAAGCGTACGACGACCGGCTGATGCGGCGGTTGCTAACCTACTTGCGTCCCTATAAGTGGCACGTGGTGGTGGCGCTGGCGGCGATCATCCTCAAGTCCGCACTGGACGTGCTGGGGCCGTTTCTCACCAAGATCGCCATCGATAAATATTTGGCAAAGTCGCCGAACTCACAATCCTATTCCCGCTCATGGATTGGCGACCGCCTGAGCAGCAATCCGCTGACGGGCATCGCCCAGATTGGCGGGCTGTACGTCGGGATTCTTGTCTTCACATTCACGCTTGAATTTGTTCAGACCTACCTGATGCAGTGGACTGGGCAGAAGGTGATGTTTGATTTGCGAAAGCAGATTTTTCGCCATCTGCAGTTCATGCATGTCGGATTTTTTGACAAAAATCCAGTGGGCCGACTGGTCACGCGCGTGACTACCGATGTCGATGCGCTGAATGAGATGTTCACGGCGGGTGTGGTTTCCATTTTTGAGGATGTCTTCGTACTGGCGGGAATTATTGCCATCATGATGGAGATGAACTGGAAACTGGCGCTGATCACTTTCTCAGTGCTGCCGTTGATCGTCTACGCAACTCTGATTTTCCGCGATAAGGTACGCGATTCGTACCGGCGCATTCGAACGGCAATCGCCCGAATCAACTCCTACCTGCAGGAAGCGGTATCGGGGATGCTGGTGCTGCAGCTTTTTAATCGCGAGAGGCGCGCGTACAAGAAATTTTCCGAGATCAATGCCTCGCACATGGAGGCATTCAAAGATGCCATCCTCTCCTACTCGGTTTATTACCCGGTGGTGGAAATTCTGTCGTCCGTCGCGGTGGCGAGCATCATCTGGTTCGGCGGAAATGCAATTCTCCAGCATATGAGCGTCTCCAGTTTGAGCGTTTCTTTTCCTAAGAAGGGCCTGCCCACCATTCATGTTGTGCAGAGTTTGATGACCATTGGGGTGCTGGTGGCGTTTATGCAATATGCGCAGAGATTTTTTCGTCCGATTCAGGATTTGAGTGAGAAGTACAACATTTTGCAGTCGGCGATGGCGGCGGGCGAGCGCGTGTTTAAGTTGCTCGACACTGAGATTGAGATCACGTCGCCGGCCGTGACGAAACTTCCGCAAGGAGCGGGGCAGATTGAGTTTGATCATGTGTGGTTTGCGTACAACTCTCCGGGAGAGACCGGTGGAGCGACGGGCGTCCTCGCCCGTCCAGATGCTGCGGAGGGTGGACGGGCGGGGGCGCATATCGCTCCACTTACTACGATCTCGCATGCTCCAGAGCCTGATTGGGTTTTGCGCGATGTTGGTTTTGTGCTGGAACCGGGCGAGACTATTGCTGTTGTGGGCCACACGGGAGCGGGCAAGACTACGCTGATCTCGCTGCTGATGCGCTTCTACGACGTGCAGCGCGGAGCGATTCGCATCGATGGCGTCGATATCAAAGAGATGAATCTCGACGATCTGCGCAGTCGCTTTGGAGTCGTTTTGCAGGATCCTTTTCTATTCAGTGGCACGGTCGCGGGCAACATTCGGCTCGGAACGGCGCGCATTCTGGACGCCGACGTGGAACAGGCGGCGGAGGACGTCAACCTGGCCGACTTTATCCGAACTTTGCCTGGCGGTTTCAAGGAGGAAGTACGCGAGCGCGGCTCGACGCTTTCGACGGGACAAAAGCAGTTGATTTCGTTTGCACGAGCGCTAGCGCACAATCCGAAGATTCTAATTCTCGATGAGGCCACTTCGAGCGTAGATACAGAGACTGAATTCCGAGTGCGCGACGCACTCAATCGTATGGTGGAAGGACGAACAGCGCTGATCATTGCGCACCGGCTTTCGACTATCCAACGAGCCGATAAGATTATCGTGATGCATAAGGGCAAGGTCCGCGAGATGGGCTCGCACCAGCAACTACTAGCGCAGCGCGGCATCTACTACAAGCTTTATCAGTTGCAGTATAAAGACCAGGAAATGCCAGCGGCTCCGTCGGTTACTGCAAACGCGGACGACTGAGAGCTCCCAACTCTCTGGCACGGTAGACCATTACAATTGTCTCTTGCAAATTCTCATTTCCGCCGGCGAAGCCTCGGGTGAAATGTATGGCGCGCAACTGATTGAAGCGCTGCGCCGGGCTGCGGAGCTTCGCTCCGCTGGGCGGGCGGATGCGTCCGCCCCTACGCGAGCCTTACAGCTTGATTTCTTCGGGGCGGGCGGTCAGCGCATGCGGGCTGCAGGTTGCGAGATTGTTGTCGATGCGAAGGATCTTGCGGTCGTCGGCATCACTGAGATTCTCGGCCGTTTACCAACCATTCTTGGACTCTATCGGAAATTGCTTCAAGCAGCAGATGAGAAACTTCCGGCGCTGGCTATCGTTGTTGACTCTCCTGCCTTCAATTGGCGCGTGGCTCGGCAGATGCGCAAGCGTGGGGTCCCAGTCGTTTACTATGTCTGCCCGCAGTTTTGGGCTTGGCGGCAGGGACGCGTCAAGTTGCTTCGCAAGTACGTTAATAAGGCACTGGTGATTTTCCCGTTTGAAGA
>Ga0257153_1000075_pt1 | contig 10684 bp, 8 predicted proteins | sample DW10A_FD_185988 | JGI IMG/M metagenome (GOLD analysis project Ga0257153, IMG submission 185988) | Soil microbial communities from H.J. Andrews Experimental Forest, Oregon, United States - DW-10-A | ecosystem: Environmental > Terrestrial > Soil > Temperate forest > Bulk soil | place: USA: Oregon... | reverse complement strand
CGACCGGGGTGAGGAAATCGCGCGCATTGGCAAGACAATTGGCGCCGATCGGGCCGCGTTCCGGCAGCGTGAAGGCGCCGCCGTAATTTTCGCAAAGATAACCCCGCGCAGGCCCGACCGGAATCTCGACGCGGAATTTCACACCGCGCGGAATCACCACGATCTCGCCGGGCTCGGCATCGATCCGGCCGAACTCGGTGACGAAGCGCAAATTGCCCTGCTGCGGCACGAACAGCATCTCGCCGTCGGCATTATAGAAATGCTGATCGACCATCGATTTGGTGATCAGGAAGACGTGCGCCGCCATGCCTCCTTGCGTGTTGACGTCGCCCGCCGTGGTCATGGTCTGCACGCCCTGCAGGAAGGTCATGTCCTCCTTCGGGATCGGCGCCGGATTCCAACGCAATTGCGCGATCGGCAACTCGACTTCGTGACACGGCGCGCTGCGCCACAGGCCGGCGTCAACTTTCGCGAAGCGGCCGGAATGCCTCACCGACGGCCTGATCCGATACAGCCAGGAGCGCTCATTGCTGCCGCGCGGCGCCGTGAACGGCGAGCCGGACAGTTGTTCGGCGTAGAGCCCGTAGGCGCAACGCTGCGGCGAGTTGCGCCCCATCGGCAGCGCGCCGGGCAGCGCCTCGGTTTCAAAGCTGTTGCCGAAGCCGGACATGTAGCCCGGCGTGAGATTGGCGGAACTGCGGCTGATCACGTCGGGTGAAGTATTGATATTCATGGTCATCCTCCTTGCAAGGCAGCCCACATTTGAAGGTCGCGTTCGGCGGTCCAGATCACGGGATCGTTCACGCCCGAGGCTTCATCGAACGCGCGCGAGACATTGAACGGCAGGCAATGTTCGTAGATCGCGAAACTTTGGAATTTCGGGTCCATCACCTCGCGCGTTGCCGCCATCGTCTCCTTGAGGTTACGGCCTTTCGCGACGGCTGCTTCCGCCGCGCCATAGAGCGTGGTGACAAAATCGCGCGTCATCGCGATCGCATCGCGACCGGTGGCAATGCCCTTCAGCGCGTCGCCTCGCCCCGGCGCGATCGCCCTGGGATCGAAGGCGCGAATTTCGTTCAGCGTCGCCGGCCAGTCGCGCAGATGCGCGTCGCCGCAATAGCAGGCCGAGTGGTATTCGATCAGATCGCCGGAAAACATCACCTCCGCATCCGGCACCCACGCCACGATATCGCCGGAGGTATGTCCGGCGCCTAGCTGCATCAGCTGCACCTCGCGCTTGCCGAGATAGATCGACATCTCGCCTTCGAAGGTCAGCGTCGGCCAGGTCAGGCCGGGGATGCTCTGGGCATCCTGGAACAGGCGCGGAAAGCGGCCGTATTCCGAATCCCAGTCCTGCTGGCCGCGCTCCTCGATCAGCCGGTAGGTTTCCTGCGACGCGACGATGCCTTGCGCCTTGTAGGCCGACGCGCCGAGCACGCGCACCGCATGATAATGCGACAGCACCACATATTTGACCGGCTTGTCGGTGACGGTGCGCACCCGCTCGATCACCTTGTTCGCCATCGCCGGCGTCGCCTGGGCGTCAAACACGAGGCAGCCGTCGTCGCCGACGATCACAGCGGAATTGGGATCGCCTTCGGCGGTGAAAGCATAGAGATCGGTGCCGATCTCGGAGAAGGTGACCTTCTTCTCCGCCATGTCCGAGGTGGATGCAAAACCCTTGGCAGCCATCGATTGAATTCCCTCTACGCCCGTTATTGTTGCTGCTGCTGCTGTTGCTGGCCGGCAGCCAGCATCCGCCGCTGCGCCAATGCGATTGCCTCGCGCAGCACGTCGAGATCGCCGATATGGTTGGCCAGGATCAGGACCAGCGCGGCATCGAGATCGGCGCTCTGTTCGTCATTCAATCCGCGATGGGCCTCGACGACAGCGCGAAATGCGTCGTCCGGCTTGGCAAAATTTGAACTGGTGGACAATGCCATGATCGAAAACCTCAGTTGATGCCGGTCGCACGCGCCAGCGCGCCCTCGAGGGCTGATCGTGTCGGCTGCCGGAAGCGCGCGGCAACGTAGCCATCAGGCCGCAACAGATAGGCCGTGCCCGGCTCGGCATCGTAGCGTGAGCGGACGAGGCCTTCGCAATCGGAAAAACCGTCATTGCCGCCGATGCGGATCACCCCCAAGCCTTCCGGAGAATCGACCGCCGCGCCATTGGTAAACTCAAGCAGCGTGAACCGCGTTCCCGCTTTGATGAAAGCGTCGGTCAAATAGCTGGAGCTGCCGCTGCGCGCGGCAATCGGCGCGTCAAGCATGGAAGCGCCCGGCCGCGGGCCGTCGCGCCACGCATCGCAATCGGCGGTCGAAAGCGGCGAGTCATAGATCGAGGGAACCGAGAGCCGTCCGCCATTGATCATGCGCTTGCCGAACTCCGTTTCCCTGGCCAGTGACAGCACCGCCTGCCGCAAGCGCGCTTCCTGGCGCGAACCAGGCGCCATGAAATCGGTCGAGCGGGTCGATTCCCGGATATTCTCATCGGCTGCAGCGCTCCGTTCGACGTGATAGCTCTCGAGCAATGATTCTGGCGATATCCTCTTCAGCACGCGATCCAGTTTCCACGCCAGGTTCTCGGCATCCTCAAGACCGGAATTGGCGCCACGGGCGCCGAACGGCGAGACCTGATGCGCGGCGTCGCCGGCAAAGATCACGCGACCGTGGGTGAATTTGTCCATCCGGCGGCACTGGAATTTGTAAAGCGAGATCCATTCGAAATCGAATTTTTCGTGCCCGAGCATGCGCGCGATCCGCGGCCGCACATTTTCCGGCCGCTTCTCGACCGCAGGATCCGCGTCCGGATGGAGCTGCAGATCGATGCGCCAAATGTCATCCGGCTGCTTGTGCAATAGCGCTGACCGCCCGGCGTGAAACGGAGGGTCGAACCAGAACCAGCGCTCGGTCGGAAATTCCGCTGTCATCTTGACGTCGGCGATCAGGAACTGGTCTTCGAACACTTGTCCTTTGAACTCGGCGCCGACCATTTGCCGCAGCGACGATCGCGCGCCGTCGCAGGCGACGACATAATTCGCGCGCATCCGATACGACCCATCCGGCGTCTCGATCGTCACCACGACATGATCGTTACGCGGCTCCAATCCGATCACCTTATTACGCCAGCGCAGGTCGACCGCGGACAACTCCTGCACCCGGTCCACCAGATAGGCTTCGGCATGGAATTGCTGCAGGTTGATGAAGGCGGGCCGCTTGTGCCCCTCCTCCGGCAGCAGATTGAATTGATAGACGAGCGACGCGCCGTGAAAAATCCTGCCGACGCTCCACACCACGCCCTTGTCGACCATGCGGCCGCCGACGGCGAGCCGATCCCAGTACTCCAGCGTGCGCTTGGAAAAGCAGATCGCGCGCGAGCCCTCGCCGATCCGGTCGGCATCATCGAGCAGGACAACAGATTGACCACGCTGCGCCAGATCGATCGCAAGCGACAGCCCGACTGGCCCCGCGCCGACCACGACAACGAGGTATTCGGCGAGATCGGCGCCGGTGCGATCCTGATCGGGATGACGGCGGTAGCCGAACTGGGTCTTGGACTGCGCCATGCACTAAAACCTTGCTCTGGCCAAGGGACCTCGTCCCCGCTAAGATAGTCGCATCTGCAACTATCTAAACGCCTCCGATACTGCGGCGTCAACTCAAATTGGAGCGATTTTTGCCAAAAGCGTTTTCAGGCCAGGGCGCCGCCGGTTGGCGTGCAGACAACGCGTCTCACAAGGGCTCCAGGCTCGACCTGTTCAGGTTCGTGCCGTTCCGCCTGAACCGGCTGGCCGCCGAGGTTTCGGCCGCGCTGTCGGGCGAATATCAGGAGCGTTATGGGCTCGATATTCCGGAGTGGCGCGTGCTGGCAACGCTCGGCTTCCGCAACGATGCATGCAGCGCGCAATACATTGCACATTGCACCCGGACCCACAAATCCACCATCAGCCGCGCGGTCACCGCGCTGATGGCGCGGCAACTGGTGGAACGTCTCGAGAATGAAGACGACCGCCGCGAGTTCCAGCTCCGCATGACACGAAAGGGCAAGGCGCTGTATGAGGAGCTGATCCCGCGGCTGAAGCGCAAGGAGCAGCAGATCCTTTCCTGCCTTTCCGCGCAGGAGCGCAAGGACTTTGCGCTTGTGCTCGGCAAGATCGAGAAAAGCCTCGGTCTGGTGCAGACCAGCAGGGACGCGGACAAGACGGGCGCGTATTGAAAGCTGAAACCTCATCGTGAGCGCCGCCCCCTCCCGTCATTGCGACGAGCAACGCGACGAAGCAATCCATTCACCACCCGATCCGAAATCTGGATTGCTTCGCTTCGCTCGCAATGACGAAGAGCGCAATACCTTAGTCTGGTCATTCCGGGATGGTCCGAAGGACCAGACCCGGAATCTCGAGATTCCGGGTTCGCTCGCTTTGCTCGCGCCCCGGAATGACGGAGGCTGCTATTTCACAAACGAGCGCGATGGTGGCAGGTGCAGCGCATAGGCATCGACCTCGTCGCTGGCGCGCGGATAGATCTCGGTCACGATCGGATCGTGTCCGGGGATGACGCGGTCGGCATGACCGGCCAGGCGCGCCACGATGTTCCAGCCCTCGAACATGTCGCCGAGGTTATAGAGAATCGGAAACGGGCTCTTGCGATGCATGTTGGCGTAATAGTGCGAAGCATCCGACGCCAGCACCGCCGGGCCCCGCGCGGTCTCGACCCGCACCACCTGCAGGCCGTCGGAATGGCCGCCGACGCGATGCAGCGTCACGCCGGGCGCCACCTCGCCGTCGCCGGCGTGAAAGGTCACCCGCTCGCTGAAGACGTGGCGGACCATCAGCGTGACATGCTCCACCGAGAAGGGATGACGCAGCACGCCGTGGCACATGCAGCGCCCGGTGGCATAGCTCATCTCGCGGTCCTGCAGATGAAATCGCGCATTGGGAAACAGCTCGAGATTGCCGGCGTGGTCATAGTGCAGATGGGTGACCACGACATCCTTGATGGCTTCGGCGCGGACGCCGAAGCGGGCCAGCGCCTCGACCGGATTGAGCGTGAGCTTGCGGTTACGCGCCTGCGCTTCCGCGGCGTTGAAGCCGGTGTCGACCAGAATATCGCGGCCGCCGCCTCTGATCAGCCAGACGAAGTAGTCGAGGTCTTGCGCGGAGGTTTCATGCGGATCGGGCAGCAGGTGATTCATGTGGGGCGTGCGCGGCGACATCGTCGCATAGCGAATGGCATAGATTTCGTAGGCGTTTCCCATCGCTTCACTTTCTTCTGGGATGCGTGGTGGCCGATGTCAGCAGCAAGCCACCGTCATGCGCAAAGGTCAAACGTGGCCTTGCCGTCTGCTCCCGGCAGCCCCCTTTTTGCCACGTGAGAGCCGTCACAGGCTTGCTGCCCGCCAAGGCCCCCCTTCCCCTCACGTGTCAGTTTTATTGCGGTGAATTATCGCGATTACCGGCGGCTTTGCAAACGGTTGACAGGGCTTGCCGACCCGGTTTGATAATGCGGTTTTCGTAGAGTAAGGTCGCCGAGGCGCAAGCTGGAATCGGCGCCCTGTTGGTTGGACCGCCGTGGAATGATGATTCGCCTCGCACTGCTTGTGATCTTTGTGTTGTCGGTCGCCCCGATCGTCCCGTCCGCCGCTGCGGGCGCCGATCGATTTGCGCTGGTGATCGGCAATGCGAAATATCCCGACGCCGACGCGCCGCTCAAGGAGCCGATCAACGACGCCCGTGACATCGCCGAAGAACTCAAGCGCGACGGCTTCAACGTCGAGATCGGAGAAAACCTGACCGGTGACGCGATGCGCCGTGCCTTCGAGCGCCTCTACGGACGCATCAAGCCCGGCTCCGTCGCGTTGATTTTCTTCAGCGGATTTGGCGTCCAGTCCAGCCGTCAAAGCTACATGATCCCGGTCGACGCACAGATCTGGACCGAAGCGGATGTTCGCCGCGATGGCATAAGCCTGGAGACGGTACTGGGCGAAATCAACAGCCGCGGCGCAGGCGTCAAGATCGCCCTGATCGACGCCTCCAGGCGCAACCCGTTCGAGCGCCGCTTCCGCAGTTTTTCCGCGGGCCTGGCGCCGGTGATAGCGCCTAACGGAACTCTGGTAATGTATTCGGCGGCGCTCTCTTCCGTCATCTCCGACAATGGCCGCGATCGCAGCCTGTTCGTGCAGGAGTTGCTCAAGGAAATCCGCGTTCCCGACCTGATGGCCGAAGAGACGCTTAATCGGACCCGGGTCGGCGTCACCCGCGCATCCCGCAGCGAGCAGGTGCCGTGGATTTCGTCCTCCCTGGCGGAGGATTTTTCGTTTATCCCGGGCGCGGGCGGATCGCGGCCTCCCGGTCCGGTGGCGACGCTTCCGCCACCCTCCGAACCGCCACCTCCGCCGCCGCGCGTTGATCCGCTGCCGACGCCGCCGAAGCCGGTCGAGGCTTCGATTCCTCCTCCTGAAACGCCGGCCGAGAAGCCGGCGGACAAGAATGACGGATCGACGCCGGTGGCGCTTGCCGATGACCCCCTCGTCAAAAGCCTCACCGCCAAGCTCGCGGACAATCCCGACGACGCCAGCGCGCTCTACCGGCGCGGACAGGTCTATGCCAGCAAGGGGGCGTATAACCTTGCCATCAAGGACTTCGATAGCTCGATCAGGCTGAACCCCAAGGACGTGGAAGCCTTCAACAATCGCTGCTGGGCGCGGACCGTGATCGGCGACCTGAAGGCGGCATTGAAGGATTGCAACGAGGCGCTTCGGCTGCGGCCGAACTTCGTCGATGCCCTCGACAGCCGCGGGCTCGTCAACCTGAAGAGTGGGCAGACCAAGAATGCGATTGCCGATTTCGACGCCGCCCTGAAGATCAATCCGAGATTGACGTCCTCGCTGTACGGGCGTGGCCTCGCCAAGCAGCGCAGCGGGGCGGTCTCGGAGGGTGAACTGGATATCACCAATGCCAAGGCGATGGACCCGAATATTGCTAAGGAATTCGCCAGTTACGGGGTAAATTGACAATAATTTGAGTGGGCGCCGGCACTTGCTCGAACCCCTGGACGGGCGCCGGACACCAACGGGAAGTGGCTGAAACTACGAGTTACCAGCCCGCGGCCGTTCCGTCCGGAAGCTTATTTGCAAATTGATTGGAACCGCGCGGGCAGCGCAGGAGGGACTGGCAATGTCGAAAATGTCTGGAAGGAGAAGTCTCACCGCGATCCTTTCGCTGCTGACGCTTGGTGCCGCGCTTTCCTTAGGCCTGGGCAAAGCCGTTGCCGCCGACGATGTCACCGCGGATCAGATCGTCCGGGCGCTTGCGCCCAAGAACCCGCTGACCAGAGGCCTGTCGTCAGGCCCTCAGGCCGATCCGGCGGCGATTGCCGCGGAAGGCCGTTTTGTTCAGACCATCCGTGGCCGCGCCACGCGCTCGCTCTCGAGCAGCGAGCGCGAAGAGATCGCCACCATCGCCAAGGACAAGCCGAATATCGATCTGGAAATCAACTTCGATTACAATTCGGCCGATATCAGCAAGAAATCACTGCCGTCGGTTCAGGCGCTCGGGAAAGCGCTGACCAATCCCGACCTGAAGGGCTCGACCTTCGTTGTCGCGGGTCATACCGACGCTGTCGGCAGCGACGCCTTTAACCAGGACCTGTCGGAGCGGCGCGCGGACTCGGTCAAGCGCTATCTGGTCGAAAAGTACAGTATCCCCGGCGCCGACCTCGTGACCGTCGGATACGGCGAGACCAAGCTCAAGGACCCGAAGAACCCGACCTCGGAAGTGAACCGCCGCGTGCAAGTCGTCAACATGGCGAACAAGACCACCGCCTCCAAGTGAACGGTGGTCGCGCTGGATAAAATCCTGCGGCACCAACAGGTCCCGCCAGCGCGGGACGCAGTTGTTTCAGAATTCGGCCATTTTGGACGGCCAAGCCTTTTCTCGTCATCGCGAGGAGCGAAGCGACGAAGCAATCCAGCTCTTGTATTTGCGACGCTGGATTGCTTCGCTGCGCTCGCAATGACGGCCTTGAGCCCATATCCACCTGCCTCACTGGATTGATCCGGCGATGATGCTCTCCGAATACCTCAAGCCTGCATTGGGAGTGGTGGTCGCGGCCGCGCTGGTCGGCGGATGGTATTGGTTTGAGCATCGCCCCCGGCCCGAGGAGAAGGACACGCCGACCAACGCCCTGGTCATTGTGACGAAAGCCACCAATGCCTGTTTCTCCGATTTGGTGCGGGTCACCGGATTCATCGTGCCGCGGAGAGAAGCGGTAGTCGGGGTCGATCAGGAAGGATTCAAGGTTGCCGATGTTCTGGTCCGCGAAGGCGAAACGGTCAGCGAAAATCAGGAACTGGCGCGCCTGACGCCGCCTCCGGCGCAGCCCGGCGGCGGCGCCAGGCCATCCGCGCCGACCTCGTTGCGCGCGCCGGCTGCCGGCCTCGTCACCGAGGTCAAGACCATTGTCGGAGCGCCGGCCTCGCCACAGGCCGGGCCGATGTTCCGGATTTCCGTCAACAACGAAATCGAACTGGATGCCGAAGTGCCGGCGGTCCATATGCTGAAGCTCAATCCAGGCGCGACGGCGCGGATAAGCCGGGATAATGCCCCTGATCTGGTGGGACGCGTCAGGCTGGTGTCGCCGCAAATCGATCGCACTACCCAGCTCGGCCATATCAGGATATCGCTGACCAATAACCCCTCGCTCAAGGTGGGCATGTTTGCCCGCGCCAACATCGACGCCAAGCGCAGTTGCGGCGTGGCCATTCCGCGCACCGCCATTGACCATTTGACCGTGCAAGTGGTCAAAGACAATACGGTTGAGACGCGAAGGGTCCGGGTCGGACTGGTGTCGGACACTTCTACGGAGATCCTCGAAGGCCTCGACGTCGGCGAAATCGTGGTGGCGGATGCTGGCTCCTCGCTGCATGACGGCGACCAGATCAAGACCATGTTCGCCGAGGAACTCGATCGAACGCGGGTACGCTGATGGCTATGAATATCTCGGCATGGTCGATCCGAAATCCGCTGCCTTCGGTGGTATTTTCAATCATCCTGCTGGTGCTCGGCTGGGTCAGTTTCACAAAACTCGCCGTGACGCGGTTGCCGAGTGCCGATATCCCCGTGATCTCCGTCGCGGTATCGCAGTTCGGCGCCGCTCCGGCCGAGCTTGAATCGCAGGTTACAAAAACCATCGAAGACGGCGTCTCGGGCGTCGAGGGCGTACGGCACATTTCATCCTCGATCACCGACGGACTGTCGCTGACCACGATCCAGTTCGCGCTTGAGACCAACACCGACCGGGCGCTCAATGACGTCAAGGACGCCGTCACAAGGGTGCGCGCCAACCTGCCGCAAAACGTCAACGAGCCGCTGATCCAGCGCGTCGACGTGATCGGCCTGCCGATCGTCACCTATGCTGCGATCTCCCCGGGCAAGACGCCGGAGCAGCTGTCCTACTTCGTCGACGACGTCGTCAAACGCGCATTGCAGGGCGTGCGCGGGGTCGCTCAGGTCGAGCGCATCGGCGGTGTCGAGCGCGAGATTCTGGTCTCGCTCGATCCCGACCGGCTGCAGGCGGCGGGGCTGACCGCCGTCAACGTCAGCCAAAGCCTGCGCGGCACCAATGTCGACCTCGCCGGCGGCCGGGCCGAGATCGGCAAGAACGATCAGGCGATCCGGACGCTGGCCGGCGCCAAGACGCTGAACGATCTCGCGGGAACGATGATTCCGCTGTTCGGCGGCGGCGAGGTACGTCTCGACGACCTCGGCACTGTCACCGACACCATTGCCGATCGCCGCACCTTTGCGCGCTTCAACGGCGAACCGGTGGTGGCACTCGGCATCAAGCGCTCCAAGGGCGCCAGCGACGTGGTGGTCGCAGCCGCCGTGCAGAAGCGCATCGATGCGCTCAAGGTCGCTTATCCCGATGTCGATTTGAAGCTGATCGACACCGCGGTGGAGTTTACGAAAGGCAATTATGAGGCCGCGATCTCGACGCTGTTCGAAGGCGCGATTCTCGCGGTCATCATCGTGCTTTTGTTCTTGCGCGATATCAGGGCGACCATCATCGCCGCGATCTCGCTGCCGCTGTCGATCTTCCCGGCGTTCTGGGCGATGGACATTTTGGGATTCTCGCTCAATCTTGTCAGCTTCCTCGCCATCACGCTGTCGACCGGTATTCTGGTCGACGACGCTATCGTCGAGATCGAGAACATCGTGCGCCATATGCGGATGGGCAAGTCGCCCTACCGCGCGGCTCTGGAGGCCGCCGACGAAATCGGGTTGGCCGTCATCGCGATCTCGCTGACCATCATCGCGATCTTTGCGCCCGCAAGCTTCATGTCCGGCATCGCCGGGCAGTTCTTCAAGCAATTCGGCATTACGGTTTCGGTGCAGGTGTTCTTCTCGCTATTGGCCGCGCGCTTCGTCACGCCGGTGCTGGCGGCCTATTTCCTGAAAGATCATCCGCACGACGACCCGCCGCCGGGGCGCGTCTTGCAGGGTTACACAAGGCTGGTGACGTGGTCGGTCCGGCATTACTTGATCACCGTTCTGATTGGCTTCGGAATCTTCGCCGCCTCGATCTGGAGCATCAAGCTGCTGCCGCAAGGCTTCCTGCCGGCGCAGGACACCGCGCGTTCGCTGTTGGCGATGGAGCTGCCACCCGGCTCCCAGCTTGCCTTCACC
>Ga0257153_1000074_pt1 | contig 10707 bp, 9 predicted proteins | sample DW10A_FD_185988 | JGI IMG/M metagenome (GOLD analysis project Ga0257153, IMG submission 185988) | Soil microbial communities from H.J. Andrews Experimental Forest, Oregon, United States - DW-10-A | ecosystem: Environmental > Terrestrial > Soil > Temperate forest > Bulk soil | place: USA: Oregon... | reverse complement strand
GTTGTCATGGCTCCTCGTCCGTCTCTGTGAGCGTCTCTAGGAGGCATCCATGCCCTTGCTCTACGTCGTCGGCGCGGTGGTGTCCCTGGGACTGCTGGTCTACCTGGTGCTGGCTCTGCTGAAGCCGGAGCTCTTTCAATGACTACGAACGGGATCGTCCAGCTCGCCTTCTACGTGGTGGTGCTGCTCGTCCTCGCCAAGCCCCTCGGGGCCTACATGGCGCGGGTGTTCGAGGGTCGCCAGCTCGCGCTGGACCGCGCCCTCGGTTGGCTCGAGCGCCTCATCTACCGGGCGGGCGGTATCCGGCCCACCGAGGAGATGGGCTGGAAAACCTACGCGCTGGCGATGCTCGCGTTCAACTTCCTGGGCCTGCTCGCGGTCTATTTCCTCCAGCGGGCGCAGGGCATCCTGCCGCTGAACCCGCAGGGCATGGCCGCCGTCTCGCCCGACTCCTCGTTCAACACCGCGGTGAGCTTTGCCACGAACACGAACTGGCAGGGCTACGCCGGCGAGTCCACCATGAGCTACCTGAGCCAGATGCTCGCCCTCACGGTGCAGAACTTCGTCTCCGCGGCGTCCGGGATGGCGACCATGGTCGCGCTGATCCGCGGCTTCGCACGCCGCTCGGTCGAGACCATCGGCAACTTCTGGGTCGACCTCACCCGGGCCACGCTCTACATCCTGCTGCCGCTGTCGGTGATCCTCGCGCTGGCTCTCGTCTCCCAGGGCGTGGTCCAGACCTTCAGCGCCTATCCCAAGGCGACGGTACTCCAGACGAGCGAATACGACGAGCCGGTGACCGACAAGGACGGCAAGCCCATCCTCGACGCGAAGGGACAGCCCACGGCCAAGAAGTCCAAGCTCACCGAGCAGGTGATCGCGGTGGGCCCGGCCGCCTCCCAGATCGCCATCAAGCAGCTCGGCACCAACGGCGGCGGCTTCTTCAACGCCAACTCCGCCCATCCCCTCGAGAACCCGACCCCGCTGGCGAACTTCTTGGAGGTGCTGTCGATCCTCCTGATCTCGGCGGCCCTCTGCTACACGTTCGGCGCCATGGTCGGCGATACCCGCCAGGGGTGGACGGTGCTGGCCGCGATGACCGCGATCTTCGTGGTGCTGCTCGGGACGTGCTACCTGGCCGAGCAGAACGGAGCGGTCTTCGTGAAGCAGGGCGTGGATCACACCGCGAGTGCACTCCAGTCGGGCGGCAACATGGAGGGCAAGGAGACCCGCTTCGGCATCGCCAGCTCCGCGATCTGGGCCACCGCCACCACCTCGGCCTCGAACGGCTCGGTCAACTCGATGCACGACTCCTATACGCCGATCGGAGGGCTGGTGCCGATGTGGCTGATGCAGCTCGGCGAGGTCGTGTATGGCGGGGTGGGCTCCGGCCTCTACGGCATGATCATGTTCGCGATCGTCGCGGTCTTCGTGGCTGGCCTGATGGTGGGCCGCACGCCCGAGTACCTGGGCAAGAAGATCGAGGTCTACGAGATGAAGATGGCCTCGCTGGTCATCCTCATCACGCCGACGCTCGTCCTGGTCGGGACCGCGGTCGGGGTCGTCACGGTGGCGGGAAAGGCCGGGATCGCCAATCCGGGCATCCACGGCTTCAGCGAGATCCTCTACGCCTTCTCCTCGGCCTCCAACAACAACGGCAGTGCGTTCGCCGGGCTCTCCGCGAACACCCCGTTCTACAACACCGCGCTGGGCCTCTGCATGCTCTTCGGCCGCTACTGGCTGGCGATCCCGGTCCTGGCCATCGCAGGATCGCTGGCCCGGAAGAAGACGGTGCCGGCGGGCCCCGGCACCCTGCCCACCGCCACCCCGCTGTTCGTGGGGCTCCTGGTGGGAGTGGTGATCCTGGTCGGCGCGCTGACCTTCGTGCCGGCTCTGGCCCTCGGGCCGATCGTCGAGCACCTCACCTTGATCGCGGCGAAGTAGGGGGTCTCTGACATGGCCACCACGGCGGTACGGGCACGCTCGCTCTTCGAGACCGCGATCGTCAAGCAGGCGATCGTCGACTCCTTCCGGAAGCTGACGTTCCAGCGGCAGGTCCGCAATCCGGTGATGTTCGTGGTCTACGTGGGCTCCATCCTGACGAGCCTATTGTGGGTCCAGGCGCTGGTCGGCAAGGGAGAGGCGCCCCCCTGGTTCATCTTCTGGGTGTCGGTGTGGCTCTGGTTCACGGTGCTCTTCGCCAATTTTGCCGAGGCCATGGCCGAAGGGCGGGGCAAGGCGCAGGCCGCCTCGCTGCGCAACGCGCGCCGCGACCTTCAGGCCAAGCGCCTCACGCGATCGGGCGAGCGGGACTTCGACGCGGTGGCCGCGTCCGCGCTCCGCAAGGGCGATCGGGTGCTGGTGGAGGCGGGCGACTTCATCCCGGCCGACGGGACGATCGTGGAGGGCATCGCCTCGGTGAACGAGGCGGCGATCACCGGAGAGAGCGCGCCGGTGATCCGCGAGGCCGGCGGAGACCGCAGCTCGGTCACCGGCGGGACCCAGGTGCTGTCAGACTGGATCGTGGTCGAGGTCACCGCCAATCCCGGCGAGGCCTTCCTGGACCGGATGATCGCGCTGGTCGAGGGCGCGAAGCGCCAGAAGACCCCGAACGAGATCGCGCTGGACATCCTGCTGGCCGCGCTGACCATCGTGTTCCTGCTCGCCACCGCCACCCTGCTGCCCTACTCGCTCTACAGCGTCGGGGCCGCGGGCCAGGGCACGCCGGTCACGGTCACCGTGCTGGTGGCCCTGCTGGTGTGCCTGATTCCCACCACCATCGGCGCCCTGCTGTCCGCCATCGGCATCGCGGGCATGGATCGGATGATCCAGAAGAACGTCATCGCCATGTCCGGTCGCGCGGTCGAGGCGGCCGGCGACGTGGACGTGCTGCTGCTCGACAAGACCGGCACCATCACCCTCGGCAACCGCCAGGCGACCGACTTCATCCCGGCGGCCGGAGTCACGGAGGGCGCGCTCGCCGACGCGGCCCAGCTGGCGTCCCTCGCGGACGAGACCCCGGAGGGACGCAGCATCGTGGTCCTGGCCAAGGAGAAGTACCAGATCCGCGAGCGGGAGATCGAGAAGCTCGGCGCCACCTTCGTCGCCTTCACGGCCCAGACGCGCATGAGCGGGGTGAACTTGAATGGCCGGCAGGTCCGCAAGGGTGCCGCCGACGCCATCGAGGCCCACGTCAAGAAGCTCGGCGGTCACTTTCCCGAGGAGGTGAGGCTGGGCGTGGACACCATCGCCAAGGGCGGGGCGACGCCGCTGGTGGTCTGCGACGGGAGCAAGGTGCTGGGCGTCATCCACCTCAAGGACATCGTCAAGGGCGGCATCCGCGAGCGCTTCGCCCAGCTCCGTCGCATGGGCATCAAGACCATCATGATCACGGGAGACAACCCGCTGACCGCCGCTGCGATCAGCGCGGAGGCGGGGGTGGACGACTTCCTGGCCCAGGCCACCCCGGAGGCCAAGCTGAAGCTGATCCGCGACGTGCAGGCCCAGGGTCGCCTGGTGGCCATGACCGGCGACGGCACCAACGACGCGCCCGCGCTCGCACAGGCCGACGTCGCGGTGGCCATGAACACCGGCACCCAGGCGGCCAAGGAAGCGGGCAACATGATCGATCTCGACTCCAACCCCACCAAGCTGCTCGAGGTGGTCGAGACCGGCAAGCAGATGCTCATGACCCGCGGAGCGCTCACCACCTTCAGCATCGCCAACGACGTGGCGAAGTACTTCGCAATCATCCCGGCCGCGTTCGCGAGCACCTATCCCGCCCTCGGCGCGCTCAACATCATGGGGCTGGCCACTCCCGAGAGCGCCATCCTCTCCGCGGTCATCTTCAACGCACTGGTCATCGTGGCGCTGATCCCGCTGGCGCTCAAGGGCGTGCGCTATCGCTCGATGGGGGCCGCCGCGGTGCTGCGGCGCCACCTGTGGATCTACGGAGTGGGGGGCCTCATCATTCCCTTTCCAGGCATCAAGATCATCGACATGATCCTGGTGGCCCTGAAGCTCGTGTGAGCGGAGGTCTCGCGATGACTGCCCATCTGCGACCGGCTCTGATGTGCCTCATCCTCTTCACGGTGATCACCGGGGTCGTCTACCCGCTCGTGGTCACCGGGATCGCCCAGGTGATCTTTCCGTTCCAGGCCAACGGGAGCCTGATCGTGAAGGACGGCAAGGTGCTGGGTTCCACGCTCATTGGCCAGCCGTTCGACGACCCGAAGTACTTCTGGGGCCGCCCGTCGGCCACGAGCCCCTTCGGCTACAACGCCGCGGCTTCCTCCGGCTCGAACCTGAGCCCGACGAACCCGGACCTCGTCAAGGCGGTGCAGGGGCGCGTGGAAGCGCTACGGGCGGCCGATCCCGGCAACACCGCTCCCGTCCCGGTGGATCTGGTGACCGCCTCGGGGAGCGGGCTCGATCCCCACATCAGCCCGGCCGCCGCCCTCTACCAGGCCACCCGGGTGGCGCGGGAGCGCAAGTTCTCGCCGGAGACGGTACGGACTCTGGTCGAGCGGCACACCGAGGGGCGCTTCTGGGGTCTGCTCGGCGAGCCGCGCGTGAACGTCCTCACGCTCAACCTGGCGCTCGACGGCAAGTAGCCGCGGATGACGCCTCGTCCGGGACCACGGCACGGTGGCTCGGTCGCGCTCCTCCTGCTCCGCTTGCTGGCTCCCGACGCCGCCCGCGCCCAGCGGTCGGTGGCCGACCTGCTCGGCCGTCCCGCCACCCCGGACGGCGAGCCCACCACCATCCTCTACACCGGCATCGACAAGCTCACTCTCGCGGCCAACTTCGACTTCGCCGGAGAGAAAAATGATCCCGCGCTGGTCGCGCTGGGGACGCGCACCGACAGCAATGCCCGCTGGGGTGGCATCGCGGGCTACGTGGCCTACGACTGGAAGAAGGCCCTCCGCACGGTCCTGCGCGCCGAGTACTTCAGCGATCCCCAGGGGGTCCGGAGCAGCGAGACGGTCGCCCCGGGGCACAACGTCGACCTGGTCAGCCTCACCGCCACCGTTGAGTACAAGATCTGGCGCGGCCTGGTCGGGCGGCTCGAGTACCGCCACGACGAGGCGAGCCGCAGGGCCTTCAGCCTCCAGAACCACGGGCTGACCCCGACCTCGCACGCCCAGGACACCATGACCGCGGCGCTGTACTACTCGTTCTTCTAGCCGGATGCGCGCTCGACCCTCCCGACCGCATCCGTGACATAGATCACGAGGGCGGCTCCGAGCGCCGCCGCGATCTGGCCGGCCAGCAGATCCAATGGTCCCCCGGCGGCGTCAAGCAAGTGTCAAGGGGTCCATGCCATGCTGAACGAGCGACTGTTCATCTCTTTCCGCCACGTGATGTACAGCCTGCGCGGCGGCTTCCTGGTCCGCCCGCTCATCATCGCGCTGGCGCTCGGATGTGCGGGCGCGCTCCTCTCCGCGCTGGAAGAGGCGGTTCCGGGTCTTAGCGCTTGGGCGCCCAAGGTTTTGTTCCCCTCGCACGCCGACCCTCAGGTGGCTCAGGTCGTGCTCGCGGCGATCGCGGCCTCGATGATGACGGTGGTCTCGATCGTCTTCGCCATCCTGTTGATGACGCTCACGCTGGCGTCGATGCAGTTTTCTCCGCGTATCATCGTCAGCTTCGCGCGAGATCGGGTGACCCAGCAGACGCTCGGCATCTTCCTCGGCACCTTCCTGTACTGCGTGGCCGCGCTCCCGGCCGCGCGCTCGGTTCCGCAGCCCTTCGCGCCCGTCTTGACCGTCCTCGGCGCGATGCTGCTCGCACTGGCCTGCGTCGCATGGCTACTCTTCTTCATCCATCACATCTCGCAGGCGATCAGCGTCAGTCACATCGTGGAAAAGATCGCCACCGAAACAGAGGCGATCATCGACGGGCTCATGCCGGAGCCCCGGCGCCACCGCGGGCCGCCGGAAGCCCACCTGCTCGAGCCGGACGGGCGCGATGGCGCGGTCTCGAGCGACGTCTCGGGCTACGTCCGCTTCATCGACATCGACCGGCTCGTGTCGCTGGCGAAGTCCTACGGGGTGGTCGTCCGTGTCGTTCGGCGGGTCGGGCACTTCGTTCCGGCCGGGGTGCCGCTGCTGATGGTCTCGAAGGGAGAGCGACTGTCCCCCGCCCGTTGCGCGGAATTGCGCGGGGCCTTCGACCTCGGCCCGACCCGGACGCTCCAGCAGGACGTGGAGTTCGGGATACTCCAGATCGTCGACATCGCGCTGCGCGCGATCTCGCCCGCGGTGAACGACCCCAGCACCGCCATCAATTGCGTGGACCAGTTGAGCCGGATCCTGATCCGCTTCGCCTCCCGGGAAGAGCCGGAATCCCTGCGCTACGATCCGCCGGGCCTCCTCCGCGTCGGCATTCCGTGGCCGGGATTCGATCGGCTCGTCGACGCGGCATTCGACCAGATCCGCCTCTACGCGAGGGCGGACGTCGCGGTGAGCCTGCGGATGCTGCGGGCCCTGGGCGACCTCGCCACCACGATCCCGGAGCGCGCGGTTCGACTGACCCTCGCCGAGCGAGGACGGCAGATCGTCGCGGGCTGCGCCGGGCAGCTCGCCGAGGAGGAGCTCGGGAATCTGCGCGTCCGCCTGTCGGCGCTGGAGAGACTGGCGGTGGCCCGGGAGGCGGGTTGAACGCCGCCGGGCGTTTCCTAGCGCAGGCCGAGGTGCTCGACGAGAGGGCCGAGGGCCAGCACCGGCAGGTAGCTGAGCGCGCCCACGATCAGGACCGTCGCGATCGTGAGCCCGGCGAAGAGCGGGGTGTCGGTCGGCAGCGTCCCGGCGGTGACCGGCTTGCTCGGCTGGCAGGCGAACCGGCCGGCGAGCGCGAGCGCCGGGATCGCCAGGCCGAAGCGCCCGGCCAGCATCGCCAGCGCGGTCGTGATGTTGTAGAAGGGGGTGTTGGCGCTCAGGCCGGCGAAGTTCTGCCCGTTGTTGGCCATCGAGGTCGTGTAGGCCACCAGGATCTCGCTGAGCCCGTGCGGGCCCTTGTTGCTGGTGAGGCCCGCGAGGCCCGCGTCCGTCACCAGCGCCACCGCGACGAGGGGCAGGATCGTGAGCGGCGCGATGATGGCATACAGCGCGATGAGCTTCATCTCGGTGACGGTCACCTGCTTGCCGAGGTACTCGGGGGTTCGCCCGATCATCAGGCCCGCGACGAACAGACCGACCAGCGCGATCAGCACCAGGCTGTAGAGCCCGGTGCCGAGGCCGCCGAACACCACTTCCCCGGAGAGCATGTTCACGATCGTCACCAGGCCGCCGACGGGGGTGTAGCTGTCGTGCATCGAGTTGTAGGAGCCGGTCGCGCCGTTCGACGTGGTGACCGCGGCGAGGACCGAGCCGCCGATTCCGAAGCGGACTTCCTTGCCCTCCATGTTGCCGCCCGGCTGAAGAGCACTCGCGACGTGGTCCACCCCCTGGGCGACCAGGGGGTGGCCGCGCTGTTCAGCTAGATGACACACCAGGAGGCCCGTCGCGAAGAGCACGAGCATCACCGCGTACAGCACCCAGCCGTGCGCGGGCCGGCCGGTCATGCGCCCGAAGGCGTAGGTGAGCGAGGCCGGCAGGACCGCGATGGACAGCAGCTCGAGAAGATTCGCGAGGGGAGTCGGATTCTCGAACGGGTGCGCCGCGTTGACGTTAAAGAAGCCGCCCCCGTTGGTGCCGAGGTTCTTGATGGGCTCGAGGGCGGCGACCGGGCCCAGGGCGATGATCTGCTCGGTGAGCCGCGCCTTCTTCGTCTTCGGCTGCCCCCTCTCGTCGAGGACGGGCTTGCCGTCGGGGTCGGTCACCGGCTCGTCGTAGGCGGTCGGCTGCAGGACGGCGGCGTGCGCGTACGGGGAAAAGTTCATGGGCACACCCTGCCATACGAGCAACGGGGCGGTCGCCAGCGCGAGGGGCAGCAGCACCCAGAGCATCGCGCGGGTCACGTCCACCCAGAAATTGCCAAGGAGGGGCGTGCGCTCGCGGGCCAGGCCTCGGATAAACGCGATGCCCACCGCGAGGCCGGCGGCCCCGGCCAGGAAGTTCTGGGCCGTGAGGCCGACGACCTGGCTCAGGTAGCTCATGGTGGTCTCGCCGCCGTACGCCTGCCAGGTGGTCGTGGTCGCGAAGCTGATCGCGGTGTTCATCGCGAGGTCGGGAGCGAGCGCCCCCGGCCGGTACGCGGGGTCGAACGTGTGGAGCAGCGGCTGCACCCGCAGCACCGCGTATAGCAGCAGCGTCCCCCCGAGTCCGAAAACCAGGAAGCACCCGGCATACTGCTTCCAGTCCATCTCGGCGGTGGGGTCGACCCCGGCGATCCGGTAGGTGACCCGCTCGAGAGGACGCATCACCGGGTCGAGCCAGGTCCGCTCGCCGCTGAAGACCCGGGCGAGGTAGCCGCCGACCGGCCTGACGAGCAGGGTGACGATCAGCAGGAACGCGCCGTACTGGGCGAGATTTGCTGCGCTCATGCCCCTCTCTCCTCCGACCGCATTCGGCCACCGGCGACCACGACACGTCCGGCGATTGCCGCGGGAGGCTCGCCCCCGACCCGGAGACGGCTCACTCCAGCGCGCATCGTCTCATGTATTCGGCCGGATCGCGTCCTCGCGGATCAGGCGCTCCACCCCGTGGCGGCCGATGGAGGGAATGTGGTGTCCGGCGCGGTCGAGGATGCTGGGGCGGGGGAGGCGGGAGTGAAGGGGCGCCGCCACGGAAGCGGGGCAGACCTGCGGCGCCCCTTCACCACGACACGGCCAGGTTCAGCTTGCGCGCTGGTCACTTTTCTTGATGAAGGTGTGACCGTTCGCGCACACCCGCCACTGCGGCCGGACCGCGCGGGACGCGGCCCCGCAGCACCTACACCGTGCCGTCGGGTCGAATCCTTGCGCGGAGCCCAGCGGCGGCGTCTTCTGTGCCCCCCTATCAGCCGGCTTCTTGCCCATCTCCCTTCTCCAGTTCTCGCTGCTTGTGAAGCAGCATCCGATGGCCTTCGGGGCGAAGGCCCGTCTTGCACCTGCTCAGCGGCGCCGCCGCCAGCGGGCGGCTTTACGCCCCGGGAATCTCGGGCTGCCCGCGTGCCGGCCACCCCTTCCGAACTCGGGGTGACAGGCCGGGCTGCAGAACCGGGCTCCGTCGCCCGTGAACTCCTGCTCGCACGTCTCGCAGCGAGGCATCTCGTTCCCTCGCTCACGCGGCGCGCTTGTCGTCGAGGCCGTGCGGCGCGCCGCCGATCGGCCGACCGGGCCGCCACGCCGTCGTCGACGATCCGGAGACGTTCCGGAGCATGCCGGCCTCGTACGCCCGCCGGCGGTACTTCACGCGATTCCTCTTCGTCATCCTCCCCATCCTCAAGCTCATGTCGGGCCTCCTTGCCGAGCCTGCCCCGCTCGGCCCCAATCGCTCGTCATCAATGAGATGGCGGAAGCCCCTCAGGGCCGCGTCAAACCGGTGGCGGCGGAGGTCAAGGGGGCCTCAAGAGTAGAGGCCGAGGCACCCCACGTCTCGCCCTTGAGCCTTTCCTAATGGGAACGGGTTCGGATTTGACAGCGCCGTACGGTCATGCGCCCTCCAATGCAATGAGACAGAGTGGTCGGGCCTACGAGGAGCCGGAGGATGGGCTCATGAACGGTCGAGTCATGGTCGGAATAGTCCTAGCTCGGCGTTGGCATGGAGGAGAAGGACCCATGAAGAAGCTCGAGGCCATCATCGACCCGGTCTCGCTCCATGAGGTCAGGCAGGCCCTGGAAGCGGTCGGGCTCACGGACCTGATCGTGAGCGACGTGAGAGGCACTGACCAGCACGGAGCGCACACCGAGATCTACCGAGGCATGGAGTACACCGTCGATTTCGTTCTCAAGCTGAAGCTCGAGGCGATCATTGACGACTCCGTGGTCGACGAGGCCGCCGAGGCGATCATCAAGGCGGCGACGGGGGACGGAGTCTGTCGAGTCTTCGTCTGTCCGATCGAGGAGATCGGGACTTCGGCGGGAGATGGGGTCGAGTCTGTCCGGTGAGGGCAACCCGGGCAAGCGGGGATTGGTGGTCGGTGCGGTTACTCGAGAGTCTTGAAGAATATGGCGGCGAGGAATCCGAGCAGGGTCGAGGCCCCCGTGATCGCCCCGCCGGAGCGCTCGGCTTCGGGCAACATCGTCTCCGAGATCATGGTCAGCATCGCCCCCGCGGCGACGCCCTCCGTCAGAGCGAACCATGAGTGCGTCATTCCCTGGAAGAGGATCGCTCCGAAATATGCCCCCAGACCCGTCATGAGCATCAGGGACATCCAGAGGAGAAAGATGCGCATCCGCGAATAGCGCTGATGGACCATTCCCACCGAGCTGGAGAGGGCCTCGGGGAAGTTCGACAGGAACAATCCCGCGATCAGCGAGGCGCTCATCGTCGCCTGCAGCAGGCTGGAGCCGATCACGAGAGACTCGGGAATCCCGTCGAGGAGGATCCCGAGCCAGATCGCGAGTGGGGCGCCCGCGTGACGGGAGGCCGCTTCGCGGACTTCCGAGTTCGTGGGCGCGGCCAACGTGGTGTCGAGGCCGGCGGTGGCTGCGTGCACCCAAGCCGCGGTCTTCCGTCGGTCCTCCGCCGCCTCGCCCGGGAGCACGGCGCCACGCTGGGTGGCGAGGCCGTGGACGGCCTGGGCAAGCTCGGGCGATGCATGCAGGAGCCGGTCGAACTGCTCCTT
>Ga0257153_1000071_pt1 | contig 10818 bp, 8 predicted proteins | sample DW10A_FD_185988 | JGI IMG/M metagenome (GOLD analysis project Ga0257153, IMG submission 185988) | Soil microbial communities from H.J. Andrews Experimental Forest, Oregon, United States - DW-10-A | ecosystem: Environmental > Terrestrial > Soil > Temperate forest > Bulk soil | place: USA: Oregon... | reverse complement strand
CTTTCGCCACCGATGCCTTAACCGGCCACTCAAACGGATTAATAGGACACACGACTACCACCGGAGTCGTCCCATCCCAACCCATATCGCGCAGCGCCTTCTGCCCGTACTCCGCGCCCAGCGGCTCAAACGTCCATGCCGTGTCGGTGCCCAACTCTGTCGGCACACCCAGTTCGCGCAGAATTTTTCGCGACTCATCATTGCGCGTGATTATCAGCGAATTCCTGCAATAGCGCCCGCACATCTTCGCCACCAGCGGATCCATAGCTCCCGCTTCGGCGCCATAGCCGACCGACAACTTGTTTTCCGCCGCCGCAATGCCCAATGAACCAATCATCATTGTCGCCAGCGCATTCGCAAATTTCGACTTGAACATCGAACCTTCACATGCCACCACTCCATGATGTTTAGGCACTTCATTCGCCAGAAAAGGAGGAAATATATCCGGCAGCCGCACCTGCGATGTACCTTCAAAATAGCCGCGCGAACGGTCGAAATTAAATGTCATCATGCTGAGGTCAACGTTTTCCGGCCCCAGAATCCGCCGGATTTGCCGCAGCATTTCTTCGACCCTTACATCCGATCCCGTGTTGCGCGTCCCGTTATAGCCGGCGAACAACAGTTTCAATTTCTCGCCCGGCTGCCACGGTTCCCGCTTCCCCGCCATCCATTGAAGTTTTTTGCCCTCAATGATGCCCGATACCCACGCCTCAAGCACGAAGTCCATCATGCGGCGGAGCCTCCAGCCCTCATGTTTTCCGGCCACGCCCGATACGGATACTGAAAATCATGCTCGCGGCTGAAACGAAGAAGCGGAAAACTGTATTGCGAAAAAGGAACCGGTTTGCGTCCAATTTCCGTCGTAACCCGCCGGTTGTCGAAAACAGTATTCCAAGTCAGATAAGGCATGAACACTTTCATTAAGGCAGCCCTGTGCCCGACTGGCCCTTTGCGGTTTGCCAGCACCTTAATGACGGAGTCGAATGGATTTTCGAGGATGGGTACAAACACCGGAGCACGCTTGTTCTGCTCCGCCGCCAGCGCATGGGTCAGTTCCTGAAACGTCTGCGAGTCGTTGCCCGAAGAAAGATGATAAGTATCGTAGTCGGGATTCGCCTTCATGTGCAGAGTCGAAATCGCTTCGGCAACGAAGTCCACATTCACAATGTCGATCTTGTCATGCGGGCGAAATGGAAGCACCGGCAATTCCGCAAGAAACACGAACGATCGCACCATGTCGAACTGCGTTGTCTGCGGATAGCGGCTGTCACCCAACACAATACTCGGGCGGAAGATCGTCAGCGGTACATCCGGCAGCAGTTCCCGCACCATGTGCTCGCAGAATTTCTTGGTTCGGGCATAAGGATCGTAATCGGAAAGTTCCCACTGAATCGAATGATCTTCCGAAACAATTTCATGGCTGCGCTTCCCCGCGACAGCAACCGTACTCACATTCGAAAACCGCCGCAGCCCGTGATAGTACTGCGAACGCCGTGCCAGTTGCACCACTTCGAGCGTTCCGCGCAGGTTTACATTCAAACAACTTTTTTCCGACTTGCGATTTAACGAGGCAGCGCAGTGCAACACCGAATCGGTGGTGTGAACCAGCCGATCGTAATCGTCGGCGCCGAGCCCGAACTGCGGCAATGTAATGTCGCCACGAAAAATCCGGATCTTCGACTGCAAATATTCGTAAAACTTCGGAAACTGCAGGTGCAATTGCAGTGCGTTCCAAAGCCGCAGCTCCGTCTCGCGCGCATCGCGGCCACGCACCAGCACGTTCAGTGTAGCGTCATGCTGTTCCAGCAGATTAGCGGCGACATGCGCGCCAATGTATCCGGTCCCACCCGTCAGGAATATTGCCACGTTGCTCCGTTCGTCTCCGTCTTCATCGCGTCGCCATCGTCCGTCTTCTTCGTCGTCGCCGACCGCATAGCGGACACTTGTGGCATGAGCAGCAACCGCGGCGCGCGCGCTTCCAACGGACGTCCTTCAATCAGCGGATATGTCCAGCGCCGCAATGCGGGAATGTGAATATCGATCCAATATTCCCACCAATCTAATCCCGCCGTGTCATACCCGAAAACTTCTTTCTCTTCAGGCGACAGCGCCTGCGATAGCTTCTCGACATTATCTGCGACAAAATCATGCTCATTCAGCAGAATAAAGGGCTCGAACAGGCCAACTAATTTTTCCACGCGCTCAAGATTGCGCTCCGTCTTGGCCAGCGGTTTTTTCATCGCGGACGGGAGCGGAGACATCGCTCGCTGAATCGACTTGATAATCATCTTCTGCGCGGGCGCCGACATACGGTTGTAACGCTCCTTGGAAACCGAAATCGCATCCATCCTCAACCGCAGCCAGTATTCGAGCCCCTCCTGTGCGCGATAGTGCCGCCGGTGGCCCAGCGACGTTAATTCAATCGATCGTCCCATGTCACACGGATTCGTAACCGACGTCGCGAGCTGATATACCGGATCGTGGCGCCGCTCCACCAGCGCTGCTCCTATCAGCGTCATCCCCGCGCATACTGCATCAACTGGAATAATATCCAAACGCTTTCGTTCATTAGAAGGCAACTGTCGGAAAGCCGTGCCCAGCAAGTACGACAGCGACGCCGAAGTGTTGATGCCTTCATTCCACCCGCGAAACGGCTTCGCCACCGACGTCTCAACAATAGCCGGACGCACAATCGCAATCGGCAGCCCCCCGCCGTCTGCCGTGATATTTTTCGCAATTAGCGTTTCCGCAAGGCTCTTGGTGAAGGTGTATGTGTTCGGCCAGCCTAGCTCCTGCGCGCGCCGGGTCGCCTCTTCGGTGAGATAATTTTTCAACCAGCGCACGCGGTTCTTGCGGACCTGGTTCTCCAGCGCCTGACCACTCAGCCCTTTTGCAGCATGCTCTTTTTCTAATGCCTGCTTTGTCAATTCCTCGTTGACTTCGGAGCTTTCCGATCGCGCTTCCGCCAACTCGACCAGATCGTGCAGGCGATACCATTCTTTTTCCGCATCAAAATCCGCCAAGCCCGACGGCGTGTAATTGGGACGCAGCCGCTCGCTCACCCGTCCATCGCGCTGCCCCGCCACATAACAGGTCGAAAGATGCAATAAAGCTGCACGATCCGATCCCCGTATGAATTCAATCAGGTGATATGTGGAATCTACATTCACTGCCAGGGCGTCCCGCAGATCAGGATTGAAATCCGTGAGCCCTGAGCTGTTGATGATCAGATCCACTTCATTGCGGAGCCGCGCGGCAATGTCGGGATCCATCCCTAAATCGGGTCGCGAAACATCGCCTTCTACCACCTCGATTTTCTCCGCTAGCAACACGCCCAACTGGTCGCCATATTTTTCAAACAACGAATCAAAAACCGGTGACCCCTCAATCATCTTTTCGAAGCGCTTCTGAGCCGGACTCGACTTCTGCCTCCGGATCAGCAGATAAAGTTTTCCAATCTCCGGCAGGTCCATCAGCGTATCTGCCAGCCACACCTTGCCAATAAATCCGGTAACCCCGATCAGCATCACGCGTTTTCCGCCTAGAGCCTTGCGCACCGAAAACGGCGCTGAATGCCGCTTGTCGTCGAAATAAACAATGGGACGAACTCGCGGCGACTCCACTCGAACCGCCGGAACAATCGCCGATGCCAGCGCCTTCGGTCCGCGCAAACCAAGCGCCCGCACCCATCGCGCTGGGCTCTGCTGCCCGTCCGGCCCCGCTTCTCGAATTCGGGCGAACAATCCTCGCGGACGAATCACCGGACTCAGCAACCGTCCCGTCGCTACGCCCCCACGAAAATCCAGCCGGTTAGCGATAATCCAGCGCACCCCCAGATGCCGTGCCAGCGGCCGCATCACGTGCTCTAACCCCTGGCTCACCAGGACGACCTCCGCTCCAGTGGCCTGGAGCGCCTTCAGTTGACGAACTCCATCTTCCTTAAGCAATGGCTTGAGCTTGTACTCGAATTCCTCCTCACCCAGAAGATCGAGGCGGTCGCGGGTGATGCCGCGCAGAACCGCGTGCACGATCCGGGTCGCAGCAACACGGTTCGCCGCGTACAGAAATGGCCGCAGAAGCGCCATCAAGAGTACCAGGCTCCGCCGCGCCGCCCGCGCAATAAACGTCTGGCTGTTCCAGGTAAAAAACGCGATCGGACGAACCGTAGTAAGTTCGAGCAGACTTCCTTCGACGCGCCAGTAAACTGGCGACACGGGCCGTGAACGCCCAGTCATTGCCCCGCTGGACATTGACTTGCTAGACACTGACTCGCTAGATACTGACTCGCTAGACATTGGCCCGCTAGATGACCTGCCGGATCGATCGGAGAAATTGATTTTCGGAGTGCGCATCGAAGCGGCGCGTGTAGCCTGCCCCACGCTGCCCGGTGTCTTGGTAGCGTCGGTCGCCATTCCTGCGCGGCCTTCTTCGAGATTGCTCACGTTTTCCAAAGATTTGAGAAATAGTTGGCCGCACGCCCAGCTTACCTACCAAGCGGACCGGAACCACCCATTCTAACCTCTCCCTCACAAACCATGAAGAATAACCGTGAGGGCAGGTGGCACCATGATCTTAACCCGGACGTTCCACCCAGCACACATCCCAGTACTTGCCGAACTTCCGTCCATTTTCGCGGAAAACGCCGACTACCTCAAAGCCAAACCGTCTATGCAGCGCCTCGGTCGCCACGTTAGGCAATGCATACCCAGCAACAAAACGATGAATGTCCTCGCCTTTCAGCAACGCAAATAACTCCGCATATAACCGCTTGCCAATCCCCTTCCCCACCGCCTCTGGGGCACAATAAATGGTGGTCTCTACCGTCGTCTGATAGGCGGCCTTCGGACGAAATCGGGTCGTTCCCGCGTAACCGATCACGACTTTATTTTCTTCCGCCACCAGCAGTCGATGTCTTCCCGTCTTGGCAAACTGCGAGAACCATGCTTCGTGGCGCTCCATCGTGTATGGCTCAACATCGAACGTGACCGCAGTATTCACGACGTAGTAGTTATAAATCTCATTGATTCGCGCCAGATCCTCGCGTTGCGCCGTCCGAATCCGCATCTCGCTCATGGCCCAATCTCAATTCCGATTTGTGCATTTACCACATTACCCATCCAACTACCGCCGCTCCCGCCACAACCCAAGCTGAGTTAACCCGAAACCGAAGCAGCGCGATCAAACTCACGCCGAACACAATCAGCGTCCTGCGATCCACTATAGACGCTCGCGCCAACTGCATTGCCACCACTGCCATTAACGCCAGCGAGCCTGCAACCACGCCATCGAGTGCTGCCGCCGCCATTACCGATCTTCGGAGGCGCGGTAGAAATGGCCCGCTCACCGCAACTAGCAGAAACCCAGGCAGAAAAATTCCCACGGTTGCCACCACCGCGCCAGGCCATCCGGCCACGACATATCCAATGAAAGTAGCGGTCGCAGATAACGGACCAGGAGTGAACTGCCCTACCGCGACCGCGTCAAGAAGTTGCTTTTCGGTTAACCAGCGCAAACGCTCTACGAATTCGGTCTGCAGGAATGCCAGCAAAACATATCCGCTGCCGAAGACAACGGCTCCAATCTTTAAGAACGACAGGAACAATCGCAGTAGTCCCACCGGAATAGCTGTAGCAACAACCGCCATCAGCGGGACCAATACCTTTGGCGCTCCCAATAGTTTGTTGAGTCCTAACCCAGATGCGCTAACGCACAGCAGCCGATTTTTCATCGTCAAAGCCGCAACCGATATTGATCCTGCAACTACCAGCACAAGCACCGGGCTAATGCCCAGAAGACTGAGCGCCGCTGCGAGCGCCGCAATCACCGCCAGCGGAATCGTTCGCACGCCGGTTCGTCCCATCTTCCCCAGCGCCTGGATTACGATTGCAACCACGGCGGGCTTAATCGCTGACAGTATGCCTTCAACCTTGGGCAGCGAGCCAAAACGCATGTAAGCCCACGCGATCACTGCCGCGATCGTTGCCGCCGGAATGATGAAGCAACAACCCGCGATGATCAATCCTCGCCAGCCGCGCTTCAGTTGCCCTACGAAAATTGCAACTTCCGTCGAACTCGGGCCGGGTATCAGATTCGCCGTGGCCAAGCGATCGAGAAAATCCGCATGAGTAATCCACTGACGGCGCCGCACAAACTCTTCTTCCATCATCGCCAGATGCGCCGCCGGCCCGCCAAATGCAATCGCGCCCAGTTTCAAAAACACGATAGCAATATCGCCCAGCGAAGCCTCTCGAATTTCACGAGATTCGATTTCAGAAGATGCGATTTGAGAAGACTCAGCCATATCAGGTTGTGTGGCGCGGACACTCCTGTCCGCGACCTCGGCGCCGAAGTAAAGTTGAGGTTACAGGAAATCAGCTATGTTAAGAATGGGTAGGACGATTCGCCAGAGAGAGCATTTTCCAAAAGCTAAAAAGCGCCGAATGCCGCCTGCAGAGGGAGGAATAGCGTGACCATGCTTACGTTATTCGGACTGTTCGCAGTCGCGGCCATGCTCGTGACCTATGCGCTGGAACGTCGGAGCACGTGGTTCATCCTGGCATTTGCCGTGGCTTGCGTTCTCGGTTCCGTGTATGGCTTTCTGCAAGGCGCGTGGCCCTTCGGAGTGGTCGAGGCCATCTGGTCGATAGTCGCAATCAGACGCTGGTGGAAGGCGCGGTCTCAAGCGAGTGTCTCAACGAAATGAAAACTGCAGCTCGCCGCCCCATTCATGTCAAAGTTTATTCAACCCATCGAGCGCCGCCACCTTATAAGCCTCTGCCAGAGTTGGATAGTTGAACACCGTATCGCGGAAATATTCGATCGTCGCTCCCATCGACAGAACTGCTTGACCGATGTGTACAATCTCGGCCGCTCGCTCTCCGATGATGTGCACGCCCAGCAGTTTCAGCGAATCCGGATCAAACAGGATTTTCAGAAGTCCTTGATCGTCGCCCAACATCTGGCCCTTCGCCAGTTCGGAGTAACGTGCCAGGCCACTCTCATAGGGAGTTTTGCTGCGCGTCAGTTCCTCTTCGGTGGCGCCAACCATGGAAATTTCCGGAATAGTGTAAATGCCGTACGGAATCAGATTCGGCAGCAAGCGGCTCGGTTTGCCGAACATATGACAACTCGCCAGCCGTCCCTGCTCCATTGAAGTGCTGGCAAGCGAAGGAAAACCTATAACATCTCCCGCCGCGTAGATATGCGGCACAATGGTCTGAAAATTTTCGTTCACCAGGAGCTTGCCGCGTTCGTCCGCCGTTAACCCCGCCTCCTCGATTTTCAGCCTGTCGCTATTCGCTTTCCTCCCGATCGTATATAAGAGTGCCTGGCCGCGTATCTTCTTTCCGCTCTCGAGCATCGCGAAAACTTTGTCCCGCTCGTCATCGAAGCCCACCTTCACAACTTTCTCCCCCATCCTGAACACCGTTCCCAGTTGCCGCAGTTGGTAGCAGAGGCTCTCGATGATTTCTCGATCCACAAAATCCAGCAGCGTCGGACGCTGGTCCAGCAGTGTCACTTTGACCCCAAGCGCAGTAAACATCGACGCGTACTCCAGACCAATGATTCCCGCTCCGACCACGATCAACTCTCGTGGTATCTCGTCTAAGCCGTGCACCTGATCGGAATCGAAAATGCGCTGCCCATCCACCGGAATCCCGTCAATGTGGGCCGGTCGCGTGCCACATGCAATCAGGATCTTCTCCCCGCGCACCTCTTGCTTCCCATCTTCGCTCACGATTTCAACGGTATGTGTATCCGCGAAGTGCGCGTCTCCCTCGAGAACGGTTACATAATTTCGCCGGAGTTGCGCTTTGATCACGTCGACCTCCCGCGTCATCACCGCCGTCGCCCGCAGCGTCAGATCGGACATCAGAATCCGATCTTTCACCACGTAACCACGGCCGTAAAACGACCGCTGCCGCAGCCCACTCAGGTACAGCACAGCCTCGCGCAACACCTTACTCGGAATCGTCCCGGTATGAACGCAAACTCCACCCATCGTCAGCCGCCGGTCGATGATGGCGACTTTCTTTCGCATCTTGGCCGCGCAAATCGCGCCCTTCTGTCCCGCCGGGCCGCTTCCAATTACAACCAAGTCATAGCTATTAATCTGCATAAGTGTAAAAAAACGAGCAACTGCCGTACCACGAACCTAGCATCTGCGGAACCGCACACGAAAGGTACCTTAGGTATCGAAGGCCAAAAATAAGAGGGATTTAATAAACTCGCGGAGCATTAATCAGCGGGGCGAGACACAAGTGACCAACACAAGTGACTAAGAAGAAACAATTATTTTTCTATAAACCGCTAACTGGCCTTATCCATATCAAAGCATCCCTGTCCGCGCTTACGGCGAAGTGCGGTTAAAACATCAGGTTGGCAAATAGGACAAAACGGCAGCGGTACTACGGACGCGAGATCGGCGCCATCGAGCCAGAAGTACGCATCGATGTATCGCATCGGGGATCCACACTCACTGCATTGCCTTGGCGCGGGAGGAACTGACGAGTTTTGTTTGAGAAAGTCGTTTATCGCCTCGACGGTATTTCGTTTGTCTTTCTCGGGATGATCAGATGGCAGAGCTGCGGGTGGTCGACGCGAAGGAGCATCGGATTTCGAATCGAAGTCGTTCGGTTGCCTGTCGGATTCAATCTTCTTAGGGGTCGACATGACACTTCTCCGTCAATGAAGTAGCACGCAGATAATCCGTACAGAACAAATCCCCCAAGCTCTCGATTTGTCCAGCTAACAATGCGAATGTTCTTCGTGGATTGCTTTCCAAGATGCTACAAAAACTGGGCTTAGACTTCTGTACGCTATCGCAACTTTTCTGGTTTTTTGTTCTCTAATCCTTCCAGGCATGCAAGATGCGTGTACAAAAATGATTTACCTGGGAAGCGCCGCGCCAGGACTTCAAGTGTTCGCTAGGGTACAGTACAGTGTTCGCTTGATTGACTGGCGCGTTTATCGGAATAGAGTCGGTTTATTGCCTTTAGTTCGTCGCCGACCGCCGTACTGAAGAAGCTCGGCCAGCAACCTGCCAAGGCATTAGAAAGGTTGCCATGCCCAAGCAGATTCTCATCGTCGACGATAGCCCGATGGTTCGCCGCCTGGTTCGGTCTACGGTCGAGGCGAAAACCGACTGGGAGGTATGCGGTGAGGCGGAAAACGGCGAAATCGCCGTCCGCATGGTCGAAGAACTGAGCCCAGACTTGGTTGTCCTGGATCTCTCAATGCCGATTATGAATGGCCTTGAGGCGGCTCGCCATATCGCCGTCATGGCCCCCGATACTGCCTTGCTGATGTACACCATGCAGGATTCTGGCCAGTTGTTGAAAGAGGCTCGATCCGCTGGCATTAATGAAGTCATCTCGAAATCGGCGGCTGGCGTCGACCGCCTGATCGCTACCATGCGGGCGTTGCTCTTTCAACCACCAGACAAGGTTGCGCGGGTCTAGAAAGTCGAGCGATCGAGCTACTAACTAACTAATGGAGCGCCGGGCGTCCTCGCCCGGCCTAATCGACCGCGCAGGAAGCCCACAGCCGCACCTGCCAAAAGAAAAGGCCGCTCATTTTCGAGCGGCCTTCTCGTTACACAGAACGCGAATTTACTAGTCTCCCGCTACCGGCTCGCCGACTTCCTCAGTCCGCTTTGCCAAACCATTGCCATTCGCCGGAGCAATCGCCCCCGTTATCGCGCCCAGCGGAATAAATCCGCCTTCGTTCGATGTGGCTGGCTTCTCTTTCAGGACAACCTCCCGATAGAGCTGCGCCATGCGTGCGTCATAGGCCGCGTCGTTCTTGACCTTGTTGTTACTAACCTTGACGCTTTCGGCCTTGCTGTCGCGAGCCCGCTTCTTTTCTTCCCGCGCCGTCTTCGCAATGCCCAGCTTGTCGAGATCATGCTGCACTTCGTGGGTCACGATCTCTTCCCGCAGGTAGAGCGCGTGCTCCTTGTCTTCCATATTGACTTTCTTACCGCCCGCGAAGATTTCGTGACGCCCATGCTCTTCGTACCACTTTGTGAGCGTCGAAGTCATGTGCATCTTCTCAATGATGTTGCGCCAGCCCACGCCCGTGTTGTACGCGCAGAAGCTGATCTCGCCCTCTTGCGTGGCGTAGGGAATGATGCACTGCTCAGTGCGCCGGAAGTCGTAATTGAATAGATCCTGGAACCACATTCCCGCGATAAACAGGAAATTCCAGCGATCTTGCCGCCGCTTCATCACGTCGTCAATCGTGCGGTCCGGACCAACCTTGCCATAATTCTTGCCGGTGGCATTAAAGTTCTTGTCAAACTTCTTCAACAGGTCAGTCATCTTGAAATGCGTAGGCGACTGGAACGAGTCGTAGTTCTTCATCAGGCACAGAGCCATTCCAAACACGGTCCAGAATTTCGAGCGCGCCGCGTCATTGACCTTGGCAATATCCTTAGCCAGTTGATCGCCCTTGAGGAACGCCGTAACCGGAACCGCTTCCTTCGTCTCTTTATCGATCATCAGCGCCATGCCTGTGCCGCAGTTCGGATGGCATCCACAAGACAGTTGTCCCCAATCGTTATTCGAATCCTGCGCGTGCATCACATCAGCCCAATCGCTGAACGTGCTCATGAACGATATGGGATACCAGTCGCGCGCCGGAACGCCAAACCCGGTCTGATTCTTTACATCGTGCGCAAGGTGCGCCAACGTGTAGCGCTGCGCCTGCCGGCGGTCGTCAGTAATGGCCTCGTCGCGTCCAGTAAACGAAACCGGCTGGAAGCTGAGGAATCCGATCTTCTTCGGATTATCAAGCGCAAACTGAATGATGCGCCCC
>Ga0257153_1000070_pt1 | contig 10879 bp, 11 predicted proteins | sample DW10A_FD_185988 | JGI IMG/M metagenome (GOLD analysis project Ga0257153, IMG submission 185988) | Soil microbial communities from H.J. Andrews Experimental Forest, Oregon, United States - DW-10-A | ecosystem: Environmental > Terrestrial > Soil > Temperate forest > Bulk soil | place: USA: Oregon... | reverse complement strand
ACAGCAAATTCTGGCTTCGGTTCGAATGGTTGAAGCCCGACAGCAAATCGATCTTCAAGGTCAGCTTCGCGAGAACGAGATCGTTATCCCGTTTCGTCTCACGCAAAACGGGCCGTTGATTCGCTATTCATTCACTAATCCTGACGAAGTTTTGCAGTTGCGTCTTGGGCAAAACAGCTCGCGCCTCGACTTCGTCACCGGCGCAGGAACGGAAAAGTTTGCAACAGGAAGGCTCAGTCAAAAAATCCGCGGTACCAGCCTTACCTACGAAGATCTCGCGTTCAAATTTCTCTACTGGCAAACCGCGCGTGTCCTGGGTGAAGAAAATGTCCGCACCCGCAACTGCTGGAAGCTGCAATTACGCGCGCCCTCACGCGAGTCGCAATATTCCAATGTGCTCTTGTGGATCGACGAGACGAGCGGCGCGCTCATGCGCATGGAGGGCTACGATTGGAATGCCCAGCTCGTGAAGCGGTTTGAGGCGGTCTCGGCCCAAAAGATCGACAATCGCTGGTTCCTGAAACAAATGCGCATCGAAGAACTCCAGCCCGGCACGAATCATGTGCAATCGCGCACTTATCTGGAAATTAAGAAATAACTGGTAGGAACGGTTCACCGAACCGCCTCAGTTTTCGATCCGCACAAAGGCGATTGAGGTCAATCGCCGATACCTTCGTCGCGGGCCGCGTTTACAATTTGGGCAAAGCTGCGCGGGTCGAGGCTGGCGCCACCGACGAGAGCGCCATCAATGTCGGGCTGACTCATCAACTCACGCGCGTTCTCCGGTTTGACACTGCCGCCGTACTGAATGCGGACGCGCTCGGCGGTTATATCATCGGCCATGCCGCGCAACGTGCGGCGGATAAAGGCATGTGCTTCCTGCGCTTGCTCGGGCGTGGCATTGCGGCCTGTGCCGATTGCCCAAACCGGCTCATACGCGATGACCGTTTCTTGTAATTCCTTCGGGCCCAGACCGGCGAGACTGCCGTGCAGTTGAATCGACAGGATTTTATCGACATTGCCGCGGTCGCGTTGCTTGAGCGTTTCGCCTACGCACACGATCGGGCGCAGGCTCGCTTCATGCGCGGCAAGCACTTTGCGGTTCACGATTTCGTCAGTCTCACCAAATAACCTGCGGCGTTCGCTGTGCCCGAGCACTACATAATGCACAAACAAATCGCGCAGCAGCGCCGCGCTGATCTCGCCGGTGAAAGCGCCGCTCCGTTCCCAGTGCATGTTTTGCGCGCCGACCTTGATGTTTTGAGCACTGCCAAGCGCCTCCATCACTTTCGCGATCGCGGTAAACGGCGGCACAATGACAACTTCGACATCAGCCATGTCGCCAATTTCAAGCAGCAGCGATTCGACAAAGCGCGCCGACTCGGCCTGCATCATGTTCATCTTCCAATTCGCGGCGACGATTTTTTTTCGCATAATCTTTCTGACAGAATGGACAGAATCTCTAAAATGATTTCGAGCAGAAACCAATTCTGCCCATTTTGTTAATTCTGTCTAAATTTTGTCGCTCAGCGCCGCCACACCAGGAAGTTCCTTCCCTTCGAGCAATTCCAACGAGGCGCCTCCACCAGTCGAGATGAATGTCATTTTGTCCGCAAGCCCAGCCTGTTTTACCGCAGTAACGGAATCCCCGCCGCCGATAATCGTTGTCGCGCCCGATTGGGCGAGCGCTTCCGCGATGGCAATGGTGCCTTCCGCAAAATCGGGAATTTCAAAAATCCCGACCGGCCCATTCCACAAGACCGTTTCCGCTTTCGCAATTTCCTCCTGGTAAAGCGCAATCGTCGCTGCACCGATATCAACCGCCAGCCATCCGTCGCTGATCCCATGTTGGGGCGATAGTCGGCTGGTATTTCGAATTGGCACGCCGGCGCGAATCTCCTCCGCCTCCACCGCATCAATTGGGAGCAAAATTTTGACCCCGCGCTTTTTCGCGAGATCGAGAATTTCGCGGGCCAGCTCGATCTTATCCGATTCAACGCGGCTCGCGCCAACCGGGATCCCCTCTGCCTTAAGAAATGTGTTGGCCATCGCGCCGCCGATCAAAATCGTGTCGGCTTTTTCCATCAACGCTTTTAAAACCCCGATCTTGTCGGAAACTTTCGCTCCGCCCAAAATTACGACGAACGGCTTGGCCGGTTTTTCGAGCCCGTCGCGTAAATGTTTCAGCTCTTTTTCCATCAGGATACCCATCGCCGATTTCGTTACGAATTTTGTGATGCCTGTTGTCGAGGCGTGGGCGCGATGCGCTGCGCCAAAGGCGTCGTTCACATAAAGATCGCCAAGTTTCGCGAGCGCCTCCGCGAATTTTGGATCGTTCGCTTCCTCTTCTGGCTGGAAGCGGACGTTTTCGAGCAAAGCGACATCGCCATTCTCCATATGACTGACGATTTTTTCCGGCACCTCGCCAATCGTCTCGTGGCTGAAAATGACTGGCTGATGGATGAGCGAGTGCAAATAATCGCCGATTGGACGGAGTGAATATTTGTCCACGCGCTTTCCTTTCGGCCGGCCAAAGTGCGACATCAGAATCGTCTTTGCGTCATGTTCGCGCAGATAATTGATCGTCGGAAGACTCCCCCGAATGCGCGTGTCATCGGTGATGCGGATCTTGCCGCCGCGCGTCTCGACCGGCACGTTAAAATCGACCCGCACCAGCACGCGTTTCCCGCGCACATCGAGGTCGCGCAGCATGAGTTTCGGCATGATCACTTATGCTCCTGCTCGGGCCTATTTCGAAATCAGTTCCAGCATTTCCACGCAACGGTTGCTGTAGCCCCACTCGTTATCGTACCAGCCTACGATTTTCACGAATCGATTGCCGAGCATCAGCGTCAGTTTGCTGTCAAAAATGCACGAGTGCGGATTACCGACGATGTCTTGCGAAACGAGCGGCTCCTCGCTGTATTCGACTACGCCTTTGTAACTTTTATCGGAAGCAGCTTTTTTGAATACAGCATTGACTGAATCTACCGTCGCATCTTTTTCGAGCACTGCGGTGAAATCCGTGACCGAACCATCCGGAGTAGGCACGCGATAAGCGCCGCCATTCAATTTGCCTTTCAAATCCGGGATGACCTCACCGATCGCCTTTGCTGCGCCGGTGGTAGATGGGATAATGTTCATCGCGGCTGCGCGCGCCCGCCTCAGATCATCATGCGGAAAATCGAGGATGCGCTGATCGTTCGTGTAGCTGTGAATCGTGCTCATGAATCCGTGTGTGATTCCAAAGTTGTCGTTCAACACTTTCGCCATGGGTGCGAGACAATTCGTTGTGCAGCTCGCATTTGAGATGATCACGTGTTTCTCAGGATCAAAGAGATCGTCGTTTACGCCGATGCAAATCGTCACGTCCGGGTTTTTCGCGGGCGCACTGATCAGCACTCGTTTCGCACCCGCTTTGCTCACGTGCAGCTCGGCTTTTTCGCGGCTGGTGAAGAATCCGGTCGATTCGAGCACAACATCGACATCCAGTTTTTTCCAGGGCAAATTCGCCGGGTCGCGGTCCTTCAAAATCTTAATTTTGTGGCCGCGAACGACGATATTTTCGTCATCATAGCCGATCTCGCCGTCGAACTTGCCGTGGACGGAGTCCCATTTGAGCAAATGGGCGAGTGTTTTCGTGTCAGTGAGATCGTTGATCGCGCGAACCCGCTCGACTTGTTTTTGCGTCATGGCGCGCAGCACGTTGCGCCCGATACGACCGAATCCGTTGATAGCGTAATTTGCCATAGAAAGAAAAGTTGAAGAGTTGAATCGTTAACCCGTTAAATATCGAACATCAAAGATCGAATGTCGAAAGTGTTCCTCGCTCACCTTGTTGCCGCATTATCGATCTTGGGCGCGCATGCCGCCTCGAGCGCCACGCCCACCTCTTCAGGAATGAAAACGATCCTCGTCCTGGGCGACAGCTTATCGGACGGATTTCAGCTCAAACGCAGCGAAGCTTATCCTGCGCTGATCGCAAACAAGTTGCGCGATGCCGGCCTGAACCTTCAAGTGACCAACGCGAGCGCAACTGGCGGTACGACCGAAGGCGGCCTGGAACGCCTCCCGGCCCATTTGAAACGCAAGATCGACATCTTCGTCCTGGAGCTTGGGATTAACGACGCTTTTCGCGGGGTGCCAGTGGAGCAAATCCAAAACAATCTTCAGCAGATCATCGATAGAGTGAAGGCGCGAAATCCCGACGTGCACGTGGTGATCGCGGGAATGCAGCTGCCAAATTATGGTGCCGACGATTATGTGTCCGCCTTTGGCAAAATGTTTGGCGAGCTCGCGACAAAAAATGGCGCCGCACTGGTGCCCTATCTCCTCGACGGCGTGGCCGGCGATCCTTCGTTAAATCTGCCGGATGGCATTCATCCCAACGCCGGTGGCCAGAAGATTTTGGCCGAAAATGTCTGGCGCGTGCTTGAACCAATTGTGCGCGAGACAGCCGTAGAGCCATCCTCGCACGTTAGATAAAGAAACGATGGACCCTGCCCGACCCAACGATCCCGACCCAAGCGATCCTTTTAGTCCAGAACGCGCCGATCACGCGATATTGGAAACGATCGAGATCGCAACAGAAGGCGAAGATTGCGACGAATGTGTGCGCAAATTGCGCGCGCCGCTCATGAAGGTCAAAGGGGTGAAGAACGTCAAAGTCGATCTCGGCCGTGAGCGCGTCGTCGTCACATTCGATGCGCGCAAGACGCACCCGCCCGATCTCCACGACGCGATTCTGAAAAGCGGCTACAAGCCGGGACGATTCGCGGAAGAATAACGCGCTACGCCGCCGGTTGCTGTTGGGTGAGGCAATGAAACGTGCCCAGTCCCCAGATCAATTCGCGGCAGTCAATCCCGATGACGTGGCGATCCGGAAAAAGATTTTGCAAGATCGACGATGCGATTTCGTCGTTTGGATCGGCGAAAGTGGGCAGGAGCACGCATGAATTCGCGATGTAGAAATTGGCGTAGCTCGCAGGCAGGCGCAGGTTTTCACGCACAATCTTTTTCGGCATCGGCAAAGTGACGATCTCGATCTCGCCCTGCTCGACTTTCATCTGGCGCAAGCGCGCAAGATTTTCCTGGAGCGGCTCGTAATTTTTATCTTCGCGATTTTCCTCCACAGCCGTGACGACCGTGTTCTCCGAAACGAAGCGCGCGAGATCGTCGATGTGACCGTCGGTATCATCGCCTTCGATTCCTTCGCCCAGCCAAAGAATTTCCCGAACGCCGAGATATTCACGGAGGTGTTGCTCGATTTCGGCGCGGCCCAAACTTGGATTGCGATTCGGATTTAGGAGACACGATTCCGTCGTCAGCAGTGCGCCAGCGCCATTTACCTCGATCGAGCCGCCTTCCAAAATCGTGCGCGGATAAAAAACCGGTAGATCGAGAATCCGCGCGATACGGGTTGGCACGACTTCATCGAGATCGCACGGTGGATACTTCCCGCCCCAGGCATTGTAATCCCAGTCGACGATCGCGAGACCGGGGTCAGGACCCCGGGTCAGAAAAATCGGCCCGTGATCGCGGCACCACGGCTCGTTTGTCGGAACCCGATAAAAAGTGACGCGTTCCATCGACAACCCACGCAAAACTGCGCGCGCCTCTGCTTCATGCGCGCCGCTGCAGACATTGATACAGACTTGCTCGGATTCGATGAGCGCCTCCACCATCGCGCGCAAAGCCGGCAGAACGCGATCGAATGAATCAGGGAAACTTATTCCGTCCCGCCGAGGCCACGATAGCCAGGTAGCAGCGTGCGGTTCCCATTCCGCGGGCATGCGATACCCAAGCGCAGCGGGAGTTTGCGTCGTTGGATCCATGGAACGGCAAACGTTCAACAGCCTGCTCTAAGCGCAACTCGAATAGGCTCAAACGTCCAACATGGAGATCGGAATGTCGCCGATGAGCCAGGTGGCACCGCGACGGAACGCCCCGGCGCTCCGCTCCTGCCTCAGATCCTACCAACTGTCTCCAGCGAGATGCGACTCGGCCGTTAAGAGGGCGTTCCTGCCGCTCCAGGCTTGTAAATCGCACCGACGATCGCGCCGACGATGGCCATTTCAACCAGCGCGCCAATGCTCCAATACACCATGAGATTGCCCGGAAAGGGCTGCACAGCGTAGGCGATCAAGTGCGTCCCGATTCCCAAAAAGGCAATCATAATGCCGAGTTTTATGCCGGCACCAACTCCACCACTGGCGAACCCGCTGGCAAAGATCAAGGTAAACATGAAGGCAAAGACCAGTTGGCCGGCCACCAGCCATCCAAAGTGACTTTTGAAGTCCGCGTCCGACCGTTGGAACCCTTGCGGGAGTGCCGCATAAGTGTCTTTCAGAAGCACTGCATGAAAGAACCAGCCAAAGATGAAGATGAAGATCCAGGCTGCAATGAATGCGAAGAAGAATTTTTTCCAGTTCATAATTTCTTTCTGTTGAGGTTTTGCTAACCCCCAAACAATCCCGACACGTTCATGCCAAATGGCTGTCCATTGTCGATATAAATTGCAGCTGGCGTGTTCTTTCGATACTACGCCGGCACTGCCGAGGCGTGATTCGGGTGCGCGGATTCAATCTGCAATCCTAGCTCGCGCAAAAGCGCAACATCGACATCAGCCGTGGGATTTTTAGCGGTGAGAAGCTTGTCACCGTAGAAAATTGAATTCGCGCCGGCGAAGAAGCAGAGTGCCTGGCCTTCGCGCGAAATCCGGGTGCGGCCGGCGGCGAGGCGCACGCGCGCTTTTGGCAACGCGATCCGCGTGACGGCGATGAGCCGGACGAGTTCAAAAATATCGACGGGTGGCTGATCGGCCAGCGGCGTCCCCGGCATCGCCATCAAACAATTGATCGGCACGCTTTCTGGCGGCGGATCGAAATTGCTCAGAACTTCGAGCATACGAAGACGGTCGTTTTCCGATTCGCCCATGCCGATGATTCCGCCACAACAAACTGACATCCCGCTCTCCTGCACGGCGGCAATCGTGTTCAGACGGTCCTGAAAGGTATGAGTGCTCACGATTCCCGGATAAAACTCCGGTGACGTGTCGATGTTATGATTGTAAGCGGTGACTCCAGCACCCTTGAGTTTGCGCGCTTCGGCCGGACCAATCTCACCCAGCGTGACGCACACTTCCATCCCAAGCTGGCTCACGTCGCGCACGATCTCGAGAACGCGTTCAAATTTTTCCGAGCCGTCGCGCACGCCCCGCCACGCCGCTCCCATGCAGAACCGGGTCGCGCCTTGTGCGCGGGCCCGTTTTGCTGCGGCAGCTATCGTCTCGACCGACAACAACTCCTCGCGCTCGATGCCGGTGGAATAGTGCGAAGATTGCGCGCAATAGGCGCAATCTTCGCTGCAGCCGCCGGTCTTGATGCTGAGCAAACTGCAACGCTGCACCGCCTCGCCGGTCCAATGCTTGAGATGCACAGCCCGGCTTTGCGAAATTAAATCGAAGAGCGGCTGGTGATACAGCGGGTGGAGCTCTTCGAGATTCATAACGCGTGGATCAACGTCAGATTAAAGAATAGTAAGAGATTCCTAGACTCCGCTTGGAATGACAAGACAGCAATCCGCGATCCGCAATCGCCAATCCGCAATTCAGTTCACCCACTTGCCGCCTTGGGAAACAAGGATCGGCAGTTCCTCCATCATGAACTGCGTTTTTCCAAGCGCGCCGATCATATGGGTGCCGGTGGCGCGATACCATTTCTTCGACATGCTCTCGCCGGTATGGCAACCCCAACTCCTGGCGTAAGTGCCGCGCGCGAAATCCCGCCGATTGATTTTGGTCAACTCATCCTCGTGCAGCCACGATTTGCAGGCGCTGTCGATGTTGTTGCTGTAATCGAACATAAAACAAGCGCGGTTTGAGTGGCCGAAGTATTCGAACCCGGAAATCTTCATCTGATCACGACCGTTGTTTAGGTAATCGATGACTTCGGATCCCGCATGAAACCAAACGAGATTGAGATTAAATTTTTCGCGCACCGAATCGATTAAGCCAATCAGGTCCTGGTTTTCCTGTTTCGCGCGATCCACATAGCCTTGCTTGTAAACAAGCCAGGTGATCTTCGCGTCCGGTCCAAGCTGGGCTCGCACTTGCTCAGTCCGCAGTCGTGCGGCGCGAACAAAGTTCGCCCACCAGTGATCGTGCGGATAAACTTTATATTTCTCCCACTGATACATGGAGGGTCCGCCAACCAAAATAATGTATTCGCCCGACGGCGGCGACGCCGCCTTCGATGCCAGTGCAAAGATTGACACTGCGCAAATGAGCAAAAGCCGTTTCATCATACAAAGGCAGGAGACTATTTATGCAGGACACAAAATTCTGCAAATTGGGTGTAGGGGCGGCTCTCCTCAGCCGCAATCCGCGGACTTCTGCGCGTGAATACACGCGCCTTTACAGCCACTGCGGATCGATTTCACCGCGGATTAGATCTTCATTCGTCTGCCGGTCTCGAATCAGCGCGAACTTGTCGCCGCGAACGAGCGCCTCGGCCGGCAACGGCCGCGAATTGTAGTTCGAGGCCATCACAAATCCGTAAGCGCCCGCGCTCATGATCGCGAGCAAGTCGCCCTCACGGAGTTCTGGCATCTGCCGATCGAGCGCAAAAAAATCCCCGCTCTCGCACACCGGCCCGACAATGTCGATCTTCTCGGTTTTGCTCTCTCGCCACGCCGTAGCCAGGCGAAGGCGGGTGCTCTTACTCTTAACTGCGGCGTCTGACACAGACGCGCTACAGATCGGTTCTTCTACTGACACAATCTCGTGATAACTGTGGTAAAGCGCCGGCCGGATCAGATCGTTCATTCCTGCATCGACAATAGCGAATTTCTTTTGACCGGTGCGCTTGATATAACGAACCCGGGTCAGCAAAACGCCCGCGTTTCCGACTAACAGGCGCCCTGGCTCGAGCAGAATTCGCAGTCTCAATTCGCGCAGCGGCCGCAAGATTGCATCGACATATTGCTGGATCGACAACTGATGTTTCGCGGATGTTCCGTGGTCCGCGTTCCACCAATCGAGACTGCCGCTGGCAAATGACGATTCGTAAACGATCCCAAGTCCGCCTCCGATACTGAAGAACTTGATCCCGTATTTTAATTTCAATTGCCGAACAAGCGGCGCGACCTTCTTGATTGCATCGGCGAACGGCTTCGCCTCGGTTATTTGCGAGCCTATATGCATCTGCACACCGACGATGTTGATGTTACGCAGTTTCGCGGCGCGCTCGTAAACAGTCGCGAGACGATCGAGCGCGATACCGAATTTGTTCTCGTGCGATCCGGTGGAAATGTACTCGTGCGTGCGTGGATCAACGTCGGGATTTGCGCGCAAGGCAATCGGGGCGCGCAAATTTTTCGCGCCCGCGATCCGATCGATGTAATCCAACTCCGCTTCGCTCTCGACATTAAAACTGTAAACGCGTTGCTCGAGCGCGTACGCGATTTCTTCGGAAGATTTTCCGACGCCGGCGAAAGTGCATTTCGCCGGATCGCCCCCGGCCGAAAGCACGCGGTACAGTTCGCCACCGGAAACGATATCGAACCCGGCGCCTTCGTCGGCGAGCACCTTCAAAATCGCGCGATTCGAGTTCGCTTTGACCGCGTAACAGATCAGGTGATCGAGCGGCGCGAGAGCGGTGTCGAGCCGCCGGTAATGATCAAGAATCGTGCCAGCGCTGTATACATAAACGGGTGTTCCGGACTTGTCGGCGACTCCTGCAAGATTGACATCTTCGCAGTAAAGCTGGCCGTTGCGATAACGAAACGAATGCACGGCGAAATGTAGAGGCGGTTATGCCAACCGCCGAATTAAAGCAGCAGAAATTTGTAGGGCGTCTGTACCAGACGCCGCGGCGTTTCACAGAAACGCCCTACAATCTTTGCCACGATCGAAAATCGCGTAGCTTTGGGATCCATGCACCAGTCTGATCATTCACGTTTCCGGCAGACGCACGACTTTGTCCCCGATTTTTCCAGGGCGGAGCGGCGCACGCGGATCGTCATCGGCATCACTGCGGTGATGATGGTCCTCGAGATCACTGTCGGACTGTTTTCTCATTCGATGGCGCTGCTGGCCGATGGCTGGCACATGAGCACGCACGTAACAGCGTTCCTCATCACTGCCGTAGCTTACTATCTCGCGCGCAGACATGCCTCAAACGTGCGGTTCAGTTTTGGCACGGGAAAAATTGGTGTGCTCGGCGGTTTCGCGAGCGCCGTGGTGCTCGCGGTCGTGGCCCTGTTGATGGCGGGTGAATCGGTGCGCCGTTTATTCGCTCCGTTGACAATTCATTTCAATGAAGCGATCGGGATCGCCTGCCTGGGGTTGGCGGTGAATCTGGGCTGCGCGTTTTTGCTCAAGGATGACCATCATTCTGAAGGTCACAGCCATGGCACCGCACATCATCACGACTTGAATCTCCGCGCGGCATATCTGCACGTGCTCGCAGATGCGTTCACGAGCGTTTTGGCAATTGTCGCGCTGACGGGCGGCAAATTCTTCGGCTGGGCGTGGCTCGATCCGGTCGTCGGGTTGGTCGGCAGCGGTGTTGTTTTTTCCTGGGCTTATACCTTGTCGCGAGATACCAGCGGAATTTTGCTCGATCGCACGCCGCCCTCGTCCGATCTTCCGGAAGAAATCCGGCGGGCGGTGGAAAGCGATGGCGATTCGCTCGTGACCGACTTGCATGTCTGGCAAGTCGGGACCGGGAAATTTGCCGCCATCGTTTCAATCGTTGCCCATCGACCCAAGAGTTCTGATGAATATCGGGAGATGCTGCGAGGGCACGGGGAGTTAGCTCACCTGACGATCGAGACCCAACATTGCCGCGAGCACGAAATGGGCGCCCTCAAGTCCTAG
>Ga0257153_1000067_pt1 | contig 10945 bp, 11 predicted proteins | sample DW10A_FD_185988 | JGI IMG/M metagenome (GOLD analysis project Ga0257153, IMG submission 185988) | Soil microbial communities from H.J. Andrews Experimental Forest, Oregon, United States - DW-10-A | ecosystem: Environmental > Terrestrial > Soil > Temperate forest > Bulk soil | place: USA: Oregon... | reverse complement strand
CAGCTTGAACGTCTCGGACTGCTTCGACCCAGTCTCCGCCTCGCAATGATAAACGAACAGCCGCGGCAGATAGAGCATGCCGGCCATCCACGCGATGACGGTGATCACATGCAGCGCCTTGATCCATTCGTACATTCGAGATGCCTGGCTGGTTTGCGGAGGCCTTGTTTTGGCATCCGCATACGGAATGTTTGATCTGATCCCAGCGTTGCTGGCAACGCTGATCTCAAGGGGAATTGAGACATATCCGCAAGCAGGCCTTTTCTAAAACAATAATTTTAGATTCTTAGGTTTGAGTCTAAGTAGCGGTGAATTGGGCCCGCGCAAAACTGTCCCGCAATTCTCAGGCCTTGTTCACATCCGTCAACAATCTCGGCGGTTCGCCCGGCAATCGGAATAATATCGCCCGGTTCAAGCACTTGCGTCGCGCCATCGCCAGCTTATGAAGAGACAAGTCCACATAAGCGCACTATCATCGGATCAGCGGAATGGACTTATCCTTCGTTGGCGGCCTGTGAAGAAAAAGCCGGGTTATCCCCGATCGGTCGACCCGCGCGGGATTCTCTCAGGTAAGCTCCACAACGATTCACAGGATACACAGGGGTCACGGTGCCCACGACCGGCAACTATTTTCATCTTCACCTGGTGTCCGATTCGACCGGTGAAACCTTGATCACGGTGGCGCGCGCGGTAGCGGCGCAATATGCCAACGTGACCCCGGTCGAACATGTCTATCCGCTGGTGCGCAGCCAGAAACAGCTCGATCGCGTGCTGGATGAAATCGAGGAAGCACCCGGCATCGTGCTTTTTACCCTGCTTGAGAAGGATCTGGTCGGCCGGCTGGAGGCCAAATGCCAGCAGATCAACATACCCAGTCTTTCGATCATCGGTCCGGTGATGCAGATGTTTCAGGCCTATCTTGGAGCTCCGACCACCGGACGCGTCGGCGCGCAGCACACCCTGAACGCGGAATATTTCAAGCGTATCGACGCCCTGAATTATACGATGATGCACGATGACGGCCAGCATGTCGAAGGACTGGAAGAGGCCGACGTGGTCCTGGTGGGCGTGTCGCGCACGTCGAAAACCCCGACCTCGATCTATCTTGCCAACCGCGGCATCCGCGCCGCGAATGTCCCGCTGGTGCCGGGCATCGCGATTCCGCATCAGCTGGAGATGCTGAAAAAGCCGCTGGTCGTCAGCCTCCACGCAACCCCGGAGCGCCTGATTCAGGTGCGGCAGAACCGGCTGTTGAGCATGGGCGCCGGTCCCGGTAACGACGATTATATCGATCGCCAGGCCGTCGCCGATGAAGTCGCGTTCGCGCGGCGATTGAGCGCAAAGTTCAATTGGATGCAGCTCGACGTGACGCGGCGATCGATCGAGGAAACCGCAGCCGCCGTGCTGAAGTTGTTTGCCGATCGGCAGCGGCAACGGTTGCTGGAATGACGCGGCTTTCGCAATGAGCCTCTGGCGCGGAAAATATCCACTAATACTCGCCTCGCAAAGCCGCGCGCGGCAGGCGTTGCTCGCCAACGCCGGCATCGAGTTCGAAGCCGTTGCGGCCGAAATCGACGAGCGCGCCGTGCAGCAAGCCTCAAGCCTTTCGGCTCCCGGTGACATCGCGGCGCTTCTTGCGCGCGAGAAGGCGCTTTCGGTGTCAATGCGCCGGGCCGGCAACTTTGTCGTCGGCGCGGACCAGACGTTGGCGCTCGGGACACGGCTTTTCACCAAGCCTGACGGCCGCGCGCAGGCAACGGAGCAATTACGCGCGCTTGCCGGTCGCGGCCATGAGCTGCACTCAGCCGTTGCCGTGGCGCGCGATGGCAAGATATTGTTCGAAAGCGCCGATACCGCGCGGATGACAATGCGGCGGCTCGGCGAGGCCGAAATCGAGGCCTATCTGAATGAAGCCGGAGCGGCGGTCACATCAAGCGTCGGCGCCTACCGGCTTGAAGGGCTGGGGGTCCATTTGTTCGAACGGGTTGAAGGCGATCATTTCACCATTCTCGGTTTGCCGCTGTTGCCATTGCTCGCATTTTTGCGAAGCGAGCGGCTGCTCGCGGTGTGAGTTCAAATCCTGATGATGCGGCGAACGGCGGGACCTGAATGATAATCCTTGGGCTGACCGGCTCGATCGGGATGGGGAAATCAACCACCGCCAAGCTGTTTCAGGAAGCTGGCGTTCCGGTTTACGATGCCGACGCGGCCGTTCACAAGATTTACGAAGGCGAGGCCGCGCCTGCGATCGAAGCTGCATTTCCGGGCACGACCGCGGATGGCAAGGTCGATCGCAACAAGCTTTCGGCAAAAGTGGTGCATGATCCCGCCGCGATGAAGCGGCTTGAGCAGATCGTTCATCCGATGCTCGGCGCCTCCCGTCAAAAATTCCTGCACGATGCCGAACAATCCGGCGCGTCCGTCGCGGTGGTGGATATCCCGCTGTTGTTCGAGACTGGCGGCGAGAAACGCGTCGATGCGGTGGTGGTGGTCACGACAACGCCGGAAATCCAGCGCCAGCGGATTCTGGAGCGCGACAACATGACCGGGGAAAAGCTCGACGCTCTCCTGGCACGGCAGTTGCCCGACGCCGAAAAGCGCAAACGTGCGGATTTCGTGGTGGATACTTCGCACGGCCTCGACCCCGTGCGTGCGCGAATCCGGGACATTCTCGATCAGGCTGCTAAGATGCCGCAGCGACGATCCTGATTCGTCACATGTCCGGTTGCAGCTGATGCGCGAAATCGTTCTCGATACCGAAACCACCGGCCTCGACCCGCTGCGCGGCGATCGGCTGGTCGAGATCGGCTGTATCGAGATTTTCAATCGCATGCCGACCGGCCAGACCTTTCATCGGCATCTCAATCCCGAGCGCGAAATGTCGGCTGAAGCCTATGCCGTGCACGGTCTTTCCAGCAAGTTCCTCGCCGACAAACCGCTGTTCGCCTATGTGGTCGGGGAGTTCCTGGAATTCATCGGCGACGCGCCGCTGGTGATCCACAACGCCTCGTTCGATATCGCCTTCCTCAACGCCGAGCTTGAGCGCATCAAACGGCCGCCGATCGCGCGGGAACGGCTGGTCGACACGCTGTTATTGGCGCGGCGCAAGCATCCCGGCGTGTCGAACCGACTCGATGATCTCTGCTCGCGCTATGCGATCGACAATTCGCGCCGCACCAAGCACGGCGCCTTGCTCGACGCCGAGCTTTTGGCCGAAGTTTATATCGATCTGATCGGGGCGCGGCAGTCGCAATTGATCCTGGCCACCGAATCCCGCGATATCCGCATCGACGGTTACGGCGAAATGCCGCGGCGGCAGCGCGAGATACCGCTGACGCCACGGGTTACCGAGGACGACCGCCTCGCGCACCGGGCTTTTATCGCCACCCTGGGCGATAAGCCGATCTGGAACGACTTTCTAAGCGCGTAAATAAAAGTTGAACGAGCCGGCGGTCAGCTCGGCTTGGCCTGTGCGGCTTGTGCGGCGGCCTGCCGCTCGAGGTTCTGGCGGTACAGGCCGACAAAATCGACCGGGTCCAGCATCAGCGGGGGGAACCCGCCATCGCGCACCGCGGTCGCGATGATCTCGCGCGCGAACGGGAACAATAGCCGCGGGCATTCGATCATCACCAGCGGATGCAGGTTTTCCTTTGGCACGTTCACAATGCGGAATACGCCGGCATAGGCCAGATCGAAGCTGAACATCAGCTTGCCGGCATTTTCCGCCTTGCCTTCGACCGAAAGCGTCACTTCATATTCGTTTTCCGCGATATTGTTGGCGCTGACATTGATCTGGATGTTGATCGCGGGTTGCTGCTGTTGCGGCGCCAGCGAGCTCGGGGCGTTCGGATTCTCGAACGAAAGGTCCTTGGTGTATTGCGCCAGCACGTTCAACTGGGGAGGAGGGGCCGCCTCGGAAGGCGCGCCGTTGCCGTTGGTCATGGAGTCTCTCCTGGAACGTGGTTGAGCGAGCGGCACCAGTTTTGCGCCTCAATTCGCTCGTCAGCTAAGGAAAATGCGTTGGTGGGGCGAGTGGCTATCATAGCCGCGGCTCGTTCCACAAGGACGACAATCGCGTCTTGCCCGCCAAGACGGGGCTGAAACGATCGGCCGGCGTGGCAAATACCGGCCATTGGGATGGATCGTGTACTCTAAATTATTGAATATGCGCGATTTCCGGCCAGGATCGGGGTTTCCCCTCGTACCGAAAACGCGCTACAATTCGCCGGTGGCAAGCGGGCCGGAGCCTATTTCCACCGACATGGTTTCTCATGACAAAGAGGCGCCATTGGCTAGGCCGGGTTTCGTGCCTACATGTTGCTGACCCATCCATGATGTAATCTCCGCCGTTCCCTGAGGGAACGCTCTACCGCCGGACCCGTTGCCGACGTGAGAATCAGAAAGCGAATGCGACGTGGATATTTACACCATCATCTTCCTGGCGCTGGCGGTCTTCATCTTCCTGCGTCTGCGCAATGTCCTCGGGCAGCGCACCGGAAACGAGCGGCCGCCGTATGATCGCGCCGCGCGCAACGTGGTGCAGGGCCCACAGGACAACAAGGTTGTTCCCATGCCGGGTGCGGTCATCGATCAGGCGCCGCTGGCGCCCACGGCAGACGTCGCGCCGCCGAGCGACCGCTGGAAAGGTTTGGCCGAACCTGGCACGGCGCTCGCTCAGGGGCTCGACGCCATTGCGGCACAGGATCCCTCGTTCGATCCGCGACATTTCCTCTCCGGCGCTCGTAGCGCCTACGAGATGATCGTGCAGGCGTTTGCCAATGGGGATCGCCGCGCGCTGAAGGATCTGTTGTCGCCCGAGGTCTATGAGAGTTTCGAGGCTGTGATCCGGGATCGCGAGAAGCACGAACAGAAGACGGAGACCCGATTCGTGTCGATCGACAAGGCTGAGCTTGTGGGCGCGGAAGCCCGTGATCGCTCCGCGCAGCTGACCGTTCGCTTTGTATCGCAGATGATCTCGGTCACCCGCGACAAGACCGGCACGATTGTCGACGGCAATCCGGACAAGGTCGCCGATATTACCGATGTCTGGACATTTGCCCGCGACACCACCTCACGCGATCCGAACTGGAAGCTGGTTGGCACGGGAAGCGCTCCCTGACGCGCGCCGCTTGCGGCGAACCGCCGCCGCGTGTTGTGTGATCGCCGTCGCTTTGGCGGCGGCGCCGGTTGCCGCGATTGCCGCCCGTACCGCGCATACAGCCCGCAGCATTCATGGCGCGCGTCCGCATCCCCCGGAAGCTCGTCGTATTCCATATCCGCGCCTCGCCTGGCCGCTTGAAGTCAGCGGCAGCCAATATGTGCCGGTCGCATGGGCCGATATCGCGGGCTGGAGCGAGGACGACCATCTGCAGGCCTACAAGGCATTTCGTGTAAGCTGTAGGCCGATCGCCGCGCAGCGAAACCTGCCCGCTGACCACAAGGCCTTGGGCATTTCGCTGCGCGATCCCTGCCGCGCGGCCAAGGCTCTCGACATTTCCGATGGCGCCAAGGCGCGAGCCTTCTTCGAGGAGCGTTTTCTGCCGTTGCGAATCTCCCGGCTCGGGGAGGATGACGGATTCGTCACCGGCTACTACGAGCCGGTCCTCGACGGCTCCCGGACCCAGACCGACGTCTACAACGTGCCGGTCTATCGCCGCCCTTCGAATCTGTTCGTCCGCGGCGTCAAACAAAGTGCAAGCGGCTTGCCCAACAAGGGGGAGGTGTTCCGCAAGATCGGTCGCCGCAAGCTCGTGCCCTATTACAACCGGGCCGAGATCGAGGACGGCGCGATTGCCGGGCGAGGCCTCGAAATCTGCTGGCTCAAGGATCAGACCGATTTGCTGTTCACGCAAATTCAGGGCTCGGCGCGGGTGCGCCTTGAGGATGGCTCGACGATGCGCATCAATTACGACGCCCATAATGGCTATCCCTATACGCCGGTCGGCCGCATCCTGATCGATCGCGGCATCATCCCCAAAGAGCAGATGTCGATGCAGAAGATCAGGGAGTGGATGGATCAAAACCCTGACGGCGCCAAGGAATTGCGGCGGCAGAACCGGTCCTACGTGTTCTTTCGCGAAGTGAATCTCTCCGACAAGGATGAAGCGGTGGGTGCGCAAGGCGTGCCGCTGACGCCCGGACGGTCGATTGCAGTCGACAAGGCGCTGCATGTCTACGGCACGCCGTTTTTCATCGGTGGCGAATTGCCGATTGAGTCAGAACTATCGAAGACGCCGTTTCACCGGCTGATGATCGCGCAGGACACCGGCTCCGCCATCGTGGGACCTGCGCGCGCCGACCTCTATTTCGGCGCCGGCGCCGATGCGGGACGGGTGTCCGGCCGTCTGCGGCACAATATGCGTTTTGTCATGCTGGTGCCGAAGAGCCTCGATCCGGTGGCGCGGGGCCGCAAAATGCCGCTGCCCGATCCAAGGCCGTCGGAGACAATCGCCAAGCTTTTTCCGCAGACCGATCCTTTGAAGGACCAGCAAAAAGATCAGAAGAACGGTGCGAGGCCGCCGGAGGCTTCGGTGGCGCCCGGCGCAAAGCATGCTGCCACGGCCGCGGAAGCTGCGAAAAAGCCCACGCCGGCGGCGCAGGCTTCCGAAGGCGTCGGCCGGGCGTCGTCGGCACGGACGGCTGCCGCAAATGCGGTGCCGCTGCCGGAAGCGCGGCCCAACATCAAACCGCGCCGGGTGCGTTACATCAGCCGTTATCGCCGCGTCCGATGAAGCGTCAGTCCTCGACCTCGAGCACGGAATTGCCGCCATCCCCGCGCCGCAAACGCGCGTTGAGCGAGGAAGAACGCGCGTTGTGGGAGGGAGTTGCGAAAGAAATAAAGCCGCTGCGCAAAAAGCCGCGCTTCGGAAAGACAGAGGCTGCTTCGGCGGAAGTGGAAACGATGTCCGCAGCGAAAGCGGCAGTGCCGCGCAACCCACTCCCGTCAGCCAAAATTCCACGGACAACAAAGCCGATAGCGCCGCCGCTGGCGCCACTTGGACGTCGCGAGCGCGCGCAGCTTTCCCGCGGGCGGAAGGACATCGATGCCCGGCTCGACCTGCACGGCATGACGCAGACGCGGGCCCACCGCGAGCTGTTCGGTTTCCTGCAACGCGCCCACAGTGGTGGCCTGACGTTCGTGCTTGTCATCACCGGCAAAGGCCGCGCGGGAGCCGATCCCGAGCGCGGGGTGCTGCGCCGCCAGGTGCCGCAGTGGCTCGGTCTCCCGGAGTTTCGCTCGCTGGTGGTCGGCTTTGAGGAGGCGCATATCGGCCATGGCGGCGAGGGCGCGCTCTACGTGCGCATCCGGCGATCGAAAATCTGAACTATTCCGTTCATAGCGTAGGCCCTTGCTACCAGTCTACACCGTTAGACCGGCGCCGAACGCTCAAAGGGTACAGGGTGGGCAAAGGCGCGTTTGCGCCGTGCCCACCAAATCTGGAATGCGGATGCAAGGTTAGGGTGGGGACGCTTCGCTTTGCCCGCCCTACGGACTCAGAACGGCCTTACGATCCCCACGCGCGGGACCAGGGTCACGATCCAGCCGAAAAGGGTGGTCCTTGGATCATTGGCTGAGATCGGCGGCACTTGCTTTGAGCCGGGCAAGGTTTTTACCGCATGCAGGATCAGGAACATGCAGACCGCCCAGTTCGAGATCCACCGCGAATAGTCGAACACGATCGCGAACATGATCAGATAGGCCGCGCTCACCATAACGATCGACGCAATGACGAGGCGGCGATGAAATTCATCCGACAGCGATCGAAGCAGACTGACAAAATATTTCCATAGTGGGGCGTGCAGCCAGATCAACAGCGCAAACACTGGAATGCCCAGCAGGTTTGACGGCAAACGCTCCCAGGTATCGTGAATCTCGCGAGAAAGCGGCTGATACCAGATATAGGCAAAGCTCAAGAGATTGGTCCGGGTGGGGTCGGACATGCGGCCTTGCAGATATTGGACGAACTCCGCCTCGGGTACCGCCAGCGATCCCCGGAATTGCGCGGCGAAGAACAGCAGGCCGATGCACGCGATCGCGGCGGTTCCGGCGATCGCGTTTTGCCGGTTAAAACCCTGCACGAGATAATGACGCAGCACCACGATGACTGCGATGGTCGGCACATACATCAGGAGATGGATGTGGTGGATCAGAATCAGGATCATCGAAGCAAGAGCTGCGAGCAGCACGAAAGCAATCGAGCGCGCCGGCACCAGCAGCAGGCAGATCGCAAATGCACAGCCGTAGATGTCGAAATGCCCGAGCGTATGCATGAAATTTTTCAGAAAGAACGGCGAGCCGGCCATGAACACGAACAGCGGCATGTGCGCATCGTCGAAACCAAAAGTTCTCCGAAACAGCTTTATGAAGAGCCCGAGCGTGATCAGCCAGACGGCGCCCGAAAGCGCGAACACCAGCCACACCGGCACTTTTGCGAAAAACAGCGATACCACCGCGCCGATCAGCGCGCGTTTCGTAAATCCGAAATGATAATCGACCAAAAGATGAATGTAGGGGACGTAAGGCTCGCGCGTAATCTTGTAGAGAAAAACCCCCGTCAGAACGGCGGCATTGACGGCAAGCATCAGGCGCCAGGGGTTTTCCCGCACACGCAGATTCATTCGGCACCCGAAGACTGCAGCCAAATCAGGCGCGAACTATCACACGGCGAATGTATGACGCGCAACGTGCCAATATTCCCGACGTCGTCCAGATGTTTCGCCGGAAGACGAACGAGATTACAAGATGAACCGGCTCAGATCCGCGTTCTTGGCGAGATCGCCGACGTGCTTCTGCACGTAGTCAGCATCGATCTGGATGGTCTCGCCGTGGCGGTCGGGCGCGGCAAACGAGATCTCGTCGAGCACGCGCTCCATCACGGTCTGCAATCGCCGGGCGCCGATGTTCTCGACGCTGGAATTGACGGCGACCGCCACGTCCGCGAGCGCGTCGATGGCGCCGTCGGTAATGTCCAGCGTCACGCCTTCGGTTTGCATCAGCGCGACATATTGCTTGATGAGCGAGGCCTCAGGCTCGGTCAGGATACGGCGCATGTCGTCTCGCGTCAGCGCTTCCAGCTCGACCCGGATCGGCAGCCGGCCCTGCAGTTCCGGCAGGAGATCCGACGGTTTTGCGATGTGAAACGCGCCCGAGGCGATGAACAGGATGTGGTCGGTTTTGACAGCGCCATGCTTGGTCGAAACCGTGGTGCCTTCGATCAGCGGCAATAGATCGCGCTGCACGCCTTCGCGCGAGACGTCGCCGCCGACGCGGCCGTCACGCACGCAAATCTTGTCGATCTCGTCGAGGAAGACGATGCCGTTATTCTCGACCGCATTGATCGCTTCCTGCACCAGTTGATCGGTGTCCAGGAGCTTGTCGGATTCCTCGTTGACCAGAAGCTCGTGGGAATCCTCTACCGTCAGGCGGCGGGTTTTTGTGCGCCCGCCTAATTTGCCGAAGATATCGCCGATCGAGATCGCGCCCATCTGGGCGCCGGGCATCCCAGGAATTTCAAACATCGGCATTCCGCCCGAGGATTGCGTCTCGATCTCGATTTCCTTGTCGTTGAGTTCGCCTGCGCGCAATTTCTTGCGAAACGAATCGCGGGTGGTGGCGCTGGAGTTGGCGCCGACCAGGGCGTCGAGCACACGGTCCTCGGCGGCGAGTTGGGCGCGGGCCTGCACGTCCTTGCGCTTGCGCTCGCGCGTTTGCGCGATCGCAACCTCGACCAGATCGCGGATGATCTGCTCGACGTCGCGGCCGACATAGCCGACCTCGGTGAATTTGGTGGCTTCGACCTTGATGAATGGCGCGCCGGCGAGTTTCGCCAGCCGCCGCGCGATCTCGGTCTTGCCGACGCCGGTCGGCCCGATCATCAGGATGTTTTTCGGCAGCACTTCCTCGCGCAACGAGCCGCTGAGCTGCAGCCGCCGCCAGCGGTTGCGCAGCGCGATGGAGACCGCGCGCTTGGCGTCGTTCTGACCGACGATGAAGCGGTCGAGCTCGGAAACGATTTCACGGGGAGAGAAGTCTGTCATGGGGTCTAGGTAAGTTCAAAACGGTGCTGGTACAAGCGGCATCAGATGATCGGCGGTCCTGCCTGCCATAGCCGGATCGCCTCGAAGGGATGGATCAGCATCAGGATGTTCAGGGTCAGATTATCGCGGATGTGAAGCGCCATCACGAGTTCAAACAAGAGGGCGAGCACGACGGTCAACCCAACCGGAAGCTTTCTCGCCAGCAAGAATCCCGCCACCATGAATAGCGTATCGGAGATCGAGTTGACGATGGTGTCGCCAAAATAATCCAGCGACATTGTGCCGGTGCGGTATCGCTCGATGATCCAGTTGGAATTTTCAACGATCTCCCAGCCGCCTTCGATCAGCATAGCAGCGATCAAACGTCCCTGCCATGGCGCGCCGGGCAAGAGCAGCCGGGTCGCGCCATAAAACAGGAAGCCGTGGAGGATGTGGGAAAGCGAGTACCAGTCGGCGATATGCTGGGAATTTTCCGAGCTCTGCACTGCGCCGTGCCATAACTTCACGTAACCGCAGGCGCATATCGGCAGGCGCCCCATCGCAAACAGGATCGATGCCTGAAGCGCGAGCAGTCCGGCCGCCATCAGCAACCATTGCCGCGTTGAAATGCGGTGCGTTGCCGGAACGGTGCGCTCGAGCGTCATGGGTTGCGGACCATCAACAGGGCGGTGCCATCCGGTGTTTCGACCAGACGGTCGCGGCAAAATCCGGCCTTCTCGTAGGCGCGTATGGCGCGCGCATTGGTGGGATCGGGATCAGTGATGACCCGCGTCGCTCCGGCGGCCAGCAGCCGATCAATGAAGCTGCGGATGAATGCCGAGCCATGACCCCGATCTACCATGTGCAGTTCTCCGATGAACTGGTCGATGCCCCGGGTGCCCTTCGGATGGACGCCCAATCCGTTATC
>Ga0257153_1000065_pt1 | contig 11027 bp, 7 predicted proteins | sample DW10A_FD_185988 | JGI IMG/M metagenome (GOLD analysis project Ga0257153, IMG submission 185988) | Soil microbial communities from H.J. Andrews Experimental Forest, Oregon, United States - DW-10-A | ecosystem: Environmental > Terrestrial > Soil > Temperate forest > Bulk soil | place: USA: Oregon... | reverse complement strand
CCGCGGAACAAATCGGTTTCGCCGTAGAGACGGGGCCTGCCCCCGTCTCGTCCTGTGCCGCGCTAACGCCAGAGACGCGCGCATATCTCTGCTTTCAGATCATCTTTTTTCAGATCATCTTTCGCGAGCGGAGCAGCAGATTCACACCGACCGTACCCAGAACTAGCAAGCTCACAACAGAAATTACGCCCAGCGATATCACGCAGTATATGCACCATACCCCCAACACTGCCGATTCAATATGGGCGAGATAAAGGGCAAAGCCCAGTCCGCCCAAGGCAGCGACCAACATCAGCCGGTAAGCTTTCTGGAAGGCGAGTATGCCAAGCAGCAGATAACCGGCTATTCCAATGACCGCCACCGGTATTCCAAAGAGCACTGCGTAAGGACTGTGATTGACAATGCCGCAGTCCCAGCGCTCATTAATGCTGCAGGGAGAGGCGTCAGTGCGGTAATGCTCGCGTAATGCGAGTGACGAAACAGCGATACCCACAACCGCAAGCACAATCAGCACCCATCTCATGTAGCGCTCCAAACCTTAAACCAGCAAAGTTGATTTTCGTGAAAATGTATTATCTCTGATTTCTGCGTTCAATACCTTGCAGTTAAGATCTATATCCTTTTCTTCGGGACCATTCTCGCGATCCGATCTCGCGATCCCACGATTCTGTTTTTTTCACCGTTCATCATTTTCTGAGAGTGGGGCGTGTGGGAACGTGCTGGTAGCAAGCTAGTTTCCGAAGTAGAGCCGACTGGGCAACCGTTCAATGGAGCGAGGCAACTACTCACCCTGCTCAGAGCAACCAATTGATTTTGCCGGAGCAATTTGCCTGTTGCGAACGGACTCGCTTCAACTTCTAATGTGGCGTAGCATTTTGGGACCATACGCAATAGACATGACATATAGTCCATCGAAACTCGAGGATGTTGAAATGAAAATCAAAACGGCGCGATTCTTTCTGCACGCTGTTTTTACTCTGGGACTCCTGCTGTCTGCGGCACCGGCGCAGACGGGCGCATCGCCACAGCCCACATCGCAAGAGTCCGGCGTCATTCTCATCGATGCCGCGGGCCCCGCTCATCCGTTCCCCCACTTCTGGGAAAAAATGTTTGGTTCCGGGCGCGCCATCCTGACTTTACGCGAGAGCTATCGTCACGATCTCCACGAAGTGAAGCAGATTACCGGCTTCGAATACGTACGCTTCCATGCCATCTTTCATGATGAGGTCGGAATCTACGACGAGGACGATCAGGGTCATCCTCAGTACAACTTCTCCTACCTCGATCAGATCTACGATGGCTTGCTTGCCGCCGGTGTGCGACCCTTTGTCGAACTCAGTTTCATGCCCAAGAAACTGGCAGCCAAAGAAGCTATCCATCCCTTTTGGTATAAGCAAAACGTCTCTCCGCCCAAAGACTGGGATAAATGGGACGGCCTCATCACTCAATTTGCCCGGCATCTCGAGGACCGCTATGGCATTGAAGAAATCTCGCAGTGGTATTTCGAAGTCTGGAACGAACCGAACCTCGATTTTTGGGCCGGCGATCCCAAGCAGGATACCTACTGGCGGCTTTACGATCACACTGCGCGCGCGCTAAAGCAAGTGAGCCCACGTTTGCGCGTAGGCGGTCCCTCGACCGCGCAGGCTGCATGGGCGGACGCTTTTATTCGCCACTGCGCCGAAGACAAGGTTCCGGTGGATTTCGTCTCGTCGCACGTATATGGCAACGACACCGCTAAGGATGTTTTTAAAACGGACGAGCAGATACCGCGCGACCAGATGGTCTGCCGCGCGGTCAAGAAAGTGCACGATCAGATTCGCTCGTCGACCATGCCCGACCTGCCGCTCATCTGGACTGAATACAACGCCAGCTATTTCAACGAGCCATCCGTGACTGACTCGATCTATATGGGCCCGTGGCTAGCCGATACGATCGGTCAATGCGACGGTCTGACCGAGATGATGTCGTATTGGACGTTCTCTGACGTGTTCGAAGAACAGGGCGTGGTTAAACAACCGTTCTACGGAGGCTTTGGGCTCATGGCGGCAGACAGTATTCCAAAGCCTGCTTACAATACGTTTCGGATCCTTCACGAATTAGGGGACGAACGTATTTCCGTGGGCTCTCCTTCGGTGCTGGTGACGCGCAGCAAAGATGGGTCTTTGGTAGTAGCGGCGTGGAACCTGGTTCCTCCAGACCAGACTGGCTCGACAAAGACAATTCATCTGCGATTCGAACACTTGCCGGCAGGGCGCCGGGCGTTTATTTCGCGCGTGGATCGCGATCATGGAGACGTGCATCCAACTTACGAACGGATGGGACAGCCGCGCTACCCCACGCAGCAACAAATCAAGGCATTGCAACAAGCCGCAGAGATGCCTGCTCCTGAAGTCCGCGACTTGTCTGGTCATGATTTGACTCTCGACATCGCCGCCGAAGGTCTGGCTATCATCAAACTCAAGTAACACCTGGCAAGGCGTGCAGTGAAGTTATAATCGCGGCAATATCCTGTCTCTTCGGGGCAATCATCTTCGTGAGGGCAAGTATTCCAACGACTCTTTCAACCCGCCGGGAATGGCTTGCGCGGTTAGGAAAGACGATTCTGATCTCTCCTCTTCTGGGTGCGGGACTTCTTAACGTCTCGTGTGGGGGCTCGAAAACAAACGAGATTTCCGGTGCGAAGGAACTGGATGATGATGGATTTCTAGATGCGATTGAGCGCGCAATCTTCCTTTTTTTCTGGGAACAGGCCAGCTCTACCACGGGCCAGGTCAAGGATCGCGCCCGCGCCAGTGGAATCGACAGTCTCACCATCTCAAGTATCGCGGCTACGGGTTTCGGCCTGACCGCGCTGTGTATCGCGGACCAGCGCGGCTACATGTCTAGCAGCGCCATTCTGGACCGGGTCCAGACTACTTTGAATTACTTGCTCAATGAGATGCCCAATCAGCACGGTTTCTTTTATCACTTCGTGGATATGAATTCCGGTCAGCGGGCAAACTATTCCGAACTTTCGTCGATCGATACTGCAATTCTCTTGTGCGGCGCGCTGACCTGCCGTCAGCATTTCCAGGATCAGCAGGTAACGGATCTGGCCACTGAACTCTATCAACGCGTCGACTGGCCGTGGATGCTCAATGACGGGCTTACATTTTCCATGGGTTGGACGCCGGAAAATGGATTTCTCAAATCGCGGTGGGATACTTACTCGGAGTTGATGATGCTGTACCTGTTGGCGATTGGTGCCCCGGTGAAGCATATTCCCGCCAGTTCGTGGGAGGAAATCTCACGCCCGACACTGACTTTTCAGGACTTGACCTACGTTACGAACACCATCGCGCCGCTCTTTATTCATCAGTACTCGCATGCCTGGTTTAACTTTCGCAACAAGCAAGATGCCTATGCCAATTACTTCAACAACTCTGTGACCGCTACGCAAGCGCACAAATTATTTTGTGCGGAGTCTTTGGGTAGCCAATTTTCTGATTATTCCGACAAGCTGTGGGGGATCACCTCGTCGGACTCTCAGAACGGCTATGTAACATGGGGCGGAGCGCCGCCGATGGGGCCTATCGACGGTTCGATCGTTCCCTGTGCTGCCGGAGGGTCGATTCCGTTTCTCGCCACCGATTGCATTGAGGTGCTACGCAACATTCAGAATTGGTTCCCAAAGTCCTGGCAAAGGTATAGCTTCGTGGACGCGTTCAATCCACTCTCCGGCTGGTATGACCCGCACGTGATCGGAATTGATTTGGGTATCATGATGCTGATGGCGGAGAACCACCGCACCAGTTTCGTCTGGGACACATTCATGAAGAATCCTGAACCCGTCGCCGCGATGACGGCTGTCGGTTTCCATTAGAAAAATATTTGTGGCGCGTGAGTGTATTCGTCATTTGCCGGCTTGAGCGACATTTTATTGTTCGCATTGTTGTTCGTATTATTTGTTCGCGGCGGAGAAAGCTAAAGCTAAACCTAAAACTAATGTCCAGGCGTTCGCCGTCCCCATCGCTAATCTCGTCCTCGCGGATAATTCTCTCCCTGGCCCTCGTGTTTTCGTATTGCTGCCATTTCTCGTCTGCACAAAACACGCCGGTCGACGCCGAAGGTCATCAATGGTGGCAGCACGCGGTGTTCTATGAAATCTATCCACGTAGTTTTGCTGACAGCAATAACGACGGCATCGGCGACCTTAATGGCATCAGCTCCAAAATGACTTACCTGCGCGATCTCGGCGTCGATGCTATCTGGATCGCTCCCTGCTTTCCGTCACCCCAAATCGACTTTGGCTATGACGTTTCAGATTACGAAAACATCGATCCCATGTATGGATCACTTGCCGACTTCGACCGCATGGTTGCCGAGGGCAAGAAACGAAACATCCGCATCGTCCTTGATTTCGTGCCGAATCATACCTCTGATCAGCACCCATGGTTTCTCGATTCGAGATCCTCGCGTAACGCGCAGCATCGTGACTGGTATATCTGGCGCGACGGCAAAGCGCCGGGCAAGCCGCCTAGCAACTGGATCTCAATCTTCGGTGGCTCGGTATGGACCCTCGATCCCACCACGAATCAGTATTTTTATCATTTCTTCTACAAGCAACAGCCCGACCTCAACTGGCGCAACCCGGCCGTCGAAAAAACGATGTTAGACATTACGCGATGGTGGTACCAGCGCGGCGTTTCCGGCTTTCGGCTAGATGCGGTTGATACGCTATTTGAAGATCCCGAACTACATGACAATCCCGTTCTCCCCGGCACCAACGAACAAGGTGATCCGAACATGGAGAACAAATACAACGATAAACTGCCGCAGGTTCACGAAGAGCTGCAAAAATTACGCAAGATAGCGGACGAATATAGCGCTGTGCTAATCGGCGAAACCTGGACTACCGACATCGCCGAACTCGACCGCTACTACGGCCGGGTTACCGGTGAACTTCAACTGCCCATGGATTTCCTGTTCACCATGGTCAACAAACTCTCCCCGGCCGAATTCCGTCGCCAGATAGCGGCCGTGAACGGCGCGAATGGATGGCCGGTTTTCCTGATCGGCAATCACGATATCGAGCGATCTTATAACCGCTATGGTGATGGGAAAAACAACGACGCTATCGCGAAGTTGATGGGCGCTTTCTACCTCACGCTAAGAGGCACCCCCATCATGTATTACGGAGAAGAAATCGGCATGGAAAATAACGACCCGAAGCGGCGGGAAGATGTTAAAGATCCGATTGGCCGCACCGGCTGGCCCAAAGAAAAAGGCCGCGACGGCGAACGCACACCTATGCAATGGAGCAACGCGGCGAATGCCGGATTCAGCAGTGCGACTCCGTGGCTTCCCGTGCCGCCAAGTTCTCAAACGCATAATGTGGCGAGCGAATCCAAAGATCCGAATTCGGTCCTCAGCCTCTACAGGAAAGTTCTGGCATTGAGGCACACGAACCAGGCTCTACTCGAAGGCAGTTATGCGGCGCAGAACGAAGACGATCCCAACTTAATGTCGTACCTGCGGAGCTATAAGGGAAAAGCGGTGCTGGTGGTTTTGAATATGTCAGCAACACCGCAAAAAACAACATTCAATCTTTCAGGGCAGGGGTTCACTCAGACCGTCCTGAATACACTTATTGCTTCACCGTCCGCATCGGCACGCGGCAACCAAGTCACGCTTGAGCCGTTTGGGTTTCTAATAGCGGAAGTAAATCAATCGCCACCGAATAAATATTAGTAGGGATTCGAATCAAACCGCATGATGCAGCACTTTCCCTGTGCCCTCTGTCTCCCCGTGCTCCCTGTGGTAAAGGTTTTGCAGCGTGCTACCGTAAAAAAGGAGATCAAAAAACTTTAATTTCCGGTTGGAGTATTGAGCAATATGGTCAGCGGAGCAATGTGTTCCGGCGCAACATATCGGTTCACCAGGAAGCGCTTTCCATCCTTAGTGACATCGTAAGTGAAAACATCGGTGCTGGAAATTGGAGCTCGTCCTCGTATCTGGAATAAAGGCGCCGGCGTTCCGGTCGAGAAAGTTCCTTCGCTACTAACCGGGACGGCCGTCAACATGCCGTTTGGCGCGATATAGAAAATTTCTTTTCCGTCTCCGCGCCAGCGCGGTTCGGTACCCCCGCCCCGCGAAACTTGCCATTTTCCCGCGGCCCCGGGAAACGAGGTCACGTAAACCTCCCAATTGCCCGATTCATCGGACGCGTAGGCCACCCATTTTCCATCGGGAGAAAATTGCCCATTCGTCTCGCTCCCCTTACCGTTCAGAAATCGGGTTGGCTCTCCGCTGGTAACGGGTACTAATACTAAATAGGCGCCTGATGCGGTCTGGCGCATGCAAAGAAGGTATTGACCGTCTGAAGACCACGAATTGGGCTCTATGTCATCCATGGTAGCGTTGGGGAGGGTATACCTCTTCCGCTCGCGCTCGAGGCCAGTCGCGCTCTTTATCTCCAGACTCGTGCCTTCGGAATCTGCCAGACGATAGGCGAGCATGCTCCCATCTCGGGACCAAACGCCCACCACTTCTTCTGCGGGATCAAATGTAAAGCGCGAGTTGCCGCCTCCAGATGTGCTCTCGATCCAGATATCGACATTATTCGCCTTCAGATCGCTGATATCCGCGGCGACTCGGCCCCCCTCCGGCGAGAGTGTGGGATTTGACGTGACAGCCGAGTGGCCGACGCGGCCCAGCTCTTTCCCTGACCGGTCTATCCAGGTAAGCACGGACTGCGCTGCCCCTACGCTGGTGTTGTAGATAAATGTTCCATTCTGCGCAACGGTCAAAGCCGTCCAATAAGTGGCGGGTTGAAATCCGACTAAATTCGCGATGACTCCCGCGCCGCCCGAAACAGCGCCCGAGGAAGGGTCAAAAGCAATGCCCACCAATTGCCTTTGATCATCCGCATAATACAAATTGTGGGAGTCGTAGGCGAAACTGGAGTGGCACAAGGCAATCAGTTTTCTCTCCTTGCCTTCAAGGGAGCTTAAGTAAATGCCACTTGTTCGGTCGCCCCTCAGGTTTGCGAAATTACCGGCCCAGAATAAAAAATGGGTGCCGTCGGGAAGAAAAACTGGCCAGCGGTGGGATTGATCCTGGGCTAACCGGATACTCTGCGTGGCGGGCGCCATCCCGGTCCCATCCGCATTGACGCGTTGAAGCGGGCTTTGGGCGTCCGGGGAATAAATGATCACACCCTTGCTCCCCCAGCTGCCGCCGCGCGCAGCGAAGGCTGTGCCCAGCACTTGCGGGGAGCCACCGGAGATCGACATTTTGAGCAACTTGCCATTCGCGAAAAATGCCACGGCAGTATTATCCGGAGACCAGAAGGGATAACTTGCGCCCTGCGTTCCTGGCAAGGGCGTAACATCGGGCGAGCCAATGTGCTGCACAAAAAGCATGGGCAAGGCGGAATTTTCTTCCGGCGACACAAACACCAGCATTGATCCGTCGCGCGAGAGCGCCATGTGGCTGACGCTCATCTCTTCGGGAAAGTCGAGAGCAAACTGCATCCGGGTCGTGGGGACAGGACGTCGCGCGGCCCACCACGTCACGCCAGCAACCGCGACCATGGCCAGGGCAACGCAGAGCCAGAGCAGGAGCGGCGTTCGACGGGGTGCGGCAACCGCTGCACGAGCAGCTGCGCTAGTTTCAGTGCCAGAAAGCGCGCTTAGAGCGAACGATAGATCCCGTGCGGACTGGAAACGCTGCTCGGGACTTTTCTCCAGGCATCGCCGCACGATGCGCTCGAGTGTCGAAGAAACTGAACGAAGAGATCCTGACAACTCTGGAGGATCGTCTTTCAAAACCGCCGTCATGGTTTCGGCGGTGGTCTCGCGGCGAAAGGCGCGGACGCCGGAAAGCATTTCATAGAGCACCGCGCCAAAGGCGAAAATATCTGTGCGAGCATCGGCGGGCTCGCCGCGAACTTGCTCCGGAGCCATATAGCTCGCCGTCCCCATCACGACCCCGGCGGCCGTATGGGAGCTAGTTAGCGTGACTTCGTTGGAATCCGCTCCCGGCTGCTGCGCGAGCTTCGCCAAACCAAAATCCAGAATCTTTATCCGGCCATCTTTAGTGACAAAAACATTTTCGGGTTTCAGGTCACGATGAACGATACCCTTTTCGTGCGCCGCCGCCAGCCCGTGCGCGATCTGTACTCCATACTCAATGGTCTTGCGTTGAGGCAGAGCGCCGCGGTCGAGCGCCGAGCGCAGACTTTCCCCTTCTAAAAGTTCGGAGACAAGAAAGGGCGTGCCATTATGCTGGCCAATATCGTGAATCGCCAAAATGTTGGGATGGTTGAGCGCCGCCACCGCCCGCGCTTCCTGTTCGAAGCGACGCAGTCGATCGGCCTCGCGCGCGAAAGACTCGGGAAGAATCTTCAGAGCAACATCGCGCCCAAGTCGCGTATCCTTCGCGCGATAGACTTCCCCCATTCCTCCAGCACCGATCGGAGCGACAATTTCATAGGGGCCGAGTTTCGTGCCCGGCGCTAGAGTCATAGGTGTGCGTGATTATAGCGGAAAGAGGAATCTAGAGAGGCGAGTGGTTTAGGAATCGCTCCCGGAAACAGTGTGGCGCGAACAAAGTGTCCGCGCCACAGGAAATGCCAACGATCTACTTACGGCTTATTTCTTCATCGCTGACTGGAGACGCTTGTTAATTTCTTCCCAATTGACCACGTTCCACCAGGCTTGCAAGTACTCCGGACGCCGGTTGTTGTACTTCAGATAATATGCGTGCTCCCAAACATCGTTGCCGAAGATGGGATTGAGCCCTTGGGAGAGTGGGTTATCCTGATTCGGTGTGGAGACGATTTTCACTTCGCCCTTTGGATCGCCTACCAGCCACACCCATCCGCTGCCAAACTGGCCTACACCGGCGGCGTTGAATTTCTCCTGAAATGTCTTGAAGTCGCCGAAGGTCTTCTTAATTACATCGGCGATGGCCCCGCTGGGCTCCCCTCCGCCCTTGGGCTTCATGATCTTCCAGAACATGGTGTGGTTGACGTGGCCTCCGGCATTGTTACGCACGGCGCTGCGGATGTCCTCCGGAACAGCATTCAAATCGCGAATCAGATCTTCCGCGCTTTTCTTATGCAGCTCAGGATGTTTGTCGAGCGCCGCATTGAGGTTTTTTACGTAGGCGCCGTGGTGCATGTCATGATGCAGGTGCATCGTCTTTTCGTCGATGGTGGGTTCGAGCGCCGTGTAATCGTACGGCAGCGGGGGGACTTCGTGCGCCATTTTCACTTCCTCCAAAGTTTGTGCCATTTTCTTTTCCTCCAAAGTCTTAAAGATGAGGGGGTGTGGTGGAAAGATTCATGTAGACCGGACTTGGTTGTCTTGGTAGCACCATATATTTGTAACACTTTGGAGGGGACAAGTGCGTGAGCGGTTTTGACAGACTGTCCATATCGCTGAAGCCATACCCTGATGCGAAACCCCACACCGTTATAATTCTCGTTCATCAATAGTGACGAGGTTCGGGGAGGATATTTGAAGGTTTTATTGCTGGAAAACATCAGCGGCGTGGCGGCTTCTCAATTTGAAGAGGCGGGATTTGAAGTGCAGTCGCTGAACGGGGCGCTTGAGGAGCGCGACCTTATCGAAAAGGTGCGCGGAACCTCGATCCTCGGAGTGCGTTCCAAAACTCACATCACCCCGGCGGTGCTGGATGCGGCTCCGGAACTCGTCTCGGTCGGAGCATTCTGCATTGGTGTCGATAAGATCGATCGCGGAGCTTCTAGCGACCGCGGGATTGCCGTATTTAACGATCCACATTCCAACAGCCGCTCGGTCGCTGAGTTGGCGATAGGCGAGATCATTCTGCTGATGCGGCGTGCGTTCGAGGCGAGCACCCAACTCCACGGCGGAGTGTGGAACAAGTCGTCGGCAGGATCGCACGAAGTGCGCGGACTGACGCTCGGTATCGTTGGCTATGGAAAGATTGGTTCTCAGGTTTCGGATCTGGCAGAGGCCCTGGGCATGCGGGTGGTGTTCAGCGATATCTCGCATGTGCTGGCGCGCGGTAACGCCCGTCCCGTGAGCTTTAGCGAATTGTTGGCGACTTCCGACGTGATCACTCTGCACGTCGATGGCAAGACACAAAACCGCGACTTGTTTGGGGAAGAAGAGTTTCGCGCAATGAAAGACGGTGCATGCCTCATCAATCTGAGCCGCGGCTTCGTGGTAGATCATGAAGCGCTGGCTCGGCATCTGAAGAGCGGCAAGCTGTCCGGTGCGGCGGTGGATGTATTTCCGCAGGAGCCAGAGAGCGGTGGCGCATTCTCCAGCCCGCTGCGAGGATTGCCCAATGTCATTTTGACTCCTCATCTCGGAGGCAGCACCGAGGAGGCACAGCAGAATATTGGCCAGTTTGTTTCCGCGCGCATGATCGACTATTTCAAGAGCGGGAACTCGCTCCTAAGCGTCAACCTGCCGCAATGTCATCTGGACTACGAGCCGGGATCGCACCGGCTGCTGCATATCCACCACAATGTTCCCGGAATCCTACGAGCCATAAACGACATCCTGGCTGATCGTGGAATCAACATCGAGCGCCAGGTGCTGGACACTCGCGGTCCGCTTGGATATGCGATATATGACATCAATCGCGAGTGCGATGCGCAATTCTTAGCTAAGTTACGCGCAATCCCCCACACTATTCGAGTACGAGTGCCCGGAGCCGCTCAGCACTAATTGTTGCGATCGCCAGAGATCAATAATCTTCCCGACAAATACCACTGCGACTAGATTTCCACCAATTCAGGTTCCAGGCGACTATTCCAAAGCGGCGCCGGCTTCCACCACCAGCACTACAAATGAATCAGGCTCCATTTTTCTTTCCGGACGTGGGCCTACGTTCGCACCGACGGTGAAAAGCTGATGTGTCTTCGTGTCGACCGTCATAGTTCGCGCCGACTTCTGCGTCGTCACCGTCTGCACTACGCTGAACTTGTCCGCGCCATCCTCTTTGATGACCGTTATCGTGCCGTCTCCTGCTGACGCAAACGCGAG
>Ga0257153_1000064_pt1 | contig 11034 bp, 11 predicted proteins | sample DW10A_FD_185988 | JGI IMG/M metagenome (GOLD analysis project Ga0257153, IMG submission 185988) | Soil microbial communities from H.J. Andrews Experimental Forest, Oregon, United States - DW-10-A | ecosystem: Environmental > Terrestrial > Soil > Temperate forest > Bulk soil | place: USA: Oregon... | reverse complement strand
CTTTTTGCGGGGTAAAGAAGTTCACTGCGAAGAGGAGAAGCGCCACTCCGACGAACCTTAAAACCTTCAACTCGGTTCCCATAGTTCTCCGTTTCCGACTCATCTAGTCTGCGGCCAAGACCTGTGCCTCGATGTACAGTAGTGTCGCTTCGGGGCAATTGGTTATAAATCTGTCGTGTTGCGGTGTACGCTAGCTGGCGATAAATGGTCAAGAAGAACAAAGCTGAAGTAAAACTAGGCGCGACGGTCCGCCTCAAAGCGCAATCCGGCGAGATTGTCGAGGGCCGCGTCGTGCACATGTGGGAAGAAAAACCCGTGCCGATGGTCCGAGTTGCATCTGGCGATCTCGTCTACAATGTTCCCGCGAGTATGCTGGTCGACGAAGCGAAATCGAAATGACATTGGGAACCGCTGAAGTGTAGTGTAATCTATGCATAATTAGCTTATAAGTACCCTCGCCGAGTTTAATTGTGTATGTAACGGTCAGGCGGAAATGGTGATGTTTTCGAGTTCCGGCGTAAGTTCGATTGATGGATTTGCTTTTCACCGAGAAAGTATGACACAGGCGCTTCACTCCGGCCCGCCTTGCCCCAGCTACCCCGTAAGGCGTAATACAGAAGAACCTGTATTGCGTCGGACGGAGAATAACCGTCAACTCTGCTCGTGACGAAAACTGTATTGATTGCCGATGATCGCGCGTCAGTGCGTCTATCCGTACGGCTCTTGCTTCAAAGTCGGCACGCGGGACTCGTAGTGCGCGAAGCCGTTGACGGCCTAGACGCTGTCGAGAAGGCCAAAAAATCGAAACCTGATTTGATTCTGCTAGACCTTGCAATGCCTCGGTTGAACGGCGCGGAAGCGGCGACTGTCCTGAAAAATGATTTGCCGAAAACGCCAGTCATCCTATTTACGCTGACCGACCTGCGTCCCGATGCTCTATGCGAAGCTCTCGGCGTTGATTTTATTTCAAAAGTGGACGGTATTCCGAAGCTGCTAGAACGTGTGGATGCTTTGCTCCCGCCAATTCCCCCGAACAAAGGGGCAACCCTGTGGTAGGGCCGATTCGCGGCACGTTTTAATCTTTTCAAAGTGCGCTTGGAAACCGAGGATCTCAGTGAGTCCCTGTCGGGCTGAATGGCGTTTATTGCAGTTGAGACTCGAAGTACTGCGAAGTAGTCTTTTGTGCGAGGAGCCTAAAAATCATGGTTGTCGGAGACCGCCTAAAAACGCTTCGTGAAACGAAGAATTTGTCTCAGGGCGATATCGAAAGGCGAACAGGTTTGCTCCGCTGTTACGTTTCTCGGGTCGAGAACGGCCACACCGTTCCATCGGTGGAGACGCTGGAAAAATTTGCTCGGGCTCTCGAACTGCCGCTATACCATTTGATGTTCGACGGTGACAAGCCGCCCGCTCTCCCTAAACCCGCAAAACGCGGCACGGAAAGCTCTTTGGAATCATCTCGATCCGGGGCATTACTGATGAGGAAACTGCTGCCCCTACTTGCCAAGATGGATCAGGAAGACCGGAACCTGATTCTGTTCCTGGCAGGACGGGTGTCCAAGAAGCAAGGCGGCAAGAAAGCGGGACGAAAACCAGCTTCGAGTGCCGCTGCTTAAAGCGTGGAAATAAACTTCGCGCAACTGATGTTTCACCGCTTGCCCTGAGATCGACTCGCATCGGCCAATAGCTGCCCATTAAGACGGACTTCTTTGCTGGCCATTCGAACAGAACATCCGTACTATTCCGCCCGAAAGATCCCCCGACTACCCTTTTGAGGTGCGCCGCTTCTTCCAAATCACGATCACCGCAGTTGCCGTCGCGATAATTCTTCTCGGTTCTCGCTACGCTTACTCTCGTGAAGCCGTCCACTACGTGAACCTGTACGAGCGGTATCAGCAAATCAACCGTGAGAGTTTCGCTGCAAGACTGCCATATGTCTCGGTCAGTTGGTCCGACTTATCCGCCCAAAAGGCTGACGCAATCACTTCGTTCGATGATTACGACCATCCTATTTCAATAGAATTGGACGCACAACGAATAACATCAGAACGGGACCTACGCGCTGTACTTCGTCATGAGGCGTGTCATGTTGCAGTCGGCGCGAAAGCAGCGCATGGTTCGGCGTGGCAACGTTGCATGGACCGTTTCCAAGACTGAGCGAAAAGCTCTTCACTCCCGGCAAACATCGTGGCGCAGAGATCGATCACCGTGGCATCCAAGCTCAGCAGCGGATTCTTGAAACGGAACTTCCTCTTCTTTCTGATAAATGCGCTACCCGATCGAGCCGGGTACATTCCGGTGTATTGGTCGGCTACCCAAACGCAATCACCAACCTATGACCTCGCACGCTGGCTACGTTGCGAGCCGGATCAGTTCTAACCTAAAGGGCAGCACTAAACAATTCGGATGGTTGCAGGCCGCCACAAGCAAAATATCTCTTCTTTGAACAATTTCCGAGGAGCCTGCAACCATCCGAATTTGTAGCTCCCGCTACGAAAATTCGAAAGGTTTGCGCCAGCGACTCCGGCTTCGATCGCATGAATAGCATGCCGAGAGACCGACCGCTAAGGACCCGCACGAACATGCGAATTTCATCTGTCATACAAACGGCTACTTGTAGTACAATCGGTACATGCGAGTCGCAATTCAAGCCAGGCTGGATGACCGATCGCGGAAGCGGCTCGCAGTTTTGGTACGAGAACTGGGCTGGACTCCTTCGCGGGTTGTACGCGAGGGACTGCGTGTTCTGGAAGCGACTTACTTGCGGCGCAAGAAGCGAGGCATCATCGGCCTGGGTAAGTTCGCATCCGGTGTGCCGGACCTGGGATCGAACAAAAAACATCTAAAGAATTTCGGCCGGTGAAACCGGTCCTGCTCGATGCAGGTTTCATCGTTGCGCTGCTCGACCGCAGCGAGAATTTTCACAAGATGTGCGCTCAGACGGTTCGAGAAGTAGAGGCGCCGCTAGTCACTTGCGAAGCCGTCATTACAGAGAGCTGCTATTTGTTGCGGAACTTGTCGGGTGCGTCGGAGGCGGTGATCGAGAACATCACTGCTGGGATTTTTCAAGTTCCTTTTCAGCTTTCTCGAGACACTGCTGGTGTCAAGCAAGTACTGCGAAAATACAAGGACCGGAAGATCGATCTGGCGGATGCCTGTCTGATTCGCTTGGCGGACCAGCTTGGGACCGCGGATATTCTGACTCTGGATCAGGATTTTGCGATCTACCGCTGGGGCAAGAACAAACCATTTCGTGTGCTGCGGAGCACGGATTTGCACCGGCGAAGTTAGCGAAGGCTCGTTTTGGCTCGCCGCGTGTAGATTGGAAAATGCGCAACGCCTGGGGTTCGACGCGCTAGAGCACCGGCGGTGCGACATGCAAGGGAGCCGTCGTATACCGAAAGCCGATCTTCAATAGTCGCGAACGGAGGACGAACCGAACGTAGGAAGATTGGACACGTTCCAGCCTCCTCCTAGTGCCTTGATGAGGAGCACACTGGCGTCCAATCTGCGGCGCTGGATATCAATGGCGTTTCGCTCGTTGGCGAGCTCCGCCGTCTGTGCGGTGATGACCTGAAGGTATGTGTCGACGCCGCCCTTGTAACGGTTCGTAAAAAGTTGAAGAGATTCCTGCGAAGATGCGACGGCCTGTTGTTGTTGTTGCGTTTCGTTTTCGAGAATACGCAAGGCGGCGACATTATCTTCGACCTCTTGGAACGCTGTCAGTGAGGTCTGCCGATAGGTTGCGACCGCGGCATCGTAGTTCGCGCGCGCCGATTCGGAAGTGGCGCGACGGCGCCCCGCGTCGAACAACGTCTGCGCGAGCGCTGGACCGACGGCCCAGAAGCCGCTCGGCCAGCCAAACCAGTTTGAACCCTGCGAGCCGGCAAATCCCGCGGTTCCACCGAGGGTCACCGTTGGAAAATATGCTGCGCGGGCGATGCCGATCTGCTGGTTCGCTTCCGCCACTCTGCGCTCCGCGGCAGCGATGTCCGGGCGTCGCTGCAATAGTTCAGAAGGCAGGCCAATCGGAGTGCCGGGAGGTTGCTGGTTGAGCGGCGCTGTTGCCAGGCTGAATTCCGCGGGCGGCTTCCCGATCAGAATTGCAATTGCGTGTTCGAATTGCGCACGCTGCACAGTTACATCCGTGTCTTGTACCCGGGTCGTATCCAACTGGGTTTGTGCTTGCGCAACGTCGGCCTTCGGGGCCACGCCTCCTTTGAAGCGATTCAGCGTGAGCTGCAGGTTGTCGTTATAGGCTTTTACTGTATCGTCGAGAAGTTGTTTCTGAGAATCGGCGCTGCGCAATTCGAAATAGTCCATGGCCAGTTCCGCCTCAAGACTGAGCTTTGCGGTCTCGTAGTCGGCAGCGGTCGCTTGCGCTTCTTCCCGCGCGGCAGCGACGCTGCGCCGCACGCGGCCCCAGAGATCCAACTCGTAGGAAAGATCAAAAGGCAGCACGAAGTCGCCTTTGCTGGATTGCTGGATCTTCGAGGAAAAGTTCGATGAATAGTCAGAGTTCTTGACATAGCTAGCGCTTGGCGCAGTGGACACGGTTGGAAACTGCGAAGCCCGATTGAAGCGAATCGTCGCACGAGCCTCGCGGAAGCGCGCTTCCGCTACTTTCAGGTTCTGGTTGGAACCGGCGATCTGCTCTTCCAGTTGGTTGAGTTCCGGATCGCCGAAAATCTCCCACCACTTTCCGCGGCTCGTCTGATCTCCGGGATGAGCGGGCTGCCACTGGTCCGACTCCTTGAATGAACCTGGTGCTTCTTCCTTATAGGTCGCAGTTGTGGGGACAGCGGGCCTGACGTATTTGGGACCAACGGTACAGCCCTCAAGCGCCACAACCAGCAGCACTAGAAGCAGCGCGACGATTCCGGTGAGGATTAAACGGACCACACCGATTACGTAGTTCATTGTTTGGACCCGCCTGTTGGTTTGCTGCTTAGGCGCACGGCCGTGCCGTCGACAAGAGAGTCCGATGGGTCGACGATGACTGTATCGGTCGGTTGTAGGCCTGAAATAATTTCTACGCTATTGCCGTAATCGCGGCTGATCTTGACCGGAACCAACTCAGCGTTGCCGTTGCGAACCAGTCCGACCTGCAAGCCTTCTTTGCGGAAGATCAACGCATTCGATGGAATGGTTACCGAGCGCGTTTGCCCGGGCAGCTTAAGATGCACAAAGACGTACGCGCCCGGCAGGAGCTGGCCGGTCGGGTTGTCAACATCGACTTCGACAAGCAGGGTACGGGAAGCGACATCGATGGAGTTGGCGTTGCGAACCAGAGTCCCATGGAAGATTTGCCCAGGGAATTCATCGAGGGTCAATGTGGCTGGCGCACCGGAGCGCGCGGCGCGAGAGTACACCTCGGGAACCGAGACGTACAAGCGGAGCTTGCGAATGGCGGCGATGTGAAAAAGTTCCTTCGGTTGTGTATTGGCCCCGGCATCGATGAGTGCTCCGATGTCCGTATTGCGGGCGGTGATGATGCCGTCAAAGGGGGCATAGATCTTTTCGAACGATTGCAGCTGTTCAAGGCGCCTCACGTTGGCGGAACTGGATTCGGCCGCGGCTTTCACCGCGCTGAGATTGCTGACCGCCTGGTCGGTTTCCTGCTGGGACACGGAGCCGTTGCCCACCAGGTCTTGCCAGCGGCTGGCGGTGATTTTGGCAATGTTCAGGTTGGCTTGCGCAGTATCCAGGTCCGCTCGCGCCTGCTGCAGCTGCTGGTCGACTTCGGGGGTTTCAATCTCCACGAGCAACTGGCCTTTCTGGACGTGCGCGCCAATGTCGAAATACCAGCGCTTGAGATAGCCACTGGTTCGCGCATAGATCGGTGCGTCGCTGAAGGCCTGCGTATTACCGGGCAAGACAATTTCCTGTGTGGGAGCCCCTTCTTTCGGAGAGACCACAGCAACGGTGGGAATGGCGATTTCTTGGGTTCGTTGCGCCAGCCGCGATTCGGCCGCCGCACGCGAGTGGATACCGGAGTAAATCAGGAGAGTGAGAGCTGCGAATGCGGCTGCCGCAACAAGCATTGCGGTTCGGCGCCGGGCTCCGGGGCGAGAGTGAAATCCGTCCGGACCCGGTTGCATGGACTGCACTTCGATTGTTTCTGTTTCTGGAGTGGTCGTCACTTTTCCCTCGCTCGAGTCATTGGTTTTTCCTTTCGCTCAGGCTTGAATTGATTCGGCATTGCCCGCCGCCGGTTCTTGGACAGGGGAAGGATCACGTCGCCGGTGTAACAGGCTGAAGACCGCGGGGACGAAGATCAGGGTAGCCACGGTGGCGCACAACAGGCCGCCAATGACGGCGCGGCCCAGTGGGGCATTCTGCTCACCGCCCTCGCCCAGTCCGAGCGCCATGGGAATCATGCCGATGATCATGGCCAGCGCGGTCATGAGCACGGGGCGAAACCGGGTGAAGCCAGCTTCGATGGCCGCTTCCACCGGATCTCCGTGATGCAGGAGCCGCTCTTTCGCAAAAGATACGACGAGAATACTGTTCGCCGTTCCGACGCCCATGCACATAATGGCGCCCATCAAGGCAGGAACGCTGAGGGTTGTGTGCGTGAGAAACAAGAAACCGACGATGCCAGCAAGCGCGGCAGGAAGTGCCGTGATGATGATGAAAGGATCGAGCCAGGACTGAAAGTTCACCACGATCAGGAGATAGACGAGAACGACGGAGAAGACGAGTCCGCTCAGCAAGCCGAGGTACGAGGTGCGCATCGTTTGCAGTTGGCCCCGGACGGTGATGAAGCTGCCGCGCGGCAAGGACTTTCGGTTGGCATCTACAACGCGTGTGACCTCGCGACCCACCGCTCCCAAATCGCGGCCCTGGACAGTGGCGTAAATATCGACCACGCGACGGATGTTGTAGTGCGAGACCACTTCCATCTCGTTCGTCCGTTTGATGGAAGCGACGTCCGCGAGAATTTCAGGGCGCGCGGCGGTCGCCGCGTTGAGCGGGGTGTTCTGAAGGTCTTCCAGGGATTGAATCGAATATTGCGGAGTCTGGGTCACGAGGTTGTAGCTGACGCCGTTCTTGTAATTCAGAAAGAACATCGGCGTGATCTGGAAGCTGCCGCTGAGCGAGTTCAACAGGCTATTGGCTACATCGCGCTGAGTGTAGCCGCCCTGGGCCGCCTTCGTACGGTCCACAGCCACATCGAACTCGGGGTAATCGAAGGCTTGCTGTATGCGCGCATCGGCGATACCCGGAACGCGCTCGACTTCTTGCAGCATCCGGGCTGCGATTTCGCGATTGCCCTCGATATCGGTTCCCTCGATTTGGATATCGATGGGCGCAGGCAAACCAAAGTCCAACACCTGAGTGACGATGTCCGAGGGCAGGAAGTAAAAGGTCGTGCCGGGGTATTCACGGGGCAGTCTCTCTCGCAGGCGCTGAACATAGTCTGCCGTGGCGTGGTGATCTTCTTTGAGGGACACCAGAATATCGCCGTCGCCCGCTCCGATGAGTCCCGATGTGCTGTGCATGAAATTGATGGCGCTGTAAGGAAGTCCAACATTGTCCAGGATGTTGTCCACCTCGCGCTCGGGGATCTCGCCGCGTATGGTGCCCTCAACGAGATCGCACAGCTTCGCGGTCTCTTCGATTCGCGTGCCGCTCTTGGCGCGGAGATGCAGGATGAATTGACCGCTGTCCGTGTTCGGAAAGAAATCCTGACCGAGCCACGGCACGAGGAGAAACGCCGCAAGACAGGCCAGAAGAAAGGCGGGGATGAAAAGGGTCCGCCGGTCAACAAGTGTTGTGAGTAGGGAATGGTAGGCATTTCGAAGGCGTTCGAATCTACGCTCGAACGCTCGCTGGAACCGTATGAGGGGATTCCGCGAGTTGGCGCGGTCGCCCTGTTTTGCTTTCAACAAGTACATCGCTAGCGTTGGCACCAGGGTGCGGGAAAGGAGGTACGACGCGAGCATGGCGAATACCACCGCTTCGGCAAGGGGCACAAAGAGATATCTGGCTACGCCGCTCAAAAGGAACATCGGTAAGAACACGATGCAGATACAGAGCGTCGACACCAGGGCGGGCACGGCGATTTGCGCCGCGCCTTCCAAGATGGCGTCGCGCTGCGCATGGCCTTCTTCGAAATATCGCTCGATGTTTTCGATGGTAACCGTAGCGTCGTCCACAAGGATTCCGACGGCGAGGGCCAATCCTCCGAGTGTCATGATGTTGATGGTTTCGCCCAGGAAGCTAAGGATCATGACGGACGTCAGGATGGATAGCGGAATGGAGATCGCAATGATCAAGGTGCTGCGCCAGCTTCCCAGGAACAGCAGAATCATCAACCCGGTGAGACACGCGGCGATAACGGCCTCGCGGATGACACCGTTCACAGAGCCTCGGACGAAAATGGACTGATCGGCCAGCGGCAAAATCTTCAGTTCCGGGGGCAGGGTCTGGGCGACACGCGGAAGAAGACCGCGAATGCCTTTCACGACGTCGATGGTCGAAGCGTTGCCGGCCTTGAGGACAGAGACCAGGGCGCCGCGACGTCCATCCTGGCGCACGATGTTGGTCTGCGGCGCAAAAGCGTCGCGCACATTCGCGACATCACGAAGGTAGATCGTGGAATTCCCGACGACTTTGACCGGGAGGTCGTTCAGTTCGGGAACGGTTCTCATGCTGGCGTTCAAGCGAACGTCGTACTCGAACGGGCCCATCTTTGCCGTTCCGGAGGGTAAAATCAGATTTTGCTGCTGCACGGCATTGAGAACATCTTGTGGCGACAGTCCTTTCGACTGCATCAAGCCAGGATTCAAATCAACCATGACCTGGCGTTGTTTGCCTCCGTACAAGAAAGGAATCACGGCCCCAGGCACCGTCACCAGTTGGGGCCTCAGGAAATTCTGTCCGAGGTCGTTCAACTGCTGCTCCGAGAGTCCATTTCCCGACAGGCCCAACTGCAGAATGGGCACGCTCGAAGCGCTGTAGTTGATGATCAGGGGAGGCAGAGTGCCTGGCGGGAATTGGCGAAGGCCGGTTTGCGATATCGCAGTCACCTGAGCATTCGCGGTGTCCAAACTCGCGCCGTGTTGCAGGTAAATTCTGATGATGGCTTGCCCGTTTACCGTGGTCGATTCGATGTGTTCGATGTTGTCGACCGTGGTGGTAAGCACTCGTTCAAACGGCGCCGTGAGCCGGCCTTCCAATTCTTCGGGATTCATGCCGGTAAACTGCCATGCAACCGCGATCACCGGGATATCGATGTTCGGGAATATATCGGTGGGAGTGCGCAAGATCATGATGGGGCTCAGAACCAAAATGAGCACGGCCAGAACGATGAAGGTATACGGTCGGTCCAGAGCGACTCGAACAATCCACATAACTAGAACTCCTCCCTGTAAACCTTGGCTTGCTTTTCTTCAGCCCCGGACAACCAGTGCGGCATGCTGCGCGGCACTGTCGTGGGCTGATCTCCCGACGGAGTGCCGTCACGGACTTGATTCAGCGACGAAGCCTGGGCCCGGAATACTGTCCGAGCCGGTAAGACACAGAAATCCCAGAATCGTCAATACTGCGGCAAACAGAAACCTCACCATGAGGGCCTCCCTTCGTCCCTTCTTAGCCACATGCATTGCAGGCGGTCTGATTTTGCGAGATGTCTCGTGTTAGCGATCGTCGGTGAAGCGTCCCTTCCGGTCCTGCAAGTGATTCAGCTGTTCGCGCAATCTCTTTCGTCCATGAAACACCCGAGCCTTTACCGCGCTAACGGAGATGCCCATGATTCGAGCGGTCCCTTCGGTCGATCGCTCGTCAAGTTCGCGCAGCTCGATTGCTTTTCGCATTGCTGGCGTTAGTTCATTCATGGCCGCAGAGAGAATGCGTTGCCGTTCCTTCTGTGCATAGAGTTGCTCGGGATTCGGGCCTTGCTCTGCGACGTCAAGGTGGGAACGGGGCTGTTCGGTTTCGGCCGATTCATCCAGCGACACATCCCACAGACGGTGCTTCTTGCGCAGTTTCATCAGGGCAGCGTTGATGGCAATGCGGGACAGCCACGTTGAAAACCTTGAATGGCCGTTGAAGCTCTTGAGATAAATGAAGGCTTGTTGGAACGACTCCTGCACTACATCTTCTGCATCCTCGTTGTTCCGCATCATGCGCCGTGCCACGTGAAAGACGGTGTTTGCGGACTGTTTGCAAAGGACCTCGAACGCAGCCGAATCGCCACGTTTTGCAGCCGCCAGAACCACCGACTCATCTCTCGCAGTCGCCCTGGCCGGCCTGTGCGTTCCTTTCGTGTTGTAGTTCGGCAAAGATTGTGCGGACATCGGCTGCTCCTCTCAGGCGATAGCAACTGGAAGCTCCGTCGCGGGGCATTCGTCCGTGTGACGGGTCGCCGTGGTCCCGAATTGATTCCGGTTGCGGTTTGTCGATCCTGGTTCCCGAGCTACATCGGCCATTACCTGCAAGGAAATTCTCCTGCGCTCGTACGGCGCCAACCCGGAACGCTCCGTGGTCTCGGCATCTGCGATCGTCTGCAATAACCAGTTCACTTCTTTTCTATTCACGACGTCTTTCTCTCCTCACCGTTGACGATTCGATTTTTTCCTCTCAATGTTGTCCACGACGTACCGGGTGTAACAACCGGTCGCAATGAGTCCCGCGCCTTGCTTGGACAACTGGGCGAGCACGTTCTCGCCGCTTTTGTCGATGAAGGTCACGCCTGTAAGGTCCACCACGCACTTGCGTTCCCGGCGGGCAGTTTTTGTTCTCGTCCAGGTGGACTTCAGTTCCGAAATCCACGGATGAACGAGTCGGCCTTCCACCGTCCACTTTTGTTCGGTCGGTGTCTCGGCAATCGTGATTCGTAGCATTCCCATGACTCGCGTTTGGTCCAATGCAGGTGTTGCTCCGACCACCCACCGGCTTGCCGCCTCAATTTCGAGCTCTTGCCCAACCGTGACCTTCAGCAACGGACCGTGTTTGGCGAACGCTTGCGCAAACGGACTTGCGAACCGCCGCGTGCAAAGTGCACATCGTCCATATACGCTTTCATCA
>Ga0257153_1000063_pt1 | contig 11077 bp, 9 predicted proteins | sample DW10A_FD_185988 | JGI IMG/M metagenome (GOLD analysis project Ga0257153, IMG submission 185988) | Soil microbial communities from H.J. Andrews Experimental Forest, Oregon, United States - DW-10-A | ecosystem: Environmental > Terrestrial > Soil > Temperate forest > Bulk soil | place: USA: Oregon... | reverse complement strand
TCGCAAGAGCTTTCTCGAAGCAGATGGATTGCCGGGTCAAGCCCGGCAATGACATCTTAATGGCATTTGCGCGCGACGCGCGGCGAGATCGCGAAGCTGTGTCTAGGCACGGCAGGCTGTTTGAAAAAGTGAAGTGGGCAAGCTAGCGCCTCCGTCATTGCGAGCGAAGCGAAGCAATCCACAGCCAGAGCAACGGTGACAATGGATTGCTTCGTCGCGGAGCCTGTCATCGGGCGCGCATTCGCGCGACCCGTTGGCTCCTCGCAATGACGACCTTGGCTGTTTGAAAATCGAATCGGGAAGCGCCGCGCTATAACTCTATCCGTGTCGTCCCGGACAAGCGAGCGCAGCGAGCGCGATCCGGAACCCATAACCACGAATGTCCATGTTGTGCGAAGCTCGGGCCGCAGTTCTGTCTACAACTAGCATCGGTGGTTATGGGTCCCCGCTTTCGCGGGGACGACATTGAGAGATTACGCATTCGCGCGACCGTTGGCTGCAATGACGATGTTCTGCACCACTCACCCAAACAGCGCCCGGTGATCCCCCAGGATTACGCGCGCCGCGTTGTGGCCGGGGGCGCCGGTGACGCCGCCGCCGGGATGCGCGCCGCTGCCGCAATGGTAGAGGCCTTTTAGCGGCCCGCGATAATCGGCGTGGCCGAGCATCGGCCGCGCCGAGAACAATTGATTGAGCGTCAGCGCGCCATGAAAAATATCGCCGCCCAGCAGGCCGAACTCGCGCTCCAGATCGAGCGGCGAGAGAATCTGCCGGCCGATGACGCTTGCCGCAAAGCCCGGCGCATAACGATCCACGGTCGCGATCATGAGGTCGGCGACCTCATCGCGATGGTCGTCCCACGACCGGCCCTCGGGCAATTCCGGCGCGACATGCTGGCAGAACAGGCTGGCGACATGCCGGCCCGGCGGGCACAGCGTGTCGTCGAGCGTCGAGGGGATCAGCAGCTCGATCACCGGCTCGCGGCTCCAGCCATGCGCCCGCGCGTCCTGCCAGGCGCGGTCCATATAGCCGAGGCTCGGCCCGAGGATGATGCCGGCGGTGAGATGGTCGCCCTCGCCGGGCAGTGCGGTGAACGACGGCAGGGCATTGAGCGCGACATTGATCCGGAAGCTGCCGGAGCCGTTGCGCCAGTTCCTGATGCGAGCGAGGAAAGCGGCCGGCAAGGCATCCGCCGGCACCAGCCGCGTATACAACAGTTTCGGGTTGACGCTGGAGGCGACGTATTTGGCGCGAACAATTTCGCCGTTGTCGAGGATCACGCCGACGGCGCGGTCGCGCTCGACGATGACCTCGCGCACGCCGGCGTCGAGTTCGATCTCGGCGCCATGTCCGCGCGCGGCGCGCGCCATGGCTTGCGTGATCGCGCCCATGCCGCCGATGGCGTGGCCCCAGACGCCCTTCCTGCCGTTCACCTCGCCGAACGCATGATGCAGCATCACATAGGCCGAGCCGGCGGCGTAGGGACTGGCGTAATTGCCGACGATGGCGTCGAAGCCGTACAGCGCCTTGACCAGGTCGCTCTCGAACCGCTCGTCCAGCATCTCGCCGGCCGAGCGCGTGAACAGGTCGAGCAGCGAGCGCTGCTGCTCCAGCGAAAGCGTGCGCAGGATGTTGGCGGTGCCGAGCGCATTGAACGCCTCGCGGATCGCGCCGGCGCCAAACCCCTCGACGATGTTCGGCGGCGCGCGCAGGACGAACCGGCGCAGCACGTCGGCGATGGCTTCCAGCTCGCGCGCGAACGCGTCGATTCTATCCGCGTCGCGTCCGCTCAGCTTCGCCACCGACTGCCGGGTGCGGCCTTCGCCGGTCAAGAGATAGCGGCCGTCGGGGGAGGGCAGGAAATTCTGCGCGCGGCGTTCGACGATGCGCAGGCCGTGATCCCGGAGTTTCAGGTCCGAAATGATCCTTGGGTTGAGCAGGCTGACGGTATAGGCCGCGACCGAATTACGGAAACCCGGATAAAATTCCTCGGTCACGGCGGCACCGCCCACCACCTTGCGGCGCTCGACCACTTTTACGCGCAGCCCGGCCCTCGCGAGGTAAGCCGCGCAAGTGAGGCCGTTGTGGCCCGCGCCGATAATGACAATGTCGGTTTCTGCCATGGTCGCTTCAAGAAGTGTTGATCGATTCCGTCATTCCGGGATGGTGCGTAAGCACCAGACCCGGAATCTCGAGATTCCGGGTTCGCTCGTTTCACTCGCGCCCCGGAATGACATTTTCAATTCCCTATCGAAGATGCGAATGGGACCACCGCGTCAAGTGCGGATTTGGGTTTCCGCGCCCCGCATTGCTCGCCGCATCGCGCTATGCTCCATTGCGCCCTTCCGGCGCGAGCGCTGCCGGGTCCCGGCGCCCGCCGGGGTTCAAGCCGGAGTCTTCATGCATTCACCCGATCCGCCCGTTGTCACGGAGCAGCCTTCGGTCAGCCGAAACCGGCTGGTGCTGGTCCTCTACACCTCGGCGATCTTTGTCAGCGCGCTATTGTTGTTCTCGGTGCAACCGTTGTTCACCAAGATGGTGCTGCCGCGGCTCGGCGGTTCGCCGGCGGTGTGGTCGGTGGCGATGGTGTTTTTCCAGTCGCTGCTGCTCGGCGGCTATGCCTACGCGCATTATCTGATGCAAATCCGCAGCCGCGTGATTCCGGTGGCGGCGCATCTCGCTTTGCTCGTGGTCGCATTCCTGACCCTGCCGCTGTCGATTGCGAGCGGCTGGGGCGAGCCGCCGACCTCGGGCTATGCCTTCTGGCTGCTGGGCCTGTTCGCGGTCTCGATCGGGCTGCCGTTCTTCGCGCTGGCGGCCAACAATCCGCTGCTGCAGGCCTGGTTCGTCCGCACCGGCCATCCCGACGGTCCCGACCCTTACTTCCTCTATGCCTCGTCGAATATCGGCAGTTTTCTGGCGCTGTTGTCCTATCCGGTGCTGCTGGAGCCGATGTTCACGCTGCGCACGCAAAACCTGATGTGGACCGGCGGCTACGCGCTGCTGATCGTGCTGATCGGGGCTTGCGCCGTGCTGCTGCTGCGCTCGCCCGCGACAGCCTATGTCCTTGCGCAGACCGACGACACCGACGCGACGGCGCCGCCGTGGAGCTTGCGCGCGCGGTGGATCTTTCTCGCCGCGGTGCCGTCGGGCCTCCTGATCGCGGTGACCGCGCATATCTCCACCGATATCGCCGCGGCGCCGCTATTGTGGGTGCTGCCGCTATCGCTCTATCTCCTGACCTGGGTCCTGGTGTTCCAGTCGCGCCCGCTGCTGCCGCACCAATTGATGTTGAGGCTGCAGCCGCTGGCGATCACGGGCGTGGTCGTCCTGCTCGCGGTCGGCGGCGAACAGAATCTGCTGCTGACGCTCGGCGGCCACCAGCTTTGCTTCTTCGTCATTGCGATGGCCTGCCATGGCGAGCTGGCGCGCACCCGCCCGGCTGCGAAATATCTCACCGGCTTCTATGTCGCGTTGTCATTCGGCGGAATGATCGGCGGATTGTTCGCAGGGCTGATCGCGCCCTATACGTTTTCATGGATCGCGGAATACCCGATCCTGCTGGCACTGGCGGCGTTGTGCCGCCCGCAAGGCGGCAACGAGCGTTTGCCGCGCTGGAGCAGCTGGTACTGGCCGTTTTTGGCCGTGCTCGCGATCGCCTTGATCGCGCCGTCCTGGTCGGGGGGCAAGGTCGCGACATGGCTTGGCGAACACCGGGTCTGGGTGGCCGGCGCCGTCGGCGTGCTCTCGGCATTGCTGGCGCTCGGACTGAACGCCAGCCGCTGGAAAATCTTCGCAACCGTCGTGGTGGCGCTGGTGCTGATCCGCGCCTATCCGTCGGACAAGGGCAGCGTCGATACCGTGCGCAGCTTCTTCGGCGTCCACAAGATCCTGGTGACGCCGCGCGGGCAGTATCACGTCTTGATGCACGGCACCACGATCCACGGCGCCGAGAAATTTAAGAACGACGACGGCACGCCGGTCGCCGGGCGGCCCGAGCCGATCACCTACTATCACGAGGACGGCGGCATCGGTCAGGCGATCGAGGCGGTGCGCGAGCGCAAGGGCGCGCCGCTGCGGGTCGCGGTGATCGGCCTCGGCGCCGGCACGCTGGCCTGCGCCTCGAAGCCCGGCGAGAGCTGGAAATTCTTCGAGATCGATCAAACGATGGTCGATACCGCGCGCGACCCGAAATATTTCACTTACATTCAAGGCTGCGAACCGGATCTGAAGCCGGTGATCGGCGACGCGCGGCTGACCTTCGCCAGGGAGCCGGACGGCATCTACGACCTGATCATCGTCGATGCCTATTCCTCGGACGCGATCCCGGTCCATCTCGCCACCCAACAGGCGATGGCGATCTACAAGAGCAAGCTCGCGCCGCAGGGCGCCGTGGTCGTGCACGTCTCGAACCGGCATCTGGAACTCTCCAGCGTGATCGTCGGCATCGCCGAGGCCAACAATCTCAAGAGCTGGGTCTACAGCGAGGATTCCGGCCGGGACGACGACTATATCTTCGCGACCTCGGTCGTGGCCTGCGCGCGCGAGGAGGCCGACGTTGGCAAGCTGGCGTCATCAGAGGATTGGGCGCTGGAGGAGGCTGACGAGAACCAGCGGGTCTGGACCGACGATTATTCCAACGTGCTCGGCGCGGTCTGGCGGCGGCTGCGCGACGGCGAGCCGTAGCGCTTCGCCGTGGCCATGTTGCCGAGAAGGAGAGGAACCCGCCGGCTCGAGCGCGCGTTCACAATGGACTCGGCTCACGATCGGACTAAAACTCCGGGCAAGAGGAGATAAGCCTGAAATTGCCCGACTGACACCACAACGGAGGTTCGCCATGCCAATTAACGCTGAAATGAAGGATCATGTTTACAAGATCCTGGAGCTCGTCGGATCTTCCGAAAAAAGTATCGAGGATGCGATTCAGAATGCCATCACTCGCGCATCAAAGACCATTCGCGATATGAAATGGTTCGAGGTCGTGCAAACGAGAGGCCATATCGAAAAGGGGTCTGTCGGCCACTACCAGGTCACGTTGCGCGTTGGATTTACGCTGGAGCGCTGATCGGGCGACGAGCAGTATAGCTTCGCGACCGCGCGAGAGAAAAATTCGATGCATGACAAGGTCGATGTGCTGATTATCGGCTCTGGCGCATCGGGTGCCGCGGTGGCGTGGAGCCTTGCCGATACCAGGATGCGGATCCTCTGCCTCGAGCAGGGCGACTGGGTCAAGCCGGCCGATTATCCGAGCAACGGGCGTGGAGGCGCGGCTGTTCGGCGATTTCGCCGTCAGTCCCAATCGCCGCGCGCGGCCGACCGATTATCCGATCAACGACGCCAATTCGCCGATCAAGGTCGTGAACTTCAACGGCGTTGGCGGCAGCACCATCATGTACACGGCGCATTTCCCGCGGCTGCACCCCTCGGATTTCAAGGTCCGCACGCTCGACGGCGTCGCCGACGACTGGCCGGTCGATTACGCAACGCTGGAGCCGTTCTTCGCGGAGAACGACCGCATGATGGGCGTCTCCGGCCTCGCCGGCGATCCGGCCTATCCGCCGAAGCAGCCGCCGATGCCGCCGCTGCCGCTGGGCAAGTCGGGCACCCGCTTCGGCAAGGCGATGAACCAGCTCGGCTGGCACTGGTGGCCGTCCGATTCGACCATCGCCACGACCGATTACGAGGGGCGGGCGCGCTGCATCAACCTCGGTCATTGCACGCCGGGCTGCGCGCAGGGCGCCAAGGCCAGTACCGACATCACCTATTGGCCGCATGCGATCCGCGCCGGCGTGGAGCTGCGCACGCTGTGCCGGGTCCGCGAAATCACGGTCGACGAGCACGGCATGACCACCGGCGTCGTCTATTACGACGCGGAGGGGAAAGAGCAATTCCAGCCCGCCGAAGTCGTCATCCTCGCCTGCAACGGCGTCGGCACGCCGCGCCTGATGCTCAACTCGGTATCGGCACGCTTCCCTAACGGCATCGCCAATTCCAGCGGGCTGGTCGGCAGGAACCTGATGTTTCACCCCTACGCCCTGACCTACGGCTATGTCGATGAGCCGCTCGACGGCAATCACGGTCCCCCGCTATGTCTGTGGAGCCAGGAATTTTATGAGACCGATCCAAAGCGCGATTTCGTGCGCGGCTATACTTTTCAGTTCAGCCGCGGCGTCGGCGCGATCTTCGAAGCGATCGTCAGTTCACAAGCGGGGCGGCTGCCCTGGGGTGAAGACCATCACCGGGTCTATCGCAAGCTCCTGAACCATCGCATCGGTCTTTCGGCGATCTGCGAAGACCTCCCCGAGGAACACAATCGGGTAACGCTCGATCCGGACCTGAAGGATTCCAGCGGCATCCCTGCGCCGAGAATCGATTACACCATCAGCGCCAACAGCCTGAAGATGATGCAGCATGGCATCGCACGGGCGAAGGAGGTTCTCGCCGCTGCGGGCGCCGGCGACATTTGCGTCGAGAGCCCGATCCTGAATGGCGGCTGGCACCTGCTCGGCACCGCGCGCATGGGCACCGACCCCGAGCGCTCGGTGGTCAATGAATGGGGCCGTTGCCATGACGTAAAAAACCTGTTCATCGTCGACGGCAGCATCTGGGTGACCTCCGGCGGCGTCAATCCGACCTCGACCATCCAGGCGCTGGCGCTCTACATCGCCGACAGCATCAAGCAGCGTCTCGCCAATCTGTTCGACTGAGAGCGATTGCCATGCATCATGAGGAGCTCACCGCCGAACAAGCCCGCGACCTGCGCGCGCTGGCCGGCGCGATCATCCCGCCGAGCCGGGACTATGGCGTGCCGGGCGCCGACGACGAATTGATCTTCAACGTCATCCTGCGGAGCCTGGAGCGCGACCATGGCGACATCCGCCGCGCGCTGGCGCAACTGGCCGCGCTTGCGGGCGGCGCCTTCGCCGACCTCGGTCCGGAGCGCCGCACCGAGGTAGCCGCCACCTTTCGCGAAATTGGCGGCGCGCCGCTTGCGGCGTTGGTCCGCGTGGTATTGCTTTGCTACTATCGCGACGACCGGGTGATGCGCTCGCTCGGCCAGGAGCCGCGCCCGCCTTTCCCCAAGGGACATGTCGTCGAACAGGGCGACTGGTCGCTGCTCGATCCGGTCCGAGCGCGGCCGCCGATGTATCGTGTGGTGAAGTAGGCGCTATTGCTGATAGCTGTACTGCCCGCGCGACTGATAGTACTGCCGCGGCGCATAGGCCTGCGGGGGCTGTGGCGCGTATTGGCGCGCGTAACCGCTTCTGTCGTAATATTGCGGCTGCTGGTACACCTGCTGCTGCTGCTGGTACACCTGCGGCTGCTGATACATCTGCGCGTCATAGACGCGCCGGCCGCGCGGCGCCGGATAGGCCCCGTTCGCGCTGCCGTCGGCCGAATAGATGTAATTGGGATCGGCCTGCTGCGGCGTCAGCACGACGGGATTCCCGGCGGCATTGTATTGCGGAATATATTGCTCTGCCGGGTCGCGGCCCGCCACGGCGGTATTGGCGCGGTTGCGGGGATTGCGCGCCAGCGCGATCTGCGACGAACCGGTCAGCGTCACGGTAGTCTTGAGCACGCCTTCACGTTGCACCAGACCATACAGCGTCGCGGCGTTGGCGCGGGACAGCCGCACGCAACCATGCGAGGCGGGGCTGCCGAGGCGGCCTACGGAATCGGTGCCGTGAATGGCATGGCCGATCTTGGTGAAGAAGATCGAATGCGGCATCGGCGCGTCGTCGAATTCCTTCGAGTAGTGGTCTTCCTCCATCCGGAAAGTGCGGAAACTGCCGTTCGGCGTCTCGTAGGATGGAATGCCGGTGGAGACCGGCCAGTGGTAGCGCTCGACGCCGTCGACCGCGACGGTCATCTGCTGCGCATTCTTGTCGATGATGATGGAGACATTGGCCTGGGCCGCGCCGGTGGCGAACAGCATCAGGCCGGCGAGAGCAACGGGGAAACAACGCATTTTACTTTGGCCTCCAAGCCTTGACTGCAGCGCCGCTCTCCGTCCCCCACCTAATATGCCCTGAAGGCGGCTTTGGTTCCAGTGGCCTGTGCGAGCAATCGTTGACGTGACCAGGGGCGCAAACAAGGCGGAGGCGGGTTTTATCCCACGAAGCCGCGCGTTTCGCGAGCCGCCGCCGGGCCGGTGCATCCCGAATTCATCACAAGCGCGTAACTTTTTGGCCGCATCCATGGTACAGATTCCCAAGCTGCCTCGGCGCAATCTCGGCCGAGTAGGAGGAAATTCGGATGAAGACTAAGGTCAGAACATCGGCGCTGCCTGGCGCTTGGACCGTAATACTCCATTTTGCGGCTGCGGCGATCGTGCTCGCATTGCTCGCGATACCCGATATCGGTCATGCCCAGGGCATCGTGCGCGGGGCGCAGGAGGGTGCGTACGAGGGAAGCCGGGTCGCCGGCCCCGTGGGCGGTGTGGTTGGCGGCGCGGTCGGCGCCGGCGTCGGCGGCGCGGTGGGCGCCGTCAACGGCGTGTTGGGAATTCCCTATCGCGGCTATCGCTGCCGCGGCTATTACAACCGCTACGGTCGTTTCCACTGCTATCGGTGACCAATTAACCGTCATTGCGAGCCAACGGGTCGCGCGAATGCGCGCTCGATGCCAGGCTTCGCGAAGCAATCCAGAGCCACGAAACAAGCCTGGATTGCTTCGTCGCTTTGCTCCTCGCAATGACGAAGAGTCGCCGCCGTCAATTCTTCAGCCGATAGCCGGTCTTGAAGATCCACCACACCACGACCATGCAGATCGTTAGAAACATCAGTGTGATGCCGACGCTCACGCCGACACTGACGTCGGCGATTTCATAAAAGCTCCAGCGGAAGCCCGAGATCAGATAGACCACCGGATTGAGCAGCGTGATGGTGCGCCAGCCCGAAGGCAGCATGTTGACCGAATAAAAGCTGCCGCCGAGAAAGGTCAGCGGCGTCACCACCAGCATCGGGATCATCTGCAGCTTCTCGAAACCGTCGGCCCAGATGCCGATGATGAAGCCGAACAGGCTGAAGGTCACCGCGGTCAGCACCAGAAACGCCAGCATCCACCACGGGTGCTGAATCTGCAGCGGCACAAACAGTCCGGCGGTGGCGAGAATGATCAGGCCGAGAATGATGGACTTGGTCGCGGCCGCGCCGACATAGCCGAGCACGATCTCGAAATAGGAGATCGGCGCCGACAATAACTCATAGATGGTGCCGACGAATTTCGGAAAATAGATGCCGAACGAGGCGTTGGCGATGCTCTGGGTCAGGACCGACAGCATCACCAGCCCCGGCACGATGAAGGTGCCGTAGCTGACGCCTTCGACCGAGGTGATGCGCGAGCCGATCGCGGCACCGAACACCACGAAATATAGCGACGTCGAAACCACCGGCGAAACGATGCTCTGCAGCAGGGTGCGCCAGGTGCGCGCCATTTCGAACATATAGATCGCACGAACCGCGCGGAAATTCATGGCACCCTCACCAAGCTGACAAAGATGTCTTCCAGCGAAGACTGGGTGGTCTCGAGGTCGTTGAAGCGGATGCCGGCGCTACGGAGATCGCTGAGCAGGCTGGTGATGCCGGTGCGTTCGCCCTTGGTGTCGTAATTGTAGATCAGCTCGCGGCCCTCATCGGCAAGTTCGAGCTTGTAGGGCGCGAGCTCAGGCGGAATCGTATCGATGCTGCCTTGCAGATGCAGCTTCAACTGCTTCCTGCCGAGCTTTTGCATCAGCCCGGCCTTGTCCGCGACCAGGATGATCTCGCCCTTGTTGATGACGCCGACCCGGTCGGCCATCTCCTCGGCCTCTTCGATGTAATGCGTGGTGAGGATGATGGTGACGCCGGAGGCCTGCAGCGTCCGCACCACCTCCCACATGCCCTTGCGCAATTCGACGTCAACGCCGGCGGTCGGCTCGTCGAGAAACAGGATCTGCGGCTCATGCGACAGCGCTTTCGCGATCATCACCCGGCGCTTCATGCCGCCGGACAGCGTGACGATCTTGGCGTCCTTCTTGTCCCACAGCGACAAGTCCTTCAGCACCTTTTCGATATGCGCGGGATTTTTCGGCTTGCCGAACAGGCCGCGGCTGAAGCTGACCGTCGCCCACACCGATTCGAAGGCGTCGGTATGCAGTTCCTGCGGCACCAGCCCGATCAGCGAGCGCGCGGCACGATATTGCTTGTCGATATCGTGGCCGCCGACGATGACGCGGCCCTGGCTGAGATTGGCAATGCCGCAGATGATGCTGATCAGCGTGGTCTTGCCGGCGCCGTTCGGCCCCAGCAGCGCAAAGATCTCGCCGCGGTTGATTTCCAGGTTGATGTTGTCAAGCGCCTTGAAACCGGAGCCATAGGTCTTCGACAGATTTGCAACGGAAATGATCGGGGGCATGGCGGGTTGCAGCTCTGTATTGGAAATGCGGCACAAAATAAAGCGGCACTTCGGCCGCGGTTAGGCGGCGGACGGAGGCGGGGTTACACAGATAGGGGTGCTTGTCGCTATGTGCAATCGCCGCAGAGGCTAGTTTGCGGCCAGATTCATCAGGCCTTGGCAACGCATTTGATCGCGCCCCATTTCAAAACGCCGGCGATCTCCAAAACGCATCCTCTTGTGACTCGGGCAGCATCCATTGGCCTTATGTGGCTTGCACATGAGACACCCTGCGCGCGCGGATTTTGGGCGTTTGCGTTTATGATTCATGCCCGCTTTCTACACCCGCTCCACAAAACTATCGACCACCTTTTTCTCGCCGGCTTTTTCGAAGGCGATGGTGAGCTTGTTGCCGTCGATCTTCACGACGTTGCCGTAGCCGAATTTCTGGTGAAACACCCGGTCGTCCAGGGAAAATTCCGAGGTGGTGCCGGTGGATTTCGCCACCAGCTCGCCCTCGATCACCATCGGTCCGCGCTTGCTGCGCGAGAAGCCGCCGGCATCGCGGCGCGAGCCTGAAAACGGCGACTGGCTTTCATTAAAACCGCCGCCGGCCTGCCCGCCACCGCCACGGCCATTCTGGCCGCGGGCGCGGTTGGCCTGCGCGCGCTGCCAGCCCGGGGTTGCATAGCTCGAGCCG
>Ga0257153_1000062_pt1 | contig 11081 bp, 9 predicted proteins | sample DW10A_FD_185988 | JGI IMG/M metagenome (GOLD analysis project Ga0257153, IMG submission 185988) | Soil microbial communities from H.J. Andrews Experimental Forest, Oregon, United States - DW-10-A | ecosystem: Environmental > Terrestrial > Soil > Temperate forest > Bulk soil | place: USA: Oregon... | reverse complement strand
CGCCCTGGCCCGCGCCTTCTCGCGCGGCAGGGTGAACGTCTCGCGCAGATAGCCGTCATCAAGCTTGCGCCGTCGGGCCATCCGGTCGGCGAGATCGCGCGGGCGAGAGGCCATGTCGCAACTCCGAACACCAATAACGACCCCGAGAATATAGCGCTCGCGGGAACCATTCCGAGTCCCCCGCCGCCCTGCCGGAACGGGAAATGAGTCGCCTACCGGACATAAAATCGATACAATCCCGGACATTGCCGGCAACGACGTGCAGGCGCCGGCGACTGAGAGCCCCCAAGGGGGGACTCCCGCCTTGTTGCGAGTGAGTCCGATGGCGCAGTCTTTACACCTTTCACGAGCAAGCCGAGCGTTGCCGCCGCCTCGCCCGCGATTCCGCCGACGCAAATGCGCGCGGTCGTCTTCTCGAACTCGCCGATGACTACGCTGCACGGGCCGCCGCGATGGAAGATCGGGAAACCCCGATCCAAAACGCCGGCTCGGACGAGCCTGGCCTTGCCTGACCGGCTTATCGCCATCGGCGATCAAGCAGCTATCAACACGGGAGGCAAAGCCATGCCCGAGCGCAATCAACGAACCAACCGGTTACTCTCGCTCCTGTCGGATAATGATTACGAGCGGCTGCGGCCGCATTTGTCGCCAATCGTGTTCGACTATAGAAAAAGCCTCTATGAGGCATCGCGTCCGATCGAACATATTTATTTCCCCATCGACGGGCTCGCTTCACTCGTGATCACGACCGCCGACGGCGCCAGCGCCGAGGTCGGCACCATCGGCAACGAAGGGGTCGTGGGATTGCCGGTTTGTCTCGGCGACCGCGAGGCACCGTCCTCGGTTTACGTCCAGGTTCCCGGGACGGCGCTCAGGATGGACGCCCGCATTTTTCGCGGCGAACTCGAGCGCAGCCCGACACTGCACCTGATCACGCTTCGTTATGCCCATGCGTTCTTCAACCAGGTCGCGCAGTCTGCGGCATGCATCCACCTTCACAAGGTTGAACAGCGTTGTTGCCGCTGGCTCCTGATGACGCGCGACCGCATGCCTGCGGACGATTTCTTGCTCACCCATGAATTCCTCGGAATGATGCTCGGTGTCCGGCGAACGACCGTCACCGAGGTGATGGGGAGCTTGCAAAAAGCCGGGCTGATCCGCTATCGGCGCGGCCACGTCACGATCCTCGATCACGAGGCGCTGCGGTCGCGCACCTGCGAATGCTACGACATTTCGAGACTGGAGTTCGATCGGCTGCTCGGCGATACCGCCCGCGCACCAAGGATCGACAAGAAGCATCGATTGGTCAGCGAATTGGGATAGGCGCAGAGGACACAATTCGATCGTCGCCGCTGTGTCCGTCTTCGGACACTAAATACGATCCGCGGTAGCGTTCCTGTTATGATTCAGGCCCGAACGGGAGTCCGGCGCTATGACGGCTACCGGACCGACAATGCCCTGTGGTTGTCCCTATATACCAGCCCGCGGTTCGCTTCTCGGAGCGCCCTTCCCCATCCCCTGCGGTAAATCGGCCCGACCGACCGGGCGGGATATCGCAGTGGTATTAGCCTTTTCACACGCCGGTCACCCCTTGGACAATAAGCTGCTTGCCTCCCTCCCGCGCGCTCATTTCGATCGCCTCCTTCCGCATCTCGCGACGATCGACTTGGAACAGGGCGCGGTAATGACTGAAGCCGGCGAGGAAGTCGACCAGATCTACTTCCCGCATTACGGGATGCTGTCGCTGCTCGCTGTGCTGCGCGACGGCAAGGCGATCGAGACCGCGACCGTCGGCCGCGAGGGCGTGGTCGGCGCGATGGCCGGGCTCGGCCTGTATAAATCGCTGGTTCGCGTCGTCGTGCAGATGCCGATGGCCTGCAGCAGGATTCCCGCCACCCATTTCAGGACCGCCGTTGCCGCCAGCGAACCCCTCCGCAATCTCTGCATCCGGTACAATGAGGTATTGCTGTCGCAGGCGCGGGTCACGGCCGCCTGCAATGCGCTGCACTCGATCGAGGCGCGATTTTGCCGCTGGCTGCTGCAATCGGCGGATCGGGCGGCCAGCAACACCGTCACGTTGACCCAGGAATTTCTCGCCGAAATGCTGGGGGTGAGGCGCACCTCGGTGACGGAAGTCGCCAGCAAGGTACAAGCCTCGGGAGCGATCGCCTATTCGCGCGGCGTGATCAAGATCCTGGACCGGCCGGCGCTATTGCGGATGTCCTGCGAGTGCTACGAGACGCTGGTCGATCAATCGGCCGCGCTGGCCTAACGGTTCGGTTTCAGTTTGCCGTGCTGCCGGTTTTGGTCCGCGGCTTCGCGGGGGCCGAGGCCTTCGGCGTCTCCGCGCCCCGCACACTACCCCACGGATCGGACGAGACCTTGGCGTCCGGGATCTTCCGCAGCGATTCCTTGTAGGCCTTGTCTCTCGCCGCCTCGGCTTCCTTCTCCTCCGGCGTTTTGGATTGCAACTCCGGGATCAAATTGATGTTGGGGGTCGTGTTCTGTGCGTAAGCCGGCCCCGTCAGAAAGACGATGACCGCCGCCGAGCGGAAAACCTTCATGGATTGCTCCCCTGCATTTTCGTCGCAACATACCACCACGCGGACCGCGACGCCAACCACGCTGGCCTTCGCGTCACAATCGGTCCGACTTGCAGGATCTCGGCGATTGTGTCCAGTCGTCCCAGATCGGGCCGCATTTGGTGCAGCCACTGAGGGCGAGACCCAGCGCGATCGCGCTGAAAATCAGTATTAATCGCCTGAACATGGCCGCGCGCTCCCCACGCCTCTATCATAGGGCCTCAAGTCAGGCCTTTTCAAGCCGCGCCGCGAGTGTCCATTTCCACCAAATGCATTTAACAATGCCGGTAGCAGCCAGGAACCAGCCTTCATGCAACACGAACAACCGACCGTGGAATTCGATATCGAGGAAGCCAGGCGCGTCCTTGGCGATGTGTTTGCGCCGTGGGTGCAGGACCTCGGCCTGTCCGTCGAGCGCGTCGAATGCGCCGCGCCGCCGGGCGCCGCGGCCGACTGGCAGCCGGGCGCGATCCTGCGCATGGCCTTCTCCGAGCGCCTGTGCCGGAAGGGCGGCATCGTCTGCGGTCAGGCGCTGATGGCGCTCGCCGACACTTCGATGGTGTTTGCGATACTTGCTGCGAACCGCGGCTATCGCCCGATGACAACCGTCGATCAAACCACGCATTTCATGCGCGCCGTCACAAAATCGGACGTGCTGGCCGACGCACGCGTGGTTCGCCTCGGGCGCACCATGAGCTTCGGCCGCGTCACCCTGTTCGGCGCAACCGACCCCAAGCCGGTGGCGATCGTATCGAGCGCTTTTGCGATGCTGTAATGACGCGCCGATGATTTGCGATTCTCTCGAAGCCGCATTGCCAAACTAGTTCAACTGTTGCAGCAACTCATCAGCCTCTCGCAGGTCTGCGGACGTTTCGGCGGACGGAAATTTCGCCCTCGCCGCGACGAGCAGGTCTCGTGCCTCGGCGGGCCCGTCTCCGCTTCTGCTCATGAGCAGGCGCGCGAGGCTGATCGTGGTCCGCAATTCCCAGCCGACCGCCTTTAGCTTCCTTGCGGATGCAAGCGATCGCGTGAACAAACCCATGGCGGCGCCGTCGTCCCGGCCCGGCTCGCGGCAAAGCAGCGATCCGTGGATCCGATAAATCTCCGGCGCAAGCCAGCGTTCACCCGTTTGCTCCATCACAGATTCGGCCGAAGCGGCGAACGTCCGCGCCCTGTCGATCTGCCCGATCCGTCCGAATTCCGCGGCGAGCAGAATTCGGTAGAGAGGCATCTGAATGCATCGGTTCTCGGCCGGCAGTTTGCGGAGCAGGCGGCACAATTGTTCGAGCACGTCCGTCGCGGGACCTCGTGCCGCCAGCGCGGAGGTTGCCCACAACGGGCCGATGACCCGGTACATTGGATACCCATGTTCGTCGGCGATCTTCATGCCGCGCTCGACGCAGGCAAGATTGGCCGCAAGATCGCCTTCATACCAGTGATCGCTGACGCCAAGAATGGAGGCGAATGCCAGCATGAAAGGGTGTCCGATCTCTTTCGCAAGCCGCCGCGCCGCATCGCAGCACTCTCTGCCGCGGGTGGGCCGCCCCAACAGCCATTCGATATGACCCGAATAGACCAGCGCCACGATCAGTGGATCGTGTTGATAGATCTGGACGAGCTTCCCGTGTACTCGCGGATTGTAGCGCGCGCTGATCAGACCCGCCAATTCGTGCGCCTGCTCCAGATCGCCGATAAAGAAATTGGCGATCAGGGCCGCGGTGTGGGCCATGAGGGCAGCCTCGTCATCGCGCGACTCCTCGGCCAGCCTGACGAAATCCCCCGCGTGTTCGAGGGCTTTGGTGAGCTCACAATTGACCAGCTCGGCTAAAGTAATACCCCACAGGACCGTGGCCTTCTCGCGAATAGTCCCGTAATTTGCGCAAAGCTTCAGGGCTCGACTGTAGGGTTCATAGACATTCGGATCGGACCAGCCTGCATTCGCCGTGTAGGCCATCGCAAGGTTGGATTGCAGCGCGATTTCAGCCTCGTATCGCCGCCGTGAAGCGGGCAGCTTTGATATGAGCGAAATGCCCTCGCGAAGATGAGCCACCGCCTCCTTGGTGGCTGATCGGCGGAGCGCAGATTTGCCCGCCTGGAGCCAGGCCTTGATTGCTTCCGGAATGTTTCCGGCCCGCGCGTAGTGATAGCCCAGAACGGCCGGCTGGCTGCTCTCCCCGATCTCCGCCTCCTGAAGCAGCCACGAGGCTACGCGCCCGTGGAGTTCGCGCCTTTCCTCCTTCAGAAGCGAGGAGTAGGCGGCTTCCTGAATCGTCACGTGCTTGAATACGAAGAGGGTGCCCTGGGGCTCCTTGATGCAATAGACGATCCCGGCGCTCTCCAGAGCCTGCAACGCGTGTTTCAGCGATTCGCTTCTGCCCGGAAGCATGTTGGAGATGCCCTGATAATTGAACTGCCGTCCGAAGACGGAGGCGATCTGGGCCACGCGCTTGGCGGTACCGAGACGGTCAAGGCGCTCCATCAAGGTATCGTGAATACTTGCCGGCACCAGAGGTTCGGGCAATTTTCCGCTGAGCACCAGGCCGTCAGCGCCGCGCTCGACCGCCCCGGAATCGATGACGGATCGCGTGAACTCCTCGATGAAGAGTGGCACGCCGTCGGTTCTTTCCACGATCTGGCTGATAATCCCGCGCGGCACCACCCCCGTGCCGGCGATGGCTGCTACCACCTGCTCGCATTCGCGCGCTGCCAGTTTTTGCAGCGCAATCCGTTGAACTGCGGCGCCCGATAACCAACTCGCATCGTAGTCATCGCGGTGCGTGATCAGGATCAGAATCCGCTCGCAATGGCAGCGGGCTATCACGCGCAGGAGCAGCTCGATGCTCGTCGGATCGATCCACTGAACGTCCTCGACGATCACCAGTATAGGCTTCTTGCGCGAGGCCGCGATGAGGACCTCGATAATCACCTGAAAAACACGCTCGCGCTCGGAGGGCGAACCGAGGTCGGCAGGCTCGTATTCGCCGAAGGCCGGTATCGACAGCAGGGCTCCGTAATAGCGAAGAGCGTGCTCGACATCGGGAAGGGCTCGCGCCAACAGCGCGCGCAATTTCGCTACCGAGAACTCGGCGTCGTCGGTTTCCTGAATGCGCGCCGCGCGCCTCAGCCGCTCGATTTCCGGGGCAAGCGGCGTGTTGACGTGAAACGGCGAGCACTGATACGACAGAATATCAATCGCAGATGCAGTAAGGGAGCTACGCAACTCGCGGATGAGGCGGGACTTGCCTATGCCGGGTTCGCCGTATATGACGCCGACCCGCCCTGACCCCGCTGCGCTCCGCTCCCACATCTCGGCAAGCATCGCACTTTCGCCGGTTCGGCCGATCATCGGCGGCAGCGGCGACGCGCGCGCCCTGTCGAACCTGCTCTCGCTCCCCGCAACGGCGTCCACGCGCCAAGCCTCGACCGGCTCTTCCACGCCCTTCAGTTGTCGTCTGCCGAGCGGCTGACAGCTGAACGTTCCCCGAATCAGCTCGTAGGTGCCCGAACCGACTACGACGCCATTCTCACCGGCGATCTCCTGAAGGCGGGCCGCGATATGTGCCGAGCTGCCGAACACTTCTTGCCGGTCAGCCGGCTCGCCAGGTACGCTGCCGACGACGACCACTCCGGTATTCACCCCGATCCGCACACCGAGACGGACGAAGCTGCCATCCGAAGTCGGGAACTTCTGTTCCCTGACGGCTGCGGCGATCGCGAGCGAGGCGCGCACCGCGCGTTCGGGATCGTTTTCGTGCGCCTGCGGCACGCCGAAATAGGCCAGCAGTCCGTCGCCAATCATTCTGGCGATGTGGCCGCCGTACTGGGAAATCTGCTCGTTGCAGATATCGCGATACATTCTGATAACTGCGAAGAATTCTTCGGGATCGATCTGCTCGCTCAGAGGCGTCGACCCGACGATGTCGACAAACACCACGGTAAGCTGTCGGCGTTCGGCCTGCAGAACCGCGATCTCGGCATCCGGGAGCGACCCTGTTCGCTGAGGTGCGGCCGACCGGCCCGGTTTCGCTCGCCCGTTCACGATGCCACCATGTTGAGCTTCTGCCGCACCTGCAGTGAAGCCAGGTACACCGCAAGCCGCATCCGATTGATGCTGCCGAGCGGCCTGTGCTGCTCCAGGCAGTTCCACGGGTTGAATGTCATGTGCTCGCACTCGTATTCCTGATTGGGGGTCAGGAAGTTCTGCCTTGGAATTTTGATGCTTCCGAGGCGCACGGTCCGGTCCCGAGGGGCGATCCACCACCGAGACGCGTCCTCGGCGTCGTTCGGGCTGGCTGAATGGCGTACCCGTACCGAGAAGTCGAGTGCGATATCATCACCGGGTCGATGCATGGCTGGGTCCAGATCGCTCACCAGGGCCTCTTGGAGAAAGCTCTGCGACCTCGGCCAAGTGGGAAAGGTCCACCATCGAGCGAACTTGTCCCGACGGCGCTCAGGCCTAACAACATAACGTACCACCTTATCATTGCCGAACAAGTAAGGCGACATGCTGTGGTAGGTCGCAGTTAGCGGATTGCGGATTGTGACCAGACTTACTACGGCGGTTAACAAGAACGTGACGAACTGTCGAGGATGCAAAACGGCGAATAAGAACCATCGTTTTACCTTGCTAAACCGTTCGGACCAGGTACGGGATGGAGCACTAACAGCATCCATCAACTCGGAATAGTCGACCGCGTCCTTGCAGAAGAACACCGGAAAACTGCTGAGGACAAAGTCATGCTCACCGGCGTGCGTTCTGTCAGGCGCCAGGGTGCGAAGAAGAGTCGCCGTGTCGACGCCGCAAAGCTTGATAGCCATGCCGCGCGCGTCGATCTTCTTGTCACTCTGCGGTTTGCCGAGTCCATTGGAAAACCGGATAACGGCCGAATAGCGGGCACCCGGGCGAAACAAGCTCGTTGTGAACCCGTCCGGAAGATCGTCGCGAACGATGAATTCCGCTTTAACACAGCCGTGTGATTTCGCGTGCTGATCCCGCATCGCATTGGCGAAACAATCCGAGCTCTTCATCTCGCAATAGTTCTCAATAACCGCGTGTGCGGCGACCCGGGCCATTCGCGCGATCAAGGTCGCCTCGCCCGGCACGGCGCGCTCGAATTTACTCAGCGGCATTGGCCGGTCCGGCAGCTCCAGCGAGTTTGCAAGTTCTTTGTAGCGTGCCGGGATCGCGGCCGTGCTCTGAGCAAAGCCCCCCGGAACCGGGCGCACAAGCGCGCACGCGCTCTGAAAGAACATTCGTCCGAATTGTTCCAGGCGCCGCAGCCTGCGAAACAGCCGACTGACAAACGGTTCGCCCTGCGACCGCGGTGCGGACACCTTTCTCCTTGCCCGACGATCGAGCGACCATCGCCGCGTGCGGGAGGGATTCATCACACCTCAACTTGGCCGGAGGCCAGCAGCCTCAGTCCGGTCAGGCTTGGAACAAAGAAATAATCACCGCCCCTTGTTGTGACAAAGCGGGGAATGTCAAAACAAATGAATGGTCGCCGCCCCGTCGCCTCATCGCCGGGGATCATCATTCTCCCCTCTTCACGACTGCCGCCCACTGCTTGACGACGGCCGGCAATGGGATCGGTGTCATTGCCCTGCTCGAAATCGTCGCCGAAGTTGATCCATGCCTGCTGCACGAACTCGAATTGATCAAACCCGGAATTGAACGCGAGGAAAACCATGCCTCGGCTTTCCTCATCCTGTTTGCCGGGCGCTAGATATTTGCCAAAGGGGATTCCGCGCCGGATCAACCTGCGCCGGCTCATCGTCTTGCCGCCGAACCCAAGCGAGTCGCGCGGGTTGGTACGTCGAACGTGCGCTCCGAGCGGACACCGCGCGCCCGCGGGATCCTCGGCGTAGCCGAATGCATTGCTGGGGTCGCGGCCGGGTCCGTCCGGGTATTTCACCAGCGAGGATCCATCTTGCCACCGTCCCATCATCTTGGCGGCCATGAATTCTTGCGAGGTGGCGCCGGCCGGCAGACCGTCGGGTAGTACCCGAGCAAACGATTCCGCTTGCTGTTCAACATATCGCCGAAATTTTGGCACGTCCTGTTCCAGCTTGCGCAGGACGAGATAGGTCGCATCCTGAGTGAGAAGGTGCGGCAGCGCCATCGGTGCGAGTTCGCCACCCTCGCCCGGGTAACCGAGAATGAACTCGCCCGCCGGGATTTTTCGAAATCGTCCCCCACCATCGGGATTGCCGACGTCCAGCGATTTCTCAGGGTCATCGTCGCCGGGCACTCCCGCGACGTCGGGGTTGGTCAGCCCGTCGAGAAAGCCGAAGTGCTCTTTGCGCGTTGTCTTGTCGTCGATTTGCAGGCGTCCGGCGGGCTGACCGGGTGCCAATTCCTCGACTCCGCCCGGCAGCTGTTTCCTCAACGTCAGGCAGCGCGCCTCGAGCGTTTCGGGCGTCGAGCCGTACACCATGACCAGCATGTGCACGCGCCCCGTCTTCCAGGGTTCCTCCCACTTGTCAGGTGAGCTGTCTCCGACGTCGCCGAGTGCCTTCGCACGAAACCTCATGCCCTGTTGGAATTCGGCCGGAAAGGTAGCGAGACTTTCCTCCGGCAGCCCAAAGGCCCGCAGTCCGCCGAAGGTCAGTGCGAGATTGAGGGTGGCGTCCGGTTTCACGCGCCACTGCGCTGGCGTCACAGAGTCGTTGTCCAGAAGCTGCTGCACGAGCGCTCTCGCATTGTCCGCACTGCTGATGCTCAGGTAAAGGAAGTGTGCATGTGGAAAGGACGCGTAACCACGCAGAATGTTGCCCTGGATATTGGAAAGGTCGAGCATCGTGGGATCCATGGTCATCGCTATGCAGTCACAAATCTCCAGGGAGCGGCGGCTTATCATTTTGCAGGCTTCGCCACATCAGCATGAAGTCTTGCTGGAGTGCGGCCGGGCCTGGCGGCTGGTTCTGAACCTGCCTTATGAATTCGCCCAGGCGGCGTCGATACATCAGTCCCTTGAGAATATCATCCACGCTCGCCTCGGGCTGGTCTGCCAACAAGAGGTTGGTCTCGAGCTGACATTGCTCAAAATACGCAGTGAGACGATCGAGGCTCTCGGTGCCAGGAAAGCCGACACAGTGATCCCAAATCGCGGTGACCTGCGGCATCTTGCTGACCATTGCGTGGATCAGTGTATCGACGCTGTATCCATCGAAGTCGCAGGCGAACAGCAGATAGTGTGATTTCAGCGTGTCAAGCTTCGCCGGCGCTCCCTGATAGGGGAGACCGTCAATAATAACGAACCGTGCCATATGGACGATCGGCACGTCGCTCAAAGGCGAGCCGCGAGGGTAGCATTGCTTGTTATCCAGCGAGCGCAGAAGCGTGCGCAATTTGGCCGAGTGCCCATCCGTCTTGATGGGAAATAGGCCTGTGAAGCCGTACTTTGCACCGTTTTGGTTCGCCATGTGGACCGAACTCCGAAGGTCGACGAGCCCGCTACTCCGGGATAGGGCCGAACGTACCGAGCTTGTTCTGCACACTGACAAGCAGACGGTTGAACTCGACCGCAAATATTTCGGGTGACAGCTCCGATGCATTCTTCGCAAAATTATCGACCTCGCACCGCAATGCGAGGCCCGAACGCACGTCGCGGACGGAAGCGCCTGGATAAGCGCTATAGGAATGGTCCGACTCGACCTGATTGCGCCTGATATAGGCCTTGAGCGGCCCGACCGGCCGGGCAAAGGGATAGCCGATGCTCCAGAACCATACGATGTCGAGAGGTATGTAGAGCACATCGGCGAATGCCTCGATGTAGGGACCCCACGGACCGTTGAACGTGCTTAGAAAGAACAAATAATCGTAGTTCAGCTTTTCCGCCGGGTTATCGCCATCCAGCCGCGGAAAGCAATCGCGCTTGACGATGACCCAATGAACGAACGGCAGAAACGCCAGGCCCCTGGCAGTGTTCTGGGTCCATTTAGCTCGATCGAAGAACCACAGCGCCAAGCCGACAACCCAGGCGCCCACGCGAGTCATCGGCGTGATCACGTTGAAAGTAACAGCCTTGCCCAGTCCGTGCTGATTGCGGGCGCGATCGGCCATGAAACCCTCGCGATGACGGGTGAACGAAGCGAGGCTCGCTATGGCCCAAGCCCATCCATCCCATATTACCATCGAAAAAATTACAACGTCCAGTGCAATGAGCACGATCCTGCAGCCCGATTTGCAATGCTGCAAGAACGCGCCGGGAACTGCAACGCATCATCGTAAACCAAGCATAAACCGGCACGCCCGGATGGCGCGATCAGATTTATCAATCCGCAACGCCACCATGCTAGGTGCAGCAGGATAAAACGCGGGCCACGAAGATGAGCGATAAAACGGTCGAGAGGAGAGCGGTACGCCGCCACAAGGTGCTGAAGGGCGCTACGATCTCCTTCGATGACAGCGGTGTGGCGTGCGTCGTCCGCAATCTGTCGACAAGCGGTGCCACGCTCGAGCTTGCAAGCAGCGTCAGCCTGCCGACGACGTCATTC
>Ga0257153_1000059_pt1 | contig 11238 bp, 8 predicted proteins | sample DW10A_FD_185988 | JGI IMG/M metagenome (GOLD analysis project Ga0257153, IMG submission 185988) | Soil microbial communities from H.J. Andrews Experimental Forest, Oregon, United States - DW-10-A | ecosystem: Environmental > Terrestrial > Soil > Temperate forest > Bulk soil | place: USA: Oregon... | reverse complement strand
GTTGGACCGGATGTGAGCCAGGGCGCGTCGTCGAGCACGCGCGTATTGCTCATTTTTCAACTCCGGGAACGAACTTGCCGTTTTCGATATGCGCGGGGATGTAAGTCGAATTCGGCGGCGCGCCGGAAAAATGCGCCAGCAATATGAAACTCACCACCACCAACAGCAGCGAACCGAGCGCCAGTTTGCCGACGATCTGCACCGGCCATGACGACTGCACCAGCAGTCCGGAGCGTGTCGTGATCAAAAACAGCGCATAGATCGCAAACGGGATTAGGAAAATTCCGATCTCCGTGACAACCGGACGGATCATGGCAGGCAGATCCGCTCGTACAGCACGCGCAGAATTCCCGCGGTCGCGCCCCAGATATAGTGCTCAGCGAACGGCATGGCGTAATACGAGCGCTCCATGCCGCGGAATTCCTTGCTGTGCACCTGGTGGTTCGCGGGGTCCATCAGGAACGCCAAGGGCACCTCGAACGCATCGTCTACTTCGGCATGGTTGATGCGCAGCTTGAAGCCGGGCGTTACCCGCGCCACCGTCGGCAAGATGCGAAATCCGAAACCGGTGGCGTACAGATCGAGGTAGCCGATCGGATCGACGAATTCGCGCGAAAGCCCGACCTCTTCCTCGGCTTCGCGCAGCGCGGCATCGAGCGGGGAAGCGTCGATGGCATCGATCTTGCCGCCGGGAAAGGAAATCTGGCCGGCATGGTCGTTGAGATGCGCGGCGCGCTGCGTCAACAGAACGGTCGGTTGTGAACGGTCCACCACCGGGATCAACACCGCCGCGGGCCGCACCGGCTGTTCGCGGGCGATGATCTCCAGCATGCGATCGGTGCCCTGATCGCCACTGCGCGGAATGATATTGCGGTCGATCAGGCCCGGCGGTACCTCGAAGCGCAGCCGGGCGCGGCTGCGCTCGAAGAACTCCGCTGAACTGATCTTGGCAGGGTCGGTCTTCAGCATCGGCTCGTTCAAAACGCTCCCCTCACCTGCGCCGCATCCGCCATCGCAAAAAATTCGCCCGACGAAGCCACTCCGAACATCGGGCGACCATCGACCACTCGCTCCTCGCCCATGTCAACCAGATCGTAATAGAGCGCGCGCGTGACCTTGGCCCACAGCTCGGCGCGGACGTGAAGGTAGGGCGTCAGGCCGCCGTCGGCGGCCGCCTCGAATCGCAATCGGTGGGAGGAATCGCAGGTCACCCAGTCGTCTACATTGGTGCGGAAGCGCAAGAGCCGGCCCCGGCCATCGCTATCCTTGACCATCTCGACCGCAAGAAACGGCGCGTCGTCGACACGGATGCCGACCTTCTCGACCGGCGTCACGAGAAAGTGCTTGCCGTTTTCGCGCTTCAGGATGGTCGAAAACAGCCGGACCAGTGCGGGCCGCCCGATCGGCGTTCCCATGTAGAACCACGTGCCATCGCTGGCGATTCGCATGTCGAGATCGCCGCAGAACGGCGGATTCCACAAATGCACCGGGGGTAGCCCCTTAGCGGCGGCGCCGGTGTTTGCGGCATCCGTGGCGGCAGCCGTCAATCCTTCAAGCCCCTGATTGGTCTGCCCTTGCTTCGCCATGGTTTGCCCTGAGTCTGACCGCCTCGATTTGGCACGATTGGTGCAGGTCTTGCGATCCGTACCGGACTGGTTCCTCGGGGGAGATCCCCGGGCTAAACTCGCCACATCGTGATGCAGTTCATACCCTGAAATGCCGTTAATGTGGGGATAGTTTAATTCAACGAATACATGGCCTTCGCATAAGTTTAGCATGGGGTTCATGGCGTGACGACGCAATCATCGTTTCTGGCAAGGATCGGGATTTAAGGAGAAGACATGGCTGGCGCAGACAGTGTCGAAAAACTCGAAGACGTGATCGTCCGTTCAGCCGAACAGGTCGCCGGTCAAATCCGCGCGGCAAAGGATGCGATCTCAACCGTCATTTTCGGCCAGGAGCGGGTGATTGACAACACTCTGGTGACGATCCTGTCAGGCGGTCATGCGCTGCTGATCGGCGTGCCCGGCCTCGCCAAGACCAAGCTGGTCGAAACGCTCGGCATTACGCTGGGGCTGGACGCCAAGCGCATCCAGTTCACGCCTGACCTGATGCCATCGGATATTCTGGGCGCCGAGGTGCTGGACGAGAGCAGTTCCGGGAAGCGGTCGTTCCGTTTCATCTCCGGACCGGTATTCGCCCAGTTGCTGATGGCCGACGAAATCAATCGCGCCAGCCCGCGCACCCAGTCCGCGTTGCTGCAGGCGATGCAGGAGCAACACATCACGGTTGCCGGCGCGCGCCACGATTTGCCAAAGCCGTTTCATGTGCTGGCGACGCAAAATCCGCTGGAGCAGGAAGGCACCTACCCGCTGCCGGAAGCCCAGCTCGACCGCTTTCTGATGGAGATCGACGTCGATTATCCCGATCGCGACGCCGAGCGGCGCATCCTGTTCGAAACCACCGGCGCGGAAGAGACATTGGCCAAGGCAGCCATGAACGCGGAGACCCTTATCGCCGCGCAACGGTTGGTGCGGCGCCTGCCGGTCGGCGATTCCGTGGTTGAAGCAATCCTATCGCTGGTGCGCTCCGCGCGTCCGGGAGAGGAAGGCGGCGAGGCCGGCAAGCTGATCGCCTGGGGACCGGGTCCCCGCGCCAGCCAGTCGTTGATGCTGGCTGTCCGCGCGCGCGCGTTGCTTGACGGCCGTCTGGCGCCGTCGATCGACGATGTGCTCGATCTGGCCGAGCCGGTGCTCAAGCACCGCATGGCGCTGACCTTCTCAGCCCGCGCCGAAGGCCGCACCATTCCGGATGTGATCCGGCAGTTGAAGACGCGGATCGGTTGATGGCCGCAGAAAGCAAGCACCTAAGCGGGGAGATCACAGCAATCCGACGCGCCGATGGCGAAAGCCGAACGCTCGCCGCTTCGCTGCCGCGTCTTGTGCTTGAAGCGCGCCGCATCGCCGCCAACGTCATTCACGGCCTGCATGGGCGGCGGCGGGCCGGCGCGGGGGAAACCTTTTGGCAATACCGCCGCTTCGTTTCCGGCGAGCCGTCGCAGAACGTCGACTGGCGGCGCTCGGCGCGCGACGATCATCTCTATGTCCGCGAGCAGGAATGGGAGGCCGCGCACACGGTGTGGCTGTGGCCGGACCGCTCGCCGTCGATGGCGTTTGCATCGAGGCAGTCGCGCGACAGCAAGCTGGAACGCGGCCTGATCGTGACCTTCGCACTCGCCGAACTCTTGGTCGCGGGCGGCGAGCGCGTCGGCATTCCCGGCCTGATGAATCCCACCGCGAGTAGCGGCGTCATCGACAAGATGGCGCAGGCGATGCTGCACGACGATGCAGACCGGCTCAGCCTGCCGCCGTCCTTTGTGCCCTCGGCGCTCGCCGAAATCGTGGTGTTGTCGGATTTCTGGTCGCCGATCAGCGAGATCAGGAGCATGCTTGCAGGATTGTCGGCCTCAGGTGCCCACGGCACCCTGGTGCAGATCGTCGATCCGGCTGAAGAAACGTTCCCCTATTCCGGACGCATCGAGTTCGTCGAGCCGGAAATCGGCAGCGTAATCATCGCGGGCCGCGCGGAAAAATGGGCGAGCGACTATGTCGCGCGGGTGGCGCTCCACCGCGACGAGATTCGCAGCGAGACCAACAAGCTCGACTGGCTGTTCTCAACCCACACCACCAGCCGCTCGGCCGCCGAGCTGCTGTTGTTCCTGCATTCGGGCATGATGGTGAACAAGGGAAGCGCGCGCATAGCGACCGTCAAAGTGGGACGAAGCGCATGATCGCCTCCCTCCCCCTCAGCTTCGCAGAACCGGTCTTGCTGCTGGGCCTGTTGAGCCTGCCGGCGCTGTGGTGGCTGTTGCGGGTGATGCCGCCGCGGCCGCGGCGCATAGAATTCCCGCCGACGCGGCTGTTGTTCGACATCGCGCCGAAGGAAGAAACCCCCTCGCGCACGCCATGGTGGCTGACGGCCTTGCGCCTTTTGGCCGCTGCTCTCGTGATTTTGGCGGCTGCCGGGCCGATCTGGAATCCGCAAACCGGTCTTGCCGGCTCCAATGCGCCGCTTGTGATCCTGCTCGACGACGGCTGGAGCGCGGCCGCGAGCTGGGACACCAGGATCAAGGCCGCGGACGAATTGATTGCGAATGCCAACAGCGACCGGCGCGGCGTTGCTCTGGTTCCACTATCCGAGCCCGCGCGCGATATCACATTAATGCCGGCGGGCACCGCCCGGGTCGCGCTGCGCCAGCTTGCACCGAAACCCTATTCGATCGAGCGGGTCGAAACCCTCCCCTCGATCGAGCGTTTCTTCAAGGCAACCGGCAACTGCGAGATCGCCTGGCTCTCGGATGGCGTCGATACCGGGCGCGGGCCGGAATTCCTCGAAGGCTTGAGCAAAACCATTGGGGATCGTGGCTTGACGATCTTTGACGGCGGCACCCCACCGCCGCTCGCCCTGGCCGCAGCCGAAAATGCCGCGGCGAAGATGACCGTGAAGGTACTACGCACCAATGGCGGCGTCGCCGCCGGGGTTGTCCGCGCCATCGATCCAAAGGGCTCGCCGATCGGCGAAGCCCGCTACACCTTTGCGCCGCAGGCTCGCGAGACCGAAGCGGCCTTCGATCTTCCGGTCGAGCTGCGCAACGATATCTCGCGGCTTGAAATATCAGGCGAACGATCTGCCGGCGCGGTGCAACTGCTCGACAAAAGATGGCGGCGGCGCGCGATCGGCATCGTCTCGGGATCGACCAACGAGACCGCGCAGCCGCTACTGGCATCGACGTTCTATCTCACCCGCGCGCTGGCGCCGTTCGCCGATGTGCGGCTGGGCGATCGCGGCGCGCCACAACAGGCGATCACGCAATTTCTCGACCAGAAGCTGCCGATGATCGTGCTCGCGGATGTCGGCACCCTGTCCCCCGAGATTCGCGAGCGTCTGGCCGCGTGGATCGACCAAGGCGGGGTGCTGGTGCGTTTCGCCGGCCCCCGTCTGGCGCAGGCCGATGATGACCTGGTGCCGGTGAAGCTGCGCCGCGGCGGGCGCATCCTCGGCGGCAGTCTCACCTGGGAGAAGCCGCAGCACCTCGCTTCGTTCACTGCCGATGGACCGTTCGCCGGTCTTGCCCTGCCGAAGGATATCACCGTCAACCGGCAGGTGCTCGCCGAGCCGGACGCGGTGCTGGCGACGAAAAGCTGGGCCTCACTGGAGGATGGAACGCCGCTGGTAACCGGCGAACATCGCGGCAAGGGTGTGGTAAGCTTGTTTCATGTCAGCGCCGACATGCGCTGGTCCGATCTGCCGATGTCCGGCACCTTCGTCGAGATGCTGAGAAGGATCGTCGATATGTCCGGCTACACGTCCAGTCCGGGGGCGGGTGTTGCGAGCGAAGCGAAGGTCGAAACGGTGGCGCCGCTCCGTACGCTGGACGGCTTCGGTGCGTTCGGACCGCCGCCCTCGACGGCGAAGCCAATGCCGGTGGATTTCCGCGATCGTGCGACATCAGAGCATCCGCCCGGATTCTACGGTCCGGCCGACGGCCCTCTTGCGGTAAATACGCTGGCGGCCGCGGATCGCATCGCGCCGCTCGATACTTCGGCCTTGCGCGCGCAGCATGCCAGCTACACCAATGCCGAACCGCGCGATCTGCGCGGCATCCTGTTGTCCTCGTCGCTGGCATTATTCCTGATCGACGCGATGGTGGTCGCCATGCTCGGCGGTGGCATCGCGGCGTTGCTGAGACGGCGCGCCGCGCCGGCTGCATTGGCGTTCGTGTTCGTCCTGTCCACGATGTTGGCCGCACCGCAGCCGTCGCGTGCCGACGACAACGACGATTTCGCAATCAAGGCGGTGTCGCAAACCCGGCTGGCTTATGTCGTCACCGGCAATTCGGATGTGGATTCCATTGTCAAGGCCGGCATGTCCGGACTGACCTTGTTTCTCGCCCAACGCACGGCGCTGGAGGCCGGCGACCCCGTCGGCGTCGATCCCGCCCACGATGAACTGGCGTTCTTTCCGCTGATCTACTGGCCCGTTGTGCCGGGAGCCGCCAAGCCGCCGCAAGACGCCATCAATCGCATCGACGCCTACATGAAACAGGGCGGCACCGTGGTGTTCGATACCCGCGATGCGATCGAGGCGCCGCCCGGGGATGCAGGCGCATCGCAAACGCCGGGAATGCAGGCGTTGCGCGATATCCTCTCCTCGCTTGATGTTCCCGAGCTGGAGCCGGTGCCGCGCGAGCACGTGCTGACCAAGACATTCTATCTGCTGCGCGATTTTCCCGGCCGTTTCAACACCGGCCAGACCTGGGTTGAGACGTTGCCGCGCGATGACGACGACGACGCCGCATCCCGGCCGGCGCGCGGCGGAGACGGCGTCTCGCCGATCATCATCACCTCCAATGACCTTGCCGGCGCCTGGGCGTTGCGGCCGGATGGCCAGCCAATGCTGCCGCTTACTCCGGGCGAGCCGCGCCAGCGCGAATTCGCCTTCCGCGCCGGCGTCAACATCGTGATGTACACGCTGACCGGAAACTACAAGGCCGACCTGGTGCATGCGCCGGCGCTGATCGAGCGGCTGGGGCAGTAGGGTAACGACATGCAGTATGGCATCGCGTTTACACCGCTGGTCCCCTCGCTGGTGCTTTGGCTCGCGCTCGCCGCCATCGCGGTGATCGCGGCATTGCTGCTGCTCGGGCGGGCACGCGGCGCGGCGGTGCGCGTGACGGCGCTGGCGCTCCTCGTGCTGGCGCTGGCCAATCCGTCATTTACCCGCGAGGACCGCGAGCCGTTGTCGTCGGTGGCGGCGGTCGTGATCGACAAGAGCCCCAGCCAGAATTTCGGCGAGCGCACCCGCGAAACACGCGAGGCGCAGGAGGCGCTGGTCGACAGCCTCAAGAAGATCAAGGGGCTGGAGGTGCGGGTCGTCGAAGCAGGCCAGGCCGACGGCGAGACCGATGGCACGCGGTTGTTCGGCGCGCTGTCGTCGGCGCTGTCAGACGTTCCGATCGATCGCGTCGCCGGGGCTTTTCTGATTACCGATGGGCGGGTCCACGATATCCCCCCGAATGCCGCGGCGCTCGGATTTCAGGCCCCGGTGCACGCCCTGATCACCGGCCGCAAGGACGAACGCGATCGTCGCATCGCGATTATTGCAGCACCCCGTTTTGGCATCGTCGGACAGGTCCAGACCATCACCTACCGGCTCGACGATCAAGGCGTCAGCGGCGAGCGCGCCAAAGTCGCGGTGCGCCGCGACGGCGAAACGATCAACGAGCGCACGGTGCTGAGTGGTGAGACCGTCAACGTCGACATCGATATCAAGCACGCCGGCCCGAACATCGTCGAGATTGAGGCGTCGCCGCTCGAGAACGAGCTCACGCCGGTCAACAACCGCGCGGTGGTTGCGATCGACGGGGTGCGCGACAAGTTGCGGGTGCTGCTGGTCTCCGGCGAGCCGCATTCGGGCGAACGCACCTGGCGCAACCTGTTGAAATCCGACGCCAGCGTCGATCTCGTGCATTTTACGATCCTGCGGCCGCCGGAAAAGCAGGACGGCACGCCGATCAACGAACTGTCGCTGATCGCGTTTCCGACCCGCGAACTGTTTCAGCAGAGGATCAATGAGTTCCAGCTGATCATCTTCGACCGCTACGCGCGCCAGGGCGTGCTGCCGATCGCATATTTCGACAACATCGCCCGTTATGTGCGGGCGGGCGGCGCGGTCCTGGTGTCGGCAGGCCCCGATTACGCCTCGACCACCAGCATCTGGCGCACCCCGCTGGATTCGGTGCTGCCGGCAGAGCCCGTCGGCGTCACCGAGAAACCGTACTACGCGCACCTGAGCGACATCGGCAAGCGCCATCCGGTAACGCGAGGGCTGGAAGGCTCCGGCACCGAGCCGCCACACTGGAGCCGGTTCTTTCGCACCGTCGAGACGCGCAATGCGACCAGCCCGCCGGTGATGACCGGCGCCGACGGAAAACCGCTGCTGCTGCTGTCGCGATATGGCGAGGGCCGCGTCGCCTTGCTTCTCACCGACCATATCTGGTTGTGGGCACGCGGCTATGAGGGCGGCGGGCCGCATCTCGACCTGTTGCGGCGAACCTCGCATTGGCTGATGAAGCAGCCTGACCTCGACGAAGAAGCGCTGCGACTGCAGGTCCAGGGGCACGATCTCGTCGTGCTGCGCCAGACCATGGCGGACAGCGTCGCGCCGGTGACGGTGACATCGCCCACCGGCGCCACGCGCGAATTGACCCTGAGCGCCAGCGAACCCGGGACCTGGCGCTCGACGATCCCTGCGAGCGAACTCGGTCTGTGGCAGGCAACCGATGGCACGCTGAAAGCCTTGATCAATGTCGGCCCGACCAACCCGAAGGAATTTTCGGAAGTCACCTCCACCACCGAGACGCTGAAACCGCTGACGCAAGCCACCGGCGGCGACGCCAGGCGCGTCATCGATGGCTCCAGCCTCGACCTGCCGCGCATCGTGCCGGTGCGTACATCCAGCATTTTTCACGGCGATGGCTGGATGGGTGTGAAGATGCGCGATGCGAGTGTGGTCAGAGGCGTCGGCGTGCTGCCGCTGTTCGCCGGCCTGATCGGCTTGCTGCTCTTGCTTGGCGCGTTCGCCGCGACCTGGCTGCGCGAGGGCCGCTGATCGCAGTTTAAGCCGCCTGGTCTGGCGTGGCGTGAATCACACACCCCTTTCAAATTCCGCCGACGCGCGGATAGACCACGGTTGACACTCTGCGCCGATCCCGGTGATGTAATATTATAACATCGCAGCGGCCGAGATGCCTTGGCCTTCGGCGATGCGGGCATCTATCCGCATGAAGTGGTTCCGGTCGAACATCAAACATGGCTCGCGGCTCGCGCTGTTTGCGCTGGCTCTGCAGTTTGCGCTTTCGTTCGGGCATTTCCACGGGGGCGTTGCGCAGGCGGCGCCGGCTGTTCAATCGGGGTCCGCCAACAACGTGTCCGCAGCCGACCCCGTCGGCGAAAACGCTCAGCAGCAGCCTGCGTCCAACCACGATTCCGATCAGCAGCAGGGTGACGTTTGCGCGATCTGCGCTGTTGTCGCGCTGGCGAACGCGATGCTGTTTGCGACGCCGCCGCTGCTGTTGCTTCCGCAGGCGATCGAAATCTTATACCTGAGCACCGACGCCGAGTTCGCCCATCTGAACTCCGCCCGCGTTGCTTTCCAGCCGCGCGCTCCTCCCCTCTCCTGACATCGATGGCTTGACGATCCCAAAGGGTTCGCCGCGTCGTGCGTGGCCCATCCATCCGGGAATAGTTGCAATCGGTCCGTCGCGCATCGACGGCAAGCGCTTTCCGAATTCGTCGGCGATGACGAATAGGGCGGCGGCTCTTATCAGGATATGTCCATGGCATTTTTTGCAAGACGTGCTTTCCGCATCACGAGCGCGAGTTGGCTGCTGATCTGCGGAATGGGCAGCAGCGCAATGGCTCAGGATGCCGCTTCGTCGACCGCCACCCAGCTTCCCGGGATCACGGTGACCTCGCCAAGTCCGATCGTGCGGCGAAACGTCGTTCCATCGCGAACGCCGGTGCGCGTCGCCCGCACGGTCCCCAACCGCAATCGTGCCCCGGCGCCGCCGGCGGCGCCGCAAGCCCAGCCAACGCCGCCCGCAGCCGCGCCGCAGCAGGGCGTGCTGCCGATCGTCACCGATCAATTTGCAACCGTCACGGTGGTCCCGAACGAAGAAATCCGCCGTGAGGGTGGGGGGCAGCTTGGCGATCTCCTGTTTTCCAAGCCCGGCATTACCGGTTCGAGCTTCGCTCCCGGCGCTTCAAGTAGGCCGATCATCCGGGGTCTCGACGTCAACCGCGTCGGCATTTTTGAAAACGGCACAGCCGGCGGCGGAGCGTCCGATCTCGGCGAGGATCATTTCGTGCCAATCGATACGCTGGCGACAAACCAGATCGAAGTGATACGGGGACCGGCCGCGTTGCGCTACGGATCGACATCGATCGGCGGCATCGTCAGCGCGACCAACAACCGCATCCCGGACGCGCTGCCGTCATGCGCGGCCGCGCCGTTCCAGACCTATGGACTACCGGTCAAGGCACCGCTTGCGAATGTGCAGTCGCCGGGATGCGTGACGGCCGAAACGCGAACCGCCGTCAGTTCCGTCAATCGGGGTGTCGAGGGCGGCGTTCTTCTGGATGCCGGCGGTGGTAATTTCGCGCTTCACGCCGACGCCTATGGCCGCACGACCAGCGACTATCAAATCCCGAGCTATCCGTACCTGTTTGTTCCCGACAAGCCGTTCGACGGCCGCCAGCCGAATTCGGCGGCGCGGACGGACGGCGCCTCGATTGGCGGCTCGTATATTTTCGATGGCGGCTTTATCGGCGCGGCGATCACGCAGAACGACGCGCTCTACCATATCCCCGGCGTCGATGGCGCCGATCACCAGACCCGGATCGACGCGCATCAGACCAAGATCACCGCCAAGGGTGAATATCGGCCGGACGCGGCGGCGATCGACGCGATACGTTTCTGGGCCGGCGCCACCGACTACAGGCACAACGAGATTGGCCTCTCAGATCCCGCCGACCCGACCACGCTCGGCATCCGGCAGACCTTTACCAACAAGGAGCAGGAAGTCCGGGTTGAAGTCCAGTTGATGCCTTTCAATCTGCGCTTTGCAACGGTGACGACGGCGTTCGGCCTGCAGGCCGGACATCAGGAATTGACCGCGCCAAGCCCGGACGATCCCGGCACACTCTTCAACGGGCTGTGGGACCCGAATCGTAATACCCGCGAAGCGGGGTATGTCTTTAACGAGTTTAAATTCACCGAGACGACCAAGGCCCAGATCGCCGGCCGCATCGAGCATGTCGATTTGTTCGGTTCGACCCCGGATTTTCCGGCGGATTTTCTGCCCGACGGCAATCCGCAAACCAGCATCGCGCGTAATCTGAACTTTACGCCGAAGAGCGGCAGCGTCGGCCTGATCCAGAACCTTCCCTACGATCTCGTCGGCAGCATCACCGCCCAATATGTCGAGCGCGCGCCAAAACCGGCGGAACTATTCTCTCGCGGCGCGCATGACGCGACGGCGACATTCGACATCGGCAATCCGAACCTGACGATCGAAACCGCCAAATCAGTCGAGATCGGACTGCGCAGGGCCACCGGGCCGCTGCGTTTCGAAGCAACGGCATATTACACCCGCTTCAACAACTTCATCTTTCGGCG
>Ga0257153_1000058_pt1 | contig 11260 bp, 9 predicted proteins | sample DW10A_FD_185988 | JGI IMG/M metagenome (GOLD analysis project Ga0257153, IMG submission 185988) | Soil microbial communities from H.J. Andrews Experimental Forest, Oregon, United States - DW-10-A | ecosystem: Environmental > Terrestrial > Soil > Temperate forest > Bulk soil | place: USA: Oregon... | reverse complement strand
CACGCCTTCGACCACGTCGGCGTTGTCCACGATCTTGCCGTCATCGCGGCGCAACGCTTTCCCGATTTGCCCCAGGCGGATTCGCGGCCCCTCGGTGACTGTCCCCAGGTCTTTGACGCGCAGCGCCGCCCCGTTCTGCGCTTTGACAACGGTGTTCTCGATGTCCTGCACGCTGGTGATCAGGCCGACGGCGCGGACATTGATCTGCTGCAAGCCGGATTCGATAAAGCTTCCGCCCGCGTTCACGTTGTTATTGGCTAACTGCTGTTCCACCTGCCCGATCGTCAGGCCGTATGCGATCAGCCTGCTTGGATCAACCCGCACCTGGTATTCGCGCGTGGTTCCTCCAAAACTCACCACATCCACAATGTTGGGCACGGACTTGAACTGCTTTTCGAGTGTCCAGTCTTCCAGCGACTTCAGCTCCATCAGATCGTATTTCGGATTCGTGCTCTTCAGCGTGTACCAGTAAATCTGCCCGACGGGGCTGTAGTTCGGCCCAATAATTGGTTGCAGATTGTTGGGCAGGCTGACCAGCGCCAGCCGTTCCAGAACCTTCTGGCGATTCCAGTCGTTCTCGGATTCGTCATCAAAAATCATGGTGATGCTGGAAAGACCGAACAAGGAGGCGGAACGCAGATTCTGCAGGTGCGGCAAACCGTTCAGCTGAATTTCAATGGGAATGGTGACTTGTTGTTCCACTTCTTCAGCGGCGCGGCCAGGCCACTGTGTGATCACCTGTACATAGTTGTTCGCGACGTCGGGATACGCCTCAACCGGCAGATTGTGAAAGGAAATTGCGCCCCAGATGAGCAGCAATACGGTCAGCGCAAGCACCATGAACCTGTTCTTCAGCGCGAATTCGACTAACCCCGAGATCATTCGATTCCTTTGGAGTATCTGTCCGGCAGCACGCTACTGCTCCGCGGTGTTCTGCAAAACAAGCGCGCCGCTGACCACTTCTTGTCCCGGCTGAATACCGAAGAGAACCAGTTGCATTTTGTCGGGAAGCGTGGCGCCAGCCTTCACTTCGACCCGTCGAAATTTCTTGTCGCCGGCGGGCACATAGACCCAATCGCGATCGTGCAGATGCAAAATCGCAGAGGCGGGCACGGCCGCGAAGATCTGCTTTTTCTGGCCGCGGAAAGTGGCGTTCACGAACATGCCCACCCGCATCAAGCCGCCGGGATTGGCAACTTCCACGCGTACTTTGGCAGCCCGGATACCGGGATCGAGAATCGGGCCGATGTTGTTGATCCTTCCGGTCAGAATTTTGTCAGGATAGGCGACCAGGCGGATTTCCGCGGATTCACCGACATGCGCATTCGCGAGATCGTTCTCGTAAACATCGCAAAGAATCCAGACGTGCGAGAGATCAGATATCGTGAACGGATTTGCGCCAGCCAGGCCCTGCACCCCGGAGGCACCGGTCACCTGTTGATCGGTGATGACGCCGGAGACCGGAGCCTTGATGTCGACGACCGCGGACGGATGATCCTTGTCCACGCCGAGAACGTGCAAATGCTCCTGGGCGGTTTCAACGTCCACCTTCGCTTTGGATTCCGCATCTTCGCTCACCTGATAATCGTTCAGCGAGATAGCCCCCTTGTCATAAAGAATTTGCGCGCGATCAAACTGCTTGCGGACCAGAACTTCGTCGGCGGTGGCTTTGCGATAGTCGGCGAACGCTGCGGCGATGTCGGGACTTTGCACGCGCAGCAGCACTTGCCCTTTTTGCACGGAGTCGCCAAGTCGCGCGCGCACCTCCACCACGCGGCCGCTGGCGAGCGAAATCACGGGAACAGTGCGGCTGACGTCGGGGCTGACGACGCCGGTAACGGTAAGTGAAGGCGCTTGCAGAGACTCCGTAGCCTTCACGACGGGAAATTGCTCCGGGTGCTCCACCTGTAAAAGACTGACGTCGGTTTCCTGCTCGACCTTCTGCGGAGGCGGCGCGCCGTCACCCGACGCCGCTTTTCCGCCGCAGCCAGCGAGGGCCACGGCGCAGCCGGCGAGGAGTACGACCCGCAATCCAAGCTGGCGGCTCATTGCAGGACCTCGCGTCCGATGGCGAGATTTAGTTGCGCCGCCGCCGTCAGATAGGAACCGATCAGGTTCAGGTAGCTGAGTTCCACGGTGCGATATTCGCTTTGCGCGTTCAGAAAATCCACCAGTGACGCGCCGCCATGCTGATACGAAAAGGCGACAGTATCGCGTACCCGCACCGCCTGCTGCAGATATTTTGTTTTGTACGGCTGGAGCAGCAACAGATTGCTGTTCAAAACCGCATAAGCCGAATCAACATCGCTGAACACCAAGGCCTGCGCCGCGCCAGTCAGTTTCTCCGTGCGGTCAATGTCCAGTTGCGTGCGCAGCTTTTCCCCCTGGTTGCGGTCAAAGATGCGCAACGGAATGCTGACGCTGACGCCGAGCGTGTTTATGGCAAACGGATTGTTGTTGGAAGAATTGTGCGTATACCACGCGCCCAAGATCGGATCCGTCGAGCCGTTGGCAATTGCGAGCTTGTGATCGGTCTGCGCTTTATCCACGGCTTCGACCGCCGCTTTCAAATCGGGCCGCGTGTCGACGGCCATCTTCCGGAACCCCTCTTGTGACATCAGTTGCTCGTTGAAATCGAACATCCCGGAAACATCAAATTGTTCCACTGGAGTCCGCTCATTCAGCAACGTAAGCAATTGAATCTTCGCCGTGCGCAAATTCACTTCGGCGGACTGCACGTCGGATTCATACTGCACCCTCTGCAGTTCCAGGCGGTCGAGATCGATCCGGGAAATGTCGCCGACGCTGAAGCGCGTCCTGCTGATATCCAGCAGGTTGTCGTAGTAGGAGAGGTTGTCCTTCGCAAGCCGCAGCACGGCTTTTGCCTGCAATGTAGCGACGAAGGCACCGCGCAGATTGAATAGCAGGGTTCGCTCCAGATCGGCATGATTCGATTCGGCGATCAGCGTCCCCTTCTGGGCGCTCTCCAATCTCAATTCGCGCTTGCGCTGGCGTTCGTGGAGATAGCTGATAGTGGGTGTCTCGTAGGTGCCCGCGAACGGCTTCCACACGCCTTTGTCGGAGGCGATTTGCGTACCATCCGCGGCCAACGTCAACTGAGGATTCGGGCGAAGATACGCGGTAATCTGCTGGGCCTTCGATTCGTCGATACTAACCTTATCCGCCAGCAGCGTGGGATTGTTGCTCTCGAACCGGGCGCGCACTTCTTCCCAGGTCAACGCCTTCTGCGCGCATGCGCCGTTCGCGAATCCCCCGACCACCAGAACGGCCAGGCACACACGCCGGATGATTTGCTGCATAGCTCTACCTCGTCAGTTTTTTCTTCCTGAAAACCGGAAATTCATGTGGAGGACTCTGCTTCCACGATCTCCACCGAAAAGCCCCCCCAGCTACTAACGCGTGGCGCGCCAAGTTGGACGATACTCGGACCCAAATTGGGGAGTTATAACAATTGGAAGAGTGAAAGGTGTACGGCGTTTAAACGTGTGGAGGCGCGCGGCCGGCACTGGAAAGTGCCAATTCTGCGCGAACCTGCAGCGGCGCGAGCCGCATTCCTACAGAGGAACTTTCAACTGGTTCATGCCAGCCTGTTAAATCCCCCGTCTCTGTTTCCATGCTGCGTCCCGGCTGAAGCGCAAGCAGGCCGGCAGGAGCGTTCTCGGGGACAACAAGACGGAGGCCGGTCCCTTTCAGAGCGCCGGGATAGTCGGAGGGTTCCGCGACAACGAAGTTACCTTTGCCATCATTCAAAAAAATCACCACGAATCGGGAGTCAAGAAGCGAAGTGACCACCAGATCCGCGAACTTGTCTCCGTTGATGTCTCTCGGGGAGATTTGCAGTCCACCGGCCGGGCCGACAAAGCAGATGGCAGGCTTTTGGCCGCCGCTAAAGTTGAAGTCGACCGAATACTGTGAGGTCGGAGAGCCGTCGCTGGTGACCCTGATCAGAGCCAAATCGGGCTGGCGGTCGCCGTCGAAGTCCGCGATAGCAAATTGTGTCGAACCCAGGGCAACGGCGGTCCGGACGAGCCGTGAGATGGGCTGGTCCGTATCACGAGTTTCCTGGTGTCCTGCCCAAAGGCATGCAACCAGGCAGAGAACGGCGAAGGCGGGAAGAAAGAGTTTCTTGATGACGCTGCGCAGGCTCATTGCGACGTTTCAGTCTACCGCACTATACCACGAGGTTGGCAATCCGCCGGGATGCGTGGAATAGCCCAGCCACATCGTATCCCTCTGGCGAAGCTGAAGTGTTTCAGCGATAAGAGGCGGAAGGAACTGGCCGCCAGGCTGGGGGGAGAGCCGGGCGGCGCGCGGCATCTTGCCTGCACAATGGGCAGCCATGCGTCAGCACGGTTCAGTGTTGTTCGGGCACTTGCGGCTCGACTTCCCATCGCTGCAGCGGCTAGGCTTCCCGGAAGGCGCCGTTCCTCGCCTTCCCGCCACAACACTCTCTCCAGCCTGTTGTGACAAACATCACAAACCGCTGTGACGAAAGCCGCGGACGCTCATGAGCCAGAACCGGTACCTTATATAAGGGAGGCGTTGTTGGCCAATGTTGGGAATATCTACAACGACGCCAAACAGTCTCCCGGGGCCATCGAATCTTACGAGCGATCGTTGAAGGTGCAACCGTCGGACACTTCGGTGCGGACCGACCTCGCAACCGCGTATTGGTACACGGGCCACGCAAACACAGCAATCTCTCAATTCAACACATCACTGACCTATGACCCGAAGAAGGCCGATACCTTTTTCAATCTCGGCATCGTAATGTGGCAAGGTAAGAAAGATGGACCCGGAGCCGTCGCCGCTTGGAAGAAGTTGTTAGAGACAAATCCCGCCTACCCCGACAAGGAAGCGGTGCTGCAGTTGATGGCCCAGGCCGAGCAGCGCTGAAGAAGCTTCGCTTTCCCCGGAGACCTACGCTCGCGTCCTGTCTGATCAGACGGAAGGCTCACCGGTGAGCGGCCGCGCGAATAAAGCGGTGGTTATCGGCGCGGGGCCCGCGGGCCTCACCGCAGCATACGAGCTGAGCAAGAAAGGCCAGCGCGTCGTGGTACTGGAGGCGGATTCCCGGTACGTTGGCGGCCTTTCGCGAACTGTCGAGTATCACGGCTATCGGTTTGATATCGGCGGCCACCGCTTTTTTTCCAAATCGCGAGAGGTCGAGGATCTTTGGACGGAGATTCTTGGCGCGGACCTGCTGGAGCGGCCCCGCTCATCCAAGATTTTCTATGGCGGAAAATTCTACGCCTATCCGCTGAAGCCCCTGGAAGCGCTTTCACAGCTTGGCGTGACGAAATCGGCGCTGTGCGTTCTTTCGTTCTTGAAGGCTCGGCTGAAGCCGGTGCGGGATCCGAAATCGTTTGAGGATTGGGTGGTGAACGAATTCGGGGAGCGGCTGTTCCGGATATTTTTCAAGACCTACACGGAGAAGGTGTGGGGCATGAGCTGCAAGGAGATTTCCGCGGACTGGGCGGCGCAGCGCATCAGGGGGCTAACACTGGGCGGCGCGATCAGGAATGCGTTGTTGCCGAAACGGAAACCGAACGGTCGCTCGCATGTGGTGAAAACACTGATCGAGACGTTCCGCTACCCCCGCCTGGGGCCGGGCATGATGTGGGAAACTTGCGCGGAAAAAGTGCGCGCGCTGGGAGGCGAGGTCCTCCTGGGACGCAGCGTCACGGCGTGCCGGTTCGATGGGGCGAGTTCCGAGTGGATGGTAACGGCGCGTATGGCGGATGGAGCCATGGAAGAATATCGCGGCGAGCACCTGGTCTCTTCGATGCCCATGCGGCAATTGGTCTCGCAGATTGAGCCACGGCTTCCGGAGAACGTAGTGCGGTCCGGTAATTCCCTTCACTATCGGGATTTTCTGACGATCGGGCTGATCCTCCACGGGCGTAATCGAATTACGGACAACTGGATTTACATCCACGATCCGACTGTGAAAATGGGGCGAGTGCAGAATTATAAGGCGTGGTCTCCGGAGATGGTCCCGGATCCAAACTCCTGTTGCTATGGCTTGGAATATTTCTGCTTTGAAAATGACGGACTCTGGACGATGGGCGATGCGGACTTGATTGCCCTTGGGACCAGAGAACTAGAGCAGGTGGGACTCTGCAAGGCGGCCGACGTAGTAGACGGCTGTGTAATGAGGCAGCCCAAAGCGTATCCAGTCTACGACGGCGAGTACCAGCAGCACGTGAGTGTCGTTCGGCAGGCGTTGGACGCCCACTGCCCCAATTTGCACCTCGTCGGACGCAACGGCATGCACAAGTATAACAATCAGGATCACGCGATGATTACGGCGCTGCTGGCCGCCCGCAACATTCTCGCCGGTGAAAACAAATATGACGCCTGGTCGGTGAACGAAGACGGCGAGTATCACGAATCAGGTCGGGCGGGCGAGCAAACCGCGAACGTCCTGGAACCAGTTGTGAACGAGGAGGGAAGCGAACAGATGAAGTAGTGCGCTACGGCTTATGGTGAGTTGTGCGGAAGAACGGGCTATCTGCCTGAGAACTCAGCCCCGAGTTCCTCCGCACAACCACGAAAAGCGGCCAACACACGCGTTGGGGGAAAGATACACAAAAGAACGGGCGAAGAAAAGCCCAAATTTTCCCAGCGGCTTGCATTCTGGGAGCGAAGACCCTAGGCTGAATTGCTTATGAATGATCTAAATCCTCACATGTTGATGATGGGTTTCATCTGGTATGTCGTGTTTCTTTTTTCGACGACGTGCCATGAGGCGTCACACGCGCTGGCGGCGAAAATCGGTGGCGACTCCACGGCCGCGCTAGGCGGTCAACTGAGCCTGAACCCGATTCCGCACATCCAGCGGTCACTCTATGGAATGGTTCTGTTCCCGATTTTGAGTTTTGTGCTTTCAAAGGGCGGAGGAATGATTGGCTGGGCCAGCGCTCCGTACGATCCCCTGTGGGAACGGCGTCATCCGCGGCGCTCGGCGTGGATGGCCCTGGCGGGGCCGGCTGCCAACTTCTCGCTGATGCTGCTGGCCGTTGCTGCGCTGCGTGGCGGAATGGCGTTGCAGCTTTTTCGCCCTGATCCGGTCACGGGCGCGGAAAGTTTTGCGGGAACCGTGCTGCAGGTGGTTTTTTTCCTCAATCTCTTGCTCGGTACGTTCAACCTGTTACCGGTCCCTCCGCTCGATGGCAGCACCGGCATCATGCTGTTAATGAGTGAAACGCAGGCGCAGAAATACCTCGACTGGCTTCGCGGAAACAGTTTTGCGATGGTGGGCATCCTGGTGGGCATGCTTGTTTTCAACAAAGTGTTTCCCTATATCCAGGAATTCGCCATACGGATTTTCTTCTAAGCCCCCGGAAAACGCGAGTTCCGCAGGGATCCCCTGAATAATTCCCAATTCGAGTTTCGTTTGGTCCACGATGGGACGCGTTGTCCCTTCCTTGTACACGTAGCCGTGTGTGCCGAATTTAAGTGCTTGCGAATTGTGGGTTTGCGGTCGCGCCGATGGCCGATGAACTGCTCTTTTCACCGCGGAGGCGCCGGATGACCAATTTGGAAACGCAATCGTTGACGCAGACCGGGGTGGTGGAAGTATCGGGCTGGGATGACCACGAAGTTTTCTTCGTGGAGCGCTCTGAGCTTGGTTGGGACGATTACGCAGGAAAGCACGTCACGTTGACGCGAATGCTGTCGGAAGGTTCGATCATTTTCGTGCGCCTGATCCAGCCAATGTCGATGCATCGCGCCAACCCGATCCCGTATGAGGCGGAATTTATAGGCTGTAGCCCCGAAGGGAACCACCAGTTCCGGTTGAATGGAGTGCAACCAAGGCACAGCCGAGAGAATTACACGGTGAATTAAGGAACGTTTCCCATCCACTTCGGGACAATGGCCCATTTTGGCAGGGACTTTCTGCATTTCTTTGCTTCTTCTCACGCTTCCCTTCCCAGATCTGTCACTCCGAAATTTCTCGAACATCGCTTCCACGCCACTGATAGAATTCTACTTAGTGAAGAACGTTCGTCGCCTCGCCCTCAATTTCGTTTATTCCCTGTCGATATATCCGTGGAACACCTCTTTGGCACAGCGGTTGCCTCTTTGTGGGACATGGCTTACGCAACCTACAAGTCCGTGGCAATAACCCCCGTACAGAGTTCACTCACGCCCTGTATCTTTGACGACGACCCCAACGAGCGGGATTCACTCGCACATTTGATTACCGACATGGGTTACGAACCGGTTTCGACCCCGGACGCCGAAGAGGCGCTGCGGCTGATCCGCATGGGGCGCTGCCGCGTGGTATTCGCGAGCATCCACTTGGAAAATCCGGATCCGTTCGATTTTCTGGACCGCGCGCTGCGCTGCGATCCCGGCGTGCACGTGAATATCATGACCGCGCAATATACGCTGGAGGGCGCGCTGGAGGCGATCCGGCGAGGGGCCACGGATTTCCTGCCGAAGCCGCTGGACCACGTGCGGCTGAAGCGCACGCTGGACGAGCTTGCAGCGCTCTATGACCAGCGGCGACGGGCGCGTTCGTTGGAGGAGCAACTGCTGAAGGACCTGGAATTTCACGGCATCGTAGGCAAAAGCCCGGCGATGCTGGAAGTTTTCGATTTCACGCGCAAAGTGGCGCGGCACTACACGAATGTCTTGTTGGTGGGCCCGACGGGAGCGGGAAAAGAGCTGGTGGCGAGGGCGATTCATCTGATAAGCCCGGTGGGCCAGCAGCGGCTGGCGGTGTGCAACTGTTCGGCAATGGTGGACACGCTGCTGGAGAGTCAACTGTTCGGTCATGTGCGCGGCGCCTTCACGGGAGCCACGGACACGCGACCGGGGCTGTTTGAATACGCCAACGGTGGCACGGTCTTTCTCGACGAAGTGGGGGAAACTTCGCTGCCCATGCAGGCGAAACTCTTGCGTGTGATCCAGAACCGCGAGATCCAGCGCGTTGGCTCGCCGGAGGTCAAGCAGGTGAACGTGCGGCTGATTGCCGCGACAAACCGGGATTTGCGCGCGGAGGTCCTCTCCGGGCGTTTCCGCGAGGATCTGTTTTACCGCTTGAGCTCGATTCAGATTCGCATTCCTTCCCTGGCAGAGCGGCTGGAGGATATTCCGCTGCTGGTGCGGTTCTTCCTGAAAAAATACAACGATTCTTACGGCAAAAATATCGCGGGCCTGACGCGCCGGGCGCAGACCGTCTTGTTGCAGCATCCGTGGCCGGGAAATGTGCGGGAACTGGAGAACGTGATTTCTACCGCGTGCATTACCGCGATGGGCGACTTCATTGACATCAGCGATTTGCCCGAGCATTTGCAGCATCGCGGCCCGCGGATCGCCGGAGACGAGGACTGGCGCCCGCTCTCGCTCGAGGACGTGCGCAAGGTGCACATCCAGAAAGTGCTGCAAATGTGCAACGGCAGCCGGTTGCGCGCGGCGCAGATCCTAGGAATCGGCCGCACCAGTTTGTACCGCTATCTGAAGCGTGACGGTTACGACGTTCGGCCTCATACGAGCGGCGCCGCCGCCTGAATTTTTCCTCTACTCGACATCGGGGGTGGGCCGCCTCGCCCCCGCTTGTTCGCCCAGCGTGCTGCTGCATAGTCCGCAGCATCCATTCCTTCTGCCTCCGCGGCTGCTGTCCTGGCTGGCTTCGCGCCTGATACACTTTGTGCGTTGCGCTACGCCGCTCTGGCGTGCGCGATTGTTCTTGAACAGTCCGAGGAGCGCACTGTTTGGACGTTTCCGTTATTCTTCTGACTCGCAATACCTGCCGGCAGACGCGCGAAGCCATTGAGTCGGTCATTTCTTCTACGGACGCTCTCTCGAAGGAAATTCATATCGTCGATAACGGCTCAACGGACGAGACTGCTTCCGTTTTGCCCGTGGCATTTCCGGAAATTCATTACAGCAGGATGGAGCGGAACGTCGGATTCGCCCGCGGCGTGAATCTGGCGGCGCGCGAGGCGAAGAGCGCCTTTTTTCTGTTGCTCAATTCCGATGCGCGGTTAGAGCCGGATGCGCTTCGCCTGGCCGTCGAGTGGATGCGCGCGAATCGCAGCTGTGGCATTGCCGGGGCGCAGTTGTTTTACCCGGACGGCAAGAAACAGAACTCGATCGCGAACTTCCCTTCCCTGGCTACGGAACTCTTGAACAAATCTGTCTTGCGCACGTTGTGGCCGGAGCGGTTCCCTGGGAAAGAACAGGAGTATCGCGAACCGGTCGAAGTGGAGTCCGTGATCGGCGCGTTTTTCCTGGTTCGCCGTGAAATTTGGGAAACACTCGGTGGAATGGACGAGCGGTTTTTCTTTTTCCTGGAAGAAACGGACTTTTGCCTGCGCGCGCGGCAAACGGGATTCTCCACGATGCACCTGCCACAGGTGCGCGTGCGGCATGGACAGGGACAGACCGCCAAGCAGGATCTGCCGGCCGCGCGGATCGAATACTGGCGTTCGCGTTACGCCTATTTCGCGAAGCACCGCAACTTGGCCACTCGCATCGCGCTGCGTTGTGGCTTGCTGCTGCGATTGTGTGTGGATTCTGTGGTCAGTGGCTTTCTGACGGTGATCACGCTTGGACGATCGCTGCGGTGGCGGGAAAAGTCAGCCGTACATCGCGCTCTGGCACTCTGGCATTTGCGGGGGTGCCCGGGTGGAGTCGGCTTGCCGCGGTGAATTGCGTTGGACATGTTCCTGATTGAAACAGCGCTTCTCTCCGCGACATTTTGTTTTTCTTTCGCAACGGCCTCGCGAATTCCGCGCCGTCCCGCCGATTTTCCGGTATTCTGAACACGTTAATTTCTTGGCCCCTTCCCCAGGTAGCCAAGATGACGTCGAGAAAAATGCGCCACAGCGGGCGCTTGTTCAAGTCCGTACCGATCCTCCTGATTGGCAGTGACGCGGACGGCCGGGTGTTTACGGAAGAAACGCACACGGTGGTGCTGAGTCTGCACGGTGCGGGAATCATTTCCAACCACAAATTGCTTGCCGAGCAGGAGATAATCCTGCGCTCGGCGGAAACGAACCGCGAAACGGAAATCCGCGTTGTGGGAGAGATCGGCTCGGAGGACGGCCATCACACGTATGGCGTCGCATTTCTGGGCGACGACCTGGATTTCTGGGGGATGGATTTTCCTCCGCCTCCTTCCCCGGCGGAGCGGCCGCTGGAACTGGTGCTGGAATGCGGAAGCTGCGGCGACACGGTGACGCTCTTGAACGGCGATTACGAGTTCGACGTGTGCGCGATTCAC
>Ga0257153_1000057_pt1 | contig 11304 bp, 14 predicted proteins | sample DW10A_FD_185988 | JGI IMG/M metagenome (GOLD analysis project Ga0257153, IMG submission 185988) | Soil microbial communities from H.J. Andrews Experimental Forest, Oregon, United States - DW-10-A | ecosystem: Environmental > Terrestrial > Soil > Temperate forest > Bulk soil | place: USA: Oregon... | reverse complement strand
CTTTTTATAATCTGATTACTCACTCATTAATTAGGGTGCAAAAGAATTACTTCCGCGCGATGCCCGCCCAATAGATCTCAAATCCGCCGTTGCGATACTTATTTGCCATAGCTGGTTTCAACACGATGAGGTCCATGGTGGCTTCCGCCACAGCCGCCAGCATCTTCGAAATCAACTCAATCGGAAGGTCCGCTCGCAGAATGTGTCGCTCAATCGCGTCGCGAGTCGTGTTCTGCATTTCGACGAAGGGCGCGCTTCCTGCTTCTAACGACTCCTTCGAAAGTATCCCCGAAACCTGCAATTGGGCCAGGACTTTGCGTTGCTCAGGATTCTTCACCCCCCAATTCACGTAGCCATCCCAAACATGCCGCAATCTGGTGCGAACACTCTTCTTGCGCGGGAAATCTGACATCATCGTGTCCGCGAGTTCTAACTTGATCTCCCGGTAAAGGGCATTGATCAAATCATCCTTGGTCTTGAAGTACGTAAACAGAGTTCCCTCGGCGACACCGGCCTCTTTTGATATCTCTGACGTTGGGGCGGCCGTAAGACCGCGCTCCGCGAACACGCGAGTCGCGGCGTCGAGGATCGCGTTTCGCTTGTCTTCGCTTTTAGGACGAGCCACTGAACTCCTATACTAACTGAGTGTGCTCAACATTATATACGCGGCCGATGTTTTGGAAAGAAATAAATGAGCATCCAGTCATTAATTAAATCATCCTATGCGGAGGAGGATATTGCAATGGCGAAGGTTTGGTTGATTACGGGAAGCGGAAACGGGTTGGGGCGGGACATCGCCGAGGCGGCGCTGGCCGCAGGCGATAGCGTGGTAGCTGGAGCGCGCGGGACAGAGGAACTGGTACCTCTGGTGGCACAGTATGCCGAGCGGGTGAAGCCCGTGACGCTGGAAGTACGTGATGAGGCCGCAGCAAAGGCCGCCGTGCAGCTAGCAGTGGACACCTTCGGGCGGCTGGACGTGCTGGTCAACAATGCCGGTTATGGCCAGTTTGCGCCCTTCGAGCAGATGAGTGCGGAGGACTTCCAGGCTGTCGTCGACACATGTTTCTACGGCGTGGTGTACACAACACGCGCCGCTATTCCAGTGATGCGCGAGCAGAGGAGCGGTCACATCTTTCAGGTGTCTTCGGTGGGTGGCCGCCTCGCGGTCCCCGGCAATACGCCGTATCACGCGGCCAAGTGGGCCGTGGGCGGTTTCAGCGACGCTCTGGCGATGGAAGTCGCCCCGTTTGGAGTGAGAGTCTGCACACTAGAGCCGGGAGGTATTCGGACCAACTGGGCGCGGCGCGCCGGGCAGAATGCGCCGGACCTGCTGCAGGACTACGAAGCCTCGGTTGGTTCGATGCTCAAGATGTTGCGAAGCCTCGAAGGGCGTGCGGAAGGCGATCCGCGAAGGATTGCGGATGTAATTGTGCAACTGGCAAATAGCGACGAGGTGCCGAAGCGGTTGATCCTCGGTGCGGATGCGGAAAAGCGGGTGCAACAAGCGGAAGCTGCGCGTGCGAGCGAGGCCGAGAAATGGCGACATCTCTCGGTCTCAACGGTTTTTGAAGATGGGCGTTTCGACAGGCGATTGTATATGGCAAATAGTGGAATCGATTCCTGAGTTGCTGAACTATTAACGCACATTGAGATCGCGTCGCTCCGGTCAACCGAAGGCTTTTCGCTCCGCTCGGGTCACAAGCTCTGGGTTTCGCGAAGGCGTCGCAGCGTTCCAGCCTCCTCCTCCGATTGCTTTTGGCACATCGAAGCTCGCCGACCAGCAGCCAGGCTGATCGGCGAATCAGATGCGCGATCCGAGGCTGGACTGACTGAAGTAATTCAGTTCTGGTTAATAGAAGTGGATCAGGCGGACTTCTTCTGCGCAGAGGAGCATTCTGCCTCTGGAACCATTGCGCTCACGGTGGTGCCTTCTTCGGTCGAGACTACTTCGAGCCAGCCACCCAGTTGCCGCATGCGTTCGTTCATGCCTCGCAATCCTACTCCCAGTGCGCCCGTCCAGTCTTGGCCAGATTGTTCCAAGAGTCCTGACGGAATTCCTTTTCCTGTGTCGGTCACTTCCAGAGTAACCGTTCCTTTGCTCATTAGCAGTCTAATGTGTGCAGTCTGGCTTCCAGAATGACGATGAACATTGGTGAGACTCTCCTGAAGCACTCGAAATAGTGCCAGCTCCACATCGCGTTGCAGGCGACCAAGGTCATTGTCAACTTCGAAAGTGGTGTTGATCCCGCTGCGCGCCGAGAATCCATCAACATACCACCGTATCGCTGATTCCAAGCCCATCTCTTCAAGCATGGGAGGATACATGAGGTAGGAGATAGTTCGAACCTCCTTGAGCGACTCCTCCGCCAAACGAACGCATTCTGCAATCTCGGAAGCTGCCTCATCATTCTTTCGTCCAGTAGGGGATGCCAACACATCCAGCTTAATCTTCAGCGCCGTAAGGCATTGCCCAAGGCTGTCGTGAAGGTCCCTGCCGATGCGTCTCCGCTCTTCATCCTGCGTGCGGAGCAGGTGGAGGGATAATTCGCGCAGTGACTTCTCCGAATTTTGTAAATGTAGTTCGGCTGCTCGCCTTTGAGCAACTTCCTCTTGCAATGTCCTCTCCATCTGCATTCTTTCCGTGAAATCCCGTGTGACTTTTCCGAAACCGATCAGTTTGCCGCCATCATCTCGAATGGCCGTGATGATCACATTTGCCCAAAACCTGGAACCATCTTTACGCACACGCCAGCCGTCGTCTTCGAATCGCCCTTCTTTTGCGGCAACCTCCAATTCCCAGGCTGGCTTGCCATTGCGCAAATCTTCTTCTGGGTAGAAGCACGAGAAGTGTTTGCCTATAATTTCCGCACTGTCATACCCCTTGATGCGTTTTGCCCCGCTATTCCAGTTCCTGACGCGGCCATCGGGATCTAGCATGAAAATTGCATAATCTTGGACCCCCTCTATGAGCAATCGGAACCGTTCCTCGCTTTCCTGCGTTGTCAATTTGCTTTCCAGCACCTGGGCCCTCTGTTGGAGCTGAGCAATGGCGCGAAGTCGCTCCTCGACGCTGCTCAGCCCCAAATAGCTCTCGCTCGGAACCACGCTGGAGTGCTGCGCACACATTTTCAGAAATGGCTCGATGTGTCTCTCATTTTTGAAGCCGGTAATCGGGTAGGCACAAAGAAGCGAGAAAGAATGCTTCTGAGCTAAATTATTCCAGAGTTCCTCGACCTTCAGAGCTTCCTGTGGTTTTCCGTCCGCCCATAACAGCGCGACCAGCTCTCCGAATACGGCAACGCGGGGATCTTTGTCGTCAGCAGCGTTTCGGACTTGCGTCAGAACATCGCTGATAGTGTTGGTGAATCGGGTCTCATCGACCGAGCCATTTACCATAAATCTGGCAAGAGTTTCATTCGCGTCCAGTAGGACGTAACGCCCCTGGCTGATCGCCTTTGCTGTGTCCACGCCTCGTGCTTTCAGTCGCTGCGCAAGTCCATCCTGGTGCGCCTTGGTCGCGATGACGACGGCGCCATCCCCCACCGCAATGGCCCCTCCGACGAATCGGCTCAACACATCGATAAGAAATCCATCGTCCGTATATAGCTGAACGAAATGTCCGTCGTGGTCAGAGCCAGGCGTTTGCGCGATTGACGGGATCAACTGGAGATCTGAGTTGCTAGGAGAAGTGCTCACTTCCACCTCCGCGGGATGGCGCTAACAAACGAGCGACTGTGTACGATGACTCGCTGCGAGTTAGAAAATACCATTCACTTTGTGTTCCACACGTACAGAAAGGCAGCGTCGGTTGCAGTAGCGACGTTGCGTCCTGCTTTCCGAGTTGCACGATTCAACGCTGATCTTACCTTTTCTTTGCTTTCAACCAATGCTGCTAAGGGCACTTTGAGTGCAACGCCATCCGGCAGCTGACCAAGATCCGAAAGAATCTTGGTAACAATCTCCTTGTGCTTTCCGCTTCGGCCTTGAGGAACATCCGGCTGTGACATTGTCTTGAAGTTCATTGGAGCATTGTGGGTCTTGGGACTCATCGGGCGTCCTCCGCGGGCGACAAACGTTAAACTAACGTGACGCAAATGGTACGACAGCGTAACGAGGTATGCAAGTAAAAACTCGGGCCACAAAACGCCGACACGCTTTCATCGCCGCGACGGAAACTCGCCGTCGCCAAGGGAGGGTACAAGTGTCGGAAAATGAACGACTTCTCCCTGCTAACGGCAAATGCCAATTCCCAAAGGATATGACCCGTATGACTCCCAGCCTGCTAGTGTTTGGGAGTGACTAGAAGGAGCACATTGGAATGCGAAAGGCGAAAACACATTTCGAGCAGATTCCGGTAGCGGTAGTGAAGAAGATTGCTGAAGAAGGATTTCCTGAAGTGAAAGAGATCCGAAATGACAATGTAATCCTTAAAGTTCCTGCCAAAAGAACTGAGCCTCATGCCAGGGGAGAACATTCTCGTTGCAGAAATGGGGTTTAACCGTGGAAATCCGATTGGGAAGCGAAGACGAGGGAGTTATTGAATATCCGGGCTGGCAAAAGCCTTTACAAGAGGCCCTGGTTGAGGTTGACAAGGACAAATTGAAGTCACGGGTCGACGCTGCAGAAACCGCTATTTTCAATCGTCTGCAAGTCATTTCACGCAGTTCTGATCACGCTGCCGAGCGCCAGGCCATAGCGGACGCTCTGGCCCTCATCCGCGTTCTCAAGCGGGACGCTCTAGATTTTCCTGAGTGGGAGAAGAAATAGTCAGGCGGCAAGCTGGTCAAGCAAACTGCGCGCTTTGCCAAGGAGCACCGACACATGCTCAGACTTTGAAACGAGTGCGGAAACTCCTGCGGAGCGGGCTTCCTTCTCAGAGAACACATCGCTGTACTCGCTGAATATAATCACCGGTGCGGCAGGCATCAATCTTTTCAGGACACGGGCGGCCTCGATGCCGTTCATCACCGGCATTGACAGATCCATGACGATCAAGTCAGGGCGCAACCTCTCTGCCTTTTCAATAGCCTCTTGGCCGTTCTCGGCCTCACCGCACACGTCAAAGTCCTCTTGCGAACGGAATAATCTACAGAGAGCGTGACGGATTTCGGCGTTGTCATCGACCAACAACACCGTCTTGGCCATCAGCGTCAACCTCTCTGAAACAATTGCGTCAAGTGCGTGGCGCGATCACAGATCAAACAATAGATGCGGCTGAGGGGGATGGTGTTTCCCAAGAGTTTTTGACGAGCCGTTAAAGTAGGTCAATTGCGCTGCTCGGACGCGCTGCCAAAGCGCACGGAGCAGATGGTTTTCGAGTATGACTTTCCCGCCTTGTGGCAAGGCGTCGCGGGCGTTCCACACCAGATTCAATTTAAGTGGGTCGAATACGTTTTCCGGAAACCTCCGTGTTTTAGATGCCTTCCACTCCAGCCGAACTTAACGTTGACCAGGCGCCCGAAATTCGCCATTGCCTGGAACCAATATTAAGGAGCGCGAATGATTTCCCAAAAACCAGATCGAAAGAATCCAACGGAAAACCGAGGCAACATTAGGCACACCGTGAGCAAAAAGCCCGTCAACCCAGGCGGCACGAACACCATTGCAAGCTTTGTTCGCACGCCCAGCGCGAAGAAATAGAAAGGGCATTCCTAATTGGAACAGTCCTTCGAGCATCAGTAAGCACAGCGTAAGCAGAGATTCTATGTACCGCCACGCGCACGCGCTTGGTCTGATGGACAAACGGCGGCGAAACGTGCCCGCAGCTCTGGAGAAAATTATCGAGAAGGCTGGAGATGTGGAAGTGAGCGCTACAGCTGTTGTCAGTGCCATGGCCGCCATCGCAAAAATCAACGCCAATGGGCAATGGATAGAGCGGAGCGAGCATGTCAGTCTCAATGAACCGTTTGACCGCATGACTCCGCAAGAGATGGAGAATTATACCGCGAACGGAACCTTGCCAACGTGGTTCGAGCGAATGCTGGGCGCAACACCCTCCAACTGGACTGCGGCGATTAGCTCGTGGATGAACAAATTGTCATCTTCCAGAAAGGGAGCGGTAATGTTGCTGACATATCGTATTTTGGTACCCCTGTAGTGACACGAGTCCGTCACGCCATCGGAGAGGGTGAGGTGAAGGATGTTGAGGAAGGTCTTTCGCAACTTGCATAATTGTGTCCCTGACGTCGTTGTTGTTTGTCTGTCGGTTGCAATAGCTTCGTCTCTGATGGCTCAGACGGCTGGAACGGGTGTATTGACGGGTAGGGTTACCGATACGTCCGGCAGCGTGGTTGCGAATGCCACCGTGACGACGACGAGCGTAGACACTGGCGAGACGCGAACCGCAACGACGGGGATAGATGGCTCTTATAAATTTGAGGGAGTGCCAACGGGCAACTACCGGGTGAAGTTTGAGGCCGCAAGCTTCAAGGCCATCGAGATTCCATCCGCAACGATCGGTGGGACCGAGCCGGAGGTTCTGAACGAAAAGCTGGAGGTGGCGGAACACAGCAACAGCAAACCGACGCCGGCAACACAGGACAATCTGCCCAACGCCCCGTCCAGCAGTACGACAACACCTTCACTTTCGGATCTTGGCCTTTCTCCGGAACAAATTCAGGGAAACGCTCGTGAGCAGGCGTTGCTCGATAAGCGGACCCACATGCTCAAGATCCATCAACGAATGGGTTTGATCACGACCATTCCGTTGATTGTCACCGTTGCCACCTCTCTCAACGCCGGGGGCAAGAGCACCAGCAGCGCTTCCCGCGATCTGCATACGGCTCTCGGCGGGCTGACGGGAGATTTATATGGCATCACAGCGTACTACGCAATCCGCGCGCCCAGGGTGCCTGGAACCGAAGCCCGCGGGCCGATCCGTTTCCACAAGGCCATGGCTTGGATACATGGCCCCGGAATGATTCTGACGCCCATCCTGGGAGTTATGGCTTTCGATCAAAAAAACAAAGGCGAAAAGGTTCATGGCATCGCCTCCGCACATGGGCCGGTAGCCATCGTGACAGCGGGCGCATTTGGGGCGGCGCTTGTTTCGGTATCGTTAAAGTTCTAGGCACAGTTTATGAACAAGAAAATATCGATTGCCTTCTTGCTCGTGGCATTCCCCACGTTGGCTGGAGCCGATAGCCAGTGGATCCTCAAACAGAGCACTCTCACATACCATGTATCGCATCCACTCCACCAGACTGATGGTCTAAGTCATGCGGCGAAGGGCAAAGGCGTTTGCCACGCCGGCCAGTGCGAGTTCCTGATCGCGGTGCCAGTTAAGTCTTTTGATTCCGGAGACAGCAACCGCGACCTTCACACGCTCCAGGTCACGCGCGGCGCAGAGTTTCCGCTGGTCACCGCGCGCACGCGCCTGCCCGAATCGGCAGCGGCATTAGCGACCGTCAATGCCGATCTCGAGATTCAGTTCGCTGGCCAGACTGCACAGTACAAGCAGGTCCCTTTCAAAGTAGAAACGCAGGGCGACGTGACTCATATCACCGGGACCATTCCGGCCACCCTCGCTGATTTCAAAATCGAGCCGCCATCGCTCCTGACGATGCCGGTCAAGAACGAAATTCCTGTGCGCGTTGACATGACGTGGCGTCAGCAGTGAGCTGGCGAGGAGATACTCATCCGGTCTCGCGTGAGGAATTTGAGGCAGCTTTATTCGCAAGAGCAGCGGCTGGCTCGCGGGAGCTTCAACGTTTCACCAGTTTCCCGCATCCCACCTGGAGGTGTAAAGTCTTGGACGGGTGGGAATCTCCCATGCGATTGTTGGTAGTAGAAGACGACATATCCATTCAGCAGTTCCTCAAACGGGCGCTGGTGGAGGCCGGATATCAAGTAGACACAGCCGGCACGGCAAAAGCTGCCGAAACTATGGCCTTGGAAGGTATTCACGATGCCTTCATCATCGATCTTGGGCTTCCAGACCTGGACGGATTAGACTTAATTGCTCACTGTCGCGCCCAAGGTAGTTCGGCACCAGTCTTAATCCTGTCGGCCCGGCGTTCTGTGGACGAACGCGTTCGAGGACTGGAGCAGGGCCGAGACGACTACCTCACAAAACCATTTGCCCTCCCGGAACTGCTGGCCAGGTTGAGAAATCTCCTGCGCCGGTCCGCGGTTCCACAGACTGAATCGGTTCGCCTGCAAGCTGCCGACTTGCAGCTTGATCTGGTGCGTCGCGAAGCGCGCCGGGGCGAACACTTGCTGCAATTGACACCACAGGAGTTTTCACTGCTGGAATATCTTTGCCGCAATGAAGGTCGAGTGGTCACCCGGACCATGATTCTGGACCATGTCTGGCGTATGAGAATCGATCCGGCAACCAACGTTGTGGATGTTCATATCTATCGTCTGCGCAGCAAAGTCGATCATGACACCCCACGACCGCTGATTCATACAATTCGTGGCGTCGGCTACGTTCTCAAACATGCCTAGGAATTTGCGTGCTACCGCCGCTTGGCGGATTTCGATCTGGACAACCATGGCGTTCGCCCTCGGAACCGCTGTGGCCTTTTCCATAGTTTATTTGCTTATGGCCCAGGGCCTAAGGGAGCGGAGTGACACTTGGCTTAGCGGCGAGGCTGACGTTTTAGCTCAGGTCTCCGCCGACACTCCGAGCGATCACCTCTACAAGCGCATCGTTCAAGAAGTGGCGGAGCTTGCGACTCAGGAGGTACCGGACCAGCGCAACTCTCGTGGCGAAAGGCTGAATTCTGTATTCTTCTTGGCCACAGATCCCACTAACAGTGAAGCTCCCTTGTGGGTTGGGCCCGGTTCCAAAGATGCTTTTGTCACAGCGATTCAACGGACGAAGTTGGTTCCGGGACCTCCGAAGTCCATAACTGTGGAAGGATATCGGCAGACGTTTCGCGTGGTTGAGAAGGCGCAAAACGGAAGAACAGTTTATCTCGGACTATCGGATCATGGCGCCAAGCATATGCTGCACACGTTGGCCCGTCGTTTTCTCGCGCTTTGGTGCGGCATGTTCCTGCTCGGCTTCGTAATCTCCTACTGGAGCGCACGTCGTACTCTGCATCGCGTGGAACGAATTACGGAAACCGTCGCGCGAATTGGAACTGAAGACTTAAATGAACGCTTGCCTGAACCTGTAAATTCGGATGAGATTTCGCGACTCGCTAAGACGTTTAATCACATGCTCGACCGGCTCCAGTCTTCCGTGAGTCAACTTCGCACCGTGACTGGCGGTATCGCGCACGACCTCAAAAGCCCGCTAACTTTGATTCGTGGGACGCTGGAATCCGTATTATGTAATGAAGGAAATGATAAGTGGCGTGACTCAGTTGGAGAGGCGATCGAAGACCTGGACAGGCTTTTGCAGTGGCTGAACACAACGCTGGATCTCGCGGAAGCGGAGGCGGGTGCGCTTCACGTCGATCGCGGTCCAGTTGACTTCTCCGGTGTCGTGCGACAACTGGTTGACATCTACCAACCTGCGATGGCCGAGCACCATCACGAAGTGACGACTGATCTCGAAGGGCTTGTGGTCGTGGATGCTGACGTGACCCTGCTGAATCGTGTAGTAAGCAATTTGCTTGAAAATGAATTGACTCATTTGCCCGTGGGATGCCGAGTGAACATCCGGCTCTACTCGCATCAAAGATCAGCAGAACTGGTCATTGAAGACAATGGTCCGGGATTTCCCCCTGATATCAGCAGCCAGGTTTTCAAGCGGTTCGTGAGGGGAAACGTTCTCCCGGACACGGTCTTGGGCTTGCCTTCGTGGAGGCAGTTGCTCAAGCGCATGGCGGCGGCGCACAGGTCTCCGATCGTCTGGGAGGCGGTGCCGTTATAACTTTGTCGCTGCCCGTTAGTGTGCTCCAAGCGGCATAGCGGCGCCAGTTCCGAACTCTGATCGGTCATGCGTTCGCGTCGCCGGGCACGTCAGGAGCCGTGACCTCATAAGCATCTTGCGCATCCGGATTCATTGGTCGCGCTCGGCGGAAGAAGAAAGCTTCTCTTGCCAATTTGAAAATGGTTTGACGATTTTTCGACGCAGTCTTCCGAGCCGGAGACAAAACACTCCTCAGCCTTCGTCAGATCGGCCGTCAGCAAGAACGAAAGCAAATGCGTGCTATCCATATTTTGTGCGAATACTCTGGAAAACTCGGCGCTCGTTGCGTACCCTTGCGATACGTCAATAGAGATCGGACTTGTTCGTCCCACGGTCCTTTGTCCTCTCTGCTCTCCATTGCCCCGTGCAGCCGTATAAAAATGTCAGTCACAAGGAGTCAGTGGCTAAACAATTTGTTACGCACGTCCGGCCAAAATTCTTTTGCCACATTGAAGAACGCATCCAGGGCTATTTGTTGTCCCCACTTGTTTGCCGTATTTCCAGATGATCGATCCGCGGCCGGATAGTAGAAGTTGGAAATGCCCGCGGCTACGGCATTTCCGGCCAACTCCGATGTGTTGAAGTGGTTGCGGCCGTCGTCCCCGCGAGTGATAAACTCCCGACTGACGGCGTATCCAGTCCGCTTCCAAAAACCTCCTGTACCTTTTACGAAATAGCGAGGATCCTGGTGGAGAGCAATCGGAAATAGACCTTCAGTCATGATGTTGCCAATTGCTTGATCGGCGAACGCTCCTCCGTAGTACTTGCCAAACCCCTGCGCTCCGGTGCCGAATGAACTGTACTGCTTCTGTGCCATCGAGAGCCCCGCAAAGATGCCAGCGACGAGAAACGCAGAGGGATCGAAAGAGTCGTCCAATGCAACTTTCATCTTTTTGGCGGGGGTCAACGGTTTTATCTCCGCTGAGTTTTCGTCCGAGCGATAGTTGGGAATTATCCAGAAAATGTGATTTTTGCTCGGTTCATGCGGTTGGCTAGGTTGTGATTGGCCCGACTGAGCCTGATTTGCGCTGGGCGCATCGGGCAGCGTTGATGGTTGCTGTCCAATCGCTACGACCCCTCCAACCAGGAAATTCACAGAGATAAGTACACGGCAGACCATAAGACCGAATAAACACGATGACAACCTCCGCATACTAAGGTTGATGCAGGTTGAGACGCCTAATTAATGAACATGAACAACTTGTCATCTGTTCGCCACGCCGAATTCATTGTGTAGCTGAGTCTGTGGTCGGGAATGCCGTTATGAGAAATACGGTTAGGGAAAATAGTTCTCGGTCCCCTACGAAGCTGGCAGGCTGCTTCGCTCGCTCTAGCGCTGCTGTTGACGCGTGGCCGAGGAAGGAGATGATCGAGGTGTGAAATCTTGCCGAGGGTGCGATTCGTGCTTGTTTTTCGCCTACTACAATGTATGGCGCGGG
>Ga0257153_1000056_pt1 | contig 11347 bp, 9 predicted proteins | sample DW10A_FD_185988 | JGI IMG/M metagenome (GOLD analysis project Ga0257153, IMG submission 185988) | Soil microbial communities from H.J. Andrews Experimental Forest, Oregon, United States - DW-10-A | ecosystem: Environmental > Terrestrial > Soil > Temperate forest > Bulk soil | place: USA: Oregon... | reverse complement strand
CGATCTACGTGGCGCTCGGAATCTGGGGCGCAGTACCGCGCTGGATTGTCATCCTTGTGGTCTCGCGCGACATCATGATCGTCGCCGCCGTGATCGTGTCATGGTTGTTCGGCAAACCGATCCCGATGAAGCCCTTGATGGTATCGAAGCTCAATACGGTGGCGCAGGTGGCATTCGCGGCATTGGTACTTGCGGCACTCGGCTTCGGCTTCGAGCCGAAGCCGTACGACCTGATCCTGATGGGCTTTGTAACGATCTTTACTTTGGTTTCCGTATCCCTCTATCTCAGGGAGTGGGTACGGCACATGAGCACGATCGAAGCAAAATGATCAATGCGCCGGTGGTCCGGCATGGAGTAAGCGTGTGGCAGTTCGCCTTCAACCTCGTCAGCTTGCATTTGCGCTGCCGCACGCAGAGAGCCTTACTCGCGACAATTTTCTCGAGGGACCGGCCAATGCTGCAGGCTTGGCACTGATCGACAGCTGGCCCGAATGGCCAAACCGGATCATGCTGCTGGTAGGACCGGAAGGCTCCGGCAAAAGCCATCTCGCCGCAATCTGGGCCGAGCAGGCGGGCGCACGTTCTACGACAGCGCATGCGCTGACCGCCGCGGCGGTGCCCGGCGCGTTGGCGACGGGGGCGCTGGTGGTCGAAGATCTGAGATCGTCAGATTTCGACGACCGCGCGCTGTTTCACCTGATGAATCTGGCGCGGGAAGACGGGGCTTTCGTTCTGGTAACCGCGCGCGAGCCACCATCCGCATTTCAGATCGAGCTGCGCGATCTCAGGTCGCGTTTGCGTGCGATCCCGGCGGTGTCGTTGTTGCCGCCGGACGACCAGCTATTTCGCGCGCTGATTGTCAAATTTTGCGCGGACCGCCAACTGGCCGTCGATGAGACCGTGGTGAGTTATCTGGCAACCAGGATCGAGCGGTCTTATGCGGCCGCGCGGCAGGCGGTCGAACGCCTGGATGCGGAAGCCCTGCGGCTGGGACGGCCGGTGAGCCGGGCGCTTGCGGCTGAATTGCTGCGCAATGGCTAATCCAGCGGCCCGGCGCGCATCTTGACGGCGCAAGCGACAGGAACATCAATGTCATTGAAACGTCGTCGCGATAACACATGCTTTGCACCGTCTCTGCAGAGGGTGGCGGTGCCGTTTACCTTGAGATGGATCGAAATCTGATGGATTCCGCGCAAGCCACTGTAATTAAAGAAAAAGAAGCGGATGCCGAGGCCCGTCCAGCGATCGGCACCAGCCCCGAGCGCTTCATCAATCGCGAGCTTTCCTGGCTGCACTTCAATCGCCGGGTGCTGGAGGAGTCGGTCAATCCCGGCCATCCCGCGCTGGAACGGGTGCGGTTTCTGTCGATTTCCGCCAATAACCTTGATGAGTTCTTCATGGTCCGCGTCGCCGGCATCAAGGCGCAGGTGCGGGAGGGCATCGCCGAGCGCAGTCCGGACGGCCTGAGCCCCGCCGAACAGCTTGTCCTGATCAATGAGGCGGTCTCAAAGCTCGCCACCGACCAGCAGGCGATCTGGCGCGATCTGCGCGGCACCCTGGCCGAGGTCGGCATTGTTCTGGTCGATGGCCGCGATGTCCCCAAGACCGAGCGAAGCTGGATTGAGGATCACTTCCTCCACAATATTTTCCCGTTGTTGACCCCGCTCGCGATCGACCCGGCGCATCCTTTTCCCTTCATCCCGAGCCTCGGATTTACCGTGGCGCTGCAGCTGGCACGGATCTCGGACGGCAAACCGATGAACGCGCTGATCCGCATGCCCGGCAAGATCGACCGCTTCATCCGCCTGCCCGCGGGCAAGGATTCCTCGGTACGATTGATTACGCTGGAACAGGCGACCGGTCTGTTCATCGGCCGGCTGTTCCCCGGCTATACCGTCAAGGGCCAGGGCTCGTTCCGCATCATCAGGGACTCGGAACTCGAAATCGAGGAAGAGGCGGAAGATCTGGTGCGCCTGTTCGAAACCGCGCTGAAGCGACGGCGGCGCGGGTCGGTCATCCGGCTCGAAATCGAAGCCAAGATGCCCGAAGAGCTGCGCGCTTTCGTGCAGCAGGCGCTTTCGACCGCCGACGACGAGGTGTTGCTGGTCGACGGCGTATTGGCGATGAACGAGCTGTCGCAATTGACCCGGCTCGACCGGCCCGACCTCGAATTCCCGCCCTATGTGCCGCGTCATCCCGAACGCGTGCGCGATCATGGCGGCGATATCTTCGCTGCGATCCGGCAAAAGGATCTGATCGTTCATCACCCCTATGAATCATTCGACGTCGTCGTCCAGTTCCTGCAACAGGCCGCCCGCGACCCCGACGTCGTCGCGATCAAGCAGACGCTCTACCGCACCTCCAACAACTCGCCGATCGTGCGGGCGCTCGCAGAGGCCGCGGAGGCGGGAAAGTCGGTGACCGCACTGGTCGAGCTCAAGGCGCGGTTCGATGAGGAAGCCAACATCCGCTGGGCGCGCGATCTTGAACGTGCCGGCGTGCAGGTCGTCTACGGATTCCTCGAACTGAAGACCCACGCCAAGCTGTCACTGATCGTGCGTCGCGAGGGCGGCAGCCTGACGACCTACGTTCATACCGGCACCGGCAATTATCATCCGGTTACCGCGCGCATCTACACCGATCTGTCCTACTTCACCTCCGACCCGATCATCGGACGCGACGCCGCGCGGGTATTCAACTACATCACCGGCTATGCCGAACCGAGCGATATCGAGAAGATGGCGGTGTCGCCGCTCACCTTGCGCAAGCGTATCCTCGAACATATTCACGGTGAGACCGGCCATGCCCGCCACGGCAGGCCGGCGGCCATCTGGATGAAGATGAACTCGCTGGTCGATCCCGACATCATCGACGCGCTGTACGAAGCCTCGCAGGCCGGCGTGTCGATCGAGCTGGTGGTGCGCGGAATCTGCTGTCTGCGGCCGGGCATCTCAGGGCTCTCCGAGAACATCCGCGTCAAATCGATCATCGGCCGTTTCCTCGAACATGGCCGAATCTACTGCTTCGGGATGGGACAGGGCCTGCCAAGCGCAAAAGCTGCTGTGTATATCTCGTCCGCCGACATGATGCCGCGCAACCTCGATCGGCGTGTCGAAATTCTTTGTCCGCTGCAAAATCCCACGGTGCATCAGCAGGTTCTCGAGCAGATCATGGTCGCGAATCTGAAGGATACCGAGCAAAGTTGGCAGTTATTGCCGGATGGATCGTCAACGCGTATGAAGGCGGCGAAGGGCGAGGAACCCTTCAACCTGCACAATTACTTCATGACCAATCCGAGTCTGTCAGGCCGTGGAAAGTCGCTTAAGGAATCCTCACCGCGCCGCCTCACGCGCCGTACCGAACGTCAGCATTCATCATAAAGGATTTTTCCGGTGAAGCGGCCGCGCAAACGCCAATCCAGCGTCGCGGTCATCGACATCGGTTCGAATTCGGTGCGTCTCGTCGTCTACGAATCGATGACGCGGAGCCTGGTCACCCTCTTCAACGAAAAAACCCTGTGCGGGCTCGGACGCGAAGTTCAGACCACCGGACTGCTGGCGCCGGACGCCGTCGCCAAGGCCTTGACGTCGTTGCGGCGTTTTCGCGCCTTGTGCAGGGTGATGAAAGTCGGCAAGGTCTATGCGATAGCCACCGCCGCGTGCCGCGATGCCACCAATGGCCCCGTTTTCATTGCGAAAGCCGAACGCATCTGCGGCGTTAAAATCGAAATCCTGTCGGGCCCGCGCGAAGCGAAATTATCGGCGCTCGGCGTCATATCGGGTATTCACAAGCCGGACGGCATTGTGGGCGATCTCGGCGGTGGCTCGCTTGAATTGATCGACGTGCAGGGCAACCGCATTCGCAGCGGTGTGACGCTGCCGCTCGGAAGCCTCGCCTTGCAGGACTTATCGCACAAGTCGCTGAAGCGTGCCGAGCGTATCGTCAGGAACGATCTGTCAGATGTTGCCCAACTCAAAGCCGGACGCGGACGCACCTTCTATGCGGTCGGAGGAACCTGGCGTGCGCTGGCGCGCATCCACATCGTCCAGAGCGGTTATCCGCTGCGTGTGATGCACGGCTATTCGATACCGGCACCGGACGCGCTCGATTTCGCACGCCGCCTTCGCCGCCTCGCGGCCGCAAACATGCTGGCCGATATCGAAGTCGTCGCCGATGCACGGCGGCCACTATTGACCTATGCGGCGCTTGTTCTCGAATACATCATCCGGGTCGCAAAGCCGAAGACCATCGTGTTTTCGACCTTCGGGGTGCGCGAAGGCCTGCTTTACTCGATGCTGCCGCAGGCCGAGCGCTCGGAGGATGGGTTGATTTGCGCTGCGCAGACGCTCAACGAGCTGCTGTCGCGATCCGCACGGCATGCGGAAGAATTAATCGACTGGACCGATCGTCTGGCGCGGGTCGTAAAATTGCGGGAAACCGAGGAAGATCGCCGCCTGCGCCATGCCGCTTGCCTGCTGTCCGACATCGGATGGCGGGTGCATCCCGACCACCGTGGCGAAGAGACGCTCAGTCTCATCACCAACGGAAATTTCGGTGTGGTCACTCATCAAGGTCGGGTGTTTGTCGCGCTGTCGGTATTTTATCGCTATGCGGGTCTAAGCGAACAAAACGAACCGCCGGCGATTATTCGCGAGCTGCTGCCGCCGGCCATGGTCGAGCGTGCCCGCTTGCTCGGCGCGGCCTTTCGCGTCGCCCACCTGGTATCGGCGGCGCGGCCCGGCGTGTTGCCGGCAACACACTTCAGAAGCCGGGGCCGCAAGCTGATGCTGGTGTTCGAGCACAGGTTGGTTGACCTGGTCGCGGATCGTGTCGGCAGCCGATTCAAGCAGCTCGCGAAACTGGTCGGCCGCTCCGGATCAATCGTAAGGCGCTAGTTCCGTCGGCGGCATGGAGCTGAGGCCAGGTCCGAGTCACCCTGCGGACGGCGCAGCGTGTTCAACTTGCTGCAGCTTGCGCCTCCGCCAGATCGACCCCGCGATCAGCACGACGATGACGCCCAACACGGCGCAGACAAGCTCCCCGCCGTTGCCGGTTGCAAAGTGCGGCCCGATCCCGAGCGACCCCAGCAACGCGTCGAGCTTGACGCCGGCCGGGCCGGCGAAAAGCGCCTGCAATTTCGGATGAACCACTGGATCGGTGGCAATGACGTCGCCGGCGATCCAGCCGAGCAAGGCGGCGCCGGCCCAGACCAAAATCGGCAGTCGATTGAGCAGCGCCATGATCAGCGCAGCGCCGGCAACGATCAGCGGTATGCTGATCGCGAGGCCGAGGATCAACAGCGGAAAACTGCCATTGGCGGCGGCCGCGACCGCGATCACATTGTCGAGGCTCATTACGATATCGGCGACCACGACGATCTGAATCGCGGCCCACAAATGCGACGCAGATTTGACGCCTTCCTCGTCCTCCTGCTCGGGCACCAGCAGTTTGGCGGCGATCACGAGCAGCGCCAGCCCGCCGACCAGCTTGAGGTACGGCAATTCCATCAACGACGCGACAATGCCGGTGAAGACGATGCGAAGAACAACCGCGGCGCCGGCCCCGAAGATCATGCCCCAAAGCCGCTGGCGCGGCGCCAGTCCACGACACGCCAGCGCGATCACCAGCGCATTGTCCCCTGACAGCAGTACGTTGATCCAGATGATCTTGCCGACAGCGACCCAAAAAGCCGGCTGCAGCATCTCGGCTTGAAACTCGGCCGCAAACTTTGTGACGTTCGCCGGATCGAAGATTTGCAACAGCCAGTTCACGGCGCATTCCTTTCGGCCAGGGGCCGTTCCGCGCGGCTATTGCTTGCCGCCCCGTCTATCGATCAGCCGACGATTTCGTTGCCGGAGAAAAATTGTGCGATTTCGATGGCGGCGGTCTCAGGGGCATCGGACCCATGCACCGAGTTTTCGCCGATCGATTTGGCGTGCAGCTTGCGGATCGTGCCGTCGGCCGCCTTGGAAGGATCGGTAGCACCCATCACTTCGCGGTGTTTGAGCACGGCGTTTTCGCCCTCGAGAACTTGAACGACGACAGGACCGGAAATCATGAAATCCACCAACTCGCGAAAAAACGGACGTTCCCTGTGAACGGCGTAGAAGGTTTCAGCCTGCTCACGGCTCATGCGAATGCGCTTCTGGGCAACGATTCGCAGTCCCGCCTTCTCGATCAGCGCATTGATCGCGCCGGTCAGATTGCGCGCGGTCGCGTCGGGCTTGATAATCGAAAAGGTGCGTTCAATCGCCATGATTTCGTCCTTGCAGAGCGCTGAGGGGAATTGCGGCGCTTATATCGGCGCTATCGGCGAACGGCAAGCGATCGGCCGAGATGGCCTCGATTGCCCGGGCAGCCAATCGATGCCCGGAATTACCACAATTTCACAAAGATGAACCCTCTCTGAAACCCGCGTCCCGGTTTCATTCACGTTGTCAGGAATAGCCTTCCGATCAGCCGCACGCTCCGGGGTTTTGGCAGCGTTGCGGCGGCACTTTCACCGATGGCGCCACCCGCGCCGAACCTGTGGAGACGACCATGTTACGCAAACTCTCGCTTGTTGCAGTTGCCGCGGCATCGCTGGGTGCGGCCGCGCTGGCGCCGACCTCTGCTTCCGCCTGGGGCGGTCACGGTTGGCACCACGGCGGATGGCACGGCGGCTGGGGCGGTCCCCGCTTCTTCGTCGGCGGTCCGGCCTATGGTTACGGTTACGGTGGCTGCTATGTGCGGCGATTGGTCCCGACGCCGTGGGGACCCCGCTGGCGGCTGGTGAATCGTTGCTATTGATCCGCCTTATCAATCCGATCGTCAAAAGCCCCGGCCCCTGCGGTCGGGGCTTTCTTTGAGTTCGATTGGTGGAACTCGATCCGCGGGTTTCATCAATTCCAGCTGAAAAAATGTGCAATCCGCCGCAACCCGGAAACAATTTTTGTGCTCGGGACTTGGTCAGAGGTCAGCTTGAAACGGAACGCGAAGCGGAACCGTCATGAACAGCCGAGTTACTAACCAGAGCGAACAAATCGATCAAAGGACGTCCCGATCGATTTGCGACGCCATCGGTGAACGGCTGCAGCAGAGGCTGCGGCCGGATACTTCGCGGCTATCGTCCCACTTGCAGCATCTGATGGATGAATTGCGCAGGAGGGACAGCGAAGGCCGCTGGAGGTCGTCGAACTAGCCGAATGTCCTTTCGGCATAGGCGGATTGCGGAAGCGATATTTCGCTCATAAACCGGTTGCGTTTGGCGGCGGCTCCGGTGACAACCCCGCATGCTTTCAATCACCGATATATCGGTCCGGATTGCCGGACGACTTCTGATCGATCACGGCTCCGCGCAGATCGTGCCGGGCGCGCGCGTCGGTCTGGCAGGCCGCAACGGTGCCGGCAAATCGACGCTGTTCCAGGCGATTCGCGGCGAACTGCCGACGGAGACCGGCACCATCACGATCCCTCCGCGCTGGCGGGTCGGTAGTCTTGCGCAGGAAGCGCCGAATGGTCCGGAGAGCCTGATCGAAGTCGTGCTGAAAGCGGACCTCGAGCGCGATTCGCTGCTCCGGGAAGCCGAGACCGCCCACGATCCGCACCGGATCGCGGAAATCCAGACCAGGCTCGTCGACATCGACGCCCATTCGGCGCCCGCCCGCGCCGCTGCGATTCTCAGCGGCCTCGGATTTTCGAGCGCGGACCAGGCGCGGTCATGTTCGGAATTTTCCGGCGGCTGGCGAATGCGCGTCGCGCTCGCTGCGACGTTGTTTGCGGCGCCCGATCTTTTGTTGCTGGACGAGCCGACCAATTATCTCGATCTCGAAGGCACGCTCTGGCTTGAGGACCATCTCGCGAATTATCCGCGCACGGTAATCGTCATCAGCCATGACCGCGATCTGCTCGATACCTCGGTGGACCAGATCCTCCATCTGGACCGCGGCAAACTAACACTCTATCGCGGCAGCTATTCGTCATTTGAGGAGCAACGCGCCACGCGCGAGATGCTCGACGCCAAACACGCCAAACGACAGGAGGCCGAGCGCAAGCGCCTGCAGGCTTTTGTCGACCGCTTCAAGGCCAAGGCCTCGAAAGCGCGCCAGGCTCAGTCGCGCGTGAAGATGCTGGAAAGGATGAAACCGATCGCAGCGCTGGTGACGCAAGACGTGCGCGAGATCAGCTTCCCTGCGCCGGAAAAAATGCTGTCGCCTCCGATCATCGCGGTCGACGATGTTTCGGTCGGTTATGATCCGAAACAACCAGTGCTGAACCGCGTCACCCTGCGAATCGACAACGACGATCGCATCGCGTTGCTCGGCGCCAACGGCAACGGCAAATCGACGCTGGTCAAACTGCTCGCCAGCCGGTTATCGCCATTTTCCGGCACGATTACGCGCGCGGAGAAGATATCCATCGCCTATTTCGCGCAGCACCAGCTTGACGAATTGAGCGAAGACGGCTCGCCCTACGATCACGTCCGCAAGCTGATGCCAGATGCTCCCGAAACCAAGGTGCGCGGGCGCACCGGTGCGATCGGCTTCTCAGGCAAGGCCGGCGACACCCTGGTCAAGAACCTCTCGGGCGGCGAAAAGGCGCGGCTGCTGCTGGGGCTAGCGACCTTCTTCGGTCCCAACATGATCATTCTCGACGAGCCGACCAACCATCTGGATATCGACAGCCGCGCCGCGCTGGCCGAGGCGATCAACGAATTTCCAGGCGCGGTCATCATGGTCTCGCATGATCGCTACCTGATCGAAGCCTGTGCCGATCGATTGTGGGTGGTGGCCGACCATACCGTCACTGCCTACGACGGCGATCTCGATGACTATCGACGCATGGTATTGTCAGCGCGCGGCATGCGCACAAACTCGCGCGACCGCGGCAGCAACGAGCGGGGCAATGGTCGCGACAAGCCTGCACGCAACGGCAACGAAAAGCGTGTACCACTGAAACAGAAGATTTCAGAGGCCGAGGCCGAGATCGCGCGCATCAACGGCATCATCGCCAAGATCGATACGGCGCTGGCCCTGCCGGATTTGTTCACGCGTGACCCGAAGCAGGCTGCCCAGCTCAGCAAGGCACGGGCCGGTGCGGCGAGCGCCTTGCAACGAGCCGAGGAAGAATGGCTGGCGGCCAGTTCGCAATATGATGAAGCGGCCGGCTGAGCGACATGTGGGAATGAAGCAAGGGATCAGGTCGCCGCCGGCTTCTTCTTCGACTTGGGCTTGGCGGGCTTCGGCGGCGCCACCGGCTCGGGCCCACGCTCGATCGAGCTCAGGCGTCCGGCCGTAAAGGTGTAGATCCCGGCGCGTTGCCCCTTCGTGTAATTGATAACCGCGACCCGATCGCCGCGCGGATTATTGGAAAAATTAACGCTGTCGGGTGCGCCAATGCCGCGCACAACGTCGCATTCGGTGTGACCGAGCGCCACCGCTCCCGTTGTCGAGGCGGGCGGCGCCGCGGCAGCTCCCTCGGTCAACGCATTCGCGTCTGCAGGCCCGCCTGGAGGTGCCATTCCCGGGCAAAGCCCGTCGGCGCTGACCAGATCCTCCGATGTGAGCTGCCTGTTGGGGGTCAAAGGCGGCGTTTCAATCGAAACGGGTCGGATAAACAGCCTGCCGGAGCGCGAAAACCACTCTGCGTCTTTCGACAGAAGATCGGACGAAAACAAGTTGGACGCGCCCGAGCAGCCCGCCATGACCGGGGCAAGCAGAAGCAATGCCAGCAGACATTTTCGATGAGGGTATACGTCTCGCACGCTAATCAGGTTCCCGCCCCGGCCCTAAGCGCTTGTCCCACCATCACTTTGCGGCACGACCGTGACTGTGTGCAAGCCCGCAGGGAGAAAGTGCAGATTATCATTAATTGCCGGATATCGCTATTCCCGCCGCTGCCACCGGCCTCGCTCGTCGGGCTGCCAATAGGTCACCTCGAACCCCCGCGCCTTGCAATCTGTCCAGGCACCTCGCGCCAAAGCGAGCGCCTCACCGTCGTCGCCGTTGAAGACCAGAACCATACGATCATAGGCGTGCGAATCCGCAGGCAAGGCGGCATTGTCGATCAGAAACCTGACATTGGCCCTGTTCGGATTGCCCTCTTCCACCACCAGCACGATCGGCTGATCCTGCGCATCGCCGGCGCGCCAGGTGGCGTGCGGCAAAAACGAATCGTCGCGATAGGTCCACAAATGCGCATCGAGCGCGTCGGCGCGCTCCTGCGATGTCGATTGCACCACAACGCGCCAGCCACGCTCCAGCGATTTTTCGAGCAAGGACGGCAACACACTTTCAAGCGACATATTTTGCAGGTGATAAAACAGAACTTCCGTCATCACTTTGCTTCGCAGTAATCCGCAACCAGCCGCTCCAGCAGGCGAACACCAAATCCCGAACCCCAGCTCTGATTGATGTCGGACTTCGGCGCGCCCATCGCGGTTCCCGCGATATCGAGATGTGCCCATGGCGTGTCGTCGACGAAGCGCTGCAGGAACTGCGCGGCGGTGATCGAACCGCCGTTGCGGGTGCCGGTGTTCTTCATGTCAGCGAACTGCGAATCGATCTGCTTGTCGTATTCCGGACCGAGCGGCATGCGCCAGACCCGTTCACCCGTCGCCAGGCCGACCTTGGTCAAGCGCTCGGCCAGTTCGTCGTTGTTGGAGAACAACCCGGCATATTCGGTACCGAGCGCCACCATGATCGCCCCGGTCAGGGTTGCGAGATCGACCATGAATTTCGGCTTGATCTTCTTCGCCACATACCAGAGCACGTCGGCCAGCACCAATCGGCCCTCGGCGTCGGTGTTGATGATCTCGATGGTTTGCCCGGACATCGATGTGACGATATCGCCGGGACGTTGGGCGTTGCCGTCGGGCATGTTCTCGACAAGGCCGATGGCGCCGACCGCATTGACCTTCGCCTTGCGCGCGGCCAGCGCGTGCATCAGTCCGACGACGCAAGCGGCGCCGCCCATGTCGCCCTTCATGTCCTCCATGCTTCCCGCCGGCTTGATCGAAATGCCGCCGGTGTCGAAACAAACGCCCTTGCCGACAAAAGCAACCGGCTGATCGCCGCGCTTGGCGCCGTTCCAGCGCATGATCACGGTGCGGCCGGCCCGCGTCGAGCCCTGCGCAACACCGAGCAGCGCGCCCATTCCGAGTTTCGTCATAGCCTTGACGTCGAGGACCTCGACGTCAACGCCGAGCTTCTTCAGCTGGCTGGCGCGGCGCGCAAATTCCGAGGGATAGAGCACGTTCGGCGGCTCGTTCACCAGTTCGCGCGCTATGATGACACCATCGACGATGTGAGCGTCCGGCGCGAAGGCCTTTCGCGCAGCCGCCACATCATCCACGGCGAGCGAAACATCG
>Ga0257153_1000054_pt1 | contig 11450 bp, 9 predicted proteins | sample DW10A_FD_185988 | JGI IMG/M metagenome (GOLD analysis project Ga0257153, IMG submission 185988) | Soil microbial communities from H.J. Andrews Experimental Forest, Oregon, United States - DW-10-A | ecosystem: Environmental > Terrestrial > Soil > Temperate forest > Bulk soil | place: USA: Oregon... | reverse complement strand
ACGCCCCCGCGAGAACCCTGAATCAAAATCGCGCCGTCTTTCATCATCGCCAGTTCGCGCCGCCCGATCATGCTGGCCGTCTGCGGTAACAGCGGCACATGCAAGCTGACCACGTCCGCCAGTTGGAAAAGATCTTCCAGCGAGCAAGGTTTTGCGCCGACCGCCTCAGCCGTTCGCAGGTCGCGCGGTGCCGGATCATGATAAAAAATCAGGCAACCGCGCTTTTGAAACGCGGAGGCAACGGCCACGCCGGTAATGCCAAATCCGATGATCCCCACAGTCAAGCCGTCGAGCCCCTGTAAATTGTCGGCGATCATCCGCGCACGAAATTCGCGGTAATTGCCCTTGCGAATCTCCGTGTCGGCCCACAAAAATCCGCGCAAAAGCACGGTTGCCGTCGTCACCGCGTACTCCGCCACCGATTCGTTGCTTCCTCCCGGAACATTCGCCGCCGCAATGCCCCGCTCCCGCAGAAATTCCAGATCCAGCCGGTCCAGCCCTGCTCCCGTCACCTGCACAAACTTCACGCTCGTATTTTCGAAAAGTGCGTTCGGAAGTTTTGGCCCCACTGCGGGAATCACCAGCACCCGCGCCTCTTTCATCAACTCCGCCAAATCCTCGTCGCTCGGAGCACGGTAGGCGATTTTCAACGACTCAGGCGGCAACGTCCCCACTCGCTTGAAATCCGCTTCAGGGCGCAGGCACAACACGTCGATGCTCATGATTTCTTGGGTGTCCTCTGAGAAACACCGGGTTCCTGCGTGGCCCCGGCCACGTCCGCAACAGGGAAGAAGCACAACAGCACCAGCGGCGCGCTCCCGGTGTTCCGCGTGACATGTTTTTCGCCTGGAGGCATCAGCAGCGTGTCCCCCGGCCGCATCTGGTACTCGCCGCTGTCCGCAAACGTAGTTCCTTCCCCCGAAAGCGTATAAATGCATTCTTCAAATTCCGAATGCTGGTGCGCCGCGCGAAGCGTATCTCCGGGCTTCACCGCCGGAATCTCCACCAAACGCAGCGTCACGCCGCGCGCCCCGCCTGCACCCGAAACAATCTCCATCGCCCTGCGCCCCGGCAACCCAAGCTCCTTCGCATCACCCAGCTTGAACAATCGCGCCATCACCGCACCTTACTCAACTGCCGCAGTTCCGCTGTCCCGCCCTGAATCTTATCCAGCTGCTTGAAAATTTCGGCGGATTGCGTGGCAATCGAATCCGCAACGCTGTTCAGCATTTTCTGCGCCTTCTCGATCGTCGCGTGCTGCGGGCTCCCGTACCATCCTGTCGGCGCGATCGAACGCACATCCGTCAGCACCGGCTGGTAACTTCGCGTGCGCCGCAGCGCATCCACCTTGTGCCCGTGCGCATGATCTGACGAATAATCGATGCGTTCCAGGTGCACCAGGTCCGGGCGATACGCCAGCACGGCCAGCGCTTCAATCTCCCCGCCGTGCGTCAGTCCGCCGCACTCCTTGCCAAACATGTCTTCCGCCACAAAACACGCCTGTACCGTCAGCACAGTCATCCCATGTTCGCGATGCAGCAAATCTGCCGCAACTCCCAGCGGCGGAATGTTCAGCTCGTGCCAGTTCAGAATCAGCAGGTATTTCGCGCCGTGCTGCGCCACGGAAGCGCAAGTCTCCTTCACCACGTTCATGTACGTATCCGGCGAAAGCGTAATCGTCCCCTCAAACGGCATGTGCAAGGGAGTCACGCCCAGCGGACCGCCGGGCAGCACCAGCCCGTCCATCCGCTCCGCCACCGCGTGCGCAATCACATTCGACGCAAAAATATCCGTCCCGGTCGGCAAGTGCGGCCCGTGCTGCTCCACGCTTCCCTGCGGCAGAAGCACCAGCGGGTTTTTCTTCAACTGCGCCGCAATCTCCGGCTGCGTCAAATCCACAAAATACCGGCTGGCAAGCATCGGCCCTCCCGTCATTCCGTCACCCGGCTCTGCGCGTCTTTGAGAATGCCCGCAATCGCCACGGATTGACCATGCTGTTCTAGCGATTTCAGCGCCGCATAGACCATCGCCACGGCCACGTTGCCGTTCTGCGCGCTCAACTCATTCGCTTTCCCGGTCCGGCAGCTCTCCGCGAACATCTCCAGTTCCGCGCGGAACATATCGCTCTCTGGAATCTTTAGCTCCTCGCGCTTCGCATAGCCGTCGATCCCGCGCTGAATATACAGCGTGGATCTCTTATGCAACTGGTCCGGCGTGTCCCACGTGTCAAAGTCGATCTCGTAATGCATTAACCCCTTCGACCCGAACACCCGCACCGCAAAAATTCCCGGCGAAGTCCAGCACGAACCCACGTAGCCGATCTTTCCGTCCGCGAACTTCAGCAACGTCATCGATTGGTCGTCCACTTCGGCGCCCACCGGCGAAAGCTTCGACGACATCCCGCTCGCTTCCACCACTTCGCCGCCCAAATAGTGCAGAACGTCAAATTGGTGAATCGCCAGTTGCGACAGCGGCCCTCCGGGAGCCTTGTCCTTATACCAGCGCCACGTCTTTGGCGTCAGCTCCAGCGCCCGGTTATTCGAAAAATTCGCCTCAATGAACGCCACGCGCCCCAACTCACCCGCGTCGATCGCTTCCCGAATCTTCCGGATTCCGGCCATCAACCGCGCGCTATGCCCCACAGTAACGGTAATTCCATATTTCTTTTCAAGCGCTGCAATCTGCAATCCTTCCACCAGCGAACTCGCGATGGGTTTCTCCGTGTACACATGTTTTTTCGCCTTCGCCACCATCACCGCCATCGGCAGGTGCTGCTCATTCGGCACCGTCAAAATCACACCTTCAATCGAAGCGTCGCCAAGAATCGCTTCCATCGTCGGAGCGGCCGGCACGCCAATCTCCGCCTGAAAAGCCGCGCGCCTTTCCGCCGAACGGCTGTAGCCAGCGACAATTTTCAACTTTTCCGACTTGGCAGAAGCGCGGGTCAGCACCTTTGCCCAGCGCCCAAGACCCACGATCGCCAGCTTCACGGGAGAAGAAGTCACAGGTTCCTCAAAGAAAAGAATGGGGTTGCAAACGGCATAATATCATAGTACCGTATTACGAGAATATGCCGAAGTCAAGCCCTTTACTTCGCCACACTTCCGCGCTTGCGGCCATTCCCAAGTCCGCCGCGCCCCTTCGCCGCCAGGTCCTCGACGAACTCCGCCAGTCCATCATCGCTGGCCGCCTTAATCCTGGCGAGCGCCTCATCGAACGCGAACTCATCGCCATGATGGGCGTCTCCCGCACCGTCATCCGCGAAGCCCTCCGCCAGCTCGAATCCGAAGGCCTCGTCGCCATCGTCCCCAATAAAGGACCGATAGTCCGCACCCTCACCATCGAAGAAGCGCGCGACATCTACGCCATTCGCGCCGTACTCGAAGGACTCGCCGCACGCCTCTTCACCAAACAAGCCGGCGAACCGCAAATCGCGCGCCTCGACCGCGCCCTCTCCACTGTCGAAAAAGCCTACGACTCCGGCGACGCCGAGTCCATGCTCGAAACCAAAAACAATTTCTACGAAGTCCTCTTTGAAGGCGCCAAGAGCGAAACACTCGCTTCCATGCTCGCCATGCTTCATGGCCGCATCTGGCGCTGGCGCGGCCTGGGCCTCACTCACCCCAATCGTTCGGCCGAGCGGGATCGCCAGAGCCTGAAAAATCTTCGCGCGCTCGTCCAAGCGATCCGCGCGAAAGACTCCGCACTGGCCGAATCAATTCTTCGCGAGGAAGTCAGCAAAGCCGCCGACGAGGTCCATCGTCTTTTGAAAGATGGCTCCCCGCAGGCCCGCGGTGAAAAATCTCCCGTCAGTTAGGTTTTATTTTTGTTTTAACCACGAGGACACAAAAGATGGAGACCCATTTCATTGTTCACGATAAAGCCGACACCGTGGGCGTGATGGTCGTCGAAAATGCCCAGCCCGGCCAGGATCTGACCGGCTGGATCATGGAGACCGACGAAACCATTTCGCTCAAGGCGTTCGACGCCGTCCCCCTCGGCCACAAAATCGCCCTGAAGGAAATCAGCTCCGGCGACACCGTTCTTAAATACGGCCACGACGTCGGCCGCGCCGTCGCCCCAATCGGCAAAGGGAATCACGTGCACGTTCACAACATGAAAACGAAAAGGTGGTAACGATGGGACGCTATCAGTTTTTTGGGTACCGGCGGGAAAACGGGCGAGTGGGCATTCGCAATCACGTGGTGATTCTGCCGCTCGATGATCTTTCAAATGCCGCCGCCGAGGCGGTCGCCAACAACATCAAGGGGACGCTCGCGCTTCCGCACGCTTACGGCCGCCTGCAATTCGGCGAAGACCTCGAACTCCACTTTCGCACGCTTATCGGCACGGGCTGCAATCCCAACGTCGCCGCCTGCGTCGTCATCGGCATCGAGCCCGGCTGGACCGGCCGCATCGTCGACGGCATCGCCAAAACAGGCAAGCCCGTCGCAGGATTCGCCATCGAAGGCAACGGCGACATCAGCACCATCGCCAACGCCTCCCGCAAAGCGCGCGAATTCGTCCAGTGGGCCAGCGAGAAGCAGCGCGAGTCCTGCTCCATCGAAGAACTCTTCGTTTCCACAAAGTGCGGCGAGAGCGACACCACCTCCGGCCTCGGCTCCTGTCCCACGGTCGGCAACCTTATCGACAAGCTCGATCCTCTCGGCGCCACAACCTGCTTCGGGGAAACCTCCGAACTCACCGGCGCCGAAGTCGTCTGCGCCAGCCGCGCGGCCACAAAAGAGATTGGCGAAAAATTCATGCAGGTCTTCCGCGCTTACCAGGAAGTGATCGAGCGCCACAAGACCAGCGACCTCTCCGAATCGCAACCCACAAAAGGAAATATCGCCGGCGGCCTCACGACCATCGAAGAAAAAGCGTTCGGCAATTTCCAGAAAATCGGCAAGAAAGCAAAATTCATCGACGTTCTAAAACCAGCCGAGGCCCCGGCCAAAGGCCCCGGCCTCTACTACATGGACACATCTTCCGCCGCCGCGGAATGCGTAACGCTCCAAGCCGCCGCGGGTTTCGTCGTTCATCTTTTTCCAACGGGGCAGGGCAACGTCATTGGCAATCCCATCGAGCCGGTCATCAAGCTCACCGCCAATCCTAAAACCGCCCGCACCATGAGCGAGCACATCGATCTCGACGTCTCTGGAATCCTGCGGCGCGAAATGACCATGGACCAGGCCGGCGATCAACTGATCGAAATCATGCTGCGCACATGCAACGGCCGCCTCACTTGCGCCGAAGCCCTCGGCCACCGCGAATTCGTAATGACCAAGCTCTACCAAAGCGCGTAAACGCGTCGAACCTCGGTTAGCCGGTAGTTTATTGTAGGGGCGGAGCTTGCTCCGCCCGTCTGCTCGAGGGCAACGGGGAACAACGTCGCGCGATTGAAATCGAAGAGGGCCGGGCAAGCCCGGCCCCTACATGGCCCCGGCAATTGTTACTCGATTTGCGTGTTAAAGCTGAATAGCATCTGCCAACGCCCGTCGCGCTTCACCCACATGCGGGTGTTGAAATAGGATTTCCCGCCGGGTCGCTGCTCGTGCGCGACCATCATCACCGTTTCACCAAAATCAAACATCTCGGCTGACAATAATTCCTGAGGCGCGGCGCGTCTCCCCGTCGTTTTCTGTTTGTCGATTTGCGCCAGCCGGTCCGCTTTGGTGTTCGGCCGGTCGTGAAAGGTATCCGTAGCGGTAAATTCGTCGGCAATCAGCGGCGCGTACGCGTCGGCATCGCTCTCTGCCATCGCGCGCATCACTCCCTGCCACGAAGCGATCGCTTCCTTCTCGTTGGCGGTCTGTGGCTGGAAGGGAATCGTCTTGCACGGATTCACGCATTCCGTGGAAGTCTTCCCGGCGGGTGGTTCCGATTTTTCTACTTGTAGCACTTCCTGGTAGAGCAGCATGCGCCACCCACTCGCGCGCTTTACCCACACACGCAGTACATTCATTTTGCCGCGATTCGCCCGCACCACGGCCGTTTCACCATAAGTGCGCGGGGGCGCTTCGACATCGGCGTTGGCCACGACCGGAAGTTTTTCCAGCACTTCCGAACGCTCCAGGCGGTGTCCAGTGGCGTCAATCCAGATCAGATCGGCGTCGAGCAGTTGTGCCGCGGCTGCTTTGTCCTTGTTTTCAAACGCATGGACAAACGAGCGATCCGCAAGAAGCAGCGAAGAGTCTTGCTGCGCGCCAGCAACGGAAGCAAAAATGGAAAGCGCGAGGAGCAGGAAAAATGTCGGCGCGCCGACATTTACGCAAATTTTGTGATTATGATAACCAGTAGGTGACATATTCAAGTTGTTCCTCGTGGAACATTCCGTGAAACATTCGAATGCCCCCATCGATTCGAAACTACTTTGCCACCGCGGCCTGGATCGCCGTCTGGTAGCTGATGGACATAATCCACTTCCCGTCCCGCTTGATCCACAACCGGCTGACATGAATGGGCTTGCCCGAATACGGCTGGTGCAGGCAGGTCATGATCACCGCGTCGCCGAAATCAAACATCTTTGCGCTCACCAGCGGAGTCGGGGCGGAGCCGACTCCACTGGCCTTCTGTTTATTGAGAGTCTCGATGCGCCCGGCTTTCGAAATGGGGTGGTCACTGTTCGAACTGATCTGCACAAACTCATCCGCAATGTGCGGCGCCCAAGCGTCGGCGTCGTGCGCGGTAACGCCAGTCTCCAAAGCCTGCCACGAAGCAATGATCGCCTGCTCCGCCTCATTCGCCGGCTTAAACGGAACCGTCTTGCAGGGGTTCTCGCAATCCTTCACGCCCGATCCAGCCGAAGTCGAAGGCTGCTCCAGTTGCTTCACTTCGTGATACACCAGCAGCTTCCACCCGCCCGGCCGCTGCACCCACATCCGCAGTATATGAATTTTCCCGCGGCTCGCTTGTACAGCTCCCACCTGACCATAAGTCCGCTTGCTCAACTCCACGCCACTCTCATCCTCCAACGCATCCTTCGGCACCGCTCGCAGCACTTCCTCTCTCGCCAGCGTCTTCCCCTCCGCATCGGTCCACGTAAACTCCGCATCCAGCATCTTCCCCATCGCCGCCGCATCCCCCGTCCCCACAGCCTGCACAAACGCCCGATCCGCCTGCATCACCGCCGGATCGGCCTCAGCAGCTACCAACCGGCTCGCGGCAAAAGTAAAGCTCACAAACAAAAAAGCGAGTGCGACAAATCGAGCAGCTTGAACTCTCATTCCGGATATATCCTTTCCAATTTATTCCGAACACGTACAAGCAAAACTCTCACAACGAAAAAGAGGCCGGAGCATGTCCGGCCCCTCTTAAAACTGCTTACTTCAAACGCGAGCTAGAACGTGAACTTCAGGCCAAGCTGGATAGCGCGCGCGCTGCCCGAGCCAAGCACTGGGTTGAACGAAGCGCTGTCCGGCGTGGCGCAGCCGCAGCCAAACTGACCAGTCTGTGATGGATCCGAGAACGCCCCTTGGCCATAACCACTGGTTGCGCCATTCGGATTGGCGAAATTGGGATGATTGAAAATGTTGAACATTTCAACTCGGAACTGCGCCTTGAACCGTTCACCCAACCGGAAGTTCTTGCTGACGGACAAGTCCACGTTCCGGAATCCGGTGTCGCGAAAGATGTTGCGGCCCATGGTTCCAAATTGCCCGGGAGCATTGGGAACCAAGACAGACCTTCCGTTCCGGCTCACGTAGCATCCAGCAGTGGCGAGGGAACCATTCGGAGTCGGATCAGGTGCTTTCGCGAGGCAGCTGCTCCAAAAAGCGGCAGCTTGTGCTGATTGGTCAACGGGGAACAAACCACCTTGAGTGAAGTATCCGCAAGATACGGATGTGACGTCCAGGGGATTACCGGGATTTGAAGTACCGCAAAATGTCTGCGTGTTTGACCCACCTGATTTAAAGTCCGAGGGGCTGCCAAAGAAATCCCAGCGATCTGCGTTTTCGCCAGACCCGCTGAAGTTGTTCGCCTGATCGTTGACATTCCACGGCTGCCCGCTCTGTATCGTGATGATTGAGTTGAGCTGCCAACCTTCGAGAAGTTGGCTCTTGGTCTTCTTTTCCGGAAGGGTATAGGTGACAGACATGGTAAAGCGATGGCGAATATCTTCGTCGCCGCTGCCATGGTCCAGCGAGGGATGCGTGCTGTCCTGGGGAAGGAAGGCAACCCAGTTGGACGACATGTCGTCGAGCGCATGGGAATAGGTATAGCCCAGCACAAAATCCAGGCCATGAAAATTGCGAGCGGTCAGAGTGTTCTGCCAGCCGCTGTATGTGGAGCCATAAAGATTAGAAAGTGTATTGATGTAGCCCAGGAAGGGAAACTGAGTAGCAAATGGCAGCGCCCCTGTGGCCAGATCCGCCTGGTTGGCATCAACTACGCCAGCAAGCTTTGTCCCATGATTGCCCACGTAGGTTGATTCCAACGAGAGTTTGCCGGAGAAGGCATGTTGGATGCCCACAGTCCAATTCGTCACGTAGGGAGTACGGAAGTTGCGATTCATGGCGAAGGTGTCGCAAGGCCCGGGGTTTGTACCGATCCCGTCACCACATTGGACCAGTCCCGTTACGCTAGAGGGATAAATTGCTGTGGTTTGGTCCTGCCAGGTAATGTTTTGCGGATGAAGCGTGATCCCCGTTGTAACTATACTTCCGATGCCTGGGCAACCGGTCGGACATGCGGCGTCAAAAATCGTCGCTCCCGTCGGGACCGTACCAACGCCAAGCGTCACAGTATTCTGGGTGTTTTGTTGAGAAAGGAATGTGTTCATCGACAGCAAGCTGTAGACGATGCTGACACCGGCTCGGACTACTGTCGTTCCCTTGCCGGTTACGTCCCAAGCGAAGCCAATGCGCGGCGAGAAGTTCCTGTGGTCGGGGTTATAGATGGAACTGATGTTTTTCCCGACCTGCTCGAATCCAACCGACGGCTCCCAATTCCCGAGGAGATTGTTGTCTTCAGTGGGAACGGCTTGGAACTCGTAGCGGAGCCCGAGATTTAGAGTAAGTCTCGGAGTGATGCGCCAATCATCCTGGATGAATCCCGCATAAAGCCACTGCGATAGATTGCGGGTGGGGTCCCCGGCCAAGAAAGTGGCCTGGTTCGGGTCGCCAGCCAGGAAGTCTTCCAATGGCGAAGAGCCAGCAAAAGCTCGGTCACCCTGGAAGCGGACGCGGCCCCTCCCGGCTCGGAACGTAGCCTGATGGACTAAGTCTCTGCGGACTTCACCGCCAAACTTGATGGCATGTTTTCCGCGGAGATAGGAGACCTGGTCAATAAAGTCATAGACTTTATCCGGCCCGACGATCTTGGGAAAGTTATGGAAAGCACCGAGTTGCGTGAAGCCGTCGACCCTGACGTCGGGAATACCTGCAAGGAGAGGATTGGTGAGACCCGTGTTGATCACGTACGGGAAACTGATATCGCTGGGCAGAATTTGAAGAACGTAGTGTGTAAAACCTCCGCGAAGTTCGTTGGCCCACGTAGAGTTTGGTGCGTAGGTCCAATGCGCGGATACGGCTTGCGCGCGAGAATGAACGCTGGTGCGGAATTGTGCAAGCAGTTCGTTAAAATCCATGCCCACGATAGTGTCATTCCCAAAGAAATACGAGCCGCCAATCGTATTGTGGTCATTGGGGTGATAGTCCACTTTGCCGAGTGCGTTCTTCGAGCTATTCACGTTGGGGAAATTGAGAACTACGCCGGGTCCCTGCGTATTATTGGGAGTGTAAAACCCCGCCAAATAAGAACTGAGAGGATTCACCGCGATTCCATGCGTAGCAAGCTCGGCGGTGGCGTCGGGAATGCTCAGGCTCGGATCGCCCACAGAAGCCGTGGTAGGAACGTTGCCCCCCAGCGCATTGCCCACTGTGTACATCTGGGCTTCAAACGCACCAAAGTAGAAGAGCTTGTCGCGAATGATCTTGCCACCCAGGCTGAATCCGTACTGTTCCAGTTCAACCGGCGTTTTCGAGGCGGTGGTGCCGTCCGGGTTAAAGTGATTGAAATAGTTACGCGCATCAAACGAATCGGAACGGCCGAAAGCATAAGCAGAGCCGTGAATATCATTGGTCCCGGACTTGATGCCCACGCTGGTGATCGCGCCGGGCTTCCAGCCGAACTCTGCCTTCGGATTGACCTGCGTGTTGAATTCCTGAATCGCATCAATGGGCAGGATCGTAGCCGCGTCGCCGATAACTGCGGCCGCGTTGGTCACGCTCAGGCCCATGAAGGCCTCGTCGTTGGTGATCCCGTCGACGATAAAACTCGTGTCCTCCGGCCGAATGCCGTTAGTCGTTTGCGTCCACGGCCCGCCGCCCGGGTAGACCGATGTGCCGGGGCGCAAGGAGATCAGGTTCTGGTAGTTCCTGCCATTGAGCGGCAAGTCGTTGATAATTTCGTTGCTGATAGTACCGCCAAGCGTGGTGCTGGTGGCGTCAATCATCGGCGCCTCTTCGGTGACCGTGATGACTTCCGTCGCCGCACCCGCTCGCAGGGTCACGTCCACCTGGACATCTTTGCCAGTCTCCAGCAAGAGATTCTCGCGATCGAAAGCCTTGAACCCCTTCGCTTCGACGCGAACTTTGTAAGTGCCAGGAAGCAGGCCGATGGCAACGTAACCTCCCGCGTCGTCGGTAATCAGGTTGCGATTCGTGCCGCGCGCCACGTCGGTGACGGTCACAGTCGCGCCTGCCACGTAACCACCGGACTGGTCTGTGACGGTGCCCAGGATGCGTCCGGTGTTCCCCTGCGGGTAGGCCGGAAGGGAAAGGAGAAGTACGGCTGAAATCAGAGCCAGAAGGCCAAAGGACTTCCGCAAATAGACAGAATTCGACATTCCACACCCCTATAAAATCCCCTGCTCGGGAGGAAACCCCGCACAATAGGTATAGCCGCTGTACCATCATACGAACCGGCTTGTCAACCATTTCCTTTCTCCGCCTCAGCAAAATTATTCATGCTGTCCGAGTCCCTCGCTCGGCAGGTCTGCCTAAGGGTCTCCTAACTTTAGCAAAAGAAAGCTATTTCTCCCTTACTTGGAGCTTCTCATCAGGGATTAAGAAGAGCTTGGCCGTCTACAGCTGCCCGGCAGTCGGATTTGCCGGAACCTTCCGGCGAGCGGTTGAAATTGGTCCAGATAACAGACCTCTCCTGCTCGGCGGTACCAGGGAGGTGGCTCCTCTTGAAAGCTAGCTGGAGCGTCAGTGCTTTGTGATTTTCTGAATAAAGTTTCAGTCCTGAACGGTATAAATCCAGATCTCTGCACCGTGATCCGCGCGCGGCGGCACTCCCAGAAAGAACCGGTCGAACCCTTTGTGGCCTTTTCCAAAATAGCCCGCCGTGCGCGCGCCCAACGTCGAAGAAACTTTCGCCAGCAACTGGTAGTGATCTGCGTCCGTCTGTTGAAACACGCTGATGTATCCCTCACCGCCGGGAGC
>Ga0257153_1000053_pt1 | contig 11468 bp, 13 predicted proteins | sample DW10A_FD_185988 | JGI IMG/M metagenome (GOLD analysis project Ga0257153, IMG submission 185988) | Soil microbial communities from H.J. Andrews Experimental Forest, Oregon, United States - DW-10-A | ecosystem: Environmental > Terrestrial > Soil > Temperate forest > Bulk soil | place: USA: Oregon... | reverse complement strand
CGCTGGCTTGACGCTCGACTACATCGACTTGATCGAAGTAAACGAAGCGTTCGCAGCGCAATATCTAGGAGTAGAAAAGGAATTAGGCCTGGACCGCGAAAAAGTGAACGTAAACGGCGGAGCGATTGCCTTGGGCCATCCGCTCGGTGCGACCGGCACGCGTCTGGTGATCACGCTCCTCTATGAATTGCGGCGACGAAAGAAGAAATACGGCCTAGCAACGGCATGCATCGGCGGCGGGCAGGGGATCGCCATGGTGGTGGAGAGCTTTCACTAGAGTTCTGAGCTGTACAAAGAAAGAGCTTAACCAAGGGAGCACAGACGAGCGCATGTGAAGGCTTGGTTTCCCCTGTGAAACCTCTGTGCTCTCTGTGGTGAAAGGTTTTCGTATGAACATCAAGAAAGTTGGCGTTCTAGGTTGTGGCCTGATGGGTTCCGGCATAGCGCAAGTCTGCGCCACCGCGGGCTTCGACGTTACCGTGCTCGAAGTCGAGCAGAAGTATCTAGACAAGGGTTTTGCCGGGATCGAAAAGTCGCTAGCGAAGTTTGCCGAGCGGCCGGTCGACAAAGGCGGAATCACGACGCAGCAGAAAGACGAGATCCGGGCGCGGCTGAAAGGGACGACTAACAAAGCGGAGCTGGCCGATTGCGACATCATCATCGAAGCCATCATCGAGAACGTCGAAGAAAAAAAGAAAATGTATGCGTCGCTAGATGGCATCGTGAAAAAAGACGCTGTCTTTGCCTCCAACACTTCTTCCATCTCGGTCACCGAGCTTTTGACGGCGGTGAAGCGTCCGGAAAGATTCATTGGCCTGCACTTTTTTAATCCCGTGCCGCTGATGAAGCTGGTCGAGGTGGTGAAGACAATCGCCACCGCGCCTGACGTCTACAACGCGGCCTACGAGTTCGCGAAGAAGCTGGGCAAGGTTCCAGTACGCACGTCGGACAAGACCGGATTCATCGTAAACCGGCTGCTGGTGCCCTATCTGCTCGATGCCATCCGCGCCTACGAAGAAGGCGTAGGCTCAATCGAGGACATCGATAACGCGATGAAACTAGGTTGCGGCTATCCCATGGGCCCGTTTACGCTGCTCGATTTCGTAGGCCTCGATACGACGTACTACATCACCCATGTGATGTACGACGAATTCAAAGAGCGCCGCTTCGCATCGCCTCCGCTGCTGAAACGATTGGTGATGGCTGGTTGGTACGGCAAAAAGTCAGGCCGCGGGTTTTATGATTACTCGGACCCAGCGAAGCCGGTGGCGGGGAAGTTCTGAGATTGCAGAGGTTAGAGGTTGGATTGCAAAGGTTAAGGCCTACTGAGTCGGATTTTTCGTGATGGCTTCAGCGATTGTAGACTTCGCGGCGATGACCGACTTGGAGGACTAGGACCACCAATCGGTCGTGTTCAAGGGAGCAGATTACGCGGTAGTCTCCTACCCGATATTTCCAGAGTCCGCTTCGAGTTCCTTGCAGACTCCCTCCGATCTGCCGGGGATCTTCGAGATTTGCGACGCGGTCGCGGAGAAATTTTAGAATCCGTTTTTCGACGGGTTTGTCGAGCTTTTCCAGTTCTTTTATGGCTGCGGGATCGAACTCAATCTTCCAAGCCATAGCGCCGCACTACTTCTTCGAGGGGGATCGTCTTTGTGCGACCCGAGCGAATGTCTGCCAGGCGCTTCTCGGCGAGGTAGACGTCTTCGAGGTCGTCCAGATGTTGGAGGATGGCCTCGCGTGCGTAGTACGTCTTGGTCCGACCCGTACGCTTGGCAAGGCGGTCGAGGCGTTTTTCGATGGCTGCGGGAAGGCGGATGGCTAGCATGGCTATTGGTACTGCTATACAATTATAGCACTCTTCGAATATGGAAATTTGGATGGTCTGCATCGAACTTATCGCGCGGACGGGGGGCGAAAGTTCGCCATCTAAGATCGGGTTCATGAATATCACGACGTGGGCCGATTCGGAGGAAACCGCTGTCGACGAAGTTAGGGAATACATAAATTCCCTGGGTTGGAACTTGATTACGGTGGAGAAGGCTCATGTTGTTAACGAGGACGGGCGGTATGGAGAGGTAGAGTTGGATCAGATCGAACGAACACGCAATAATTCCAATGCCATAATCCTGGGGACATTCCATACGTATAAGACAAGCTGATTTGAGTCGGATATGACCTTTGACAACATTCTCCTAGAAAAGAAAAGCGCTATTGCCTACATCACCGTCAACCGCCCCAAAGTCCTCAACGCGCTAAGCCTCGCCACAATGGAAGAACTCGGACTTGCATTCCAAGATATAAAAGATGATCCCTCGATCCGTGTGGCAATCTTGACCGGGTCAGGCGAAAAGGCTTTTGTCGCCGGTGCGGATATTGGTGAACTGGCGAAACAGGACGCGGTCTCCGGCAAGGAGTATGCGCACCGAGGGCAGGCGGTGCTCGGCCTGATCGAGAACCTGGGGAAGCCGGTGATTGCTTGCGTCAACGGATTCGCGCTAGGCGGCGGATGCGAACTTGCCCTAGCTTGCACTATGCGCCTCGCAAGCGACAACGCTAAACTGGGCCAGCCCGAGGTGAAGCTCGGGATCCTTCCCGGATACGGCGGCACGCAGCGTCTTCCGCGACTAGTCAGCAAAGGCCGGGCGATGCAGATGATACTGGCCGGAGACATGATCACCGCGCAGGAAGCGTACCGCATCGGTCTGGTGAATGAAGTGACGGCGCCGGCGGAACTGATTCCTCGCGCTGAGGCGATTGCGGCTAAGATCATCGCGAACGCTCCGCTGGCCGTGCAGTACGCGATGGAGGCGGTCAACAAAGGCATGGACATGACTTTGGCCGAAGGACAGTTTCTGGAGGCGTCTTTGTTTGGTGTTTGTTGCGCTACTGATGATAAGAAGGAAGGGACGGGGGCCTTTCTGGAAAAGCGTCCGGCGCAGTTTAAGGGGAAGTGACGTCAAAGGCTTTACCACAGGGGATGGAGGAGCAGGGGAAGAGCTTGTTCGGCACGAAGACACAAGGTCGCGGAGAAACGCTACGAAAGAAAAAATAAAGTTTGAGCAGATTCCTGCGGCGGCGGTTCCTGCGCTGGAGGGCGATTTGGGCGCTGCCGGGAAGCGTTTCGCCATCGTCGTTTCTCGTTTTAATGCCTTCATCACGGAACGGCTCTTTCAGAGCGCTTACGACGGACTGCTGCGCTCTGGCGCGAGGAAAAAAGATATCGCGCTGGTTCGAGTGCCTGGGGCCTTTGAGATTCCGTCGGCCGCTCGCATGCTCGCCGAAACGAAGAACTACGACGCGGTCATTTGCATCGGCTGTCTCCTCCGTGGCGAGACGGCGCATTACGACGTGATCGTGAACGAAGTGACACGCGGCATCGGACAGTCGGCGCAGGAGACTGGAGTTCCCCATGCCTTTGGAGTTCTGACCTGCGAGACCTTGGAACAGGCAATCGATCGCGCAGGGCTGAAGATGGGCAACAAGGGATTCGAGGCAGCACTCGCGGCGGTGGAGATGGCGAATCTGAAGAGTACCGTTAGCTCTCAGCTCTCAGCTGTCAGTGAAACCCGTGATAACACTCGGAGATCGGGTAGCAAGCACAAGGCATCGTCGCGGAAATCAAAATCGCATTAGTAACTCCTCTCTTTTCCCGATGCAACTGTCCTGTAGACTGATGTCAGCCACCACGCTAAGGTTTAACCGATAACTGATAACTGACAGCTTCCCCTATGGGCACCCGACGCAAATCCCGCGAATTAGTCCTGCAAATGCTCTTTCAGTCAGATATGGGGAAGCAGACGCCGGAGCTCGTCCGCTCGACCTTCTGGGCAGAGCGCAGCAACGTGGAGGAAGAGGTGCGCGGGTTTGCCGACGATCTTTTTCGCATGGCCATCGACAAGATGCCAGAGATCGACGGCCTGATCGGCAAGCACACGCAGCACTGGCGCATGGACCGTATGGCCACCGTGGATCGCAATGTGCTCCGAGGAGCGGTAGCGGAGTTCTTGGGTTATCCCGCGACGCCGCGGGCCGTAGTAATCAACGAGGCGCTGGAAATTGCGCGAAAGTTTTCCACCCCGGAGTCAGTGCAGTTCATCAACGGCGTGCTAGATAGCGTAGGAAAAGAAGTAGGTCCGTAAGCATAGCGGTGGAGCGACGGGCGTCCCCGCCCGTCCAGCCGAGCGTAGCTCGGCTCACTGCGGCTTAATAACGATCAGATTAGGAAGACACAGCGGCGCGCCCGTCCCCTGTCCGTTACACATATTAGGATTGTTATTTTGGTTGATGTTGACGTAAGGAACCTGCTGCAGGTCGCCTTGGCTGATGGTATTGACGATGTGGACGGAACCGCTGGCACAAGGCTTAGTCGTATCGTTATTCGGGTACGAATCGCAGGCAGCGACGTAGACCTGACTGCCATCGCTGGAAGCCGAAGCGGAGAGCGGGTTGGGGTTGCCTACCAGCGGGATTGAAGTCGTGGTTTTATTTGCCACGTTGAACATGAGCACGGCCGGGACGTTGCGGGCCACGATGATCATCTCAGTGCCATTGCCTGCAAGCTCGGAATAGATCGGATCAAAACTGCCTTGGCCAAGATTGACGGACGCAACACTGCTAAAGCTCACCATATCTGGAGGATTGCAGGTCAACTGAGGAGGGGTATTAGGAAGCATTACCGGTAAAGGAACCTGCGTAAATTCAGCCGTCAGGAATTCGATATTCGGCGGCTCGAGAGCAAATATGGTCTGGGTCAATGCTTGCGTGCCGGCCTGAACGGCAGGGGACGGGAAGATCTTCAACGGCGTGCTCAACGCTGTGACGTTCCCTATTTCTACGCTCGGCGCTGTGGGCCCGGAACAGATCGAATAGGCTGACACCGAACCTGCTGGGGCTCCTGCAACGTAAGCGAAGCTGCCGTCCGCCGAAAATTTTACATCAGTTGCCGGGGCCAAGATGGACAACGGTTTGGTCGCATCCACCGTGGAGTAGACATACATGTTGCCCAGGTTGGTAACAATGAAAACTTTTAATTGATCGGGAGAAAAAACAGCAGCCTTGGCGGTTTCGCCGGCGTTCGACAGAACGAGGTCAATGGGTGCGGTGCTCGAACTGCCGCCATTAAAGATATAAACCTGGCTGGTAGTGGAAACGGTGTCGGAAATAACTACCAGCTTCCCATCATTCGAGATCGTCAGCACTGTGCCGCACAAAGAGACGTTGCAGGGTGTCGTGGCACTAGAGACCAGGGCAACAGAGGGGCTGGATGAAGAGACATCCAAATACATCAGCCCTTGATCGCTCCCCATGTAGATTCGTCCCGCAGACAGGTGGTTAAACATCATCGAATTGGGAGTGCGCGGCACGCTGACGATGGACCCGATTGGAGTCACGCCTGGGGTCACAGAAAACATGGCGCTGCTGCACCCGGGTTGATTATTGCAGTCCGTGGTTGCGGCCCATGCGGTGTAGGTAGGCAGCGTAGCAGTCGAAGTAACGTCGACAGAGATTGCCCCGTAGCCCTTCTCCCCATTCGGCAACACTCCGTCACTGGCATAGATCGGGAGACCGGGTTGAACTCCGATATTGCAACTCGGGGGACTACAAGACGCGAAAAGGGTTGCGCCCCCAAGATTATTACGCGTGGTGGCACTGTTGCTGGTTGAATTGTTGGTCGTAGTGCCAAAGGCTGCAACCTCAGGATTGGTCGTGCTCCAGGTAAGGGGCGGGTTGCTGAGAACGAAATTTAAGGTATCGACCACTGTAGCCGTCACATTGACACTTCCGCCATTACTTACACCGATCGAATTTCCGGCTTGGCCTTGCCCGTTGATTTGCAGCCGTATGTATTGCACCAGGCAGGTCGTGTAGGTAAAAGGACTGCTGGTCGTTCCGCCCACGGTCGCAAAAATGTGAGTAATTCCTGGGTTTTTAGCGGTGACTCGAACTTGGTTTGGTTGGAGCGTGGTTACGGCCGTGTCGGTAGTAAGGACACCAGTATTGCTGAACGACCAGCTCATGGGACCTACTGTGCTGGTGATATCAACATTGTTGTTGTAGGCGATTCCTTGGAACTGCCATGTTTGCCCTTGGGAAAAACAGTCGAACTGCGGCGGGATTGCTTCTGCCTGCGTAATTTGAATGCTGTCAATATGCTGGTGCACATAAACCGTAGTGGGTGGACTACTAACGCCATTGATGACCGCAGTGACAATCGCAATTCCCGGCGTTCCAGGACTGCATTGAGTGGCAGTGGGGTCCCAATTGCCGGCGCAGGCCGCCCCATTGCTCGCAATCGAGAGCGGGGCAGCGGAATTTGGATTGCCACTCGAAACAAGGAATTCAATGGTGCCACCAACGACCGTGCTGCCATTGGCGTTTTTGCCAGTAGCACTGAAGTTCTGCGTCCCCCCCACGTCGAGAGAAATGCTGCTGGCAGGGCTTAACGTGACGCTTTGCACCGCGCTGTTCCCGGGGTTAGCGCTGTTCTTGCCAAGGCAACTCGTGAGCATGGCGACAAACCCGATCATGATTGTAATAAGAAAACCGGAACTGCAACTCCAACGATGCATGAACCCTCCTCGCGTCGTTCGCAGACGCGAGCATAATCAGGATGAGCGGAAAACTGTCAGTGTAGAGGGTAAGGTGAAAGGTTTCAAGGTTGTGAGCTACAAGGTTTCAAAGTTTCAGGGTTTCAATCCTAAAAACCACATACTAAAATCTTGGTGCGGCTACGAGCCTCGAGCAAACCATCAACCCTTAGCTCATAGCAACCTTGAAACCTTGCGACTTTGAAACCTTGAAACCTTCTGTCCTTCCCCCTTTTCCTTCGATGCGCAGTCGAGTGGTTGACGATGTGCAACGTAGTTGTTATTATCAAACGGTTCCGCGAGTTAAGTCTGGCTTGCCTGTGTACGGCAGTTCTGTTGGATGCGCAACCCGCGCTGGCGACGGACTCCGGTAAAATGTTGGCTGAGCTGTGAAGAAATACGTGCCCGGTTGGATTTGGGACCGGGAACGCCCTCGCTGAAACATCTTGCGAAAACCATCGCGCTCGGGCTGCGGCATAAAAGCCTGGGAATCACGCGAGGCTATGCAGGAGGAAGCAGACGAAACGGAGCGCCTCCGAACCTGAACAGGGTAAGGCGTGGCGTCACCGTCGTCGGCGATTTAGTCGAGCAGGAAGCTGAACGAATTCTCACCGGCATTCGTGTCTGGGAGAGTATGGCTGGACGCAACAGTCTATGCCAGACCGGAGACGGGGAAAACCTCGCGTCCGCAGAAGCAGAAGAAGATAGTCAAAAAAGTGTAGCAACGCGGTTTTGCCGCGTTTGGGAGTGGCGAGAGTGCCTACTTTTAATCAGTTGGTAAAGTTCGGACGGGAGCGGACCAAATACAAGACGGCGAGTCCGGCTCTGCAATCGTGTCCACAAAAGCGCGGCGTGTGTACACGCGTGTATACCCAGACTCCGAAAAAGCCAAACTCGGCGTTGCGCAAAGTGGCCCGTGTTCGTCTGACCAATGGAATCGAAGTAACGACCTATATCCCAGGCGTTGGCCACAACCTGCAGGAGCACTCGATTGTGCTCATCCGCGGAGGCCGTGTGAAGGATCTGCCAGGTGTGCGTTATCACGTGGTGCGTGGAACGCTCGATGCGACCGGCGTCACCGGCCGCAACCAGGGCCGCTCGAAATACGGCACCAAGCGTGCGAAAAAAGCATAGAAAAATTTGACGTACGCGGCTTGCCGCGTCTAAGGCGCTAGTCGACACATAGCAGCCAGGAGCTAGAAGCTGAATGCCAAGAAAAGGACATACTCCCAAGCGAATAGTTGATGCCGATCCCATCTATGGTTCGGATCTGGTGACCAAGTTCATCAACTCGATGATGTGGCAGGGGAAGAAATCGACTGCCGAGGGTATTTTTTATAAGTCGCTGGAGAAGTTGAAGGAAAAGGGCGGCGACGAACCTCTGAAGTTGTTCACCAAAGCGGTTGAGAATGCCAAGCCCTTGTTGGAAGTAAAGACGCGGCGCGTGGGTGGCGCAAACTATCAGGTGCCGATTGAAGTAGGTCCCGACCGCAGGACGTCGCTTGCTATCCGCTGGATTGTGAGCTATGCGCGTGGCCGCGGCGAAAAGGGAATGATCGACAAATTGACCAATGAGTTGCTCGATGCCTCGAACGGCAAAGGCGCGGCCATTAAGAAAAAAGAAGATGTCCACCGTATGGCGGAAGCGAATAAGGCCTTCGCCCATTACCGGTGGTAGAGATTTTGTAATTTGGTAATCGGGGAAATTTTGCAAATTCAAACCCGACCGGCGGTTGCCGTTAAATTACCAAATTACCCGATTGCAGAATTACAGATTACGCACTTTGAGCCCAGAAAGAGTTAAGAGTCGTGCCTAGAACAGTCCCATTAGAGCGTTGCAGGAATATCGGCATCATGGCCCACATCGATGCCGGGAAGACCACGACGACGGAGCGCATCCTGTTTTATACGGGAAAGACGCACCGTATCGGCGAGGTGCATGAAGGCACGGCCATCATGGACTGGATGGAGCAGGAGCAGGAGCGCGGTATTACTATTACGTCGGCAGCGACCACCTGCACCTGGCACGACATCCGCATCAACATTATTGATACCCCCGGCCACGTTGACTTTACGGCCGAGGTGGAGCGATCGCTGCGCGTGCTCGACGGAGCCGTCGCAGTATTTGACGCGGTGCACGGGGTGCAGCCGCAGTCCGAGAAAGTTTGGCGCCAGGCGGACAAGTACGGCGTTCCGCGAATTTGTTTTATCAACAAAATCGACAAGATGGGTGCCGATTTCGAGCACGCCGTCGATACGCTGCGCAAGCGCCTCAACGCCAAGCCGGTAGCGATTCAGATTCCCATCGGTCAAGAAGACAAATTTCGCGGAGTGGTAGACCTGGTCGCCATGAAGGCCATTGTCTGGCCGGACGAGACTATTGGCGCCGAGTACCAAACTGTCGATATTCCCGCGGAACTACAGAAAAAGGCCGAGGCCTTCCATACGCAACTTGTCGAAACCGTTGCCGAGAATGATGACGAGATTCTGCACAAATTCCTGGAAGGCGAAGCGATTTCGGCGGATGAACTCAAGAAGTCGCTGCGGAAATCCACGATTGGACTGAAGCTGTTTCCGGTTGTGGTAGGAACCGCGTTCAAGAATAAAGGCGTTCAGCCGCTGCTCGATGCGGTCGTCGACTACCTGCCCTCCCCTCTTGACACCAAAGAGACGCAAGGCCTCGATCCCGACAATGGGAAGACGATCACGCGTAAAGCGGACGACAAGGAACCATTCTCGGCGCTGGCCTTCAAAATCATGGCCGATCCCTTCGTCGGTCAGTTGACGTTTATTCGTGTCTACTCCGGGCAGCTCAAGTCGGGCGAGTCGGTGCTGAACTCGCGTACGCAGAAGCACGAGCGCATTGGGCGCCTGCTCAAGATGCACGCCAATAAGCGCGAAGACATCCAGGAAATTCTGGCTGGCGACATCTGCGCCGTCGTCGGTCTCAGAAACGTGAGCACTGGCGACACCATCTGCAACGAAAAGCATCCGATCACGCTCGAGTCGATCGTGTTCGCAGTGCCGGTAATTTCGGTTGCGGTCGAACCGAAGACCAAGGCCGACCAGGAAAAGATGGGCATGGCGCTCGCGAGACTGGCGCAGGAAGATCCGACCTTCAAGGTTCACACCGATCCGGACAGTGGACAAACCATCATCAGCGGCATGGGCGAGTTGCATCTCGAAATCATCGTCGACCGCATGATGCGCGAGTACAAAGTTGAAGCGAACGTCGGCAAGCCGCAGGTCGCGTATCGCGAGACCATTCGCAAGCACGCCGAAGCCGAAGGCAAGTACATCCGGCAGACGGGCGGCCGCGGTCAGTACGGCCACGCGAAGATTTATCTCGATCCGAACGAGCCCGGTAAAGGCTACGAGTTCATCAACGATATCGTGGGCGGCACGGTTCCCAAGGAATACATCAAGCCCATCGACCAGGGCATGCAGGAAGCCATGGAAGGCGGAGTTCTCGCCGGCTATCCGATGGTCGACATCAAGGCGACGCTTTACGACGGCAGCTATCACGACGTCGATTCCAACGAAATGGCGTTCAAGATTGCCGGCTCGATGGCGTTCAAAGAAGCGGCGCGCAAGGCGAGTCCGGTGATTCTCGAGCCGGTGATGGCAGTCGAAGTAGTCACCCCGGAAGACTACGCCGGAACCATCATGGGCGACCTGAGTTCGCGTCGCGGACGCATCGAAGGCATGGAGCATCGCGCCGGTTCGCAGGTAATCAAAGCCATCGTTCCGTTGGCGGAGATGTTTGGGTACGCGACTCATATGCGGTCATCAACGCAGGGTCGCGCCGAGTACTCGATGCATTTTGCGCGGTATGAGGAAGCCCCGCGTCACGTGGCGGAAGAGATTATCGCCAAGACGCAGGGCAAAGCAGCGCCCAGGTGACTACTCGCCCAACGGTTCGTCGTCGATCGAAGGTTTTGGGCGGCGAACGGCAGGCGGGCAGACTTTGAAATGGTTTTCGGTACGACTGGGATTTGGGCAAGGCTGTTATACCAGGCCGACGGCTATCTTTTGACCGAGGTCTGGTGCGAATCTGCGGAATCGCGGCAGTACCGGGTAAGAGATTTCTGGTCATGGCATAGAAGTTTTGAGAATTTTCGCTTGCGGTTTCGGTCGGAGCACGAGCGCTTCGGAAGCTGGATTCTTTCCGATGGATTGATTGAGAAAGAGCAGTTCCTGGGTGCGTACTACGAAGAGCTTGGCGGCGAAGAAAACAATTCTGTGTTGATTTAATGTTGTGGCCGGCGGGACGCCGGCGCTACACGAGGATAAGAGGAAATGGCGAAAGAAAAGTTTGAGCGGACAAAGCCGCACTGCAACGTAGGGACGATTGGTCACATTGACCATGGGAAGACGACGTTGACGGCGGCGATCACAAAAGTATTGCAGAAGCACAACCCGAAGATCGTGTTTCGGTCGTTTGATTCGATCGACAACGCTCCGGAAGAGAAGGCGCGTGGCATCACGATTGCCACGGCGCACGTCGAGTACGAGACAGCGAACCGGCACTACGCGCACGTGGATTGTCCGGGGCACGCCGACTACATCAAGAACATGATCACGGGCGCGGCGCAGATGGATGGCGCGATCTTGGTGGTAGCGGCGACGGACGGTCCGATGCCGCAGACGCGCGAGCACGTGTTGTTGGCGCGGCAAGTGGGCGTTCCGTACATTGTTGTTGCGCTGAATAAGTGCGATGCGGTCGACGATCCGGAGCTTCTGGATCTGGTCGAGCTCGAAGTACGCGAACTGCTGAAGGCGTATCAGTACCCGGGCGATGACGTGCCGGTGATCCGTTTGTCGGCGCTGGGTGCGTTGAATGGCGAAGCAAAGTGGGAGAAGCAGGTTGACGCGTTG
>Ga0257153_1000052_pt1 | contig 11521 bp, 8 predicted proteins | sample DW10A_FD_185988 | JGI IMG/M metagenome (GOLD analysis project Ga0257153, IMG submission 185988) | Soil microbial communities from H.J. Andrews Experimental Forest, Oregon, United States - DW-10-A | ecosystem: Environmental > Terrestrial > Soil > Temperate forest > Bulk soil | place: USA: Oregon... | reverse complement strand
AACCCGCCACGGCGTGACTATGACCGTTGGCTCGCAGATCACCATCGATATCACGTTGCGCGTCGGAACCATCTCGAACAAGGTGGAAGTTACCGCCCAAGTTCCCGACGTCCAACTCCAGAGTTCTGACATCAGCGCCGTCGTCATGGCCAATACCGTCCGCGAACTGCCTCTCAACGGCCGCAGTTGGACCGACTTGGCCGCTCTTCAGCCCGGCGTTTCTACCATCCAGACGCAGCCAACTTTCGCCGTTGGGGCGGATCGCGGCAATCGCGGATTCGGCCAGCAGCTCACAATTTCCGGCGCCCGCCCGCAGCAAAATAATTACCGCCTGGACGGCATCAGCCTGAACGATTACGCGAACGGCGCCCCGGGCAGTGTGCTTGGCGGCAATCTGGGTGTTGACGCAATTCAGGAATTTTCCGTTCTGACCAGCAACTACTCGGCAGAATATGGGAAGACCTCGGGAGGCGTGGTCAACGCCATTACCCGCTCCGGCACGAATGACTTTCACGGCAGCGCCTACGAGTTCCTAAGAAATAGCGCACTGGATGCGCGCAATTACTTTGAGGACCCGACTGCTGGCAAGGCGCCGTTTAAAAGAAATCAATTCGGCGTGGGTGTTGGCGGCCCAATCGTTAAGAACAAGACCTTCTTTTTCGCGGACTACGAAGGAATTCGCCAGGCAAAGGGCATTTCGAACGTCGACTTCGTGCCTTCAGCGGACGCTCGCAACGGGAACATCCACGATGCCGACGGCAATCCCCTTACCGTGACAGTCGATCCTTCCGTCCAACAGTACTTCGCTTTCTATCCCCTTCCGCAATGCACCGGCATCGACATTTGCCAGTTTGTCTACAACGCGAATCAGGTGGTGAATGAAAACTTTGTTACTACGCGCATTGACCATAGATTCTCAGAGAAGGACAGCCTGTTTGGAACATACCTGTACGACAAGACGCCTTATACGTCGCCCGATTCATATGGGAACGTCGGACTTGGATCGCTTTCCAGCAGGCAGATTGTTGCCGTCGAAGAGACTCATAGTTTCACTCCCGGCTTCGTGAACGCGATCCGTTTCGGCTATAACCACGAACGCGTGGACAACAATGCGAGTGTCACCGCAATCAATCCGGCTGCGGCTGATGCCTCACTCGGAGCCTTTGTCGGCCGAAACGCTTCGGTAGTCACCGTTGGGGGACTAACCAGCATGCCCGGTGGCGTTGGCGGCCTGCCTACCTACCTGTACCGTTGGAATACGTTTCAGATCTATGACGATGCCTTCATTACCCGCGGCAAGCATTCCATCAAATTCGGTGGGGCGTTTGAGCGAATGTACCTTCAGGTGAAGGCGCTAACCGATCCCAATGGCATATGGTTCTTTAGCAATTTGCAGAATTTTCTGACCAACGTACCTAGCAAATTTCAAGGCGGAATCGCCAGCTCGCTCACGCCCCGCAATCTCCGCCAAAACATCTTTGGCGCTTATATTCAGGACGACTGGCGCTGGAAGTCTAATCTGACATTGAACCTCGGACTCCGCTATGAAATGACCAGCATGATTACCGAGGCCGACGGGAAGCTATCTAATTTGAGGGATATAACCTCCGGCACTCCCCATCTGGGTGACCCGTTCTTTGAGAGCAACCCCACCACGAAGAATTTTGAACCGCGAATCGGATTCGCCTGGGATCCGTTCCGCAACGGCAAGCTGGCCGTCCGCGGCGGCATCGGGTTGTTTGACGTTCTGCCTCTCCCCTATCAATTCATCCTTCTGGTGACTCAAGCGACGCCTTTCTTCGAGTACACGGTGCTCAAAAACAACGCCGCTAATCCGATAAGCTTCTTCAATGGGCTGCCGAGCACCTTCCCAGCCAACAAAGTGCGCTCCACTTACACCGACCCCAACCCCCATCGCAATTACGTGAGCCAGTGGAACCTGAATGTCCAGTATCAGCTCACTCCGAGCGTGGCAGCGATGGTCGCTTACGTCGGCTCTCGTGGCGTCCATCAGCCCTTCCGTGTGGACGAAGCCAACCTCGTTCTTCCGACAAAGACCTCCGCCGGCTATGTTTGGCCCTATGACCCTACTCCCGGTGATAATTTCGGTGGTCCATTGGACCCCATCAACACTCATTTCGGCACGGTCCGGGGAATGTTTTATCAGGGACGTTCCTATTTCAACGCCATGGAATTGCAGTTGGCTAAGCGCATGAGCCATGGTTTCCAGGTGCAAGGCACATTCACCTGGGGCAAGAGCATGGACACCAGTTCCGCAACCGTCGCGGGCGACGCCTTCAACAATTCGATTTCCAGCTTGGACTGGTTTGACATGAAGTTGACTCGGGGCCTCTCTGATTACAATGTGGGCCGCAGTTTTGTTCTCAATGCGACGTGGGAACTGCCCTCGCCTAAATCGTGGTCCGGCCCGGCTAAGTGGATTTCCGAGGGCTGGCAACTAGGGACGATTCTGACCCTCAGCGATGGCGTCCCCTTTACCCCGACGTGGGGCACTGGCGACGATCCAGCAAACACCAATAGTAGTGACGATTTCGCTTATCCGAATCGCCTCAGCGGTCCCGGATGTGGAAGCGCCGTCAATTCCGGGAATCCCGCCAACTATATCCGAACCCAATGCTTCCAGCTTCCGACCGCTCCCAATTTGGCGTTCTGGAACGCTAATTGCAACCCAAACCCTCCTAGTTTCGGCCCGATCACGGATCCGAACAATCCGGGGCCAGGCCTGCCTCCGCTGGTGTGCTTCAACCTCCGCGGCAACGCCGGTCGCAATATCATGAACGGTCCCGGAATTACCAGTCTCGACTTCTCCGTGTTCAAGAACAATCACATCCGGAGAATCTCTGAGAGTTTCAATGTCCAGTTCCGGGTCGAAATGTTCAACATTATCAATCATCCCAACTTTGGGCCTCCGGGGCCCGGCGATGGCAATACGGACATCTTCGCTTCTGATGGAAGTCCGAACGGCATCGCGGGAGCGTTAGTGAGGACCACCGTTCCGGAACGCCAAATTCAGTTCGCACTCAAATTCATCTTCTAACCCGGACGCGATCCGGACAATTCATTGAGGTGCACGCGTGAAGCTTCTTGACGCTCGTCAGTTAGCGTTGGCAACTGTTGTGTTGGGGGTTAGCCTAGTTGGATCATTCGCAGCCCAGTCGCAGTCTGGCTATCACCTCTTGAAGAAATACGACCTTGGTGCCGCGCCCGGGGGGAAGGAGTATTGGGATTACATCACGTTTGATGCTTCTACCCGGCGCTTGTACATTTCCCACAATACGGAAGTGAAGGTCGTGGATGCGGATAGCGGCGCGATTGTCGGCAGCGTTCCAGACTTGAAGCGGGTGCACGGCATCGTGGTCATGAATGATCTGGGCCGGGGTTTCATCAGCGATGGCGGGGCCGATGAGGTTGTGGTGTTTGACCTGAAGACGCTGAAAGCCACGGGCCATATCAAGACGGGCGGCAATCCGGATTGCATCATCTACGATCCGGCTTCGAAGCACATTTTTGCCATGAACGGGAAGACCAACGACGCTTCCGTGATTGATCCTGCTTCGGGAACCGTTATCGCCACGATTCCCATTGGCGGACGCCCAGAATACGCGGTGCCGGATGGGCATGGCACGATTTACGACAACGTGGAAGACAAAAACGAAGTCGTGGCTATTGATTCGAAGACCAACACCGTGAAATCCCGTTGGCTGATCGCACCAGCGGAAGAGGCCACTGCCATCGATCTGGACGTGCAGCATCACCGGCTGTTCATCGGCGGGCGCAATAAAATTTTGGCCATCATGAACGTGGACACCGGCAAAGTCGTCCAGACTTTCCCTATTGGGGCAGGCGTGGATACCAACATCTTCGAAGCATCCACCGGCACGCTTTTTGTTGCGGCGCGCGAAGGCACACTGCACGTCTATCATGAGGATTCCCCCGACAATTTCAGCGTGGTGGAAACCGTGAAGACGGAATTTGGCGCGCGAAACATGGCGCTCGATCCCAAGACCCACCAACTATTCATCGATACGTCCGACTTCACTCCGGCAGCCGCGCCGACAACGGAACAGCCGCATCCGCAGCCGATCCCGGTTTCGGGAACGTTTCGATTGCTGGTCTACGGCCGCTGACGCAGAATCGCAACGGCAAGGAAGGGCGAATGTCATTGGGTACTCGTGTCCGCGTCTCGGCTGTTGTTGCCAGTTATTTCGTAGCGATGTTCTGTGGGCACTTGCTCTTGGGCGCGAAGCCCAAGACGGAGCCACAGCAAGCCGCCGTTCTCGATTTTGAAACCTATCGCACGCGCATCGAGCCGATTTTCCTGAAACAGCGGGAAAGCGGCCCTCGCTGCTACGACTGCCACTCCGCGATGAGTACCCGCCTGCGCCTCGAGCCTCTCTCGGCAGGGAGTCCGTCTTGGACGGAGGAGCAATCCCGCAAGAATTTTGAAGTCGTAGCGCAACTGATCGCGCCCGGCGAGCCGCTGAAGAGCCGGCTCCTGCTTCATCCTCTTGCTGCCGGAGCCGGCGGCGACCCGGCCCACGGTGGCGGCAAATTCTGGAAATCGCAGAGCGACCCGGAATGGCAGGTGCTTGCGGAATGGGTCCGCCACGCCGCTGCCGAGCTCTCATCTGCGCAAACGGCACTGAGTTCGCAATCCAACGGCGAACTGGATTATGAGTCCTTTAAAACGACCGTACAGCCTATCTTTCTGAAGGAACGGCCTGGCCACGCCCGTTGCTATGGATGCCATATCGCTTCCGGCCGTGTGTTTCACCTGGCAACGCTTTCCCCCGGCCTTAGCGATTGGACGGAGGAGCAATCGCGCCAGAATTTCCAGAGCTCTTCCCAATTGGTCGTCCCGGGGAAGCCGCAATCCAGCAGACTGCTGCTCCATCCGCTCGCGCCGGAAGCGGGAGGCGACGCATTTCATTCCGGGGGACGGCAGTTCGCTTCGCGAGAAGATCCCGATTGGACGGCGCTGGCGCAATGGGTGCGCTCGGCCGCTCCGCCTTCGAGCCACGCTGCTCGAATTTATGTAACCAACAGCGCCGGGAACACTGTGGACGTAATCGATTCCTCGACCAATCAGGTGGTTCAGGTGATTCGGGGCATCGAACTGCCCCACGGCGTCACCTTTTCTCCCGATGGGAAACGGGTCTACATCAGCAACGAAGCGGAATCCATCGTGGATGTAGTCGATCGAGAGTCCACAAAAATATTGAAGAAGGTGGTGCTCAGCGGCCACCCCAATAATTTGACGATTACTAAGGATGGCGGCCGGGTTCTCGTCGGCATCCGGGAAGATCCTGGCTCTGTAGATGTAATCGATATGAAATCACTCGAACGTACAAAGAGCATTTCCGTCGATGGCAGCGTTCACAACATTTTCGTCACACCGGATGGCAAATACGCCGTCAGCGGCTCCATTGAGAACAAAGCCGCGACAGTGATTGACTTGAACACGGAGAAAGCCGCTTGGGAGGTCAAGTTCGACCGGGGCGTCCGGCCGATGGCCTTCGAGGCGAACCCGGACGGTTCGACGCGCCGGATCTTTATCCAACTCTCCGGCTTGAATGGCTTCGCCGTCGTGGATTTTGCAAGCCGCAAAGAGGTTGCTCGTATTGTTTTGCCTGAACACCCAGGCGGGTTCGGCAGCGCCGAGGAGCGGCTTGGGACTCCGTCCCACGGCATCGGCGTTGCCCCCGACGGGAAATCTCTCTGGGTGAACAGCACCATCGCCAATGCTGTGCTCAAGTATTCGTTGCCCGACCTTCAACTGGTCGGGTATTGTCCACTGCCAACCCAGCAACCAGCGAATCATGCGGCCATAGGAGCGGTGCCAGAATGGATTACGTTTACCCCCGACAGTCAACGCGTCTACGATTCAAACTCGGGAGCGCGATCCGTATCTGTGATTGATGCAAAAACCTTGAAGCTGGTGGATGTCGTGAATGTCGGCGAAGTTCCAAAGCGCATAAACACGCTCGTCGTGTACTGATATCACCTGCCCCTGCTATATGGGCCCAGCAACACTGACTGGCTGAACAGAATTCGCTATCTATCGGTATCGAACGATGTGAGCGGTTGGGGTTTTTCTGAATGCGCCGACCTCCAACCAACGGCTGACAAGCTAGCAATCAGTCCTGATTGCATGTGCGCCCCAAGAATTCCCTCTCACTGAAGGGATGCAGTCGGCAAAAATGGGCCTGATTGGGGAACAGTTTGGGGAACAATTGTTCCCCAACGCGACGTTTTCGACCCGAAAAAGAGGCTCACAGGCCGCGCTAAATTGTTGATTTCCGAACAGCAGGCACCGGGACGCTCGAAGTTTGAAACCGTTGTACCAAAGGGTGGAAGATTACTTCCGGATCGCCCGTCATCCACCCAGAATCAAACTCAACCGCGTCGATGCTGCCACGACGCCCTCGAGTCCCTCCTCTTTTTGACTAGCCATGTCCGGTGCACCCTTCACAATAATGGGTAATGGGTCAGTCTGCATCTGAGGTTTTGACCCGCTCCCCGCCAGGCCCAGACAGCAATTCATAGTGTTTGACGTTGGGCGCCGGCTCGATGAGGCACTCAAGGTCGTAGGGGTAATAGTGTGCTTGCTCGATGTTGTCGCCCGCGTAGGCCACGATAGCTTGACGTGAGCTCCAGAACGACAGCAAGAGAAAGTGCACTCGCGCCTCTTCTGTCCGACGCAGCAGATGGACCGCCCGATGGCCCGGATGGACTTGATAATCTCGAAAGCCGAAGTCAACCAAATACCGAAAGTAAGCCTCGGCCTTCTCGATGGGGACAACTCCGCGCCACACACGGGCAATCATGTTCTCTTCTCCCCGAACGTGCCCATCAGTCGGCATGAATGGATCGGCCGAACTGACCGAGTACGCCTCGTAGTGCCGGACGCGGCCCTCCATTTCGATTAGGTATCTGGAATCGAAGTCGTAGTATTTGGCCATGCTGTAGTCGTCCCCAGCGAAACGCTTGATGGCATCGGTGTCGTCCCAGAGTGTCAGCATCTCAAAATGCCTTAAGCCTGCTTCTGTGCGGTACAAACACCACGCGCCACGATTTCCGCGCGTCGCCACATACTCGGGAAGCGCAATTCTCCGCATGAGATCCAGGTACTCATCACCCTTCGAAACGGGCACCATTCCGTGCCATATTCGAGCGATCATCCTGTCCTCTCGTTAGCGCGGCTCATTGAGTACCAGGTCCGGAAGTTCGGTAGTGGTCAGTTTGCATCTGAGCCTTTCACTCCGGCCCATTCGAGAGCTTGCCGCCTGTCAGCGAATGCACGCATCTGAATGGCCTTGCCGTTACGGAAGGTGAAGACATCGGCTAGACGCCTCTCGTGCCATTCCGTGCTGTCTTTAAGCCTCACTCGAACATGAACGAACACGATGATCTTATCGCCGGCAACAATAAAACGCTCCGGCTCGCTGTTTCCTTCGGCCCAATTCGCGCGCGACAGTGACAAATACGCCTGGACTCCTGCGTGCCCGTGATATGTTCCGCCTCCCGGAAACTCGGCAGGTTCGGTCCATTCGATCTGAGGGTCAAGTGCCTTGACGGTTGCCGGAATATCGTTCCGGTTGAATGCGGCGTATGCTCCCCTGAGCGCCTCCGTCTCAACCACAAGAGACGGTGTCAGTTTGCCCATATTTCTCTCCCGCCGCCCATCGTTACAGCCGCACTGAAGCAAGGCTGAAATGGCGAAACAACAACCAATAGCCTGCTTCCATATGGTTCGCACATCTTCATCTCCTTGAGTCTGTTTTTCCTTCCGGCATGCGCTCAGACGGACGCGGCGCAGGGAATATCGGTACACTATGTCCACGGGCGACCGAGAGCATCGCGCTCAGGCTGCGTTTCACATCCGCTTCGGTTGTGGCCCAGGACGACACGCTGATGCGCATCGCTTTTCTGCCCTTCCACATCGTTCCGCCACACCAACACGTCCCCTCCTGTTGTATGCCCCGTATGACTCGCTCCGTTTTCTCATCGTCACCAAAAGACACAAGAACCTGATTTAGAACCACATCGTTCAGCACTTCGAAACCCGCTGCACGGAGCCCCTCGGCAAACGCTGTCGCATGGCGACAGGTTCTCTCGATGAGATCTTCCACCCCTTGAGAACCCAGAAAACGCAACGCCGCCCAGATTTCGGCCGCGCGAGCCCGTCGGGAGGACTCGGGTCCCCACGTCATGGGTTCCCGTTTCGCGGCTGGGTCGGGATAGTAGGCGGCCGTGATCGACATGGCGCGCTGAAGTACTTCGGACTCGCGCACAAGCGCGACGCCGCTGTCTTGCGGAACATTCAACCATTTGTGGGCGTCCGTGGCCCAAGAATCTGCTCGCCCTATTCCGAGCATCAGGTGTCTGCGATGTTGACTCGTGGCTGCCCACAAGCCAAAGGCACCGTCCACATGCACCCATGCTCCAAACACATGAGCGGATTCGCAGACTTCATCAACCGGGTCGCAAGCCCCCGTATTCACGTTTCCAACTTGAGCGCAAACGATCACGGGTGGCCGTAACTTCGGCATCAGCGCAGGTTGCATTCGCCCCTGGGAGTCGGCAGGCACAAAATGAATTTGGTTTTTGCCGAACCCAAGCAGTCTTAGCGCCTTCAACATCGTCGCGTGAACCTCTTCTCCGACAACGACTGTGATCGGAGGCGCTCCAGCGAGTCCCTCTTCTTCCATATTCCAACCGACGTCGCGAAGAACCCGGAATCGAGCGGCAGCAAGTGCGGTTACATCCGCCATTTGCGTGCCGGTGACAAAAGCTCCACCGCAAGTGGGAGGAAGGCCGAAGAGTTTCAGGAGCCAGGCGAGGACGATGTCCTCGAGATATGCGGAAACAGGAGAAAAATCGAAGAGACAGGCGTTTTGGTCCCACGCGGCAGCCAGCCACTGGGTCGCGACAGTAACGGGAAGAGCGCCACCAACGACCCCTCCGAAGAAACGTCGCCCCGCACTGGCTACCGTTGCTGGAGAACCGACTTCGTCAAGGAGACTCAAGACTCGGCGCGGATCTTCACCGTTCACGGGCAAACAACCGCCAAGCTCGCGAAGCCTTTCGACCGCAGACTGCGGAATGACTGTCGACCGCTCTCCGATCCCCCGCAGATAGTCATTCGCCCGCAGCATCGCATCCGTAAGGAGGTTTTGATAAGAGTCCCTGAAATTCATCCCTTGTCCTTTTGGTGCTTACAACCTGCTATAGTGAGTTTTGGCAGTTATAATCTAGCGATTCGTTGTTAACCTGTCAATATTGAAATAGCCGGTTATAATAGAGCGGAGCCATGAAGAATTCCTTTCAATTCGTTGCCAGCAACGTGGCGCTCGATTTCGTCAACACGCTGGATTTCCGCTACGATCCGAAACGACGCATTGAACTGCTCCCGGATTTCGGCAGCTTCCTGAAATTCACGAATCAGGCGGGCATCATCACGCACCAGCAAGTTCATGAGCTCCGCACAAACACCAGCGATGTTGAACGTGTGCGTGCGATCGGCCGAATCATCGAGTTCCGGGAAGCGCTATACTTTCTGCTTCTGTCCGTTGTCCAGAGAAAACGGCCCAGTTCCGCACATCTTCTGACCTACAACCGGATCCTCACGAGCGTATGCGTTTCCCATTCTCTGCGCTGGCAAAAGCAGGAATTCGTTCTCTCTCCCGGGGAGCACACGAACTCCCCTTTTGCCCCTCTTCAACCCATCATGGAATCCGCAAACCAACTCCTGACCTCGGCAGATCGCCGGTACATTGGCGAATGTAGCGATAAGTGGTGTCGCTGGTTATTCCTGGATCGCAGCAAAAACCACTCACGCCGCTGGTGCAGCATGGAGATTTGCGGCAATCTGTCGAAAGCCAGGACCTTTTACTCTCACGTCCGGAGCGGCGGGCGACCAAGGAAACAGCGCTAGCCTGCGCGAGAGTTCTCGTCGCGATTGATCGATCTTTGCTGAATTGTGGGCAATCCGGAGAGCGCCGGGATAAACCGGCATGTTGTAAGGGATGAAAGAGCCCTACGGGAAATGAGCAGAACAGGCCAACGCAACAATTGAGACAATAGCGACGAGCAGTATCTTGCTGCTATCGGGCAAATGCTATGGACGGCGAGAGCATACAGTCTATTCAAGAAAGCTACGATCGCATTGAAGCACATCAGCGTGCGGTTCTCTCGGACTATCGGGAATTCCCGATTCCCGCACATCTTGCGGACTATTTTTTGTGCTTTTGGACCCAGGTGATAGGCGGTTCCCGGGAATACGCACATCGCGTGCTCCCGGATGCTTGTGTCGACATTGTGTTTATCAACGACGGTCCTCCGCTCGTGGTTGGCCCATGGACCGCTCCCTTCGTAGCTCGGTTCACTGCCGGCACCAGGATTCTTGGTGCGCGCTTGCATCCTGGGAAGGCGCCTGGAGTGCTCGGCATGCCGGCGACGGAGCTCCTCAACCGATCTGCGCCCCTGAGTGACGTGTGGCGCATAAACCGGGCGCGATTTGCACCTGTTCTCGATAGGATAGGGTTTACCTCACGAAGATCTGCGCTCGTTGAAGCTCTCAGTCACGTCACAGCGCTGGCCGCGCCACCTGACCGGGTGATTGTGGGAGGTATCCGATGGCTTGCTTGCCACCCGCATGGCCGAGTTGAGCAGCTCAGTCGGTGGATCGGAATCAGCCACCGGCAGCTTCAGCGGCGATTCTCGGCCGCAGTTGGTTATGCTCCGAAGGTATTTCAGTCTGTGCTGCGCTTTCAGCGTCTTCTGAATATCGCAAGCAGGCCACGTGCCCAGCAGTCTTTCGCAGACCTGGCTGCAGTTGCGGGTTATGCCGATCAAGCGCACATGACACGCGAAGTGCGGCGCTTCTCCAATTGCACGCCGACCGTTTTGCTCCGATCCGCCGAGTGTACGCTGTGTATGTCCGATTTATTCAAGACCGACGAACCTGATCCAAACTACCCTTGAAGTCGATGACTCGAAGAGAGCTATTGGTAGGGGTGGCGGCAGCGCGCATTGCTGCTTTCATTTCAGGAAGAGGAGAGGCCATGCACGGTACCGGAAACATAAAGATTCTGTTCATCGCAGGTTTTGGTCCAATCGTTCGGGACGTGGCCGAAAGTCGAAAACTCTACAGGGAGGTCCTCGGTATCCCCTTCAAAGAGGAGACTGACGGCTATCTTCATACGGAAGCTCTTAGAGGCGCAAAAAGTTTTGCCCTGTGGCCGCTTTCTCAGGCGGCGCAGTCCTGTTTTGGCAAAGATTCCTGGCCTGATAACATTCCAGTACCACAAGCGTGGCTCGAGTTTGACGTTGACAGCGTCGAAAAGGCAACGGCGCATCTTGAATCGCGTGGGTATCGAATGCTTATCAAGAACAAGAAAGAACCATGGGGCCAAACCGTTAGTCGGTTCATCGCACCGGAGGGATTACTGGTCGGCGTGACTTTCACTCCATTGATGCGAGGAAAGAAATAGCCCAG
>Ga0257153_1000051_pt1 | contig 11628 bp, 11 predicted proteins | sample DW10A_FD_185988 | JGI IMG/M metagenome (GOLD analysis project Ga0257153, IMG submission 185988) | Soil microbial communities from H.J. Andrews Experimental Forest, Oregon, United States - DW-10-A | ecosystem: Environmental > Terrestrial > Soil > Temperate forest > Bulk soil | place: USA: Oregon... | reverse complement strand
GGGAGTGGACCCAGTCCAGCCCATGGCAGCGACAGTGAGCTTTCGCGGAGTCGGAGCCAGGATGGAAGCTTCGGCAGTGCCGCGCGTCCAGCCCTTCCACACCGGGTATTTTTCCTCGCGAACATTTTCCAGCCCGATGGATTTCATCTTGGCGAGGCCCCAGCTGCGTGCTTTCTGGTCCTGGGAAGAGCCGGTGAGGCGAGCGCCGATGTCGTCGCTGAGTTCGGTGAGGTACTCGAACGCGTGCGAGTCCATCGCGCCGTTCCCGGCGATTCTGACGAGCCCGGTCTTAGTGCTATCAGCCTCCGCGCTTTTGGGCGAGGAATGCTCCCTGGCGAAAGTGCAATTCGCCGCGACCATCATCGCTGCCAGAACCAATGTTCGATTCTTCATTCGTTCGCTCTCCGGAAATTCTATTTATGCACGAACTTTCACTTTAACATGCTCTTAGACGCGGGCCGGAATGGAGCGACGCTCTGGGTTTGAGGTTTTCGTAGTGGCAGGCCTTAAGGCCGACCACCACTCCCGGAGGATAAGGTGGCCCGGACCGGGCCGAGGCCGCTACAACCGCGGCGTTTTGCTGACAGTGCTTGGCTCGAAACGCGATAAGAGACGCCGCTTTACGCTCGTCAATGGGGCTCTTAAACTTTCAACGTGAATTCCCCCGTTCAATTCCTGACCAAGTTTTCCTTCATGTGTGCCGTGTTGTGCGCGGCGACCCTGGCCCAAGAGCCTGCGGCCAAGCCTCCGGACCCAGCTAAGCCAAGCGAAAAGGTGACTGCACCCAAGAGCGAAGATAAGCCCGCGCTGCCCTTTCAGATTCAACTGCTGGAGACGCACATGAGGTTCGAGAGCAATGGGGATTCGCGGAAAGAAGTGCACACGATCGTAAAGATTAACGATCTTGCGGGCGCGCGGCAATTTTCACGGCTGGGATTTGACTACAACCGCGCGTTTCAGCAGGTGGAGATCCCGCTGGTGAAAATCAGCCACGCGAACGGCGGGACCAGCGAGATTCTCCCAAGCGCGATCACGGACGCTCCGAATCCGGCGGTTCAGGATTTCCCCGCGTATCACGACGTGCGCGTGAAATCGGTGCGCATTCTGGGGCTCCAGGATGGCGACACGATTGAGTACCGGGTTATTACGACGACCACCAAGCATCCGCTAGCTCCGGATTTCTGGCTGGAGCACACGTTTGACCGGTCTGGGCAGGTGCTTGAAGAACGCTATGAACTCGATCTCCCTTCCGAGCGTCATTCAGAAATTCGCATCAACCCCGCAGCCCCGCCGACTTCCGAGGAGGCTGATTCCACTGGCGCATCTGCCCGGAAGCTCTACCGTTGGGTTAGAAGATTCTCCGCTCCCGGTAGCGAGAGCAGCGGGGCCGAATCCGTGCCGGATTCGCAGGCAACTCCCGACGTTTCGCTTTCCACTCTCACCTGGGAATACTTGTCCATCCGGCTGGACGAGTTGCTGCTTCCCATGTCCCAACCCCTAAGTGAGATGAAGACATATGAAGAGTCTATGAAAGAGGCGGGGCGGCAACCCGTCGTGACTGCAGAGATTCGAGAGAAGGTATATTCCCTCACAAAAGACTCCAAAAACGACCCGGAACGCCTGCGAGCAATTTACGATTTTGTATCGGCGCAGATTAGGAGTGTGGATCTACCGCTAGGCGCGACAGGATTTGGGATACATACGGCGGTCGAGGTGCTCAAGGCGGGTTATGCGAATTCCGAAGACAAGTACGTTCTGTTTGCGGCTTTGGCGACGGCCCTAAAACTTTCGAAGGGAGTGGCCCTCACGGGATTCTGCGACAAGAAAGCTTTGGCGAATCCTGCGAAATTCCGGCACCTTCTCATTTCCGTTCACGCCGCAGAAAAGACCTACTGGCTTGACCCGAGTTTGGAGGTCGCGCCGTTCGGGATGATCGCGCCAGTACCAGACAAGTGCGTCTTCGTGTTGAATCGCGGATTTTTTGCGATGAATTCCACCGGCCATGAATGGATGAAAGTTTCGCAGAGGCTGCCCTTCGGGGCATTTCAGAAAGTAGACGTCGAGGCGAGCATAAATGCAGAGGGCACGCTCACAGCGAAATTGAGATACGTCAGCCGAGGTGAGAACGAATTGCTGCTGAGGGTGGCGTTTCATCAGACGCCGAAGGAGCGCTGGAAGGAGATAGCGGGGTTGCTGGCTCTATCGGATGGGTTTCGCGGACAGATTACGAATGTGATGGCTTCGGACCCGATGGCGACGAAGGACCCGTTCGCCGTCGAGTATGAGATCACGCAGCCGAAGTTTGTGGACTGGTCGAAGAAGCCGGTGAGGATACCGGCCTTGCTGCCGCAGATTGCACTGCCGGATTCGCCCGGGAAGACGGCAGGAAAGATTGAGTTGGGGACGCCGCTGGATGTGCAGACCAGTTTGACGCTTAAGCTTCCGGAGGGAACAACTGTGCAGACACCGGCAGCGACTTCGGTCGCGCGAGACTATGCGACGTTTGCCTCGAAGTACGACGGCCATCTGAATACGGTGACGGCTTCGCGACACATCAATTTTGTCATGAGAGAAATTTCCGTAGATCGCGCCACGGACTACAACGCGTTTTTGCGCGCGGTTCAGAATGATCAGGCGCAAATGCTTGTGTTGTTGCCACCTTCCGCGGCGGCCACTACAACTCCATAACTTCGCGTTCTTTGGTGGCGGAGAGGTCTTCGATTTTCTTGGTTTCGGCGTGAGACAGTTTTTCTAGTTCGTCGAGGGAGCGCTTCTGTTCGTCCTGGCTGATCTTCTTATCCTTCTCCAGTTTGTCGATGGCTTCCTTGATGTCGCGGCGGATGTTGCGCACGGCGGTGCGGTGGTTTTCGAGCGCCTTGTGGATCTGCTTGACGAGTTCTTTGCGGCGTTCGCCGGTGGGCGCGGGAATCGGGATGCGTACGACCTTGCCGTCGTTCGTGGGATTCAGGCCGAGGTCGGACGCGCGAATGGCTTTGTCGATCAGCGGCACGACGCTGGGATCCCACGGCGTGATCATCAGCATGGACGCGTCGGGCACGGTCAGGTTGCCAAGCTGGTTCACGGGCATCGGCGTGCCGTGATAGTCCACGCGCACATTTTCCAGAATCGCCGCGTTGGCGCGGCCTGTGCGTACGCTGGTGAGCTCCTTGCGAAAATCGTCGACGGCCTTTTCCATGCGGGTTTTCGCCGCGGCGATCGCGGCCTTTGTGCTATCCAGAGTGGTCATCGTTCCATCCTCAGTGTTAGAGATTGTTTCGCGTTGCCGCGACTCGCCCAGGCAGGCGCGAGGATTCCAGTCGTCTAGAGACCCGATACAAAAATCAGATTAAGCCGGGGTGACCGTTGAACCGACGCGCTCCCCAAGGACGGCGCGGCGGATATTGCCGGGCTGATTCATATTAAAGACCACGATGGGCATGCCGTTGTCCATGCACAGAGAAATGGCCGTGGAGTCCATGACCTTCAGATTCTGATGCAGCACTTCGCGATAGGTGATTTCCGCGAAAAATTTTGCGCCGGTGACTTTCTCGGGGTCGGCATCATACACGCCGTCCACACGAGTGGCTTTCAGGATCACGTCGGCCTTGATTTCCATCGCGCGCAGCGCAGCGGCGGTATCAGTGGAAAAATAAGGATTGCCGGTGCCGGCGGCAAAGATCACCACGCGGCCTTTTTCAAGATGGCGGACGGCGCGGCGACGAATGAAGGGCTCGCAGACCTGGTGCATTTCGATGGCGCTCTGCACACGGGTGTGGACGGAAAGTTTTTCAAGGGCATCCTGCAGGGCCAGAGCATTGAGCACCGTGGCCAGCATGCCCATGTAATCGCCGGTGGCGCGGTCGATCTCAAATCCTTTTTGCCGCGCGCCGCGAAAAATATTTCCGCCCCCGACCATGATGGCGATCTGCGTGCCGAGCTTGTGGACGTCGCGCAATTCATTGGCAATGGCGTAAATCGTCTGGCCGTCGATGCCGAATCCCTGCTGGCCCTGGAACGATTCGCCGGAAAGCTTCAGGAGAATCCGGTGGTAGGCCGGGCGCTTTTTGCCGTTTTTCTTCACCGCTTTCGATTGCGATGCCATGTGTCTCCGTTGAGCGAAAATGAACCCTGCCGATTGTAACAAACATCGAGAGGTTCGGGATAATTTGGGTGGTCGGGTGGAATCATAAAAGCGGGCCAACCTGATCGGCCCGCACTCAAAGCAAAACGCCCCGGGAGGCCGGGGCGTTTTAGGGGCGGCAATAGCTACCGCCGAGTTAAGACTTGAATGCTGGCTTAGGCCTGGTCGGGAGCGGGCGTGCCGATCTGGTTGGGGACTTCGCCGACTTTGAAGCGAGCGAAGCGGCGAATGGTGATGTTCTCGCCGAGCTTGGCAATGGCCTGGGTAATTTTCTCGCCGATGGTCATCGTCTCGTCCTTGATGAAGTGCTGTTCGTAGAGGCAAGTCTCCTCGTAGAACTTCTCCATCTTGCCAGTGACGATTTTCTGGATGACGGCGTCCGGCTTGCCGGTGGCGCGTGCCTGCGCGGCGTAAATTTCGCGCTCGCGCTCGAGCATCTCGGGCGTCACGTCTTCCCGGCGAACGTAGCGCGGATCAACCGCGGCAATGTGCATGGCCACGTCGTGGCAAAGCTGTTTGAACGCATCCGTGCGCGCTACGAAATCGCTTTCGCAATTGATTTCAACGATCACACCGATCTTTCCGCCGGCATGAATATAATGGCCGATCAGGCCTTCGGTGGCTTCCCGCGTGGCCTTCTTGGCCGCGGCGGCCTGGCCTTTCTTGCGAAGGACGTCAATGGCCTTCTGCACGTCGCCGGCGGTTTCGACAAGCGCGGCGCGGCAATCACTGAAGCCAGCGTTCGTGAGCTCCCGCAGTTCCTTAACTAGCTTGGCTGGAATTTCCATAACTGGTTTTGAAGTACTCATCCTTTTCTCTTTTTCTCTTTCTTGAATGCGCGGTTACAAAATTTTACAAAAATGGCCCGGTGTGGATTTCGCTTTCAGCACCGGGCCAACAGAATGATCGAGCCTTGCGCCGTTGTTAGCGGGGTTCCTCGTCCGGAGGAACAGTGGTTCCGGCCGCTTCGATGAAGGCTTCGGTGCCCTCGACGAAGTCGCCTTCCTGCTTCTCGTACTGCTCGTAGGCGCTGGTGTCCACGTAATCGGGACCGGCTTCGAGGGCGGCCTGATCGGCGGCAGCCTTCTGGTCGGCAACCTGGGACTGCTCGTACTGCGCGCGGCCTTCCGCGACGGAGTCGGCAATCTTGGTGGTGAACAGGCGGATGGCGCGCAGGGCGTCATCGTTGCCCGGAATAATCCAGTCGACCATGTCGGGATCGCAGTTGGTGTCCACGACGGAAACCACGGGAATGCCCATGCGGCGGGCTTCCTTCACGGCGATCTCTTCGGCATTGGAGTCGATGACAAACATGGTGTCCGGCAACTGCGTCATGTTCTCGATGCCTTCGAGGTTCTGAAAGAGGTGCTTCATCTCGCGGTCGAGGCGCGCGCGCTCTTTCTTGGAAAGCTCCAGCATGCGGCCATCTTCGGTCATGGCCTTCAGCAGCTTGAGGCGTTTGATGGACTTCTGGAGTGTGGCCCAATTGGTCAGCGTGCCGCCCAGCCAGCGATGATTCACGAAGAATGCACCGCAGCGTTTCGCCTCTTCGGCGACCGCTTCCTGAGCCTGACGCTTGGTACCGACAAAAAGAACGGTCCTTCCCTGCCCGGAAATGTCGGTCACGAAGCGGCTGGCTTCGCGGAACATCTTCAGGGTTTTCTGCAGGTCGATGATGTGAATGCCATTGCGCTCCCCGAAGATGTATTCCTTCATCTTGGGGTTCCAACGGCGCGTCTGGTGACCGAAATGAACGCCGGCCTCCAGCAGCTCCTTCATGGTGATTTCTACTGCCACTTTTCCTCCTAGTCAGATAGCTGCTTTTCGAAGCGTTCGGGGCCACCTGAAGGTGGCCGCTACTTGCCTCGCAGCAGCCTCTTGCCGGCAGCTTGCCGGCCGTGATCTTGGCGGCGCCGATTGCGCGACGCCGCCAGAGCTTGGTGCAGCGGGGAGTTCCCCGCGCAATTCTTTAACGCTTCGTGAATTGGAAGCGCTTGCGTGCGCCCTTCTGCCCGTACTTCTTGCGTTCCTTCATACGGGAGTCGCGCGTCAAAAATCCGTTCTTGCGCAGTGCCGGACGCAGTTCGGGATTGAAGCGGCTGATCGCGCGGGAGAGTCCCATGCGCACCGCTCCCGACTGTCCGCCCACGCCGCCGCCTTTGGCCGTGGCCACAACGTCCACCTGCTCGGCCAGGCTCGTGAACTTCAGCGGCTCCGTGGCGTCATGCAGCCACGCGTGATTCGGGAAATAATGCTCGGCGGTACGGCCGTTGACCGTAAATTTTCCCGAGCCCGGACGGAGGAAAACGCGCGCGATCGATTCCTTGCGGCGCCCCGTGCCGTAAAACCATGTCTTGCTGCCCGATGCGGGCGAATCAACAGTACTCAATGCTCCTCCTCAAACCCTATTTGACGAGACAAATCCCGCTCGTCTCATCGAAATTCACGCTCGGCTGGATCCCTGCTAAGGCAAAACTTAGAAAGGAACACCCACGTGCGGAACCAAGTAGCACAGGCCTGTCTGCCTGAGGCAGGCTTTAGCCTGTGAACTTCGAGCTATGCCTTACTCAAACGCACAGGCTAAAGCCTGTGCTACCGAAATCTTAAATCGCGACGGCCTGAGGCTTTTGCCCCGCGTGCCGAGCCAAACCGGCCGCATCGCGATACACGCGAAGTTTCTTCGCGCGCCGTGCCCGCAGCTTGTTCTTGGGCAACATCCCGACAATCGCTTCGCGAACCATCCATTCGGGCTTGGCCTGGCGAACACGCTTCGCCGGAACTTCCTTCAGACCGCCAGGGTAGCCGCTGTGCGAGTAATAAACTTTCTGCTCGAGCTTGTTGCCGGTCATTTTGATCTGGTCGGCGTTGATGACCACAACGTGATCACCGGAATCGAGATACGGCGTGAAGCTGGGCTTGTCCTTGCCGATCAACATGCGCGCCACTTTGGTGGCCAGGCGCCCAAGTACCTGATCTTTTGCGTCCACAACAAACCACTGAGCCCCTACTTTGAGGGCTTCAGCTTCTTCTCCCTTGGCTACGTACGTCCTCATCGCAACAGTCACACCTTTCCCTGTAAAGACAAAATCCAAGTTTAGGGGGTGAGAGCATGTTTGTCAACGAAGCAAAATGGTCCGCAGCGCACCGGGAGGACCTCGCTCGCGTCTATGCTACTGTGGCGGGCCCAGTTACTGGCGTTGTTGCGGAGGGCGAGGATGGAGTGGACGGGGAAAATCGCGTTGCTTCTGGTTTTGGGCTTGGCAGCAACAATGGTTGCCAATGCACCGGGTGAGCCGCACGTCCTGGCGATTGCCCATGCCACCGTGATCGATCCCGCAACTGGCTCTGTTAGGGCGGATCAGACCGTGGTCATAGCCGGTGGGCGGGTTCAGCGGGTTGTTCCCTCAGCAAATTACCGCCCGGAAAAAGGCGCGCGGATCATAGAAGCTCGCGGGGAGTATTTGATCCCCGGCCTTTGGGACATGCACGTGCACATCGCGGGAATCAGCGCCGATCCGAACTGGAGTAAAAACGTGATACTCCCACTGCTGATCGCCCAAGGAATCACGGGCGTGCGAGACATGGGCGGCGACCTGAGCGTTTTGCGTGCGTGGAAGCTGGATATTGAGGCAGGCAAACTTCTTGGGCCGCACATCTTTGCGGGCGGGCCGATGATCGTGCCGTCTGGAAAGAAGACCCCCGAGCAATGGCCGGTTGCCAACGCGGAGGAGGCGCGGGTTGCTGTTCGCGATTTGAAGCGGCAGGGAGCGGATTTTATCAAGATCATCAGCGTGCCTTCGCGCGAAATATTCTTCGCAATCGCCGAGGAAGCAAACAAGGAAAAAATCCCGTTCGTTGGGCACGTGCCGCTGGCGGTGACCGCGTCGGAAGCCTCCGACGCGGGAATGCGCAGCATCGAGCACATCGTGTACAGCAACCTGTCGCTGGATTGCTCCGCGAAGGAAAAAGAATTGCGGACGGCGCTGCCCGAAGCGCGGAAAAATCATGACGAGGCGGCGACGGGGCGAATCCTGACGGAAGCGGTGAACACGTATTCCCCCGATAAGGCCGCCGCACTGTGGGCGACATTTAAGAAAAATGGCACCTGGGTGGCACCGACGCTGGTGTCAATCGAAGCGCAAACACCGCAGTCAAAAACGCCAGAGGAACAAGCCAGCGATCCGCGGCTGGAGTTCGTTCCCGCGTCTCTGCGAAAGGAATGGGACCCGCGCGATCCGAAAAACCAAGTCTCGGAGGAAGATCAAAAGTGGTGGGCCAATCAATTCGCGAACGATTCTAGATTAACGCGTGAAATGCACAAGGCCGGAGTCTCGCTCTTGGCCGGGAGCGATTCGCTGGACCGGTTTGTGTTTCCTGGCTTTGCGCTGCACCAGGAACTGGGGCTTCTGAACAAAGCGGGGCTTACGCCCCTGGAGGCGTTGCGCACGGCGACGAGCGACGCGGCCAAATTTCTTGGGCGTGAGGGAGAATTTGGTGTGGTGGCGAACGGGGCGCGCGCCGACCTGGTGCTGCTGGATGAGAATCCGCTGGAGAAGATCTCCAATTCGGCAAAAATTTCCGCTGTGATCCGGGAGGGCATCTATCTGGACCGCGCCGCATTGGATAAATTGCTCAACCAGGCGAAGGACGCAGCCAAGGCGGTGTCCACAAAATAAGCGATTGCTCGAAGCATCTTACTCCACCACTCCGCACCTAATCGGCTGGAGTTCGGGTGTAAATTGCGCACAGCTTCCCCGGTATGCTCGCCGCGACTTGAGAATTCCCCCCTATACTTGAACCGAAGAAAGAATCCGGGAGCATTCATGGCCCAGCAGTCCTTGCCGCCCTTTTCCGAAACGATAAAACTTGCGTGGCGCCTGGCAGCCGAAGAAGCGGTGCATACGGGAAGCCCGCAGATTGAGCCGCCTCATCTCCTGCTCGGCATTTTCGGCGTGGATCGCGTCATCCGCGAAGAGTCGTGGGAGCGCTACGCCGTTTCTCCCAACCGGTTGGGAATCGTTCGGCAAGAGTGGAATGAGGTGAGTTCCGCTGCAGCGATGGCGGGGCTTGACGCAATTCATCTGCGGCGTGAGGTTCGCGCGCGCCTGCCAAAGAGTTCACTGGCGCTACCCGCGAATCACGTGGCGAAACGCTCGGACGCGACTCGGGCTGTGTTTGATCAGGCGGAACAGCTCGCGGCGATGCTGGGACACGAACTGGTGACTTTGTTCGACCTCTTGGGATGCCTGCTGTCGGCGATGGTCGAAAAGGATCCGGTAATTCCTGTGCACTTCGGCGGGCCGCTGCGCAAACTGCAAACGTTGATGGCTCCGCCTCCAGTTTCCGGCGTGACGTTGCAACTGGACGCCACTCGGACTTCCATCGAAGAACCGTTGGAGAATTTGAAGACCACTCCGCGGGAAGCGCTTTTCTACGATCTTCCGTTGCAGATGGCTTCGCAGCCGAACTATCAGGCGATGCTCGATTACGCGGTCAGTTCCCTGCTGAAGTTTTTTCCGGCCGCCAGCCATGCGGTGATGCTGCTGCGCGACCGTAATTCGAAGTGCCTCCTCTTACAAGCTCACGTACCCGCCGGGGAGCCGTCGGCGAGCATGGAACTTGCCGAGCACGTGCTGCAGCAGAACTCGGCGGTCGTCTGGAATCCCGCTGCGGCTGCCTCCAGCGACATCGGCGCGCGCAGCCTGATCGGAATGCAAACCACCTGCGCGATGTACGCGCCGCTCTCCTGGCAGAACGAACGGCTGGGAGTTTTGTGCGTGGACACGCGCCGCGCGGGAAGTGCATTCAGCTCGGACGACTTGCGGCTGTTCATCGCGATCGCCCATCATGTTGCCCTCTCGATCTATTCGCAGAGGCTGACCCGCGACCTGCAGGCCCAGAATCAACTCCTGCAACGGTTGTTGACGCATTTTTCGCCCAAAGTGCGGCAGCGTTTGCTGGAGCGCGCCGCGCGCGGCCGGCTGACGCTGGGCGGCGAGCGTTCGGAAGTAAGCATTCTGTTTTCAGATATCCGCGGCTTTACGCGGATGAGCGCCACCATGGAGCCCGACGACGTGGTGGACATGTTGAATGCCTATTTCGCGGCTTTGGTGGAAGCGATCTTTCGTTGCGAAGGCACAGTGGACAAATTCATCGGCGACGCGATTCTGGCGGTGTTTGGCAGCCCCGACCCCGACCCGGAGCATCACCGGCAAGCGCTTCACGCGGCGTTGGCGATGCAGGAAGCAGTGCAGAAACTGAACGCCGCGCGCAAGGAACGCAACCAACCCACCTGTGAGATAGGGATCGGCGTGCATTCGGGCGATGTGCTTCATGGATTCGTGGGCACGCAAGAGCGGCTGGAGTTTACGGTCGTGGGAGACGCGGTGAACCGCGCCTCGCGCTTCTGCGCCGCGGCAGGCGCCAACGAAATCATCCTGAGTTCGGAGTTCCTGAAGCACGTCTGGCGCGAAGTGGAAGTGGAATCGCGCGACGTCCCCACGAAACACGAAGGCACGTGGGCCGCCTTCCGGGTGCTGAAAACAAAACTGCCACGCTGAATCAGGCGCCCGGCGATTCGGCTGCTTTACGAGCCAGCAGCAAGTACCCATGCTGCCTGGCCTCCTCGGCTACAGCTCTCAGCTCCGATTTACGGGCGGATCCGGCCAGAGCCTGGGCGCGAGCAAGTTTCGCTTCAAGCGCCAACTGCAAATATCCCGCTTTCCGCATCTCGGTTTCGTTTTTCTTCAATCCGAAATCGAGGTCTCCGACGGCTTCGGGGCATTTTCGAGAATCGCCTGCTGAATGAAAAACATCGCGCGAAGCGATACGTCTTGCACATCTTTCATATGGTCTTTGGCCTTCAGAATCTGCTCTTCCGCATCCTTGTTGCGGCGCATCCCGAGAAAAACTTGCGCGAGGATACAGCGAGCAAGGATTTCGCCGGTCGTGTCATTTCCCTCGAGGGAGGATTTCAGCGAATCCTGGGCCGGTTTTTCCGCAGCGGAAAAATCCCCCCTCTCAATGTTCAAATTCGCCAGTGAGACTTGGGTCGCGGCCGCATCCGATTCTGCTTGAAGTTCCTTCTGGGTGTGCAGAGCCTGCAGATACGACTTTTCGGCGCCCGCAAGATCACCTCCGGCGAGCTGCAAATTTGCGAAAACCTGACTGACTTTCAAGTGGTTGCATGCGGCTATGGCAATTCAGGTGAACTCGCTCCGGGGATCTACACTTCATCCGAACAAGCCTTGAATCTGCCGTGTACCGCGCTGGGAAACCCTTTTAACAATGGGATATTGGATAACGGGGAGGGGCCGATGTTCACGGATCCCGCGAATTTTATTACCGACAACAATTGCGCGATCGCGAATACCTTGTGCTATACCTTCTCCGGAACAAATCTGCCATTTAGTTGGGTTTTCTCGGAGATTTCCACCGGTCCGACACTGATTTCTCTGACGGAAACTTTCGGGCCTCCACCAGCACCT
>Ga0257153_1000050_pt1 | contig 11704 bp, 4 predicted proteins | sample DW10A_FD_185988 | JGI IMG/M metagenome (GOLD analysis project Ga0257153, IMG submission 185988) | Soil microbial communities from H.J. Andrews Experimental Forest, Oregon, United States - DW-10-A | ecosystem: Environmental > Terrestrial > Soil > Temperate forest > Bulk soil | place: USA: Oregon... | reverse complement strand
CAATAAAATCTTGAATGCCGCAAGCAGGAGCATGAACGGCGTCGCCTGAAGGCGAATGGCAAGCGCCTTCATGCCTGTAACGATTTCTTCACTCAGCTGAACTGTCTGACTCGCCCCCGTGAAGGTTTGCTCGGGTGAGCGCGGACGCTGCATTCGCAACTCCAGAACTGGCGGAGCATCCTCCAGTTCCTCCTGCCAAAAGGTTAGCTGCTGCTCAACTTTGTCGGTCTCAAACCACCGATGCTGCCACTCTGAGTAATCACCATAAGTGATTGGTAGTTCCGTTAGCGGGGAGGGCTGTCCAGCTGAAAAGGAGGTATAAAGAGCTGCCAGCTCTTTAGCCAATATCTGCATCGACCATGCGTCGGTGATGATGTGATGCAAGGTGAAGAGAAGAACGTGATCGGTAGCGGTGTCGCGAATGAGGCGAGTGCGAAACAATGGCGCAGTGCTGAGGTCGAAAGGCGCTTCCACTTCCTCCTTTGCCAGCCTGTACGCTACGGCGTAGTCAGGGGTACTGGTAATGTCCCTGATCGGAAGATCCACCCGCAGATCACGAGCCACAACCTGCAACAGTTCGCGACCCTCCAGCCGGAAACTGGTTCGCAAGCTGTCGTGGCGATTGATCAGTTCCTGCAGGGTCGAATGCAGGGCTCTTAGGTCGAGGCTGCCGCGCAGCCAGAAACCTAGATGCACGTTATAGGCTGATGTTTTCACACCCAACTGATCGAGAAACCACAGCCGTTGCTGAGCCAGAGAAACCGGGTAAACCTCGGCTTGCTCAGCACTGACGTTAGATTGCGAAAGCAGCTTAACGAGTAAGCTTTTTTGCTCCGCCAACCCCATCCCTGATTTTGAAGTTTCAGATAGCACGGATTAGAAATCTCCTAAAAATCAACCCTACGTGATTTGATGTTGCGAGTAAATCGGGGGAAACCTGGGGGAGTAAACCTGGCAATTTCCGCGTTTCAACAAGGCAGATCCGACGCTAGGCACAGGCGTCACACGGAACCTTTCAGGGTATCCTGAAAACTCACCCCCGGCACTTCGGCCTGGATCAGCGGAGAGAGCGACATCTAAGTTCCTTAACCTTGTATAACACTGAAATCGAAAAACGCAAATCTTTGCAGCCGCTGAAGCTGCAAAGCGATAATTAAGATGCTGTACAGTAGCATTTTGTTGTTGTAAGTTCCACCTTTTATTTGCACAATAAGTATAAGCGCCGCAGCGGGAATGTGTGCTGGACGCGGGATTACCTTTAGTATGGTCCACGAGAAGTGCGGGTCAGTTCCAACCCTTTTCCCCCAGGTTACATCCAAAGAGAACCACCTGTATTCTGGCCATCCTTCCGGTGGACCACAAGCGATTTAAGGACTTGCGATGATCCCTGTAGGGCTCCCAGCTTCCTTCGCACAAGAGAGACTGTGGTTTCTCGATCAACTTGAACCCGGAACTGCGGCCTACAACCTCGTCCGGGCGTTCCGGATTTCAGGGCCTCTGAATATTGACGCATTGACTTCGGCCATTGCCGCTACCGTGCGTCGTCACGAGTCCCTGCGCACCATATTCGAGAGCGTCGACGGTTTAGCGCGCCAGGTTGTGTTAGCGGAAGTCATGGTCAAGGTTCCTGTCCTGAACTTGACCGATTTGCCAGAGGGCGAGCGCAAAGCCGCTGCTCTTCGAATTGCCGGCGAGGAAGGGAAGAAGCCATTCGACCTAACCCGGGGACCCTTACTGCGAAGTGTATTGTTGAGGCTTGACCGGGACCAGTACATCCTGGTGCTGGCTATGCACCACATCATTACCGATGGCTGGTCGATTTCCATCTTGTTCCGCGAATTGACCCAGTTCTATGAAGCTTTTATGGGAGGTACGGTACCTGAACTCCCTGAATTGCCGGTGCAATACTCGGAATACGCCCAATGGCAGCGCGAGTACATCGCCGCCGAAGTGCTCGCCAGGCAAGTTAAGTACTGGAAAGCAAAACTCGCGGGCGCCCCTACCCTTCTCGACCTGCCCACCGATTATGCCCGCCCTTCGAATCACAGCTGGCAGGGAGCGACGGAAGAGCTGATTTTTGATAAGCAGGTTCTCGGTCGTTTGAAGGACTTTGCGCAAGCGCAGGGTGCAACCCTTTTCATGGTGTCCATGGCAGCATTTGAGGCGCTCCTATGGCGATACACAGGGCAGGAGAGCATTCTAATCGGCACGCCTACCGCAGCTCGCGGCCAGATCGAAATTGAAAAATTGGTCGGGTTCTTCGTCAACACACTCGTGTTTCGGGCCGACTTTTCTGCTGATCTCACTTTCCGCGATCTCATCCATCAAGTTCGCGGCTGTGCTTTAGAGGCTTATTCGCACCAGGACGTTCCCTTTGAGAAATTGGTTGAAGAACTGGTTCCGCAGCGCACCATGAACACCACTCCTTTATTCCAGGTGATGTTCACTTTCCAAAACATCCCCAAGCAAATATTTGAGATTTCGGGACTCGAAATGGAAGAGCTGGAGTTCGAGACCGGCATCGCCAAGTTTGACCTTTCCGTCGAGGTTTTTGAAGACGATCGTTTCCATTTCCGCTTCGAATACAACACCGACCTGTTTGAAAGAGAGACCATCCTCCGCCAGATTTCCCACTTCCGCAATCTCGTCCTCTCCGTCCTTAAAAATCCGGACGAGCCGCTTGCCCGCAAATCGCTTATGGATGACAGCGAGCGTGAGCAGCTTTTGGTGCAATGGAACGACACGGACGCGCAGTACCAGAGGGATCTTCATATTCAAACCGCCTTCGAAAGCCAGGTTGCACGCCGTCCTCACTCGGTAGCGCTGCTTCATCAAGGCAAAAGATTCAGTTACCAGCAGATCAATGAGGACGCGAATCGCCTCGCCCATTACCTGATGAAAAAAGGTGTCGGGCCCGGCTCCCTCGTCGGAGTGTCACTGGAAAGATCACCGGATTTGACGGTCGCGCTTCTGGGAGTCCTAAAAACAGGAGCAGCTTATGTTCCGCTCGATCATTCTTATCCGGCCGATCGTATTAGCTCCATGGTCGAAGACACCGAGGCGCAGTGTGTCATCTCACACAGCGGAATTAGAAGTAAGCTTCCCGATGCAGTTCGCAATCTCATAATGCTCGATGTCGAAGGCGACCTTATTCGGAAAGAGTCTCCGCTAAACCCCGTCCTGGATGTGTCGAGCGTCGATCGGGCGTACGTGTTGTACACGTCGGGGTCGAGCGGGCGTCCAAAGGGAGTGGAAGGGACGCATCGCGGCGCAATGAACCGGATGCAGTGGATGTGGAAACGGTATCCATTTCAGGCTGGCGAAGTTTGTTGCCAGAAGACAAACGTGGGCTTCGTAGATTCGGTGTCGGAGATTTTTGGTCCGCTATTGACCGGGCTTCCTAGCGTGATCCTGCCCCAGGATGCATTGCTTGATCCGGAAGAAATGTTGCGCACAATGGCCGAAAATCGGGTGACGAGGATCGTATTGGTGCCATCGCTTCTGCGGGCCTTGCTGGACCACGCGCCGAACTTGGAAGAGAGATTACCGCGCCTGAAGTTGTGGTCGTGCAGCGGGGAAGTGCTGACGTGGGAATTGGCAAAGAGGTTTCGGAAGGCGTATCCAACAGCGACGCTGCTGAATATTTACGGGTCATCGGAAGTGGCGGCGGACGTGACCTGGCACGAGGTAACGGCGGCAAGCGAGAACGAAAAAGCTCCGGCAACGGCATCGGTGCCGATCGGCAAACCGATCAGCAACAGCCAGATTTACGTGCTAGATGAGCATAGGAATCCGGTGCCGGTCGGAGTTCGTGGAGAGATTTATGTGGGCGGGGACGGACTGGCGTTAGGGTACTGGCGCCAGCCGGAGATGACGGCGGAGCGGTTTGTGCCGAATCCGATCGCGCCAGAGCGTTCGGCAAAGCTGTACCGGACGGGCGATCTGGGCCGTTGGCGCCAAACCAGAGAGAAGACCAGAGAGAAGGATGGAGCGACGGCGGGGGAGCTCGAATACCTCGGGAGGTTGGACAGCGAAGTGAAGGTGCGCGGGATGCGCATCGAGTTGGGAGAGATCGAGACGGTGCTGGCGCGGCAGGAGTGGGTGGAAGAAGCCGTGGTGGAGTTAAGCGGTGAAGGAGTGGAGCAGCGGCTGATCGCGTATGTGGTGGGCGGAGCCGGAGAAGCGCCAAGCGCACGGGAGCTTCGGCGCTACTTGCGGACGAAGTTGCCAGAGCACATGGTGCCGGCGAGTTTCGTGAAAGTGGAATCGCTGCCGCTGCTACCCAGCGGGAAGGTGAATCGGCGAGCGCTCGGCGCAGTGCAGGGAGTGAGTTTAGCGGAGCAGGGAACGGTGGCGCCGCGCACGGAAGTGGAAAAGAAGCTGGCGGAGATGTGGGCGGAAGTATTAAAGGTGAAAGAAGTCGGCGTGGATCAGAACTTTTTTGAACTGGGCGGGCACTCGCTCTTGGTGCTGCAGGTCATGGCGCGCATCCGGCGGGAGTTTGATGTGGAATTAGGCGTGCGGACCATGTTCGAGGAGCCGACGATAGCGGGCCTCGGGATCGAAGTGGAGAAAGCGCGAGCGACTGGAATAAAGTCGCAAACGCCCGTGCTGGAGCGAAGGCCGCGGTCGGCGGCAGCGAACGTAAGCCGCGAAGCACTGCTGGCGCACCTCGACACCCTCTCCGCCGACGACGTGCAGACTCTGCTTAAACGAGTCCTTGATGCAAAATTATCGACCGAAGGTGAAGCTGTGGGCCAAGAACCAGAGCTTTAGTTAGCAATTCGATTAGATTGGAACCACTTATGTCAGATTTGTGTATCCACGACCTCGTGCAACTCCAGGCGAATGCGGCGCCGAACGCAGCAGCGCTGGTGTCTGGAGATCGCCGTGTGACGTATGGCGAAATGAACGCCCGCGCCAACCAACTCGCACATTATTTGCGCTCGTTGGGCATTGGACCCGACGTTCCGGTCGCGATTTGCATCGAGCGTTCCGTCGACTTGCCCGTTGCCGCGTTGGCAGTGCTCAAGGCCGGCGGAGCCTACCTCCCGCTGGATCCCACCTACCCCTCTCGACGTCTTTCGATGTTGCTCGAAGATTCCGGCACACCATTAGTGATAACTCAATCGAGCGTGGCCGGCAGCGTCCCGCAGGGCAAATGGAAAACGATTCTTCTGGATCAGGTAGGGCTGGACAATACTTCGAATTCCGCAGCTCCACCGGCTACTATTACCAAGCCTGAAAATCTGGCCTACATCATCTTTACCTCTGGCTCAACTGGACGGCCAAAGGCAGTGCAGATCTCGCACGGCAGTTTGCTCAATCTGGTGAACTGGCATAGACGGGCTTTTGATGTAAGCCCGGCTGATAAAGCCACTTTGCAGGCCAGCCCTGGCTTCGACGCGGCTGTATGGGAAACCTGGCCCTACCTCGTCGCTGGTGCGTGTCTCTACGTCGTCGACGAGACGCTGCGCGCCACTCCTGACGCTCTGCGCGATTGGATCGTGCGCACCGGCATCACCATAGGTTTCCTTCCCACCGTTATTGCCGAAAGTTTGATCGACCTGCAATGGCCGCTGAAGAGCGCGTTTCGAATCTTGTTGACAGGAGCCGACACCCTCCGTCGCAGGCCACCGCAGAATTTGCCATTTTCGCTGGTCAACAATTACGGGCCAACAGAATGCACGGTCGTTGCCACGTCCGGAAAAATTGACGCTTCGAATAATTCGCACCACAGCGCAGACGGCAGCGCGAGCGATCTTCCTTCCATCGGACGCCCCATCGATAATGTCAGCATCTATGTTGTCGACGAGCAATTACAGCGCGTACCTGATGGCACTCCTGGTGAACTTCTCATTGGCGGCCAAGGCGTTGGCCGCGGCTATCTGAATTCGCCCACATTGACTGCAGAAAGGTTCTTGCCTGACACCTTCAGCGGCATCTCAGGAGCACGTCTATACCGAACCGGCGACTTGGGCGGTATTCTGCCCGATGGACAAATCGCTTTTATGGGCCGGATCGATGATCAGATCAAGGTGATGGGACATCGCATTGAGCCGAATGAAATTGTCACTGTGCTTAACCGCCATCCCAAGATCGAAACTAGCTTCGTTTCTTCTTATGCAGACGCTTCAAGCAATCAGCGGCTTGTGGCATACATTGTCCCCTCTATCGATACCACACCGAACGCCGGCGACCTGCGGAATTTCCTGGGCGACTATCTCCCCGCGCACATGGTGCCGGCAACATATGTGCAACTGTCGCACCTGCCGTTAACCGCGCACGGAAAATTAGACCGCGCCGCTCTTCCGCGACCGACGACGGAAAACATACTTCGTGACGAGCCGATTGACGCCAACGCGATTCCGTCTCCCATCGAAGAACATTTGTCTGCTGTTTTGGCGAGTCTCCTCGGCGTGGCACACGTCGGAAGCGATGACAATTTCTTTACGCTCGGCGGTCATTCCCTTATGGGCGCTCAACTCATCGCTAAGATTCGTGAAAATTTCGGAGTAGAGCTTTCGCTCCGCACTTTGTTCGAGGAGCCTACCCCGCGCGGCATGTCGGTTGAGATCGAACGACTGATTTATGCCAGGCTCGCAAACATGAGCGAAGACGAAGCGCAGCGCTTACTGGCATCGTCAGGACCGGGGCTGCAAAATGTCTAGCACAATAGTGCCGAGTGTCACGGGAGACGGCGCGGGAAACGTCAGCGCAACTGGCACTGGCCATTCCGCCACCTCGAAGGCTAATAAGGTATTAAGCCTTTACCATCTCCTCGATCCCGAAGTGCTCGCCAATCCCTATCCTCTTTATCACCGCTTGCGTAACGAAGATCCAGTCCATTGGGATCCCTACCTCCACGCCTGGATCGTGACCCGTTACGTGGACGTGATTGACGTCCTCCATCATTACTCGGCCGATCGAACGCCGACCCCGGAACAACTCAGCACGATGGGCCTCGCCGCGCTGAATCCGATTGCCGAAGTCATGGTGCGGCAAATGCTCTTTCTCGATCCTCCGAACCACACCCGCCTCCGCGCTCTCGCCTCCGCGGCATTCACCGTCCGCAGAGTGGAACAGCTGCGCTCCCACATCCAGGAGATTATGGACGGCCTGCTGGATCGCGTGATCTCGAAAGGGCAGATGGACTTGATCGCCGACTTCGCCAGTCCCGCGCCCGCGATTGTGACTGCGGAATTGCTCGGCGTGCCCGTAGCCGATCACGAGCAATTAAAAGATTGGTCGTCCGATTTTGCCGAAATGCTCGGCAACTTTCAGCATAACCCGGATCGCTTTCCCAAAATTCTGCGCAGCGTCAGCAGCATGACTGAGTACTTTCGCTCCACCATGAAGGAGCAGCGCGTCAACGCGAAAGACGGACTGGTTAGTGCCATGATGGCCGCCACGGTCGACGGCGCCAAGTTAACCGAAGACGAAATTATCGCAAATCTGATCGTTACCATGGTCGGCGGGCAGGAAACCACCACCAACCTGATCGGCAACGGCGTGCTCACCCTGCTGCGTAATCCCGAGTCTCTGCAACGTCTTCGCGAAGATGCGACTCTTATTCCATCTGCGGTCGAAGAACTGTTGCGCTACGAAAGCCCCAGCCAACATACGGCCCGCTTAGCTCCCGCGGACGTCGAGTTGGGAGGAAAACAAATTAAGAAGCGCCAGGCTGTAATTGCAGTGATGGGCGCGGCCAATCGCGATCCCGAGCGCTTCCCTGATCCTGATCGGCTGGATATCGAACGCAAAGATAATCGCCACGTTGCCTTCGGATGGGCCGCTCACTTTTGCTTCGGCGCGCAGTTAGCGCGAATCGAGGGCCAAATTGCACTCGAGACAATTTTGCGGCGTTTACCCGGCTTGAATTTGGATACGTCACTGCCGCTCGTGTGGCGCCACAATCTGGGATTACGCGGACTGACTGGCTTACCAGTTACCTTTACGGTGACTTAACATTTGACTTATAGGACCTTGGCGTAGGAGATATGCAAGGACTCAGCCAGCTATCGGATGCGAAGCGCGTTCTGTTCGACCGATATTCACAAGGACGTGATTCTTCCGGGCCCAAGATCGGACGTAGGCCGCGGGGCATCCTGGCTCCTCTATCTTTAGTGCAGGAGCAGCTCTACTTTCGCGAACTCCAGTTCGCAGGAAACCCGCCGCTTTACAACGAGTGCATTACTATCCGCATGCTTGGCCCCCTGGACTCCAACGTTCTGGAGCGAAGCTTCAATGAGATCATCCGGCGTCATGAAGCGTGGCGCACTACTTTTGAAACAAAGGCCGGGCAGTCGGTCCAGGTCGTCCATCCCCCCAGCACAGTGCAGTTTTCCAGGATAGATCTACGCGGACTGCCTGAAGCGGAGCGCGAACACGAAGCGGTTCGACTGGTCAGTGAGGATGTCTGCCGTCCGTTCCAACTCAGCAACGGTCCGTTAGTCCGTCCTATCTTGGTCCGAATGAGCGACAGCGACGAGGACCACCGCCTTTTTCTCGTCGCACACCAGATTGTTGTCGATGGCAGGTCGGCGTACCAGATATATCCTTCCGAACTAGCCGCCCACTACAAGGCTTTCCTTGCGGGTCGACCTTCGCCCTTGCCGGAATTGAAAATTCAGTGCGCCGACTTCGCATGGTGGCAGCGGGAGTCCCTGAAAGGGGAAGAGGCGAGACAGGTTAACTACTGGCGAAAGCAACTAGTTTCTACCTTGCCGCCGCGCGCTTGGCCGACGAAGAAACCCGACTCGGCCGCTCGATCTTTTTACGGATGTATCCATCCCTTTACATTCTCTCCACAACTAAGCGCTCAAGTTAGGGACGTGAGCAGACAACTCAATAGCACTCTCTTCCTCGTGTTACTAACCGCTCTCGCTACCGTGATCCATCGCCATGCAAAGGGCGAAGACGTTGTCCTCGGGACACTTTCTCCCTCTGGCCGAAAACAGAGCGAGGTAATGGATCTGCTCGGATATTTCCTGAATCCGGTAGCGCTGCGCCTGAACTGCGGCGTTCACACAACGTTCGGCGACCTTCTGTATCATGCGCGCAGCGTACTGTTGGACGCGATCTCCAACGATGATGTTCCGATCGAGCATCTAGCCCGAGCACTTGACGGCCAGGAGGACCCCGGTCCTAGCCCGTTTTTCAGCGTAGCAATCTCATTGCAGCCCCCCACGCCCGACTTCGGTCTGCCATGGAGCGTGACATCCATGGATGTTGAGAGTGGCGGCTCTCCCTGGCCACTCTACCTGGCATTCATTGATAGACCCGAAGGGATCATTGGTCGCGTTCAATTCAATCCTTCTCTTGTCGAGATCGGGACCGTTGAACGCATGCTGCAGGACCTGGAGTCTTTCTTCAAAACTGTATGTCTGTAGCGAGCCTAATTAGTGGACCCAATAGGTGAGTCCTAATAGCGAGCCTAATAAAGTGAGCCTGACGATAAGACGAACAATCGCCGTTTTCGATCGAGGTGCCGCACGGCCACCCGCCAGGAGTGCCGCCTGATGCCGGATCTCTCGCACCTATCGGAAGCGAAGCGCATCCTGCTCCAAAAGTCCCTGACTGGAAATGCCGCAAGCTCCAGGGAAGGCATTGCCCGCATTACTCCTCGTCCCCGAGGAAACGTGGTGCCTCTGTCGCTCGCGCAAGAGCAAGTTTGGCTGCACGATCAGATAGCTCCGCCGGGAGTTCCGGTTTACAACGAAACTTTAACCCTTCGTCGTTCAGGCCCTTTGAATGTGGTTGCGCTGGAAAGGACGTTTGCTGAATTTATCCGGCGTCATGAAATCTGGCGAACCACTTTAGAATTGCGTGAAGGTCAACCGGTGCAGGTGATTCATCCCCCTGAAGCCGGCTTCAAACTGCCCCTCGTAGACCTGCGGAATCTCCCAGCACTCGAACGCGAGCCAGAAGCGGTGCGAATCGCTCGTGAGGTGGCGCGTGTGCCCTTCGATCTCAAAGAGGGGCCACTGCTCCGGGCGACCCTGGTAAAACTGAACGATTCCGACCATCGCCTGTTTCTGACTTTTCACCAGATGATATTCGATGGTGTAACTGCTTATCACGTATTCCTGCCTGAATTGTCCGCAATTTATCTTGCCTTTTCGCAGAACCAGCCGTCGCCGCTCCCTGAGCCTGCAATCCAGTATGCCGATTACGCGATCTGGCAACGGGAACAGCTGAAACCGGAGGTCATCGCGGGACAGTTGGCTTATTGGGAACGGAAACTCGCGGGAGAATTGCCCGTACTCGCATGGCCCAGCGATCAATTCCGCCCAGCCCTCCAAACCTACCGGGGAGAGATTCAGACAGCGGTGATGTCGAAGGAGCTACTCCAGAATTTGAAGACTCTCGGCCAGCAGCAGCGCGTTTCATTGTTCATGATCCTGGTCGCAGGTCTGGCTTCCGTGCTCCACCGCTACACCGGTCAGTCAGACATTATACTTGGCACGCCTACCGCGGGCCGTACGCTTCCGGAATTGGAGAAGATACCGGGATATTTCTTGAACATCCTGCCGCTTCGGATCGATGTTTCAGGGGATCCGACATTTCAGCAACTCTTGCTACGCGTGCGCGAAACCGTTCTTGGCGCTTTGTCGAACAGCGACGTGCCTCTTACCCAACTGGTCGAAACAATTCGCCCCGCTCCTTATCCAGCCCGTAACCCATTTTTTCAAGCCGCCATCTCCATCGAGCCTCTAATCCACACCGTCGACAGCGGATGGACTGCGACTCAATCTGACATTGCGACCGGCGCTTCCAAACTCGATTTGTATATCGACGTGGACGAGAGGCCCGAGGGCATTGCCGGTCCGGTTACTTACAACCCCGACGTCTTCGAAGCCCATGCGATCAGCCGCCTCATTCAGCACTGGCGCACGTTCCTCGAAGGAGCGGCGGCGAATTCGGATCTTGCGGTGTCGAAATTGCCTCTCCTAACACCCAGTGAGCGTCGCCAGACACTAGTCGACTGGAACCGTACGCGAACCGATTATCCACGAGACGCAACTATTCACCAGCTTTTTGACGCGCAATGTGAACGAACGCCGGAGCGGGTGGCGCTGCGAGATGCGAACAACTGCCTCAGTTTTCGACAACTGCGAGAGCGCAGTAACCAACTCGCGCGTTTCCTGCAGAAAATGGGCGCCGGGCGCCGAACCAGGGTCGCATTGTGTGTCGAGAGATCGCTCGACATGGTAGTGGGCCTCCTCGGCATCCTGAAGACCGGAGGCGTCTATGTGCCTGTGGATCCCTCTCTCCCCATCGATCGCATGCATTTCGAGATTGAAGACGCGAAGGCAACATTAGTAGTGACGCAACTAGGAGTTCTCGACAAGTTTCCTATTCGCAATTCAAAAACGGTGATTCTGGACACAGACTGGCACAGGATCGCACGAGAAACCGTCGACGATGTGTCGACGCACGTTGACGCTGGGGATCCGGCGTACGTGTTGTACACGTCAGGGTCGAGTGGAGGGCCGAAAGGAGTCGAGGGGACGCATCGCGGAGCAATCAACCGGTTCTGGTGGATGTGGGAACGATATCCGTTTCAGGTGGGCGAGGTCTGTTGCCAGAAGACGAATCTGGGATTTGTGGATTCGGTGTGGGAGATTTTCGGTCCGCTGCTGGCGGGCATTCCGAGTGTGATATTGCCGCCGGAGGTGGTGCGGGATCCGGAAGAACTGCT
>Ga0257153_1000049_pt1 | contig 11732 bp, 9 predicted proteins | sample DW10A_FD_185988 | JGI IMG/M metagenome (GOLD analysis project Ga0257153, IMG submission 185988) | Soil microbial communities from H.J. Andrews Experimental Forest, Oregon, United States - DW-10-A | ecosystem: Environmental > Terrestrial > Soil > Temperate forest > Bulk soil | place: USA: Oregon... | reverse complement strand
GGTGGTAACGGCCAAACAGCGCTTCAATGGCTTGAGCGTCGCCACGCTGACCTGCACGAATCAACTTCTGTTCCGTAAGTTGCGTTGCATTGATCACTTGCGTTGCCATATCTTCCCCCAAGTAGCCTTATATGAGTCACTACGCGTGAAAAGGTTACAAAATATCTTCAATGGACCGGAACACTGCCTCCACCCATCTTTGGACGTTTCAAAAGCAAGAAAATTGGAATAATGCCGAAAAAAATGATGCCCAAAAGTTTGTAGTTATCGATAAACGCCAGCATGGTCGCCTGCCGCTCGATCAGTCGAAACAGCATGCCATGCGCTTGCGCGGCCGCGCCGGCCCCCGACGATCCGCCGGATATGGAAGTGGCGGCAAACCCGGCCAATGTGCTCTTGAGGGCCGGATTCATGTCGTTCACATTGTCCATTAGACGCACTTGATGCAATTGGGTTCGCCGTTCGAGCAAAGTTGTGACCGTGGCGATGCCGACGCTGGCCCCGATATTCCGAGCCAGATTAATGATGCCGGTGCCCATGTTGGTTTTTTCGCGCGGGACGTACGCGAAGGCCGTTACGTTGATGGGAATAAAAAGAAACGCCAGGCCTAATGACTGCAGCACGCGCCCCAGAACGGCGTGTTTGAAGTCGAGCGAAAGATTCCAGCCGGCCATCACCAGCAGCGCGGAAGCGGAGATGGTGCAGCCAAAGGTAATCAGGTAACGCGTGTCCACGCGAGAAACGAGAAAGCCGACAATCGGCATGCACAACATGATGGTGGCGCCGCCGGGGGAAAGCGCGAGCCCGGCGAGCTCCGCGGGATAACCCATGAGTTGCTGCAGCATCTGCGGGATGAGCACGGTGCTGGAATAGAGCACGAAGCCGAGGAAGAACATGGCGAGAGTCGAGATGGCGAAATTACGATTCTTCAACATGCGGAAATCCACAACGGGCTCTTTGGCCTTGAGCTCTCGAATAACGCCGCCGATCAAACCGACCAACATGAGCACCGCGAACAGGCGGATGAAACCGGAGTCGAACCAATCTTCACGCTGGCCCTTGTCGAGGATGATTTGCAGACTGCCGAGGCCCAGGCTAATGAGGCCGAGGCCGATGTAATCGATGCGGAAGCCGTCGCTGATTTTGATGCGTTTCATGTACGGCGGATCGGAGACGAGGAAATACGTCAGACCCAGCGAGAGAATGCCAACGGGAATGTTGATGTAGAAAATCCAGCGCCAGGAGAAATTGTCGGTGATCCATCCGCCGAGCCATGGGCCGAGCGTGGGCGCGACGACGACGGCGATGCCGTAAACGGCGAAAGCCATGCCGCGCTGCGAGAGCGGGAAAGTGTCGTTGAGAATCGCCTGCTCACTGGGCTGCAGGCCACCGCCGCCGACTCCCTGCAGAATGCGGAAAACAACGAGCATGCCGAGGCTTGCCGCAAAACCGCACAAAAACGAGCTGATTGTGAAAATAGCGACGCAGCCCATATAGAAACGCTTGCGGCCAAGTAGCGACGAAAGCCAGCCGGAGAGCGGCAGGATCACCGCGTTCGAAACGAGATACGAAGTGAGCACCCAGGTGGATTCATCCGCGCTGGCCGAGAGATTCCCCGCGATGTGCGGCAGGGCGACGTTGGCGATGGAGGTGTCAAGAACTTCCATGAACGTCGCGAGCGTCACCGTCACGGCGATCACCCAGGGGTTGATCGAGCCGTCCGGCATGCGCAGCTTGGAGATGAATCTTTCCATAACGACTTCTCAAAAAGAAACGCGCTACTTCGTAATCACCGTTGCATCCACATTCATGCCGGGCCGCAGCACTGCCACGTCGGCAGGAATGGGATCGAGAACAATTTTTACTGGGATGCGCTGCACCACCTTAACGAAATTCCCGGTGGCGTTTTCGGGCGGCAGCAGGCTGACGACCGCGCCGGTGGCTCCGGCGATCGAATCCACGTGACCCGGGAAAGTTTTGCCATAGGTATCAACTTCCACGTAGACTTTTTGACCGGCGCGCATTTTGCGCAACTGGGTTTCCTTGAAGTTGGCGGTGACCCAAACGTCTTGCAACGGAACGATCACCATCAGGCCCTGGCCTTGCTGGACGATTTGGCCGTCCTCGACTTGCTTGTGAGTCACCACACCATCGATCGGTGCGACGACGTTGCAGTAGCTGAGGTTCAACTGCGCGGCGTCGACCTGTGCGCGGGCCTGCTCGACTTTGGCGAGCTTGGCCTGGGCGTCGGCGGAGCGCATGGCCACGCGTTTGATGTCGGCGTGCGCGGTGGCTACGCCTGCTTCGGCCTGCAGAACGCGCGCTTTGGAGGCGTCGAGTTGCGCGCTGCTGATTTCCACGTTGCGCTGAGCCTGCACGAGCTTTTGCTCATCGGCGTTCAGGGCGCTGGCGGTGGCATCGGCGTTGGCTTTCGCGGCGTCGTACTGCTGTTTTGAGATCTCGCCCTTTTCCATGAGCGGCAGGTAACGGGCAAGGTCGGCCTTTGCGAGTTGCGCGTTGGCGCGGCTCTTCTCGATATTGGCTTGCGCGTAGGCGAGATCCGCGGTTTGCGACTGCTCGTAGGTGGCCTGGGCGCGCATCAGGTCGGCTCGCGCACCGGCGAGTTGCGCCTGGGCACTGGAGGTGCCGCTGGCGGTGTCTTCGCTGGTGCGCGGAACGTCTACGCCGGCGGAGCGGGCTTCGCCTTCAGCAAGAGCGAGGGCGCCTTTGGCTTGGTCGAGCGCGGCCTGATAATCCGCAGGATCCAGTTGAACTAGAACCTGACCGGCCTTCACCTGCTGGTTGTCCCTCACCTGAACTTGGGCGACGCGGCCGTAAATTTTTGCGGCGATCGGCGTGATATGGCCGTCCACCTGGGCGTCGTCGGTGCTTTCGCGATTGTGAAAGTAAAGGTAGAGGCCAAGCACGGCGGCCAGCAGAACGATGCCGCCAACGATCAGGCGGAGGCGCAGCTTGGAACTGATTAAGGTGTCAGGCCCGAGGTCAAGCTTCTGGGTCTCCGGGTGGGGTACCTTTACGTTTACCGCGTTTTCCAGTCCTACATCGATCTCAACACTCATGGGTCCTCACTTCGCGTAAGTTTTTTCCATCTGGCCAACGGCGCGCGCGAAGTCGGCACGGGCCTGGTTGAAACGGTAGAGCGCCGCGATCTGGTTATCGTTGGCGCGGGAAAGCGAATCCTGGGCGGAGATGACTTCAATGTTGTTGGCGACGCCGGCTTTGAAGCGATCGCGGGCCTGGTCGACTTCTTCCTTGGCGAGTTGCACACCGAGGTTGGCGACCTGCACTTCGCTGCGGGCGGATTGCAGGTTCAGCAGCGCGGTTTTCACGTCCAGGGCGATCTGGTTGCGCAAGTCCGCTTTCTGTTGGTCGATTTTCTGTAGCTCCAGATCGGCCTTGACGATTTCGGCGCGGATACGGCCGCCGGTGAAAAGCGGCATGTTTAGGGATGCCTGGTATTGGTACGTGGGAATACCGTTGTTGGTTGATGTGCCGAGATAGGCCCAGTTGCCGTCAAAGCGGAGAGAGGGCAGACGCTCATATTGCGAGGCTTGTTTCTCCAGCTTCGCCGACTTCCCCTGAGCTTCGATGGCTTTCCATTCCTGGCGAGAGGAAAGAGCATTTTCAATGCTGGCTTCCACGTCGGGTTGCGGTGTATCGAAGAAGCTGAGCGAGTCGGCCAGCTCGATTTTCTGGCGCGGGTCGAGATTCAACAGCTTGCTGAGGCCAAAGAGCGAGGCGTCACGATCGTTTTCCGCTTCTATGAGCCGCTGCTTTTCGTTCTGCAGTTCGACGTTGGCGCGCAAAGTGTCAATGCCCGTGCCCACGCCTTCTTTCTGCAGATCGGCTGCCTGGTCGTAGAGCGCCTGGGCGAGTTCCACACGCGATCGGGATGCTTCGACGTTGGCGACGGCGCGCAGCGTGCCGATATATTGCGAAACGACAAGTAGAATCACTTGCTCGCGAGTGGAAAGGCTGTCTGCTTTGCTGGCATTCACGTTGCTTTGCGCCGCGTGGTATCGCTTCCAGAGCGAGAAATCGAAAATGGAACTGCCGAAGGAAGGCCCGGCGGAAAACAGCTGGTAAGGCCCGATGTGGCCGGGAATGCTTGGGAAAAGGGGAAGCCCACCGAACTGCGCGCGTACATTCACGCGGTTCGCGGAATCCGCGACTTGCAAATTTGCCTGGGGCAGAAGTTCGGCGCGCGTGATGTTCTTATCCTGAATGCTTTCGGCTGCGTTGAGCGCGGCGATTTGCTGCGTCGGGTTTTGCTTAATGGCCAGCGCGACGGATTGCTCCAGGGTCAACTTGAGGGTGTCCGTTGGAGCGTTGGCTGGCAACGGGGAAATTTTGGTCTGTGCCCCAGCGAAAGAGGGGATCAGGAGCAGGCTGAAAAAAATGACATAAAAAAAGAACGGCGAACCCTTGGAAGGATCGTTGTCTTTCGGATTTTTAGGCCCCCGCGCTTCCGACTTGCGCCCGGGCCCGATAATTTCTGTGACGACAGCTTGATTTAGGCAGCCTTCGGCGAGAAGCTCCGCACCCAGGCGATACATCTCTTTGAGAAGGACTTTGCCGGCGTTGTCGATGAAGCTGACGCCGCAGAGGTTGATGCAGAATTTTGGCCTGGGAGTGGCTGCGGAAAGTTCGCGCCAGCACTGCTCCAGGGTGGCCACGCGGGGCCCGGAAAGCGAGCCTTCGACGCTGAGGAAGAGTTTTCCCCGCTTATTCTCGGTAGTGATTCTTAACATGTGGAATGGTCCCGGCTGTAGAAAGAGTGCACGGAGGGTGCCAGTCAGCGTTTAATTCCATTAACAATTAACTTATTATTTTACTATAACTTACTGGAAGAGACGGTCGTTAAGCGAAGCAATAAATGGCACATAATCGCCATATGCCCATATAATAGCAAATACTATTAGACCATATATGGTCATATGCCTGGGTATTCTGGGGAAGGAACTCCTAATCTACTCTTGCCTCGGTGAGTGTTGCCTATCCCGCAAACGCAAGTTACTTGCGGACGGCGATCGCTTGCATTTCGAAATGGCCGCCGCGAAGGAGGGAGCCTGCGCCGATAAAGGCGCGCGCCGGAAAATCCTTGGAGAATTGCGTGCGGTAGGCAGCGTTGAATTTGTCGTAGAGCGAGAGGTCGGTGCAGAAAACTTGCACGAATACGAGGTCGTCCATGGTCATGCCGGAGGCGCTGAGGGTGGCCTTGTAGCTGTCGAAGAGGTTCTTGATTTCGTCCTCGATTTTTTCCGGTGCTTTTCCGGTCTTGGAGTCGAGGCCGATACTTCCGGCAAGGTACAGGGTGTCCCCGGCAAGGATGGCGTTGCTGAACGGAGCCTGGATCGGTTTGTCCGGCAAGTTGATGGCGCGGCGTTTGGATTGCGCTTCTCCCTGCGAGAACGCGCCGCGAACGGTGAACACAGTGGAGATGCCGAGGGCTACGACTAGAATCCACACACGACGATTCATGGAAAGCTCCTGAACGAAAAGATTTGCAGCTAGCGGCGAGTGTAAATCGAGGGCTCCGTGACGGCAAGGAAAAAGCGGCGGCGCAGGAAATCATCCGGGAGAAGCGCCGTCATTTGATAGAATGCCCGCACATCGGGAGACTCTCATGAAAATTCGGCTTACGTGTTGGGTAGCAGTTCCAGCAATTCTGCTGGCGTTGGGAGTGGCGGCGATTGCCCAGGACGATCTGGATCAAAGGATCGACAAGAACATCAACGACTGGGTGGGAACCTACAAGCATTTGCACGAGCATCCGGAGCTGTCGACGGAGGAGAAAGAGACTTCCGCGTTGGTCGCCGGCCAATTGAAGAAGATGGGCTTTGAGGTGAGCGACCACTTTGGAAAATACGATTCGGGGAACGCAGCGTATGGTGTGGTCGCGGTCCTGAAAAATGGAAAGGGTCCCACGGTATATGTGCGGACGGACATGGATGCGCTGCCGGTAACGGAAAACACAGGACTGGCCTATGCGAGCAAGGTGCGGGAGAAGCGGCAGAATGGCGAAGTGGGCGTGATGCACGCGTGCGGGCACGATTTGCACATGACGGTGTTCCTGGGCACCGCAAAAATGATGGCGGAAACAAAGGAAAAGTGGAGCGGAACGCTGGTGCTGATCGGGCAGCCGGCGGAGGAGACAGTCGGCGGCGCGTCGGCGATGTTACACGCGGGTTTGTATACGAAATTTCCGAAGCCGGACTATGTGATTGCATTGCACGATACGTCCGTTCTACCGGCCGGAACGGTGGCATGGCATGCCGGACCGATGCTGGCGGGAGCGGATTCCGTGGACATCACGATTCGCGGGTATGGAGGACACGGCGCTGCGCCGTACGTGACGAAAGACCCGATTGTGATTGCATCCGAACTGGTGGTTGCTTTGCAAACGATTGTGAGCCGGGAATCGGATCCGCTGGTGCCAACTGTCGTCACGGTGGGATCGTTCCACGCCGGAACGAAGCACAACATTATTCCGGACGAGGCGCACCTGCAGTTGACGGTGCGGACGATGACGCCGGCGCAGCGGGAAAAAGTGCTGGCGGCGATCAAGCGGATCACCAACGGGCTTGCGGAGGCAGCGGGGATTCCGGCGGAACGCTCGCCGATCATCGAAATCGCGAACGACAACGTGCCTGCGACCATCAATGATCCGGCTTTGACGCAGCGGGTGGCGGTTGCACTGGAAAAATCGGTGGGCAAGGAGAATGTTTGGCCCGGCCAGCCCATTATGGCCAGCGAGGATTTCAGTTTGTATGCGCTGGAGGATCCGAAGCCGCCGATTACGATGTTTTGGCTGGGGGCTACAGATCCGGCCAAGTGGAAAGAGGCACAGGAGAAGGGGACGCGGCTGCCGGGGCCGCATTCGAGTGAGTTTGCGCCTTTGCCGGAACCCGCTATTCGCACGGGCGTGAAGGCAATGACCGGGGCAGCGACTGAATTGCTGCACAAGTGATTCACGAAAGAAGACTGAAGAAAGCACGGATTTAACGCAGCGTTAGCAGAGGAAACGCGTAGGGGGCGCAGAGAAGAAAATCCGGGTAGCTTATCAGGGCTTTGGGGATTCGGAGGGAGTTGGCGCGGTAGCAGGCGCTTGTTCTGAGTCCTTTGATGATTGCTTGGCTGCTTGCGCCGCAATTTTCATGATGATTTCCGTGGTGCGCTTCTGGCTGACCTGGCAGCCGGCATCGTAGATGCGGCACTGGGCCAATGTAAATTTGCAGCCGCAGGTGCAGGATTCGGCGTTGAACTTGTGCAAGGCGACGTCGCGCTGCATGGGGGAAAGTTTGGACATATCCACGCCAGGTAGAATTTTGGCGCGATCGGCGTGCTTCAGAAAAATGTCGCCCTCATCCTGAAAGGTTTCCACCTTGGCGGCCACGGACAGGCCGAGCAAAGCACGCACTTCGGTTTCGTAGAGCGCGGGATCGAAAAGGCCGACGTGTTTCTGGACCACACGGCCGTCGGCATTGATGACGAACACGGTCGGTAAAGCAGCGATTCCACCGTAAGCGAAGCGGGTTTCCGGGTCCGCTAGCGCGACTGGATAATTGATCCCCTCGGATGAAATCACCTTGCGGATTTCGTTTTCGTCGTCATCGTCCACCACCAGGCCGATGATTTGCAGGCGATCCTTGTAGCGGCTCTGCAGCGCGACCAACTCCGGAATTTCCGCCCGGCACGGTCCGCACCACGTGGCCCAAAAATTCAGAAGGATAACTTTGCCGCGGGAAGTCTCGAGATTCAGATCCTTGCCTCCGAAATCCTTAAACTTGAATTCGGGAGCTGGGTCGGGGTCGCGAACAAACCGGATGACCGGCAGTTGAGCAAGCCCGGAGCCGGCGAACGGAAGCAAAAGGAGTGCCCCGAAAAGACCCGTGAGCGCCAGTGAGAGACAAGGTTTGCGAGTTGGAAGCAGCTTCATCATCTACCTTTTCAGAAAAACACAGTCGCTCGGTTAATCCAAGTGGACATTTCGTCTCAGACAGGGCGTTTGATACCCAGCTTGCGGATGCGGGCCTGCAGGGTGGTGCGCTTCATGCCTAATAACGTTGCGGCGCCCTGCGGACCGGCGATCCGCCACTTGGTTTGACGCAGCGCGCGAAGAATGTGCTGGCGGTCGGCGTCTTCCAGCGTGGCAATGGGAGACGAAGGAGCGATGGCAGCGGTGGCTATTGCCATTGGGTTGACCGACTGTTCCGAGGCGCCGGCGGCTGAGAAAGCGGCGGTGGCCGCCTTCAACTCGCCAATAGGCACGCGCAATTCCTTACCTGTCGAGAGCAACACAGCTCTTTCAATCAGGTTTTCCAGTTCGCGAATATTGCCGGGCCAGGAATAGTTGACCAGCGCGTCCATGACATCGGCGGGGATGTATTCGACGGTCTTGTTCTGGCGGCGGCTGAAAGTCTGAACGAAATAGCGGACCAGCAGCGGCACGTCTTCGCGGCGTTCGCGGAGCGGCGGTACCAGTATCGGAAAGACGTTGAGGCGATAATAAAGGTCGCTGCGGAATTTGCGCTCAGCAACAAGTTGGGCGAGGTCACCGTTGGTAGCGGCGACGACGCGCACATCCACGCGCAGCGTGCGGTTGCCGCCGAGGCGTTCGAATTCCTGTTCCTGCAAAACGCGCAGTAGCTTTGGCTGCAGCTCCAGTGGCAGATCGGCGATTTCGTCAAGGAAGAGCGTACCGCGGTCGGCAAACTCGAACCGACCTATTTTCTGGGCTACCGCGCCGGTGAAGGCGCCACGTTCGTGACCGAAGAGTTCGGATTCGAGCAAGCCGGCAGGAATGGCGGCGCAATTTACTTTGACGAATGTGCGTTCGCGGCGGGGGCTGAGGTTGTGAATCGCGCGAGCGATGATTTCCTTGCCAGTGCCAGTTTCGCCCTGAATGAGTACGGTGGTTCCGGCGGGCGCGGCGAGTTCCACTTGCGCCAGGGTGCGGCGCAACACCGGGCTGTCGCCGATGATTTCCTCAAAATTGAACTCGGAGCGAATTTCCTCTTCGAGATAAAGCTTTTCAACGGCAAGCTTGTCTTTAAGGGCGTCGATTTCCTTGAAGGCCAGAGCGTTTTCTAGGGCGATGGCGACCTGGACGCCGACTTGCTGCATCAATTCAACGTCGGCTGGCGTGAACGCATCGGGGTTGCGGCTGGCGAGATTGATGGTGCCGAATGTGCGCCCGTGGGTGGTCAATGGCACGCAACAAATGGCCTGCACCGATTGTTCACGCAAGAAACGCAAAACGTCGTGACGAAATCGATCGAGATCCTTGCCGCGCGTGATGAGCACCTGACCGCTGGAGAAGCATTGCCCGGCGGGCGAGCCTTCGAGCGGAACGGTAATTTCGGGTTTAGCGATGGAGGAATTTCCGGGAAGATCCAGATAGTGAATTTTCAGCAGGCCGGAAGCAGTGTCGAGCAGCGCCAGGCTGGTGTAGTCGTGCTGGAGAACGGGTTTGATCGAAGAGACGATGCCTTTGAAAACGGTGGCAGGATCGCGAGTGCTGACCAGGAGATTGTTGATTTCAAGGAGAACCTGCAAACGATCGCGTTCGCGCGCCAACTGTTTCTGATAGGCTTCGGCGGCTTCAAAATTCAGGGCGTTGTCTACGGCTACGGCCACCTGGGCAGCCACGCGGCGCATGAACTGGATTTCGGCGTCGCTGATTCCCTGGGGGACAAAACGTCCGAAAACCATCGTACCCAGGCGGTGATGAGCGGTGGTGAGCGGAAGAATCGCAGTAGAGTGCACGCCGACGGCTTGCAGCTTTTTCATGAAGTGCGGGTAGCGCGCGTCTTTGGAAGTGTCGTGGGTGAGAAAGAGTTCCTGATTTTCGAAAACCCAGCCGGAGGGCGAGTTGGCGACAGGTATCTCTTCCGGACCTTCCTCCGGGAAGGGATCTTTCGTTTCCAGAATGTGCAGGCGCATTGTGCCGCGCGCCGCATCGTGAAGAACCAGGCCGAGAAAATCGAATTGCAATACGGCGTGTAGGCGATTGGAAAGTTCGTGGAAGAGGAGCTTGAGGTCCCGCTGCTGGGCGATCGTTTCACTGACTTCGAGGAGGGCTTCGAACTGACGCACGGGTTGCGCGAGGGGCGAAGGAGGGGTGATGTCGGGAGAAGTGTCTGACAGCTTCGCCATAAACACGAGAATAGCATCGGGTTCCGCAAGCTCACAACCGAAGGCCGCGTGTGCGGGAATGGGGCGGTTTTCGTATACTCACGAGGCTGTTGGTGGACGAATGTGTCCGTTCAGCGGCAAGCGTGACGGTTTTATGATGGAAAAGAGTAAGAACACCCGAATTGTCTTTGTGTTTTGCGCGCTGGCCGGATTGTTTGCCGTTTCCGGATGCGGTTCCGGGCGCTCGCTGGAAGATAGGCAAGATGACCGGCGGCCCAAAGTCAGAATCGAGTTCCCTACATCGTCGCTTGGGTACGATCTGGGGCGCGATGAGCAGCGCGGGGGGCATACGCTGGCGCGGCACGTGGCGCGAACGGATGATGAGTTGCGCGAGAGGCTCGAGCGCGAACGGAATATTTCGGCGGCTTCCACCTGGACCGACCGCGCGACGGCGGAAGCGGTAGTGGGTGAGGCGCTGGCGGGGGAGCGCGGGCGCGTGGAAAGCTGGACACGGCGCGGATTCCCGCGCGCGAACCTGGCACTGCACTATAATGCCGGGCGCGTGATCGGTCGCAGTTTGCGACGCGGGGATTCGCAGACGCTGCCATGTTCCAGCGCGGTGATTGTGTTGCGCGCAGATGGGACGGAGAGTTTTTACGTGTTGACCACTTACCCGGAGGCGCGCGAATGAAGGACGACGCGAAGAAGCCAAATCATTTTGAACCTGAAAGTTATCCGGCGCTGATGGAATTTTTACCGGCATATTTACATGAAGATTTTGGCGTGGAGTATGGCTCTGCCGCGCGGGCATTCGCGGCGATGGTTTCCGACGCGAACGGCGACCAGATTCGCAACGTGAAGGAAGAGTGGCTGGAGCTGAGGCGGGCATTTTCCGGGCGTCCCCTGGCCGACATGTATAGCGGGCTGGCGCAATTGGGAGCCGCATGGCAACCGCAATCCGAACAGGAATTGCAAACGGTTGACGAAATTCTCAAGCAGGCCGAGGCGTGATATTCTTAAAAGGTTGCAGGCCCGTAGCTCAGTTGGTTAGAGCGCTACCTTGACACGGTAGAGGTCTGGGGTTCGAGTCCCCACGGGCCTACCATATCTTTCAATAAGTTAGCCTACACAACCTCAGCGCGTCAGGCTCCAAATGGCTCCATTAGGGAGGCAGTCCGCAACTACCGGGGTCACTTCCTAAGTATCCTCCGACACATGTACTCCTTCTGGACTGCTTATTGGGAACGTCCGGGGATCACATCAAAGTCGGCGGTTCAGCATCAGCAATATTCGGTCCAGTTCGCAGGACCTGGGGGCATCGTCGGGCAGCAAACCGACGTTTCGCGGGGAACGTTCTCCGAACTCCGTTCGCTTGAGTCTCCATGCCTGTGGCCGCAGACAGATGAAAAGGACGCGCCTGCCTCGTGAGCAGCGGTTCTAGGCCCGCAATCGGATACAACGGTCTTGGCAACCGTTGTCTTGGGCCTCGGAGAGGGAATCCAGCCCGGGGAGCCAAATTCTCGTTCTCTTTCAATTAGAAGCCATCTAGATAACTTCTAGTTACAAATTGCCCA